>Ga0105047_10010346_pt1 | contig 15248 bp, 13 predicted proteins | sample MAT04_FD_78384 | JGI IMG/M metagenome (GOLD analysis project Ga0105047, IMG submission 78384) | Freshwater microbial communities from Lake Fryxell liftoff mats and glacier meltwater in Antarctica - MAT-04 (megahit assembly) | ecosystem: Environmental > Aquatic > Freshwater > Ice > Liftoff... | reverse complement strand
GGAAACCACGCTGCACCGCCATGCGCTGCCATGCAACCAGCGACTTCCCCAGTCAGCCTTGGGCAGCAGGACGCCTTTGCAGGCGATGAAGGACTGGCACGAACCGAAGCCGGAACCGTTCAAGAAACAGCCCTGTCGCCTACCGGGATGTGACACTCAGCCCCGGTCAATCCCGCACTACCCGGAGTGTTTTTTCAATAAAGCCCGCCCGACGACAATGTCCCGAAGTCCGCCTTGTTCGGCACGACCTTGCGCTCGCCCGAGGCGGTGGTGACGGTGGAACTGCCGCCCTCGAAGGCGCCGGTTTCGCCGTAGGCGAACAGCGGCAGGTTGGAGCCCATCGCAAAGCCGCCATCAACCAGCGAGCCGAGGCCGAAGATCGGCTCTTCGCCTTCGCGGAAGTATTCGGCAACCACGTTCTCGCCGCTTGCCGCATCGTCAAGGCGCGCGCCGGTAAAGCGGTCGATCTTCACGAAGTACCCGCCGGGGGGCAGCTTGAACGGACCGCCGCCGTATTTCTTGATCGCCGTCTGCATGAAGGCCTCGAACACCGGGCCGCAAAAGCCCCCGCCGCTCGCACCATCGCCGAGCGTGCGCGGCTGGTCGTAGCCGATGTAGCAGCCTGCCGCGATGTTCGAGGTATAGCCGATGAACCACACATCCTTGGCGTCATTGGTGGTCCCGGTCTTGCCTGCGACGGGCACCGGCAGGTTGATGCCGCGCGCGGTGCCGCGCTGAACCACACCCTCCATCATCGACGTCAGCTGATAGGCGGTGATCGCATCCATTACCCGGTCGCGGTTCGAATCGATCCGCAGACCCTCACCTTGGGGCAGTGCAGGTGCGAGGCAGTCTTCGCAGATACGCTTGTCGTGGCGGTAGACGGTACGGCCAAAGCGGTCCTGCACACGGTCAACCAGCGTGGGCTCCACCCGCTCACCACCATTGGCGAACATCGAATACGCGGCCACCATCTTGAACAGCGTGGTTTCCTGGCTGCCAAGGGCGTTGGCGAGAAAGGGGTTCATCCGGTCATAAACGCCAAAGCGTTCGGCATAAGCGGCCACGGTCTGCATACCGATTTCCTGTGCCACGCGGATAGTCATCAGGTTGCGCGACTGCTCGATCCCGGTGCGCAGGGGGGCCGGGCCATAGAACTTGTCCGAGGCATTCTTTGGCGTCCAGAGGCCCTGCGGGGTTTCCACCTCGATCGGCGCGTCGATCACGATTGTTGCAGGAGTGAAGCCGGAGTCGAGCGCTGCGGCATAGACAAAGGGCTTGAAGCTGGAGCCCGGCTGGCGCGTGGCCTGCGTCGTGCGGTTAAAGACCGAGTCCTGATAGGAAAAGCCGCCCTGCATCGCCAGCACGCGGCCCGAGTTTACATCCATCGCCATGAAGGCGCCCTGGACCTCGGGCACCTGACGCAGAGACCAGCGGGCAAAGGTGCCGTCGCTGTCGTTCGTCACCGCCCGCACCAGCACCACATCGCCAACCGACACAAGGTCACCCGCTGCCTTTGCTTTGGGCCCGAGGCTGTCGTCAGCCCGACGCTTGCGCGCCCAGGTCACATCCTCGGCTGGAATGAAGTGGCCGTCCTCGTCCTCGGCCACCCCTTCGATGCCGATACGGGCCGAGCTTTCGCCCAGTTCCAGCACGACCGCAGGGAACCAGGTGGCAATATCGCGCGGCACGTCAAGGGAGGCCAGCGCGGCCCGCCACGCCTCTTGCGATACCAGCGCCTCGGGCGGCAGCACCTGTTTCGTGCCACGCCAGACGCCGCGGCTGCGGTCATACTTCTCAAGCCCCTCGCGCAATGCTTTCGCGGCGGCGTTCTGAAGTTCGGGGTCGACGGTCGCGCGAATGGTCAAACCACCGCCAAAGAACTCCTCCTCGCCAAAACTGGAGGAAAGCTGGCGGCGAATCTCGTCGGTGAAATAGCCACGGGGGGGGAGTTGTTCGCGAAACCCTTCGAAATCTCCGTTCTGCACCGATTCCAGCGGCATTTCCCTTTCCGAAAGGTAAGTCGCCTCGTCGATATAGCCGTTCTGCCACATCTCTCGCAGGACATAGTTGCGCCGTTCGGTCACGCGCCCCTTCGCTGTCACCGGGTTGTACTTGCCCGGCGCCTGCGGCATCGCGGCCAGCATCGCAGCCTCGTGCGGGGCGAGGGCGGTCAGGGGTTTGTTGAAATAGGTCTGCGCCGCAGCGGCCACTCCGAAGGAATTCTGGCCAAGGAAAATCTCGTTGAGGTAAAGCTCGAGGATCTTGTCCTTCGACAGCGTTTCCTCCAGCCGGGTGGCAAGGATGATCTCCTTGATCTTGCGTTCCACCGACCGGCTTCCATCCAGAAGGAAGTTCTTCATCACCTGCTGCGTGATGGTGGACGCCCCCCGCAGACTATGCCCTCGCGACTGCACCGCCTCGACCGCCGCGGCCATCATTCCGCGCGCGTCATAGCCCTTGTGGGTGTAGAAATTCTTGTCCTCGGCGCTGACAAAGGCATGCTTGACGAGGTCGGGGATATCTTCGGCCGACACGAACAGCCGCCGCTCGCGCGCGAACTCGTCGATGATCCGCCCCTCGCTCGAATAGATGCGGCTGATAGTGGCGGGAGTATACTGGGCGAGGCTTTCGTGGCTCGGCAGGTCGCGGGAATACATGAAGAAAATAGCCCCGACCGACAGGGCGGCAAACAGCACGCCAAGCGTCAGGCTGGTGAAAATCCCCCCGATAAACGACACGATGAACCGCAGCAACCGCAACCCTCTCTGCCCCGACTGGGTCGACGTATACCAGACCGGGGCCGGGGTCAAAACCCCGAAGGACCGGGTGGCTTCACAGATGCGGCAACGCGCGCATCTAATCGCGCAAGGCGGCCAGTGCCGCATCTTCATCCGCCCACGCTATCACTCCTGCCATCAGCGCCTTGGCCATCCGGGCGCGCCAGTCGGGGTCGCTGAGCCGCGCCAGATCTTCGGCCGAAGACAGAAAGCCAAGCTCCACCAGCAAGGACGGGATATCGGGCGATTTCAGCACCGAAAACCCGGCCTTTTGATGGGCCTGACGATGCATCTTCAGCCCCGCGCCCTTGATCGCTGCCTCCAGTTGCCCTGCCAACCGTTCCGTGCGCGGCATGGTTTCGGTCCGGGCCATATCCATCAGGACCTGCGCCACCAGATCGTCCTGCCCGTTGAGATCCACGCCCGAGAGGAGATCATCGCGGCTGTGCCGCTCAGCGAGCGCGCGCGAAGCCTCATCCGATGCCCGATCGTCCAGAGAATAGAGCGTGGCCCCCACTGCCTCCCCCTCGGCCAGAGCATCGGCGTGCAGCGAAAGGAACAGATGTGCCCCTGATGCGCGCGCGACAGAGACCCGCGTCTCCAGCGGTACAAAGACATCGTCATCCCGCGTCAGGACCACGCGGAACCTGCCGGAGCGGGAAAGAAGCTCCTTGAATTCGCGTGCAAACGTCAGCACGAGGTTCGCCTCGGTTTGGCCGTCGCGTTCCGCCCCGGGGTCGATGCCGCCGTGGCCGGGGTCGATCACGATGACCACCGGGCCATCGCCACGCGCCGCAGGCGGCGGCAGGTCGGCCAGCGCGGGGGGCGCCCATTCCGGTGGTTCGCGCTCGGCCGCCGCGCGGGCAAAGGCATCGCGGTCGTCAGACGTCATCGCCGGGTCAAGGCGGAGGGCGATTTCCACGCCCGCCTTTCCTGTTCGCATCGCGGCCTCGCCCACCAGATGCGGGCTGTCCAGTTCCAGCACCAGCCGCGACCAGCCGGGGCGGAACACGCCCGCGCGCAGGCCCACCACCTCGGGCGTGGTGCGGCTGATCCGGTCGATCCCGCGCCAGTCCACCTCGCGCACGTCAAGAACCACCCTTGGCGGCGCATCCAGCACCCGCACCCGCCAAGGCACCGACTGGCTGAGGGCGAGCCGCACTTCCACCCCCGGTGCGCCGGGACTGATCGACGACGCGGCCGGGTCGAGCCGCGCAAGCGGCGACAGCTCTTGCGCTGCCGCGCCGCAGACGCACAGCACAAACGCGAGCCAAAGCCCGATCACCCTTTGCATTGCTGCCTTTCCCCCTGCCCTTTGCCCCACATCATCACCTTTATTGCCAGCCGGGGCACCGATGGCAAATCAACGCTGCGCCATGAAGGCGCTCAGCCGCGCCAGCCCCTCGCGGATATCGGCGGTGGAGCGGGCATAAGAAAACCGCAACGTCCGTGCGCCACGGACCGTGTCGAAATCGAGCCCCGGGGTCAGAGCTACCCCAGCACCTTGCAAGATCTCTGCCGCCAAGGCGCGGCTGTCCGTAGTCAGGTCCGGCACGTCGGCATAGATATAGAAGGCGCCATCGGGGGGGGCGATGCGCGGGAACCCCGCGCCCGGCAGCCCCTCCAGCAAGAGCGCGCGATTTTCGGCATAGACCGCGCGGTTCCGCTCCAGCTCGGCCTCGCAGTCGAGGGCGGCCAGCGCCAGCACCTGGGCTGCATGCGGCGGGCAGATGAACATGTTCTGCGCCAACCGCTCCACCAGCCGCACATGATCTTCGGGCACCACCATCCAGCCCACTCGCCAGCCCGTCATGCTGAAGTATTTCGAGAAGGAGTTGATGACATAGACCTGATCGCTGATCTCCAGCGCCGAGGTGGCACGCGCGCCGTAATGCAGGCCATGGTAGATCTCATCCGAGATGAAGCTGATCCCGCGACCTTGCGCATGCCCGATCAGCGCAGCCAGCGCTGCATGAGACAGCATCGTGCCGGTGGGATTGCCGGGCGAGGCGACGATCAGCCCCTGCATCTCCACCCCCGCCAGATCCTCCGGTACCGGCTGCAGGCGGTTCTCGGGGCGCGCAGGGATGCCCACGGGCGCAAGGCTCAACGCGCGCAGAATCTGGCGGTAGCTGGGGTAGCCCGGCTCCCCCAGACCGACCCGGTCGCCCGTGTCGAAAAGCGCGGTAAAGGCCAGAAGGAACGCCCCCGACGACCCTGCCGTGACGATCACCCGCGCGGGGTCGAGGTGCACCCCATACCAGCGCCGGTAAAGCCCCGCAATTCCCGCCCGCAGCTCCGGCAGGCCAAGGGCCGTGGTGTAGCCAAGCGGCCCCGCCGCCATCGCGCGGGCAAGTGCGGCCCGTGCAGCGGCAGGCGCGGGTGTGCCCGGTTGGCCCACCTCCATATGGATGACCGAGCGGCCCGCGGCTTCCATCGCGCGCGCCTCCTCCAGCACATCCATCACGATAAAGGGATCGACCTGCCCGCGTCTTGATCTGTGCATGACTTGCCCTTTACACTTGAAGCCTGACTGTCCCATTTAGCGGGGCGGCGTCAACCCGCGCGATGACTTCCCTTGACGGAGAACCTGATGCCTGTCTTGTTTCGCCCTTTGCTCTTGTCCCTGATCCTCGCTGTCGGTGCCGGCAGCGCCACCGCCGCCGACATGACTGACGCCGAGCGCAAGGTCTTTCGCGAAGAGGTGCGGGCCTATCTGATCGAGAATCCCGAGGTCCTGGTTGAGGCGCTGGACGTTTTACGCGCCCGCGACGCGCAGGTCGAGGCTGACCGGGATGCGGCGCTGCTGGTGGAGTATCACGATCCGCTGTTCAACGACGCGGCAAGCTGGGTCGGCGGCAATCCCGAGGGTGACATTACCATCGTGGAATTTGTCGACTATCGCTGCAGCTATTGCCGCAAGGCGCATTCCGAAGTGATAGAGTTGGTGAAAACCGACGGCAAAATCCGGCTGATCATGAAGGAATATCCGATTCTGGGCGAGCAATCGCTGAGCTCCTCCCGTTTTGCTATCGCTGTTCTGCAGTTGCACGGGCCAGAGGCGTATGAGATCGCGCATGACGCGCTGATCACATTGCGCGGCGATGCCACGCCCGAAAGACTGGCGCGGCTCGCGAGCGAGCTTGGACATGATCCCGGCCCGATCCTGTCTCTGATGGATACGCCCGAGGTTACTGCTGTCATCCAGGCGAACCACGGCCTCGGAGAAGCCATGGCGATCAACGGCACACCGACCTTCGTCGTGGGAGGCACCCTGCTGCGCGGTTATGCACCGCTCGAGGCCATGCGCGCGATCGTCGCAGATGAGCGCAAGGGTTAAAGAAGAATCTGAGATTTTACGTGCAACACCTTGATATATAAAGAAAATATCTACTCTGCCGCTTCTTTCTCTGCAGCTGCTTCTATCTCTGCTGCCTTCTTCTCAACCAGTTCCACGATGTGATCGACCATCTTGTCGTTGCCAAGCTTATGGCTCTGCTTGCCAGCAAGATAGACCATTCCGGACCCGGCGCCGCCGCCGGTGAACCCCACATCCGTCATCAGCGCTTCACCGGGGCCATTTACCACACAGCCGATGATCGACAGGCTGAGTGAGGTGGTGATGTGTGCGAGCCGGTTTTCCAGCGCGTTTACCGTCTTTATCACGTCGAAGCCCTGCCGTGCGCAAGACGGGCAGGAGATGATGGTAACCCCCCGGTGCCTGAGGCCGAGAGACTTCAGAATCTCGAACCCGACCTTCACCTCTTCGACGGGATCTGCCGAAAGAGAAACACGGATCGTATCGCCGATGCCGAACCACAAGAGGCTGCCAAGGCCGATTGCCGACTTCACCGTGCCCGACACGAGACCGCCTGCTTCGGTGATGCCCAGATGGATCGGGGCATCCGTCATTGTGGCCAGCTGCTGATAGGCGGCGGCGGCCATGAAGACGTCCGACGCCTTGACCGAGATCTTGAATTCGTGAAAATCGTTGTCCTGCAACAGCTTGATATGATCCATCCCACTTTCGACCATCGCATCCGGGCATGGCTCGCCATACTTCTCCAGCAGATGCTTCTCCAGCGAACCGGCGTTCACCCCAATGCGGATCGAACAGCCGTGGTCCTTGGCAGCCCTGACCACTTCGCGCACGCGCGCGGCGGAGCCAATGTTGCCGGGGTTGATCCGCAGGCAGGCAGCACCGGCCTCGGCCGCTTCGATGGCGCGTTTGTAGTGAAAATGGATGTCAGCGACGATTGGCACGGGCGACTCGCGCACGATCTCGTGCAATGCACGAGTGCTTTCTTCGTCCGGGGTAGACACCCGGACGATATCGGCTCCGGCGACTGCACATCGCTGAATTTGCTCGATGGTGCCGGCGATATCCGTTGTCAGAGTATTCGTCATGGTCTGCACGGAAATCGGCGCATCGCCACCGACCAGCACTTTGCCAACCCGGATTTGTCGTGATATCCGCCGGTCGATGTTGCGCCAGGGGCGGATTGGGTTTTGCGTCATGCCAGATGCTCCGAAGGACTTTACCGCAAGATAGGCCGACCTGCCCGGAACAGCAACAAGGCGCCGAGGGTCTGTGGCACGGAAAGTGGGTGGCGCGACTATTCCGAGGCGGGAACCGGCACCACCTCGGAAGCATCGGCGACATCTGTTGCGAAACGACCAAGGTCGGCATCCGCTTCGAGGTCAGCTGCGGCAAAGGTCGCCGTCAGCGCCTCGGCGGAAAGGGCGACGCCCTTGACAACTTGCGCTCCGGGCGCGACGGGGCCATAGGTCTGTCCATTCACCACAAAGTAGATAGAGCCGGAATTGCCGGTCCGGAAGACCGGCGCCTCCTCCAGCAATGGCACGGCGTAACGCTCGCCTGCGTCGAGGATTTTCTCGAACAGCACCGTGCCGTCGGCGGCATTCACCCGCACCCAAGACGGGCGCACGGCCAGGATTTCGACCCCGGGCTGAACCGAGGCCACGACCTGCACGGGGACGACTGCAAGCGCCTCGGCCAAGGCTGCGTCGACCGCCGACCCGGTTTCTGCAGGGCGGGTGTCAATCGCCGCAATCGGGCCGTCCCGCGCGGTCAGCACCGGCACATCAAGCGCTTGGGGGCGATAAAGGCGGCCCATCAGGTCGGGCGCGGCAGGGTCTGCCACTGCGGCGAGGTCTGCGCCATTTTCCCGCGGCTGAGGCTGCACCACAAGTGTGCGCCCCAAGGTCGAAGCACCCAGGGGATCGATCTCGGCCACCACGGTCGGGGCTTGCTCTACCGGAGCGAGTTGCACGCGCTGCACCTCCTGCAGCAGCGACCAGCCGCCGTAGACCAGGCCGGAAATCAGCGTCACCAAAACCAGCATCGACCCTATTGCCCCGGGTTCCACCCGCGACAACATGCTTTCCGCGCGCGGTACAAAGGTTGCATTGGGATTGCCGAGCGGGTCGGAAAACTCGACCGACGCGCGGTTTCTGGCCTGGGCCGCGCGCCCGGGTGCAGCAGCGGCCGACATCCCATGGGCGACGGAGAAATTGGCCTCAGAACAGAATTTCTCGAATGCCCATTCCGGGTTCATACCCAGATAGCGCGCATACGAACGCACGTAACCCGCAACGAAACCCGGTGTTTCGAAGGCTGAAACATCCGCATTTTCGATGGCTGCGATGTAGGTCGCCTTGATCTTAAGCTCACGCTGCACGTCGAGAAGCGACTTGCCGATGGTCGCCCGCTCGCCCCGCATGAGATCCCCGAGTCGCAACTCGAAATCGTCGAAGCCTTTCGGCTTCACCGATTCGGTCGTGGAAGGTTTTGACCTCCAACCGATCATGCGACTCCTGTCCCCTGCTGCCCCAACGAACCCCAGTCGGTTCTTCCGCGACTCATGGGTCCTGCTAATAGCCTGACGCTAGCACGACGCAAGCGATTCTGCACACAGCCGCGTGATCACGCAGAGGCCTCGGCGCGATTTAGCGCACAATGCATCCACAGCGCGTCCATTGCGCGCACAAGGTGCTCAATTTGTTGATGATCATGCACGGGTGACGGAGTAAATCGCAGCCGTTCGGTGCCGCGCGGTACCGTGGGGAAATTGATCGGCTGTACATAAATGCCGTAGCGTTCCAGCAGCATGTCGGAAAGCATCTTGCAGTGCACCGGATCGCCCACATGCACGGGCACGATGTGGCTTCCGTGGTCGATGATCGGCAAGCCCAGCCCCTTCAGGCGCAATTTCAGGATGCGGGCCTTGGACTGATGCGTATCGCGCAGATGCTGTGCCGTCTTTAGAACGCGCACCGAAGCGGCAGCCCCCGCTGCAACCGCAGGCGGCAGGCTGGTCGTAAAGATAAACCCGGGCGCGTAAGAGCGCACAGCATCCACCATCCTGGCCGAAGCAGCAATATAGCCCCCGAACACGCCATAGGCCTTGGCCAGCGTGCCGTTGATGATGTCGATCCGGTGCATTTGACCGTCACGCTCCGCCACACCCGCGCCGCGGGGGCCGTACATACCCACAGCATGGACCTCGTCGATATAAGTCAGCGCGCCGAACTCTTCCGCCAGATCGCAGATCGCCTTTATGGGACCGAAGTCGCCGTCCATCGAATAGATCGACTCGAAAGCTACCAGCTTCGGCGCCGCTGGATCGTCCGAGGCGATGAGGGCGCGCAGGTGGGCCACGTCATTGTGCCGGAAAATCCGCTTCGGCCCGCCCCCCCGCCGCACGCCTTCGATCATCGAGGCATGGTTCAGCGCGTCGGAATAGATGATCAGACCGGGAAAGATCGCGCGAAGCGTGCTCAGCGTCGCATCGTTGGCGATGTAGGCGCTGGAGAATACGAGAGCCGCTTCCTTGGCGTGCAGGTCGGCCAATTCCGCCTCGAGCCGCCGGTGATAAACCGTGGTGCCCGAGATGTTGCGCGTCCCGCCCGAGCCTGCGCCCGTCGACTCCAGGGCCTCATGCATCGCAGCCAGAACCTCGGGGTGCTGCCCCATGCCAAGGTAATCGTTGCCGCACCAGACAGTGATGTCCTTCTGCGAGCCATCCGGCCGGGTCCAGACCGCATGTGGGAAATGCCCCTGGCTACGCTCGATGTCGATGAAGGTGCGGTAGCGCCCCTCGTTGTGCAGACGTCCGATGGATTGATCCAGCGCGAGGTCATAGTTCATTTGTCGTCTCCTGCCAGGTCCTGTGACCGGGTGTACCGTCCTGCAAGGGTGCGTCGTTGATCTGCGTCAAGCCATCCCACGCATCATCTGGAGCGCAGACCCACCTGTGGACAGGGGACGAAATGTCGCCCCCCGCTCAGGTGTCATTGCGCCGGTTCGACCGTCAGCACCACGACGCAAGGCTCCGCTGCAATCTTCGCCAGCTCGCACGCCCCGACCGCCGCGGCCGCCGCGGTCGCAGCATCGGGAAGTTCCGCCAGTGCCACCGCAGATTTCACTACGTCCCCATTGCGAATGAACCCGTCTTCAGGGTTGACGGCCAGCGCCGCAAAACCGCCCGTTCCCGGCACGAACAGCTGCAGCGCCTGCTCGTTGGTCAACACCAACCGAAGGGCCGCCAACTCCTCCGGCGTCAGGAACTGCAATGGCAACAGCGTCACCCGGGCGGAGCCGACCACTGCCGTCTCAGGCACCACATCTGCCTGCGCCCCCCCTGCCACCAGCAGCACCAGCAGCGCCAAACCCATCTGCCCGATCATCGCCATATCCCTCGCAACCACATATGGCGCCGATCTAGCGCAACCCCCGGGCTCTGGACAGTCCCCCCCCACCTGATAGGCTCTGCTCCGCCCGCCCCCGCCGATCACATTCCGGAGAGTACCATGCCCGCCGTCTCAAACGCCCTCGACGCCACCCTCGCCCGCATCGACGAAACCCTGCCCGAGGCGCTCGACCGGCTGATGGCGCTGTTGCGCATCCCCTCGATCTCTACTGACCCCGCCTACAAGTCCGACTGCCTGAAAGCCGCCGAAGTGCTGGTGGCCGACCTGCAATCGATGGGGTTCGAGGCGAGCGTTCGCACCACCCCCGGCCATCCGATGGTGGTGGCGCATGGCGGATCCGGCGGCCCGCACCTGATGTTCTACGGACATTACGACGTGCAGCCCGTGGACCCCTTGTCCCTGTGGCACCGCCCCCCGTTCGACCCCGCGATCGAGGAGACGGCGACCGGACCGGTCATCCGTGCCCGCGGTGCCTCGGACGACAAGGGTCAGCTAATGACCTTCCTCGAAGCTTTCCGTGCCTGGCGCGCGGTGAACGGCAGCCTGCCCTGCCGCCTGACGGTCTTTCTGGAAGGCGAAGAAGAATCCGGCTCTCCCTCGCTCATCCCCTTCCTGCAGGAAAACGCAAATGAGCTTCGCGCCGACATCGCGATGATCTGCGACACCGGGATGCATGAAAATACCGTCCCCGCCATCACCACCATGCTGCGCGGCCTCGCGGGCGAGGAAATCACCCTCACCGGACCCGACAAGGACCTGCACTCCGGCATGTACGGCGGGCTCGCCATCAATCCGATCCGGGTTCTCGCCCGCATCCTCGGCAATCTGCACGACGACAAGGGGCGCATCCGGATCCCCGGCTTTTACGACGACGTCGATGAACTCCCCGAAGCGATCCGCGCCCAGTGGCAGGCGCTGTCCTTTGACCACGCCAAGTTCCTCGGCGATGTCGCGCTCTCGGTCCCCGCAGGCGAGCAGGACCGCACCCCGCTCGAGATGATCTGGTCCCGCCCCACGGCCGAGGTGAACGGCATCTGGGGCGGCTATACCGGCGACGGGTTCAAGACGGTGTTGCCGTCCCAAGCGCATGCCAAGGTCAGCTTCCGGCTCGTCTCGCGCCAGGACCCGGTCAGGATCCGCGCGGCCTTCCGCGCCTGGGTCGAAGCGCAGCTTCCTGCCGATTGCAAGATCGCCTGGCACGACCATAGCACCGGCCCGGCGGGGGTCATGTCCATCGCCAACCCGGCGTTCGAGGCGGCGCGTACCGCCCTGAGCGAAGAATGGGGCGTGCCTGCGGCCTATGTCGGCTCGGGCGGGTCGATCCCCGTTGCGGGGTATTTCCGCACCTATCTGGGCGTCGATGCGATGCTGATCGGCTTTGCCCGGGATGATGACCAGATCCATTCCCCGAACGAGAAATATGACGTCGAAAGCTTCCACCGCGGCATCCGCTCCTGGGCTCGCATCCTGGCAAAACTGGCATGACCGAAATCCGCGACGCGGTCCCTGCGGATGAGTCCGTCTGGCGCAGCCTCTGGGCCGACTACCTCGCCTTCTATCAGGCGGACCTTGCGCTTGAGGTGAGCACACTCACCTTCCGCCGCCTGATGGACCCGGGCTCTGCGGTCAAGATGCGCCTTGCCCTGCATGAGGGTTTGGTCGCGGGCTTTGCCATCCACATTCATCACCCCTCCACCTGGGTGCCGGGCGACGACTGCTATCTCGAGGACCTCTACATAGCCCCCGCTGCCCGCGGCCAGGGTCTCGGCCGCGCCCTGATCGAGGATCCGGCCGCGCCCTTCGATATCCCCGGCAGGAAGCAGGTGGACCCATTCGGAAACCGCGTCACCGGGTGCAAGGGCGCGGTCGCAGGTGCCGAGTTCAAGGCCGCGCATCGCCTGTGCCTCAGGCCAGCCTGGGCGAGACAAGCAGCTCTGCAGAACCGGCCCCGGAGGTTGCTTTCGCCCGCGTTGATGAGCTGCGAATTGACGATCTTGCGCGCCGCTTCCTCGTTCGCGGGCGAGACGGCCAGAAGGTTCGGCATGATGCCCAGAAGCCGCCCGCCATCGCCCCGGAAAGCCTGCATCGCGGCACGGGCAGCGGCGCAGCTGGCCGGGGTCAGGGGTTGCCTCGATCCCCAGGCGAGCTGCCACAGGCCGAAGCCCGCATTCGGGCGCGCGCGGACGCCGTAGAGGAATTCGTCGCGCAGCAGGACATTCTCGTCACTCGTACCGTCCAGATGTTGCAGCTCACAGAGCGTGCGGGTCTGCCAGATCACCGGGCGCATGGCGCGCGTTGTGTCCAGAAGGAACCAGGGCGCGCCCGAGCCGCCATCGGTGTTGGCAACCGAAACGGTCGCGCCGGTTTCGTCAAGGACCGGATGGTCAGCGTCGAAGAAGAACTGCCCGTCGCAAGCGTTCGTCGCGAAGCCCTGTTTCAGGAGGCCGAAGACGATCTCGTCGGGGTGGCGCTTGGCGGTGGCCGCCATTTCGCGGAAGACCGGCGCGAAGAGGCCAAGACGATCATCCTCGATATCGGTGCGCTTGATAGAAACGGTGGATTCGAAAAGCCGGTTCTTGATCGTGAAGCCCGAGGCGAAGATGTTGTTCACATGGCGCGCGCCGATCCACTCGCGCATGTTCGGCCATTGCCCGAGCCAGCCGCAATCCTCGCTCTGCGCCGAAGACGGCACGTCCACCGCAACGCGGGCATACTGTGACACTGCCGCCAGATTGGCTTCGGAGTAGATGGTTTCAAAGCCTTTTTAGGCGAGGCCGAGTGCTGCGCTGTTGACGATCATCAGGAGACCTTTTCACGGTGGGATACGGGCGCGCGCGACTGCGCCGCCCTCTTGGGAAACGGTGTATCCGCGGGAAAGCCGGGATAACCCGCAACGGTTTGCGGGGAAGCGCCAAGCTAGAAAGTGCGGGTCTGGTGCGGCCCCTGCCGAACGCCCGAAGCGTTTCGATGCCCTTGCAACGCGGTTCGATGCCCGCACGACGTGAAGAGCGATATCACGAACCGGCGCAGGCTTCAATTCGGGCGCAGGAGCCGGAAGGGGAGTCAGGTGCCGCCGCGAGCTGCGCGTTCAAGCCACTTCGAAAGAGTCGCGATGATGTTCGTCTCGTCTTGATCGTACCCGGGCTCTTTGGTGCCCAAGGCTCACCGGATGGCGCCTTGCCTTCCTCGAAGCGATCCTTCGTCGATGCAAGAAGATACTCGCCGATTTGATGCATGACAGGCGACATGTCGGCCAGGCCCGAAGCGAGCTTTTCCAGCGCGGGAGTGAAGGTGTCGCGGTTGAGGTCAATGGAATATATGAGCTATACTTCCTGTGCGGGTGTGACGCGGTGACGAATCTCTCAGCCGTAGCACGATCTTAGGATCGGAGCGCCATGCAGGGTTTCCGGATTTATCCGGGTGGGAGGCCCTGCCACCCGCATCTTTTGCGTGTCCTTCATCGAATCCCATTCGCATGTCATCTGCCAATGCAACTGGGATTGCAGAATCAAAAGCAATTCCGGCGTTTTCGAATGGGGTTACTGGGTTTCGCAGGGTACGAGGGCCGGGCAGGTAGAAGGCCCTTCCACGGCCCGCTCCTGAAACGCCAAGGGGCGGAGCCTTCCGGACCCGCCCCTTGCCTTTGCTGCCTTCGGTCAGGCGGCGCGCTTCGGTCGCGCCTTTCACGTCTGCAACGCGGTGATGACCTTGCAAGCGCCCTCGAAGGTCAGGAACCGCAAAGAGCTGATCTTGGCATACTTCCCGAGCCAACCGGCCAGAGCCGCCTCGTCGCATTCCGCCTGCCTGTGCATTTCGCGCCATAGTTCACGGATCAGCTCAAGCTGTGCATCGGTTGCCATGCCAGGCCGGTTGCCGAAGTTCTGCCCGCCTTTAGCCAGCGGACGGAAGCCCGAATGCTCCGCAAAGGCCATGAGCGTATCGAAGTCGTCTTGCGCAAGCTCTGTCGCACTGGTCACTCCTGCGATCCGCACGGGGACAGAGACGGGTGTCGTCGTTCCACCCAAGCTTCTTCTTGACGACATGGAGGAGCTTGTTCTGCTTCGGACTGATCGTCATGCGGATGGCCCCTTTTCGTCATCCTTGCTTCTGGCCCAGTCAGCAGCAATCGCCATGCGGATATGCTCTTGCAGCATGGCGATTGCATCCCCCTCGTTTTCTGCGACTGCCCCAAGCGAACGGGCGCACAGTTCCAGGACGCAAAGAACGCCTTTATGCCCATCCAGCGAGCCGCTGGAAAGGCCGCTCCAGACATATCGGAACGCCCCTTCGGCGGAGGGCAGAAGGTAGGGCAGGCCTTCGGTTGCCCGCTCGATGGCGCGCGCCTCTGCGAGGGCAAGGCTCAGGGTGATCATTCGCGCGCTCATTGCATCGACCCTTTCGGCTTGATGCCATGATGTGCTTGCCAGTCATCCTTGCCGCGCGTGTTGCGCTGGACGAGGTATTGCGCCTCGTCAATGATCAGCATGGACCCGGCCCCGATAGCTTCGGCAATGCGCCGACGCTCTTCGGGCAGTCGCCTGCCGTTCGGAGCCTCGATTTCAAGGATGCGGCACAGCTCGTTGGCGATGTTCCAATGTCCACCCTCCCCTTGCACCGCCTCATGGCTCATACCGATGGACCCTTGGCCTGACTCGTTTGTGAATTTCCAAGGCCCATGCAATCTGATTCTCTGGTCTCGAAGCGAGGGGGGTTTTGATGGCTGTGAAGATCGCG
>Ga0105047_10010341_pt1 | contig 15252 bp, 16 predicted proteins | sample MAT04_FD_78384 | JGI IMG/M metagenome (GOLD analysis project Ga0105047, IMG submission 78384) | Freshwater microbial communities from Lake Fryxell liftoff mats and glacier meltwater in Antarctica - MAT-04 (megahit assembly) | ecosystem: Environmental > Aquatic > Freshwater > Ice > Liftoff... | reverse complement strand
TTCCTGTTCAAGAACTGATCCGAGGCTTTCCTGCAACCCGAGGCTTTCCGCGTGGAAAGCGGGGAGGAAAGCCTCCGTGCCGGCTGTCGAGAAGCTGGTTACCAGTGGCCGTGGTTGTCGGGTGCGCCCTCTTCTGCGTCGGGGAGGACGAGGTCCCAGCGGTCGCGGCAGTCTTCGCAGCGGTAGGCCACGAAGTCGCCGGGAAGCCACACACCGTCTTCGGTGGCGTGCGTCAGCAGGTGGCAGCGGCCGCCGCAGTCGACGCAGACGATGGTGGGTTCGGGTTGCAGCACGCCCGTAGTCTGGCCTCGATGGAAGCAGGAACGGCATGCGTGTGATTGCGGGCGAGTTCGGTGGGCGCAAGCTGATGGCGCCCGAGGGTGAAACGACGCGGCCCACCACCGACAAGGTGCGCCAGGCGGTCTTCAACTCGCTGGCCAGTATGGGTGTGGTGGAAGGCGCGGTAGTGGCCGATCTCTACGCCGGGTCGGGCGCGCTCGGCATCGAGGCGCTGTCGCGTGGCGCCGAACGCTGCGTGTTCGTGGAGCGAGATCGGGTGGCGGTCCATGCGCTGCGTAGCAACATCGACGCGCTCGGCATCGCCGACCGGTGCACCGTGCACGCCACCGACGTCATGGCGTGGGTGCCCGCACTGCGCAACGTCGACGTCGCGTTCATCGACCCGCCTTACGCTTTCGACGCGTGGCCGGCGCTGCTCGCACTGGTCGATGTCGGCCTGGTGGTGGCGGAGGCTGACGATCCTGTGGATGCCCCTGAAGGCTGGTCGCAGGTGCGCACCCGTCGCTACGGCCGCACGTGGGTCACCCTGCTCGAGCGCTGAGCGCCTGCTGGAAACCAACGAGGCGTGAACGGCTAGCGTGTGGCCGCCATGGCGACCGTTCTCTATCCCGGCAGCTTCGACCCGCTGCACCTCGGCCACATCGATGTCATCGAGCAGTCGGTGGCCCTGTTCGGCAAGGTCATCGTCGGGGTGATGCACAACCCCACCAAGCCTGGAGGCATGTTCACCCTCGAACAGCGCGAGGCCATGATCCGCGCCAGCATCTCGTACCTGCCATCGGTGAAGGTGATGGCATTCGAAGGCCTCGCCGTCGACGCAGTGAAGCAGGTGAAGGCGGCGTTCATCGTCAAGGGTCTGCGCACAGGTGGCGACTTCGAGGTCGAGCAGCAGATGGCCCACACCAACCACGCCGTCAGCGGCGTGCGTACCGTCTACCTGCCCTGTAAGCCGGCGCTGGTCAGCATCAGCAGCCGTTTCATTCGCGAGATCGCCCAGTACGGTGGCGACGTCACTTCGCTGGTGCCCGCCCCGGTCGCAACGGAGCTCGCCAAGTTGTTCCCCGCCAAGCAGTCGCCGGCAATCGGCAACGCGTGAACCCACTCGAGACCCAATGAGCTACGACGATCAGTACGACGACGACGACGGCTACGACGACGAGGAAGTCGACGACTCCGACGCGTTCGTTCGCTCCACCAACGGCTACGTCGGTGATGCCGAGGCGCTGCTGCGCCGTGCCGTCGACATCATCGCCAACGCGCCCACGATGCCGCTGTCGTCGTCGCCGCGCATCGACCGCGACGAGATCATCGAGCTGCTCGACGAGTCGCTCAACCGTCTGCCCGACGAGATGCGCCAGGCGCGGTGGATGATCAAGGAGCGCCAGGAGTTCGTGGCCAAGACTCGCCGCGAAGCCGACGAACTGCTCGAGGCCGCCCGCGTGCAGGCGGAACGCATGGTGCAGCGCACCGAGGTGGTGCGGGCCGCCGAGCAGCGTGCGCGCCAGATCAACGAAGCCGCCGAAACCGATGCTCGTCGTCTGCGCCACGAGACCGAGGATTTCCTCGACCAGCGCCTCGGCAGCTTCGAGATCCTGCTCGACAAGCTCACCAAAACCGTGCAGGCCGGCCGATCGCGCCTGGCCATCGGCCAGCACAGCCCTGCCGAAGAGGTCGAGGAAGATGACCCCACGAAGGGCTTCTTCGACCAGGACCGTTAGCCATGGCGAATCCATTGCGTGTCAACGCGGCCGAGCTCTTGCGCCGGCCGGGCAGTCAAAAGACTGTCGAGCTGCAGTCGTCGCTCGCTGAGCTCGACGTCGTCGACCCGGCCCGCTTTGCCGACGACGCCGCAGTCGATGTGCGGCTGCACCTGGAGGCGCTCACCGACGGAATCGTGATCGACGGCGAGCTGCGCGTGCCCTGGCATGGGGTGTGCCGACGCTGCCTCGCCGACACCGGGGGAGTGCAGGTGAGCGAAGTGCACGAGCTCTACCAGCGCATCGTCACCGACCCTGAAGCGTTCGAGATCGTGGGCGACCAGCTCGATCTGCGCGACGTGGTGCGTGAGCTGCTGCTGCTCGATGTGCCGAGCACGCCGTTGTGTCGACCCGAGTGCGCTGGCCTGTGTCGCACGTGCGGCGCCAACCTGAACGACGCCACCTGTGCCTGCGACGGGCCGCCCGCCGACCCGCGTTGGTCGGCGCTCGACGAGCTGCGTGATGGCGGCCTCGGCAACTGATCGCAATCTGGCGGGTGACGGGTAGCGAGCCGACGTGTGCCGCCGCTAACCTCTCATAGCTCGTGTGCCGAGGGAGTGTCCCTCGCCGATTCCGGGAGTCCCCATGGCTGTTCCCAAGAAGAAGAAGTCGAAGATGAAGACGCGCAGCCACCGTGCTGGCGCGTGGAAGCTCGCCGCTCCGTCGCGCAGCATCTGCCCCCGTTGTGCAGCCGCCAAGCTGCCGCACACGGTGTGCCCAGCATGCGGTTGGTACAAGGACCGCGTCGCCATCGAAGTCGGCTGAGCCGAGCCGCTGTCATGCTGCCGATCGCAGTCGATGCGATGGGCGGCGACCGGGCGCCGGGCGACATTCTCGCTGGTGCCCATGCCGCCGCAGCGTTGGGCATTCCCATCGTTCTCGTCGGGCCCGAGGGGCTCGAGGGTTGTGGCGACCTCCCGCTGATCCACGCCTCCGAAGTCATCGCCATGGACGACGACGCGGCGCAAGGTGTTCGGCGCAAGAAGGACTCCACACTCGTTCGCGCGGCGGAAGCCGTTCGTGATGGCCGTGCCAGCGCCATGGTGTCGGCCGGCAACACGGGGGCCACCATGGCCTCGGCGCTGCTGCGCATGGGTCGCATCAAGGGAGTCAACCGACCCGCCATCGCCACACCCATTCCGGTGCCGGGCGAGCGGCCCAACATCATGCTCGACGCCGGTGCCAACGCCGAGGTGCAGGCCGAATGGCTGGTGCAGTTCGCCACCATGGGCTCCATCTACGCGCGTCACCGGTTCGGCATCGAGCACCCCAAGGTTGGCCTGCTCTCCATCGGCGAGGAGCCCGGCAAGGGCGACTCGCTGCGCAAGGAGGCCTATGAACTGCTGGTGAACGCACCCGGCATCGAGTTCGTCGGCAACGTCGAGGGCCGCGACCTCATGCGCAAGACCGCCGACGTCATCGTCACCGACGGCTTCACCGGCAACGTCGCCTTGAAGACGCTCGAGGGCGGCCTGAAGACCCTGTTCAACGCGCTACTCACGGCCTTCGCCAGCAAGCCCGAGTACAAGGAACACGCCGATGCGCTGCTGCCGGCGCTGCTGCCACTGCACCAGCAGATGAGCCCCGACACGCAGGGCGGCGCAGTACTGCTCGGTGTCGACGGCATTTGCATCATCAGCCACGGTTCCAGCGGTGAAACCGCCATGGTGAACGCCATCAAACTGGCCGACGAAATGGTGAAGGGCGGCCTCGTGGCCGAGATCACCGCCGCCTTCGCCGTCGCCCTCTGACGGCTCAACCCGCGGTAGCGTTCGCGCATGGCGGACGAACTGGTCGACAAGGGCATTGACGCTGATGAAGTCGACGGCAACGAGGAGAGCCCCGGTCGCCGAAAGGTCTGGTGGCTCGCTGCGGCTGCAGTGCTGGTGGCAGTGGTTGGCACGCTCGCTGTCGCCCGACCGTGGTCGAACGCGTCCGACGAAGGCGATCGCGCCTCGGTGATCACGGTGGCCCGCCCCGCCGATATCGACCCGATCGTGCCGGAGTTGACTCACCATCTCGCGCTCGGAGTGCTTCCCGAGGGTTACGAGCTCAGCTACGTCAGCGACGGCGAGATGAACGGCTTCGATGAGTTCGCCGATAGAACGCTGGGCACTTACGTGCTGCTGGCAGCACCTGGAGCGTCAAGTGAAGACGGCCCGTGGCTCAGTGTTGCGGTCACCCTCCTCGACAAGTTCGAGCGCCGCGAGTTCGACCCGACGGTGTACATCTCAGCGGCCGAGTCGAAGGAGGTGCTGGTCGGCGAACTGCGAGGGGCATTCGCCGCCGACAACTTCAGCGGCAACAGCGAGTTGCTGTTCGGCCCGGTGAACGAGGGCTACCTGGTGTCGCTGTCGTCGGAAGGTCTCACGCAGGCCGAACTCACCGCCTCGGCACTTGAGCTGCAACTCGACGAAGAGGTCGATGGCACAGTGGCCTGGCCGGTGTTCGGCCCATCGCTGGCGCCATTCGACCTGCAGCCGGTGGTCTCGTTCGTGAATCCATCGTCCGGATTCGGCATCGGCGGCCCCTTCGGACTACTGGCGACGGCAACAATGTCGTCCACTGAGGTTGCCTACGAATCGGCGGGCCAGGCGCAGCAGATCTCCGTGGTCAACTCGGTCGCTCCCGCCGGGCTCGACGTGCTGGCCTTGGCGCGCTTCGCCGTGACCGACGCAGTCGACACCACGGTGCACGGGTTTCCTGCGGTGAGCGGTCGTCTCGAGGCGTTCATCGGCGGCGCGTTGGTGGCTTGGTTGGAAGGCGGGCGCACGGTCATCGTGTTCTCAGCCGACCCCGACATCGACATCGTCGCGTTGGCCGAGTCGGTGGAGGCTCTCGACGACGCCGAGTGGACTGCGTTGGTCGCTGAAGGCGAATTCGACGGAGGTGGCTTCGATGGCGGTCCCGACGACGCGTGGGTCATCGGGGTCGGCGATGCAGCTGACAGCACCACGTGGGTGATCGAGGGCGACGTCGATGAAGCAGGGAAGTTGGTGCTGTGCACGACGATGATGCGGGTCAACGAATCGTCCTCCGGTTGCGGGTCATACGAAGCCCCCGAGGTTCCCGGCATCACGTTGGTCGGTGATTTCGGAATGGGTGGCCGGCCGACGTCCGGCTACGTCGCCACGGTCGACAACGACACGGTCGCAACCTTTCGCTTCACGGGTGAGGATGGCGCCGTCGAGGTTGCCCCGCTGGCGGTGGTCAGGCCGGAGTGGCCGTTCCAGGCAGCAGCGCTCAACGTCGAACAGCCCGGTGTCATTGAACTCCTCGCAGCCGATGGCTCGGTGCTCGTCAGCCTCGAGATCACACAGGACGACCTCGACGGCGGCGGGTTCGGCTGACCGTCCCGCCGGCCACGCGTCAGCGGCGCTAGCCTCGCATCGCTCATCCCTGACTGCCAGGAGTACCCGGTGCCTGCTGAAACCCACGTTGACCACGACCCACTCGATCGCAGTGGTGTGTTCGAGATCGTCCGTGCAAACCTCGCTGACATCTTGGAGATCGACCCGGCCACCATCTCCGAGGGGCAGTCGTTCGTCGACGACCTCGACGCCGACTCGCTGGCGCTCATCGAGCTGGTCGAGGCGCTCGAGGAAGACCTGGCCGAGCGCTCGGTCGGCTTCCGCATCGAGGACGAAGACCTCGTCGACCTGAAGACGGTGCGCGACGCCGTCGACTACGTCTTCGATCGCGTCAAGGGCAACTGACCCTTCCAGTGCTGCCAGAACCGGATCTCACCGAGCTACGGCGACGGCTGGGGTACCAGTTCAACGACCCCGGCCTGTTACGCCGTGCCATGGCGCACCGCAGTTGGTGCAGCGAAGTAGGCGGCGAACCCAGCAACGAGCGGCTCGAGTTCCTCGGCGACGCCGTGTTGGGCTGGGTGGTCGCCGACCTTGCGTTCCGCCGGCATGACGACCTCACCGAGGGCAAGCTCACCGACCTGCGCAAGAGCGTGGTCAACGCCTCGGCACTTGCCGAGGTAGCGCAGGAGATCGATCTCGGGCCGTGTTTGTTGCTTGGCAAAGGCGAGGATGCCGCTGGTGGACGGACGAAGCCCAGCATCCTCAGTGATGCGCTCGAGGCGGTGCTGGGGGCGGTCTACATCGACGGCGGAGCGTCGGCTGCGTTCGCGCTCATCGAGCGCCTGCTGATCGATCGCATGGCGACGGCCGCGCTACGTCTCGATCGGCTGGACTACAAGACCGTGTTGCAGGAGCTCACCGCCCGGCAGTTCGACACGGCCCCCGTGTACGTCATCAGCGACGTCGGCCCAGACCACGACAAGCGCTTCTTCGCCATGGTCATCGTGGCGGGGGAGCACGTGGGCAAGGGTGAAGGGCGATCGAAGAAGACGGCCGAGCAGGCAGCCGCCGAGCAGGCGTGGCTGACGCTCTCCGAACACGCCGTTACCTGACATGCCGGAGCTGCCCGAGGTCGAAACCGTGCGTCGCGGCCTGCAGGCGCAGGTGGTCGGGCGGCGCATCACGCGCGTCGAGGTCGGCCGTGAGCGCACCGTGCGCCGCACGTCGCGACAGGCGCTCATCGACGGCCTCACCGACGCCACCATCGTGGCCGTCAACCGGCGAGGCAAATACCTGCTGTGCCCGCTCGACACCGGCGACGAGCTGATGATGCACCTGCGGATGAGTGGCCGCCTGTTGGTCGCTGCGGCCGGCACTGCCCGCCCGGCGCACACGCACGTCGTGATGCACCTTGCCGGCCTTCCGGCGCAGGAGCTGTGGTTCGTCGACCCACGCACGTTCGGCGAGGTGGTGGTGTTCGACCCGACCAACGTCGCGGTGGAGATGCCCGAGCTGGCGCGGATGGGCATCGATCCCATCGCTGACGGGCTGGATCGGGGGCAGTTCGCCGCGCTGCTACGCGGTCGCTCGCGGCAGATCAAGGCACTGCTGCTCGACCAGCACGTCGTTGCCGGCATCGGCAACATCTACTGCGACGAGGCGCTGCACCTGGCACGCGTGCGCTGGGACCGTCGCAGCGACGCCGTCTCGCCTCGCGAGATCACGCGGTTGCATGCCGGCATCATGCACGTGCTGGGTGAAGCCATCGAGGCGGGGGGCAGCACGCTGGCCGACACGCAGTACGTCGGGGTCGACGGCGAGAGCGGGTGGTTCCAGCTCAGCCATCAGGTCTACGGCCGGGCTGGCCAGCGGTGCGCCACCTGCGGTAAGGCCGACATCGTGAAGGTCTTCGTCGCCGGCCGCGGCACCCACTTCTGCCCCCGTTGCCAAACCTGACCGCCTTTACGTAAAGGGGGCGAGCGGGGTGGGGGTGGGGCTTGATAACGTCCCTGGGCCGTGTTTCTGAAGTCACTCACCCTCAAAGGTTTCAAGTCCTTCGCCGATGCCACCACCCTCCAGTTGGAGCCGGGGGTCACTGTTGTGGTCGGCCCGAACGGGTCGGGCAAGTCGAACGTCGTCGACGCCATCGCCTGGGTGCTCGGCGCCCAAGCGCCCAGCGCGGTGCGTAGCCAGAAGATGGACGACGTCATCTTCGCCGGCACGGCCAAGCGTCCAGCGCTCGGTCGCGCCGAAGTGATCCTCACCCTCGACAACTCCGCTGGGTTGCTACCCATCGAGTTCACCGAGGTCACCGTCAGCCGCACGCTGTTCCGCACGGGCGAGAGCGAGTACGCGATCAACGGTGTCAACTGCCGCCTGCTCGACGTGCAGGAGTTGCTCAGCGACGCCGGCGTCGGCCGCCAGCAGCACGTCATCGTCAGCCAGGGCCAGATCGACGGGGTGCTCAACGCTCGCCCGGAAGAGCGCCGCAGCATCGTCGAGGAAGCTGCCGGCGTACTGAAGTACCGCCGCCGCAAGGAGAAGGCCGAGCGCCGGCTCGACGCAACCGAAGCCAGCCTGTTGCGCGTACAAGACCTGCTGCGCGAAGTCCGCCGCCAGTTGCGCCCGCTCGAACGCCAGGCCGACGCGGCCCGCCGCCATGGCGACCTGATCGCTGAACTGAAGGCGCTGCAGGTGCACCTGGCCGGTCGCGAGATCGGCGCCTTGCGAACCCGCATGGTCACGCAGGCGGGGGAGAAGGTCACCCTCACCGCAGCCGAGCAGGCGCTGCGCGCTGAACTGGCCGTGCTCGATACCGAGGTGATGGCTGCCGAGGCTGACCTCACGGCTCGCGGCGACTCTGATCTCAGCGACGAGATGGTGCGCGTCGAGCAGTTGCGCGAACGCGCTCGTGGCATCGCCGCAGTGCTGGTCGAGCGTCGCCGCTCGATGGAACGCGACCGCGGCCAGCTGATGGACAGCGGCGTCGTGGCCAATCTGGAAGCCGACGCGAAACGCCTGCGCGACGAGCTGGCCGGGGTGGAGGCCGACCTGGTCACCGTCGGCCCCGAGGCCGAGGCGCTCGCCGCCGAGGAAACCGAGTTCGCCGACCAGCGGCGCGACACGCTGGCGTCGATCGAGGGCATCTCCAACAGCACCTCGGCCGCCAGCGCCGCCGCCGAAGTTCGCGGCGAGCTGCGCTCCATGCGCACCAGCCTGGAACGCGCCGATGGCGAACTGCGGCGCCAACGCGCACGCCTCGACTCGCTGCGCCAACGCGCCGAGCGGCTCGACGGTGAGTGCGAACTGCTACGCGTGGAGTGCGAGTCGTCGCAGGCTGCCGAAGCCACGTTGGTTGCCGACGTGGAAGCTGCCGAGACACGCCGCATTGCCGCCGACGCGGCCCACGACTCGCTGCTCACCGGTCGCCAGGAAGCGGCCGAGCAGGCGTCGCGCTGGAAGGCCCGTGCTGAAGCCCTGCATCTAGCGTTGGAAGGCGCCCGCGCCCGCGCCGGCGCCGAGCATCTCGCTGGCGTGGACGGAGTGCTGGGCACCCTGCTCGACCTGGTCGAGATCGACGCCGGCTGGGAGCCCGCCGTCGAGGCCGCGCTGGGCGAGGCCCTGCAGGCCGTTGTCGTCGCCACGCCCGACACCGGGCGCCAGGCGCTGCGATCGTTACAAGCCAGCAATGTTCACGGTGCGGTGCTTGCGCTGGGCGCTCGCCCGGCTGGCGCACCCGCTGCCACCGGCGGCGGCGACTCAGTGCGCGCCCACGTGCGCAGCCGTCACGCAGGCGTTCCCGAGCTGCTCGACGCGGTGCTCGGGGGTGCCGTGCGAGTGGCCCGCTGGGATGAAGCGCTCGACCTGGCCATCGGCAACCCGCTCGCTGTGGTGGTCACCGCCGACGGAGACCGCTTCGGCCCCACCGGCTGGCGCGTTGGCAGCGCCGGTGGCGGTGCCACTGCCGCCGCGCTCGAAGAAGCGCAGGAGCGCAGCACGCTGGCCGCCGCCGACCTCGCCAGTCGAGACGCTGCCCTGAGCTCTGCTCGCACCGAGCTCCAGACTTCCCGCCAACACGAGAACGAGCTCACCCGCAAGCTCGACGCGCACGACGCTGGCTTCACCGCCAACAGCGAAGCGCTCGCCCGCTCGCAGGCCGAGCGCCGCGAAACTCAGGCCGAGACCGAAACCGTCGAACGCGGTCTCGGCGATGCAGAGGAGCGCACCGAGCGCGAGCGCAATCGCATCACCGAGCTCGAAACGTTGGTACCCGCGCTGGAGGCCGACGAGGCCGCCGAGGCCGAGGCCGCCAAGGCGCGTGGCGAAGCACGCGCCCGGCTCGACGCACAGACGGCTCGCCTGGCCGGCAAGCGGCAAGACATCGAGGTGCGCAACGCTGGCTTGCACGAGCGCCAACTGTTCCTCGAACGGCGTCTGGAGGAAACTGAGCGGCGGCTCGAGGCCGATGCCGCCGCTCGTGCCGATGCCGCGCAGCGGCGCGTTGCGGTGGAGCGCAGCCTTGAAGCCGTCGAGCGGCTGGCAGCGCTCGTCGACGGCCACCGGCACGTCGTCGAAGTGCGACACAACGAACTGCTCGAGATTCGCCGCCGTCAGAGCGACGAAGTCCGCGCTATCGCTCAGCGGCTCGACGCGTTCCGTCGTCGGCGCAGCGAAGCCGAGAAAGAGCTGGAAGAGCGTCGCGAACGTATGCGCCGAGTCGAGATCGACGAAGCCGAAGCGCGCATGCGCATGGAAGGCGCCGTCGAAGCACTAAGGCGCGACCACGAGCTCGAGCCGGCGGCCGCCGAGGCTGCCGAGCTACCTGCGGTTGCCGACGGCACCAACCCCGCCGCTCGAGTACGCGACCTGGAGCGCGAGCTGCGCCTGATGGGCCCCATCAACCCGCTGGCGCTGGAGGAGTTCAACGAGCTGCAGGAGCGGCATCGCTTCTTGGAGGAACAGCTGGAAGACGTGCGCAACACCCGCCGCGACCTGATGCGGGTGATCAAGGCGGTCGATCTCGAGATCCAGACCGTGTTTGCAGCTGCGTTCGCCGACGTGAGCACGCACTTCACCAGCCTGTTCTCGACCCTGTTCCCGGGTGGCGTCGGTCGGCTCGTGCTCACCAACCCCGACGACCTGCTGAACACCGGCATCGAGGTTGAAGCCAAGCCGAGCGGCAAGAACGTGAAGAAGCTGTCGCTGCTCAGCGGTGGTGAGCGCAGCCTCACCGCGCTCGCGTTCTTGTTCGCTGTGTTCCGCAGTCGCCCCTCGCCGTTCTACGTGATGGACGAAGTCGAGGCGGCGCTCGACGACGTGAACCTGCATCGTTTCCTGGGCCTCGTCCACGAGTTCCGCCGTGAGGCACAGCTGCTCATCGTCAGTCACCAGAAGCGCACCATGGAAGCCGGCGACAGCCTGCTCGGCGTCACCATGCAGCCCGGTGGCTCGTCGAAGGTGGTCGTCGAGAAGGTTTCCAGCGTCCCATAGCTTCGGCTGCGTGGCCACGGGCGGGCATCTCCGGCGCACTCCCCAAGGTGGGGTAACGTCTCTCCTCCTCAGCCCACGGACTGCCGATCACATGACGAACATCCCAACTCCTGCCATTCAACTCGTCGGCCTTCGCAAGTCGTTCGGCACCGCCGAGCACGAGGTCGTTGCGGTCGACTCTGTCAACCTGCAGATCGAGGAGGGCGAGTTCTTCTCGTTGCTCGGCCCGTCTGGTAGCGGCAAGACCACCGTCTTGCGAATGATCGCCGGTTTCGAGTCGCCGACGGCTGGCGCCATCTTGTTGCAGGGCAAGGATGTCACTGGGTTGGCCCCTTACGATCGCGACGTCAACACGGTGTTCCAGGACTATGCGTTGTTCCCGCACATGACGGTGTTGCAGAACGTCGAGTACGGCCTGAAGGTGAAGAGGGTCGCCAAGGCCGAGCGCAAACAGCGGGCGGTCGAGATGCTCGAATCCGTCCGTCTCGGCGGTTTCGGCCATCGCAAGCCCAACCAGCTCAGCGGCGGCCAACGCCAGCGCGTGGCACTCGCCCGTGCGCTCGTCAACCGCCCCAAGGTGCTGCTGCTCGACGAGCCGCTGGGGGCACTCGACCTCAAGCTACGCGAGGAGATGCAGGTGGAGTTGAAGGAGATTCAGCGCGAGGTCGGCATCACATTCGTGTTCGTCACCCACGACCAGGGCGAGGCACTCAGCATGAGCAATCGAATCGCGGTGTTCAGCCACGGCCGCATCGAGCAGGTCGGTACGCCCCGCGAGATCTATGATCATCCCACCACTGCGTTCGTCGCTGGCTTCGTCGGCACCAGCAACGTGATGTCCGCAACGCTCTCCGAGCAGTTGATGGGCGTGGCAGCGGTGCACAGCATCAGGCCGGAACGAATTCGAGTCGTTAATGAAACTGTGCCCGACGGCGAAGTTGCAGCGTCGGGCACGGTCAGCGACGTGCAGTACCTGGGCGCTGACAGCCGCGTCCGGGTCGATCTCGAAGACGGTTCACATCTTCTCGCCAGCGTGCCGAGCGACGGGCTCGTTGGCGTGGCTATCGGCGGTCCCATCCGCCTGGCCTGGTCGCGTGACGCGGCCTTCACAGTCGCACCACCAAACAACACCTCTGAAGGGGGAAACCAATGAGGACCACAAGAACTGCGATGGCGCTGCTTGCGTCATTGTCAATCGTGGCCGCTGCATGCGGCGACGACGAAAAGACCGGCTCGACGGCAGTCGAGACAACCACTGCTGACACCGCCGGTACCGACACCACCACTGCCGACACCGCCGGTACCGACACCACGGTCGGTGTCGAGACCACGGTCGCCGGCGAGACCGACTACATGTGGACGCCGAATGCCGGGGTGCTTGCCGGTGCCGAGGGGCAGGTCAACATCGTGGCTTGGCCCGGCTACATCGAGGACGGGTCCACGGCACCCGAGTACGACTGGGTCACCCCATTCGAGTCCATCACCAGCTGCCAGGTCAACGTCAAGTTGGGCGCCACCAGCGACGAGATGGTGCAGCTGATGCAGAGCGGCGAGTACGACGGCGTCTCGGCGTCGGGCGATGCCACCAACCGTCTGATGGCCGGTGGCGAGATCGCCGCCCTCGATCTGGCCGAGTACACCAGCTACGTCGACGTCTTTGCCGGCCTCAAGGACAAGGTCTGGAACTCGCTCGACGGCGAGCCCATGGGCATTCCCCACGGTCGCGGCGCAAACCTGCTGGTGTACAACACCGAGGCGTTCCCCGATGGCCTCGACAGCTGGAGCGCAATGTGGGATGGCGGCACCGTTGCCGATGGCGCGGTGTCGATCTACGACAGCCCGATCTACATTGCCGACGCTGCATTGTGGCTGATGGCCACCCAGCCCGAACTGGGCATCACCGACCCGTACGCGTTGGACCAGACGCAGTTCGATGCGGCCATTGCGCTCCTCGACGAGCAGAAGGCAGTGTCCGGCCAGTACTGGAGCGATTACACGGTGCAGGCCGGGTCGCTGGTCGATGGCACCGTTCTGGCCGGGACGACCTGGCAGGTCGTGGCAAACTTCGCCGCCGGCGAGGGCGCCAAGATCGAGACCGTCAAGCCGAAGGAAGGCGCCACCGGCTGGTCCGACACCTGGATGCTGTCCTCGCAGGCCTCCAACCCCAACTGCATGAAGCTGTGGATGGACTGGATCTCGTCGCCATGGGCCAATGCCCAGGCAACCGAGTACTTCGGCGAGGCGCCCAGCAACGCCAAGAGCTGCACCCTCACGGCCGACCCCGATCACTGCACGAAGTTCCACGCAGAGAACGAGGAGTACTGGGATGACGTGTGGTACTGGACCACCGCCACCGAGGAGTGCATCGACGGTCGAACCGACGTCGCATGTGTGCCCTACACCGAATGGGTGAATGCGTGGAGCTCGCTCCGGGCCTGAACCCTGTGGAATCGGCTGGGGAGGCCTCTGGGCCTCCCCAGCCGTTTCGCGCTCTGAATCGGGTGTTTCGTCGTCGCCGCCGGGTCGGTCTGCTCAGTCTCCTGTCGCCGCCGGTGTTCTGGATGCTGTTCATCTACGTCGGCTCGTTGGTCCTGCTGGTGGTGTCGGCATTCTTCGCGCTCGACCCCATCTCGCAGAAGCCCACCACCACGTTCACCACCGACAACATCACCGACGCACTCACCGACTCGTCGGCGACCAGGCTCTTCCTGCAGACGGTGCTGATCGCATCGGCGGTCACCATCGCCTGTGTCGCGATCGCGTTGCCGACAGCCTTCTTCGTCGCCAAGATCGCGCCGCGCTGGATGCGACGTGGCCTGATGGTGTCGATCCTGTTGCCGCTGTGGGCGGGCTACATGGTGAAGACCTATGCCTGGCGCGCCATGGTGTCGCCTGCGGGTGGTAGCCAGTTCGCGGCTGAAGGGCGCGGTGGCGGTGGCTTTCTGCAGAGCGCGCTCGGCTGGACCCCTGGCTACAGCAAGACGGCGGTCGTCATTGCGCTCGTCTACCTCTGGCTGCCCTACATGATGCTGCCCATCTATGCCGGGCTCGAGCGGTTACCGAGCTCCTTGCTCGACGCCGCCGGCGACCTCGGCGCGAAGCCGCTACGCACCTTCCGCTCGGTCATCATGCCGCTGCTACTGCCCTCCATCGCCGCCGGTTCCATCTTTACGTTCTCGCTGTCGTTGGGCGATTACATCCTTCCGCGACTCGTGGTCGACGGGAAGGAGCGGGTCATGTTCGGCGAGCTGATCAACAGCACTCTCGGCGCACCGAACCAGCCCCTGGCCGCGGCCTACACCATCTGGCCGCTGGCCATGATCATCCTGTACCTCTTCGCGATGAAGCGCGCCGGCGCGTTCGACAACCTCTGACCATGCGTACGTCACTTCTCTCTCGTGTGGTGCTCGGTCTCATCACCCTCGGCACGCTGTTGTTCCTGTACACCCCGCTGTGGGTCGTGGCGCGGCTGTCGTTCACCACGACCAAGTCGGTGTCGTGGCCGGCCAAGGGGTGGACGCTTCAGTGGTGGCGCGAAGCCTGGAAGACCGAGGGCCCGCGTGATGCGCTCGTCAACTCCCTGTCAGTGGCGCTGGCCGCTACGGCGGTCGCGCTGGTGCTGGGCACACTGGCCGCATTCGCGATGCAGCGGTTCACGTTCTTCGGGAGGAACTCAGTGTCGTTCCTCTGGGTGCTACCCATCGCCCTGCCCGGCATCGTCACCGGTATCGCGCTGCAGAACACGTTCAGCCGCACCATCGACCTCGGGCTGTTCTCGTTCCGGGTCGGGTTCGGGTTCCACTCGCTCGTCATCGCTCACGCCACGTTCTGCGTGGTGGTGGCATACAACAATGTCGTCGCCCGCCTCCGCCGCTCATCGCCCAACCTGCTGGAGGCGTCGGCCGATCTTGGGGCGCACGGCACACAGACCTTCCGCTACGTCACCTTTCCGCTGGTGCGTTCGGCGCTGGTAGCCGGCGGCATTCTGGCGTTCGCGCTCAGTTTCGACGAGATCGTGGTCACCACGTTCACCTCCGGCTCCGGGTTTCTCACACTGCCACAGTGGATCTACGCCAACTTCGCCCGCCCGAAGTCGCCAGGAGTGGTGAACGTGGTCGCCACATTCGTCATGCTGATGTCGATTCCCATCGCATGGTTGGCGCAGCGCCTCGGGGATGGCGGCGTCGATCAGTGACTGCTCACGTCGCTCGCTGACGTCGTCCTCGTCGAAAGTTCTTGCCGTCGTGGTGGCAACGGTGATTGGATGGGGTCAGAATCTGCGATGAACACCACCCACATTCGGTTCACCCTCTCGGCGGAAGGAGCGACGTGAAGCTGTTCACCTCGTTCCCGACTGTCGTGTTCACGTTCTTGCTGGCCGTGTGCCTGAT
>Ga0105047_10010339_pt1 | contig 15253 bp, 15 predicted proteins | sample MAT04_FD_78384 | JGI IMG/M metagenome (GOLD analysis project Ga0105047, IMG submission 78384) | Freshwater microbial communities from Lake Fryxell liftoff mats and glacier meltwater in Antarctica - MAT-04 (megahit assembly) | ecosystem: Environmental > Aquatic > Freshwater > Ice > Liftoff... | reverse complement strand
CGGGAGTTGCCCTCCCCTTAATAAAGAGATGCACGCGCGCTGCCAGATCCGGGTCGCGCGGATGGCGATAGCGCATCGACGGTTCAATACTATGGGGAATGACCGTAACTCCCACGATTTCGGCGGCGGAAACCTGGCTGCCAAGGCAACCGCTGAACGCAATAATCGCACAAGTGATTCGGAAAAAGTTCATTTCTAACTCCGCAACAAGTCGCAAGTCTTGCGGGCGCGAGGCTCAAACATGGATATCATTTTACCGCCAAACCCTGTCGCTCGCGTGACCGCTTGGCGACCTATTCCTTCGCCGACTTTTGTAAGAAGTCCAGCATTTCGTTCGATTCGGCTGATAGGAAACTCGGAATCCGCACTATTCCTCGGTGTCCAGAGTGGTCCCGCCATTTTCGCCGACTCCAAACAGACCACGGACTTTCAGGACGTCGGCGCCTGAACAGAACCATCGCGACGCGACAATTGAGCTCCTGCGGATTCTGTACCACGGTACTGAATCCGTTGAAATCAGACGAAAACACCGTAAAATGTAGACTGTTACGGCACCGCCAGCGGTTGCCTCGACCGTTCCAAAAACGCTGTATTTTACGGCCCTTTTTTGCAATAAGCTTGCGGATCGCTTACGCGACTTCTAATCCGCAGGTTGCTGGTTCGATTCCAGCCGGGCGTATTGACTAGCGCCAAAGGCGCGACTGGATCTGTCACAGTGTGATTCGGTCGTGCAGCGCGCAACCACCGCGGTTGCAAGAGTTTCGACAATCGCAACCTGCGAGAGCGCGGTAGCCGTACAATGATGAACACCCCCGATCCTCCGTCTCAGAGGATGCCGGGTCAATGCAACGGATTTCAGGACTCAAAGTGGTCTGAGGAAAAAGCACGTAAAGCCCCTGCTGTCACGGTGCGTGAGGCAACGCGCGCCGATATTCCCACGCTCGTGGAACTGAACCGAGCATCCTACCCCACACTGGCCGAAGACAATGTGGTGTGGCGTTCCGAGCATCTGGCGCAACATCAGCGCGTTTTTCCTCAGGGTCAACTAGTGGCCGAGGTGGGGGGGCAAGATTCTGGGAGCGTGCTCTTCGCTCATCGTTGATCTCGGTCCCGACCCGTTGCGAAACCATACGTGGACCGGAATCACAGACAGCGGCTACTTCAACAATCACAACCCGCGGGCAGACACGCTCTACGGCGCCGACGTGTATGTCCATCCAGAGGCCCGCGGAAAAGGGGTGGGGAGAGCGCTGTATGACGGCCGTCGCCAATTGTGCCAGCGGCTTAATTTGCGGCGGATCCTGGCCGGGGGGCGATTGTGGAACTACGCAAAGCAGGCGCCCGAGCTATCCGCCGAGGAATACGCCTCGCATGTGGCCGCCGGCGAATTGCGGGATGTGGTGCTGTCGTTTCAATTGAGCCAGGGGTTCGTCTTGCGTGGCGTAATGCCGAATTATATGCGTGATCCCCTCAGCAAGAATTACGCCAGCCTGATCGAATGGATCAATCCGGAATATAAGCCTCCGACAACTGGTCCGCGCAAAGTGCGCGTGGCCTGTGTGCAATACCAGATGCGAAAGGTGAAATCCTTCGACCAATTTGCCAAGCAAGTGAGCTACTTCATCGACGTGGCAGCCGACTACGGGGCGCACTTCGTGCTGCTGCCCGAGCTGTTCACCATGCAACTTCTGTCGCAGCTCGATGCGCTCTCGCCTCAGGAGAGCATGCGCAAGCTGTCACGCTATACCTCGCGGCTGAAAAAACTACTCACCTCTCTGGATACGAGATATGGATTGGTCATCATCGACGGCAGCCATCCGGTTTTGAAAGGAGAGCGGCTCTTCAACGTCTGCCACATCTGCCTGCCCGACGGATCGATCGTCGAGCAACCCAAGCTGCACATAACGCCAAATGAGCGAAAGTGGTGGGGCATCAGTGGCGGCGAGCATCTGGCGGTGGTCGATACGCCGCTCGCCAGAATCGCCGTTTTGATTTGCTATGACATCGAGTTTCCCGAGGCAGCTCGATACTTGGCAGACGAGGGGGCGGAGCTGCTCTTCGTGCCCTTCTGCACTGATAGTCGACAAAGCTACCTAATAGTGCGCTATTGCGCGCAAGCGCGCAATCGAGAATCAAGTGTACGTCGCGCTGGCAGGTAACGTCGGCAATCTGCCCGACGTTGTCAACATGGATGTGCAATATGGGCAAGCGACCGTCTTTACGCCATCAGACTTCGCATTCGCCCGTGACGGTATCGCGGCCGAGGCCGATTCGAACGAAGAAACCGTGCTGGTTTGCGATCTCGATCTGGACGTCCTCCATGGGGCCAGAAGCTCGGGAACCGTCACACCACGGATTGATCGACGCCCGGACATGTTTCGGTACGTCGCACGCACGCATGCTCAGTGGAACTTCGCGACGATCGTGCCGAGCCACGGGCCACTGGGTGATCAACCGGTTGCTCCCAGCGATAGTCCGGGAGAAGTCGACGTTGAGCCCGAGGCGCAAGTCAGCAAGGACCGCAACCCAACGACAACCGATTCGACCAATGAATCCCTCGGACCCGATGGCGACGGTTGATCAAGCCGATGCACATTCACTCGGCCAATCGACGGCGCGTGCTGTTTGCGCTGTTGTATTTCAACGAAGGGGCGCCGATTGGACTCATCTGGCTGGCGCTGCCGGCGTTACTACGGTCCGATGGCGTGCCGGTCGAACGATTGGTTCGTTGCTTGCGTTGGTAGTCCTCCCGTGGACGCTAAAATTCTTGGCCGGGCCACTGGTCGACAGCCTGGCCATGCTGCGGGGCGGTTCCCGCGGGCTGCTAATGGCAACGCAGGCCGGCATGGCCACAACCATCCTTGCGGCGGCGTCCTATTCGGCAGGCGATGATCTGGCTGGGCTAACGTGGGGGTTGGTTGCCCACACGTGTTGCGCCGCGTTGCAAGACGTCACGATTGATTCCTTAGCGATCCGATTGACAATAGTGCACGAGCGCGGGCGACTCAATGCTGCCATGCAACTAGGGCTTTACGCAGGGCGCAGTCTGCTTGCCGGATTGGCGTTGGGAGCCATCTCTGGTTTAGGCTGGAAAGAAGCCTGTGTTTCGCTGGCCATCATCCAGGGCGTCACGATCCTGGTGGTCGCTTTCCTCGATTTGCCGGCGCCAACTTCGGCGGACACGCACGTCAGATTTACCGCAGTGCGAGAGGCGATTTCCGCGGCCCTACGACGTCGCCAGACGTGGTTCGCGTTGGCGTTTGCCGGACTGGCAGGAGCCGGGTATGAAGCTACGGCTGGCTTGGCCGGGCCCTGGATGATCGACCGTGGCGTAACAACCGAAGTCCTTGGACGCTGGCAGGCACTTGGCGTTCCCTTGATGATCGTGGTCGGAAGCCAGATCGGCGGACTACTTGCGGATTGGCGCGGACATCGCATGGCCACCGGAGTTGGACTCGTCGGATTTGTCGCCGCTATTCTTGGCCTGGCTGCCCTCGAAAGGATCCCCCTGATTGCCTTTGGCGGAACGTCAACCTGGATCGCGCTGGGAGCGATGTATTGCGCGGTTGGCATATTCACGGTCGGATCTTACGCGATGTTTATGGACCTAACTGACGAGAGGATCGGAGGTAGTCAATTCAGTGCCTTTATGTCAGCGACCAATGGCTGCGAAGCGTGGTCGCTGGCCATCGGCGGATTGCTGGCAGCGCGTATTGGATACGCAGACAGTATGGCCCTATTGAGCATCTCGTCCCTGTGCTGTTTGGCGCTATTACCTTATCTACAGCCAGCAAAGGCGAGCAAGGCTTGATCCCGAGGCATTCCGAAACTTCGCTCGCCACCGTCTATCGCTGGGCGTTGCTCGACGATGTGATTCCGTTTTGGCTAAAGAACGGAATCGATCGTGAGCAGGGAGGATACTTCACTGCGTTCGACCGCGACGGCGCCTTCCAGCAATTTCTCGAGGTGTCCTTTCTCCCGGGACGAATGCAGCCCAAGGTCTCGAACGTGACGCGCCCGAGCCAAGGAATTGGCCCCCTGATGATCGGCATCGCGACCGCGCGGAGCTGCGAGTCTACCTGGGCGATATCGAGATCAATGGCAAGACGCGCACTCAGTTGATCGACGAATTCATCGAAACTATCGAGCGAGATTTTCTGAAGCCAGACCACAAGGCCTTGCTGAAAATCGTGGGGCCCCAAGGAGAAATTCTCGATCATTTTGATGGCCGGACGTTGAATCCTGGCCATACGCTCGAAGCGAGTTGGTTCATTTGGCAAGAAGCCTCGCTTCGTAACAAGCCGCGGTGAATTCAGCTTGGCTTGACTATTTTGGATTGGATGTGGGAGCGTGGCTGGGACGCGGAGCATGGAGGTAGCTTCTATTTCCGCGATCTGCGAGGATTGCCCGTTCAGAGAGTGCTGGCATGACATGAAATTTTGGTGGCCCCAGTGCGAACCGATCATTGCCACGCTCTTGCCTTGGAAGCTAACTAAAAGCGAGAAATACAAATGTTGGCATCGGCAAGTGCATGACTGGAGTTTTCGCCACTTCCCCGACACTGAATTCGGCGAGTGGTATGGTTACCTACACCGCGATGGCAGCCTTTCGAACGCCTTCAAAGGAACACTTTGGAAAGGTCCCTTCCATTTGCCGCGAATGCTTTGGGTGTGCTGGCGATTGCTCGATCCGCACGCCTCGATCGAAGGAACCTCATGATAAAAGCTGCTTTGCTAATTCTGACTCTCCTCGTAGGCAACCTCGCGTGTGCAGACGAGTGGAGTCGCATGGCTTCGCTCCCCGATCAAGTTGGTCTTGCGGGATCATTTGCCGGAGTTAGCCAAGGCGCGCTGCTGGTCGCCGGCGGCGCCAACTTTCCGGCTGCCAAACCCTGGGAAGGGGGCACAAAAGTCTGGCATGACGCTGTCTATGTCTTGCCACAACCAAACGGAACCTGGCAACTCGCCGGCAAGCTGCCATGCGCCTTGGGCTATGGCGTTAGCGTCACTCACGCATCCGGAGTCATCTGCGTTGGCGGGAGCAATGCGGAGCGTCACTATGCTGACGTTTTTCGACTCAACTGGCAGCAGGGCCGCTTAGTTCGAACGACTCTCCCCTCGCTACCCACCGCTGTTGCCAATGCTTGTGGCGCCCTGGTGGGAGATCAGCTCTATATTGCCGGAGGACAGTCGCAGGCAAACGCCACCGAAACGCTCAAGTCCTTCTATCGACTTGACCTCGCCAGTTCGAACTTGCAATGGAAATCCCTTGAGACCTGGCCCGGTCCCGGACGCATGCTGGCGGCGGCCAGCGGTTGCGACGGAGCGTTTTGGCTGCTGGGTGGAACCGACCTCGCACCCGGCAAAAAAACCACTGGCGGCAACGCGCCCCAGGGGGGCAGCAACGTCGTACGACATTACCTTAAAGACGCGTATCGCTACGATCTCGCAAAGGGCTGGAAACGCATCGCCGATCTACCGAGTCCGGCCGTCGGAGCCCCTTCGCCGGCAGCAGACGACGGCTTGGCGTTGTATCTCTTCGGCTTCGACGATGGATCGCAGATTGCGTCGGCCCCTGATGAACATCGCGGATTCAACAAACAGATACTTCGTTACGAAGTGCGCTCTAATACTTGGAAAACAGCCGGGCAAATGCCGGTCGCGCAGATAGTCACCCCTTGTGTCCCCGGAAATGGCGGATGGATCGTGCCGAGCGGCGAGATTCGCCCGGGGATTCGCTCGCCCGAAGTGTGGCGTTGGTCACCTGAAACCCAGAAGTAAACACTTGCAGGATTCCTCGACTCCCCATTCTCATCTCACGCGCATGGCCTGGCTGGTCGTCGGCCTGCTTATGCCCGTTGCGCTGTTGAACTATCTCGACCGTCAGTTACTGGCGTCGATGAAGTACTCGGTGATGGGGGACATCCCTAGCATCGGCACCGAGCAGAACTGGGGCTTCATGCTGGGCCAGTTCAAATGGGTATATGCCATCCTCAGCCCAATTGGCGGCTATGTGGCCGATCGATTTAGTCGCAGACTGACGATTTGCGGAAGTTTGTTCGTCTGGTCCGCCGTCACCTGGTGGACGGGGCAGGTAACTGATTTTAATGAACTGCTTTGGGCACGTTCGCTGATGGGAGTGAGCGAGGCGTTTTATATTCCCGCGGCGTTGGCGCTCATCACGGATTTTCACACAAAGCACACTCGATCACGGGCCGTGGGATTGCACCAGACCGCGATCTATTTCGGGGTCATCGTGGGCGGATTCGGCGGCTACATCGCCGATTCACCAGACCTGGGCTGGCGGTTTGCGTTTACGCTGTGCGGACTGTTTGGAATGCTCTACGCGTTTCCACTCTTGCTTTTACTACGCGATGCTCCCAGACTCGCCGACGCAGAGCAAGCCAAGCAGACCTCGCCGATCCAGGCGGCCAAAGAATTGTTTTTGAACTTCTCATTCATTCTGCTGGTGTTGTATTTCACCTTGCCGGCCTTGGCAGGTTGGGTTGTGCGCGATTGGATGCCGGCCCTCTTGAAGCAACAATTCGACATTGGGCAGGGCCAGGCTGGCGTGGCGGCAACACTCTACTGGCAAGCCGCCGCGATCGTTGGCGCCCTATTCGGCGGGTGGTTGGCGGACCGCTGGATGGCGACCAACATTCGAGGGCACATATTTGTTAGTGCCCTCGGAATGACTTTGATCGTGCCGGCCATTTTTGGAGTGGGCCTTTCTGGATCGCTAAGCGTGACTATCGGCTTCCTGATTTTATTTGGGCTCGGCTGGGGATTCTTCGACTGCAACAACATGCCGATTCTCTCACAAATTGTTCGGCCTGAGCTGCGTGCGACAGGTTACGGCATCATGAACTTTGTGAGCATCAGTTGCGGAGGGCTCGCCGACTGGGGGTTTGGCGCACTGCGAGATCGGCACGTCCCGCTGGCAGTAATTTTCGGCGTGTTCGCCGGCGCGGCGCTGCTCTCTGCCGTACTGGTGCTCCTCGTCCGACCCAATCGCAATTTTTCCGCATAGGAAAGACGTTCTCGTGGAGGATTGACGATGAGAAATCGCTCTTATTGCCGTGCCTTGTCGATAGCATGTGAACTCGGTCACGATGCCCGTCTCCGGCGACAGTCGCAAGAACTCGATTCCAACTTGTCGCGCAAGTTTGGCGACCGATACGATCTGACGTTCTTTCCAGAGTAGCCGTTTGCAGGCTGTTGAGAAACTCAAAAGCCTGCTAGAACGGGGCGAAGTGCATGACTTGAGCGATGTTCGCGCGCCGGTCGAACATCGGAGAATCCATTTCGAGATCGCGCGAAGCAATCCGTAAATCGGCCTAGCATCAATAGAGATCCGATCATGAAACTTTTGATCGTCGGTGGTGTGGCGGGTGGCGCCTCTGCAGCCGCTCGTGCTCGGCGAATCTCGGAAGACGCCGAAATCGTCCTTTTCGAGCGAGGACCGGATGTGTCGTTCGCCAACTGCGGGCTGCCATATTTCATCGGCGGCAAGATCGCTGAGCGGGATCGACTGCTCGTCGCTAAGCCAGAACTCCTACGTTCTCGCTTCAAGCTCGACGTGCGAACCCGGTCGTCAGTCGAATCGATCGACCGAATTGCGAAAAACGTTTGCGTTCGTGATGTCGCCTCGGGCCGAGAGTATGAGGAAACCTACGACAAACTGATTCTGGCAACAGGGGCAGCTCCATTTCGTCCGTCAATTCCCGGCATGGATTTACCTGGCGTCTTCACGCTGCGGACCTTGCAGGATACTGACCAGATTAAAGAGCAAGTGGACCGTGGCGTGAAGCAGGTGGTTCTCTTGGGAGGAGGCTTCATCAGTCTGGAATTGGCAGAGAATTTCGTCCGATGTGGCATTTCTACCACCGTCGTCGAGAAGAATGGCCAGATTCTGACGCCATTCGATGAAGAGATGACCACGCCAATCGTTCACGAGCTAGCGGACAACGGCGTCACTCTGTTACTCGGCCAGACTGCCGAAGCCATAGAACAGACTACCGAAGGCTTGAACGTCTGCTTGAATTCCGGTCGACGACTACCTGCGCAACTGGCTATTTTTGGAGTGGGAGTGCGCCCCGAGAATAAGTTGGCGGTCGAGGCGGGTTTAGAAGTCGGGCCACGTGGTGGTATTCGGGTGAACGAGTTCCTTCAAACCACTGATCCAAATATCTATGCTGTCGGAGACGCTATCGAGGTCCGGGACGTAGTGTCGGGCGACCCGATTCAAGTACCGCTCGCCGGTCCTGCCAATCGACAGGGCCGGATTGCAGCTGACAACGTGTTCGGTCGTGCCGTGACTTACCGAGGAACGCAGGGAACTGCCATCGTCGGCGTATTTGACAAGACAGCGGCCATGACTGGCGCCTCTGAAAAAGTCCTGCGTCGAACCAATCGTAATTTCCGTAAGGTCTACGTGCACCCCACGCATCACGCCGGGTACTACCCCGGAGCGGAAGCAATGACTCTCAAACTCCTTTTCGACCCGACGACGGGTAAGGTGCTGGGGGCGCAGGCCGTGGGTGGGGCCGGTGTGGACAAACGCATCGACGTTCTGGCCGTGGCGATCCAGTCTGGCATGACGGCCTTCGACCTCGAAGAAATGGAGCTGTCCTACGCGCCGCAATATGGCGCCGCAAAAGACCCAGTCAATATGGCGGGCTTTGTGGCGGGCGGTTTGTTGCGTGGAGACCATCCCCAGGCAGATATTGAATCGATTTTGGCTGCCCCCGCAGCCGACAAAGCATTTTTATTGGACGTTCGCACGCCGCAGGAATTTGCTTCCGGCCATATTCCCACAGCCGTGAATATTCCGGTGGACGACCTACGATCTCGCCTAAGCGAACTGCCACGAGATCGAAAGATTGCCGCCTATTGCCAGGTGGGACAGCGAGGTTACTTAGCGACCCGCATTCTGCTGCAAACCGGATTTACTGCGGTAAATGTGGCAGGAGGATACAAAACGTACAAGCTATTTCATCCGAGTCCGACATGAAGGCCTGATAGCTCAGGCGACAATACCGAACTGAGTAAACGACAATTGAAATCACGTATCGTTGCCCACCGCGCTGGATGTTCGTGACATAACGCCACGTATTTGAAAGAGCATTCGCCGAGGTCTTCGGTCGGCTACAGTCCAACAGCGCCAGCAGCCTGACTCAGGAAGAGGCGGCTCGCCGGCTCGCGATTTATGGCCTCAATACCTTGGCTCAAGCGCGCGAATGCTCGGCCTGGGCGAGCACTTAGAGGGAATCGGCGCTCCAGATTGTAAGATGTAGATTCGACGCTGGCGAAGACCAGATTCGTCGAACTTCGGGGCGATGCATATACTTGCTTTTTCTAATGCGATCCTCACAATTGCATGGTCCAATACGAGCTCAATATGTTCGGTTTAGTGAGAACACGGCAGGAGTCCACTTGAAACCTGATGCGGCCAGTTCGGCTCCCATTTCAGCCCAGGATACGCGGCGAGAAACGATTTGGGGCATTTGGGCGATGATCGGCGCCTTTGGCTGCTACTTCTGCATGTATGGTTTTCGTCGGCCGTTCACGGCGGCGGCTTACAGCGATACCAGCGTCGGCAGTTTAGGCTTTAAGGCGGTGCTGGTGACGAGCCAGGTCGCGGGCTACATGCTGTCGAAATTCATCGGAATCAAAATTATTGCCGAACTGCCAGCGCAGCGGCGAGCAAGGACCTTGTTGTGGCTCGTGTTGTGGGCCGAGGCGGCCTTGGTATTGTTCGCATTAACACCGCGCCCCTGGAACGCGGCGTGGCTGTTTCTCAACGGCCTATCGTTGGGCATGGTCTTCGGACTGGTTCTAGGATATCTGGAAGGACGCCGCCTGACCGAAGCCTTGACGGCGGGCTTATGCGCCAGCTTCATCCTGGCAGATGGCGCGACCAAGTCCATTGGAACCTGGTTGCTGAATCTGGGCGTGGCAGAAGATTCGATGCCCTGTGTCGCGGGAATCTTGTTTCTGCCACCGCTAGCTATCTTTGTTGCCATGCTGGCCAGAGTTCCGCCTCCCAGCGCGCGTGATATCGCGGCCCGCGCTCAGCGGTTCACCATGAACCGCGCGCAACGATGGGACTTCTTGCGCCGCCACGCCGCCGGTCTCATTCCGTTAGTACTTATGTATCTGGCCGTGACCATCGTCCGCAGCATCCGATCGGACTTTGCACCTGAAATCTGGCAGAGCATGGGAAGCGCTGCCGCGCCCAGCAGTTTCACGCAAACCGAATTGTGGGTAGCACTCGGTGTCTTGATTGCCAATGGGGGCGCGGTTCTCATTTCGGACAATCGCCGCGCGTTCTTAGTTTCACTGGCCACTTGCGGCCTGGGGCTGTGCCTATTGCCTGTGGCGCTCCTGGGACACAGCGGCGGCTTGTTTTCGACGTTTGATTTTATGGTGCTGATCGGCTTAGGGTTGTACCTGCCTTATGTTGCCGTGCACACTACGGTGTTTGAGCGTCTGCTGGCGATTACGCGCGAGCACGGCAACCTTGGCTTCTTGATGTACGTTGCCGATGCGGTAGGCTACCTTGGTTATGTAGCCGTGATGTTCTCGTACCAGGTGAACCCCGCCCATGATGATGTGCTTGGCCTTCTCCGCGGCGCGGCCTGGTTGACCTTCGGGCTATCGTCGATCTGCCTCATTCTATGCGGCGCCTACTATGCGCGTCCGCCGGCTCCAGCCGCCAACTTGGGATGAATCGAATGACAAACTGCACGGCTGCCGTTTTTGCAGGGACGCCCGGTCAGTTGACGCTGCGCGAATTCCCATTGCCGCAGCCAATTGAAGCCGAGATTCTGGTCCGCGTGCTTGGCTGCACACTCTGCGGCAGTGATCTGCATAGCTTTTTCGGTCGCCGATCGGTGCCTGTGCCCACCGTGCTGGGTCATGAGATCGTAGGCGAAGTCGTCAGCATCGGCCCCGCTGCGCCGCACATTGATTCGGCTGGCCTCGCGCTGGGCCAAGGCGACCGCGTAACCTGGGCCATTGTGACGCATTGCGGCGCATGCCCGCATTGCGAACGTGGTCTGCCACAAAAATGCCAACAAGCAGTCAAATATGGCCACGAAGCACTTAGCCCCAGGAAGGAGCTCACCGGAGGACTGGCGGAATACTGCCTGCTGGCGCCCGGCGCTGCAATCTTCCGCTTGCCCGACGACTTGCCGTTGGCCGTTGCCTGCCCGGCTAGTTGTGCTACCGCCACGGTCGCAGCCGCGTTGGACGCGGCGGGCGATCTGAGTCAACGAACGGTCTTAATCTTCGGCGCTGGAATGCTGGGACTAACAGCCTGCGCCATGGCGCGGACTTACGGAGCCACAGAGGTCGTATGCGTGGAACCGTCCGAAGTGCGCCGTAACCTCGCGCTGGCGTTTGGGGCAACGCGTGTGGCGGCTCCCGATCAACTTGAGGGCGTCGCAGAGCAAGCAGTCGGTCGACTAGGCTTTGACGCGGTCATCGAGCTATCGGGCGCTTTAGAGGCATTCGATACGGCGTGGCCATTGATCCGTATCGGCGGCGTGCTGGTCTTGGTCGGCTCAGTCTTTCCGGCCCCACCGGTCTCGTTGTTTCTAGAGCAAGTCGTTCGCCGCCATATTACAGTGCGCGGGATCCACAATTACGCGCCACAGTCACTTGGCAAGGCTGTCCAGTTTCTCGCAACGCATCACCGCTGTTTTCCATTCGCCGATCTTGTCTCCCGCTGGTTCTCTCTTACCTCGCTGACCGAGGCGTTCGACTATGCCAGGCAATCGCACGTGATTCGCGTCGGAGTTGTTCCTGGTGAACTGCCTTCTGAACTCGCATGATCCGCGATAATAACGTGTTGGCATCTGCGTCGGTGCGCCAGGCCGGTTTCCATCGACAGCTTGGCTTCGTTCAGGCTTGGTTGCCACCGATTGTCAAAGGGACGTTTCTGTTACCCATTCTTGCAGGCTCCCTTCCACCGGGACGGATTGGGATGTCGCCGCGGCCCAAGTAGCGTACGATGACGGCGCCGCGGCGAGAACTTGGTTGCTCAGTTTTGACGACCACTTTCCTCTGGCTCAGCTGGACATCGTGTTTTGCGGGCCGTCGGCGTGCTTCTCGAATTCGCGACATGACGCATCCTTGTTTCAAATAGCATCCACCGATACTTAATCGCGAGCTGTTTCGTAAATGAACCCTACCGCAAAGAAGCAATCCGTCGACGTGAGTACCGAGGGCCAAGACTCTCTAATGCAGCCGGCAGCATGGCATACACTGCCGCTCGCCGAGGTCTTTCGTCGGCTAAAGTCCAATAGCGCCGGTGGCTTGACTCAGGAAGAGGCGGCGCGCAGGCTCGCGATTTATGGCCCCAATACCTTGGCGCAAGCGCGCGAACGCTCGGCCCTGTCGATTCTCTTCGCCCAGTTCCGAAGCCTGATCGTGGCCCTGTTGGTCGTGGCCACGATCATCGCCTTTGCACTGGGCGAGCACTTGGAGGGAGTCGCTGTACTGATTGTCATCGTCCTGAATGCTGGGATTGGGTTTCTCACGGAATGGAAGTCGGAGCAGGCGTTGTCCGCCCTGCAAAAACAGGCTGTGCGAGTAGCGCATGTGATTCGGGATGGCGCGGTGCACGAGATTCCGGCGGCGGAGTTAACGCTGGGCGATTTAATCGTTCTTGCCGCCGGGGCGAGAGTTCCCGCCGATGGCCGGGTTGTCGAATGTGCGCGGCTGCAAATTGAAGAGGCGGCACTAACCGGCGAATCGCTCGCGGTCACCAAGACTTCCGAGCTGCTCCAGGACAAAGACGCCGCGCTTGGAGACCGCCGCAACATGGCCTTCCTTGGCACGACGATCACGGATGGGCGAGGCCAGTTGGTGGTGACGACCACTGGCGCGCAAACCGAGGTCGGCAAAATCGGCCTATTGATCGATGAAGCGATCTCGCGCGCCACGCCGCTCGAACAAAAGCTGGCCCGGCTCGGTCGATTGCTGATCGTGGTTGTGCTGGTGTTGTGCGCCGTCATTGTCTTTGCCGGCTGGCTTCGCGGCGTCAGCGACTTTTGGCGCATGCTCGAAATCGGCCTCTCGCTGGCCATTGCAGCGGTCCCCGAGGGACTGCCAGCGGCAACCACAATGACGCTGGCATTGGGGATGCAACGCATGGCCCGGATGCGTGCACTCGTCCGTCGGCTCCCTGCCGTAGAAACTCTGGGATCTGTCACCGTCATCTGCACTGACAAGACGGGTACACTCACTCGGAACGAGATGACCGTCTGCGTCTACGCACTGGGCCAACGCCGTGTCGACGTGACAGGCGCAGGTTACGAACCAGTCGGTGAGTTTCAGATCGCCGATCAACGCGTGGACCCTCGATCGGACGAGCAACTCAGCCTGGCCCTCCGCATCGGGGCCTTATGCAACGACGCCAAGGTCGATCGCACAGAGGGTCATAACACGGTGCTCGGCGACCCGACCGAGGGGGCGCTGATCATCGCGGCAGAAAAGGGAGGGCTGCTTCAATCCGCCCTCGCTCCGGCATATCCACGCATCAGTGAGACGCCGTTCAACAGCGTCAGTAAACGCATGATCACCGTGCATCGCACGCCACAAGGGCAGACGCTGGCGTTCATCAAGGGCTCGCCTGCGTCGCTAATTAGGGAGAGCAACGCTCAGGTTCTGGCCGGCGGAGTTGCTCCTCTCACGCCGGAAGACCGCCGGCGCTGGGACGAGACGAACCAGGAGTTGGCCGGCGCTGCGCTCCGTGTACTCGGCCTGGCGTATCGCGAACTGCCAGAGAATTACAACGAGAGCGACTTCGCCCAGGACTTGATCCTCGTGGGCCTGGTCGGTATGAGCGACCCACTCCGCGACGAGGCGAAAGCGGCCATCACAACTTGCCGCGAGGCCGGTGTTCGGACCGTGATGATCACTGGCGACCAGCTGGCAACAGCGGCGGAGATCGGGCGTCAACTGGGGATCGATCTAGATCCCCAGGGGAATCTCTTGCGCACCATACACGGTCGCGATCTGGCAAACCTGGACGCGGCCGGTTGGAGACAGATCGTAGCCGACGTGGGCGTTTTTGCCCGCGTCTCGCCCGAACACAAGCTGCAGATTGTCGATGCGCTGCAGCAACTGGGGCACGTCGTCGCCATGACGGGGGACGGCGTGAACGATGCCCCGGCCCTGAAGAAGGCGGACATCGGCATCGCCATGGGGGTCAAGGGCGCCGAGGTCGCGAAAGAAAACGCCGATATGGTGATTACCGACGATAACTTTGCCAGCATCGTCGGGGCCGTCGAGCAAGGGCGGATTATTTACGGCAACATTCTTCGATTCCTGCACTACCTGCTTTCTTGCAATCTTTCAGAGATCCTGACCGTCTTTCTTGCCCTGATGTTCGGCTGGCCTCTGCCGCTCGTGGCCCTACAGATTTTATGGCTGAACTTAGTCACCGATATCTTTCCGGCCTTTGCACTGGCGCTGGAGCCATCGGCGCCTGACGTGATGAAACGACCGCCGCGCGACGCGCACGAATCCCTGCTCACACCACGTTTTTTCGGACTGATCGTCTGGCAGGGCCTGCTGCTCGCTGCGGCGACGCTGGTCGCCTTTGACGTCGGCCTACGCTGGTATGGCACGGACGGCGAAGGCCTCCGCCGCGCAACCACCTTGGCATTCATGACACTGGCCCTGGCCCAGGTCTTCCATGCCTTCAATGCGCGCTCTCAGATTCGGTCGGCGTTCACCAATCGTCTGTTTACCAACGGCTGGCTCTGGGCAGCGGTAGCCGCATGCCTGTTGCTCCAAGCCGCGGCAGCATACGTGCCCCTTCTACAGAAAGTGCTCCGTACGGTCCCACCCACGGCCTCGGATTGGGGCCTGATAGCGGCTTGCTCTCTAGCGCCCGTGGCGGTGGTAGAGTTCGTTAAGGTGATACAACGAATTGTTGTCCGCAAGGCACGGCATTGACGCCAAACTTTGCCCGTTGGCGTTTTTCGATAATCGCGTTCGTCGTTATCGACGCGTTGGGAACCGGTCAGGATTCCATCGGCAGGCCGGCCTCTTTCCAGGCTTTGACGCCGCCGACTGCAGAAGCCACGTTGGTATAGCCCATCTTTTGCAGATTATCCGCCGCCAAGGCCGATCGGCTACCGCCGCCACAGTAGCAAACGATGGCGGTCGCCAGGTCTGGAACGTGCTGCTCGATTTTGACTTCGATAATTCCCTTACTAAGCGGCAGCGCGCCTTGGGCG
>Ga0105047_10010329_pt1 | contig 15258 bp, 12 predicted proteins | sample MAT04_FD_78384 | JGI IMG/M metagenome (GOLD analysis project Ga0105047, IMG submission 78384) | Freshwater microbial communities from Lake Fryxell liftoff mats and glacier meltwater in Antarctica - MAT-04 (megahit assembly) | ecosystem: Environmental > Aquatic > Freshwater > Ice > Liftoff... | reverse complement strand
TTTTACGATGGTTTGAAGCGGGACATTTCCTGGCTGCTTAACAAAGTCCCGCTCGTCGGGGAAACCGCGCAGCAGACATTGTCGCAATTGAAGGACGCGGTGAAAGGCTTTCTCCACGGCGGGATGCTGTTCGAGGAAATGGGCTTTCGCTATATCGGCCCGGTCGACGGCCATGACCTCATCGGTTTGCGAAAATCGCTGGAGCTGGTGAAATCGATGTCCGGCCCCGTGCTGCTGCATGTCTTCACGCAGAAAGGTCACGGATTCGAGCCGGCCTGCGAGGACCCGGTTTTGTTTCACGCCCCGCCCGTCATCGAACGCAACGGTTCCAACGGGATTGCGAAATTCAAGAAGGGGACGAGCAAGGCCTACACCAATGCCGTCAGCGATGCGATTTCCGACGCCATGCGCGCGGATCGCAAGGTCTGCGTACTGACCGCCGCCATGTGCGAAGGGAACAAGCTCTCGAAAGTCCGCACCGATTTTCCCGAACGATTTTTCGATACGGGCATCTGCGAAGCTCACACCGTCGCGTTCGCCGCCGGTATGGCGAAATCCGGGATGCGGCCCATCGTCGATATCTACAGCACCTTCCTGCAACGGAGCTTCGATCACATCTTTCAAGAAGTCGCCTTGCAGAACCTGCCCGTCACGTTCTGCCTCGATCGCGGCGGCCTTGCCGGGCCTGATGGGCCAACGCATCACGGTGTGTTCGACAACACTTACATGCGAATCTTCCCGAACATGGTCGTCACCTCGCCGGGCGACGAACACGATATCGCCCCGCTGCTGGAATTCGCCCTCACGTATGATGGCCCGGTGTCGCTGCGGTATCCGAAAGCGAACGTGGAATCGGTCGACCGGCCGGAATGCCCCATCGAACTCGGCAAGGCGGAAGTCTATCGCTTCGGAGCCGATGGTAACTTCGTGGCCTTCGGTCCGCTGTTCACAAGCTGCGTCAAAGCGGCGGATAAACTGCGAGAGGACGGCCTCGAGATCGGCGTCATCAACGCCCGTTTCTGCAAACCCATCGACCGCGAGACCATGCTCCGAGCCGTGGAAGAGAGCGGCTTCCTGATCACCGTGGAAGAGAACACCGTGGTGGGCGGCTTCGGTTCCGCCGTGCTGGAATGCGTCAACGCCGCCGGCCTGCCGACCGACCGCATCAAATGCCTCGGCATCCCGGACCGCTTCATTGAACACGGCGAACGAGACGAGTTGCTGGCGGATTTGGGGTTGGATGTGGAAGGGTTGGTCGCAACGGCGCTGGCGATGTCAGAACGCGAATCATTCGTCGAATAGCGCGCCTTCCCGAGCGGGGGGCGTCAGCCCCCTGAATATGCGTTCCTACTTCCATGAGATCACCTTCAGGGGACTGACGTCCCCCGCTCGGTGGGGATGAGCCGCAGGTAGGGGAACACGATGAAATTGTTCATTCCAATTATCTCGCTCGTGGTTGCGTCGACTTCCGCCATCGAGGCTGACGAACCATCATTCGGCCGTGACGCGATTGTCGCCTACGCGCAGGCGTGGAAGGCCAATCGTGAACTGTTGCCTCCGCTGCAAGCCGAGTTGAAAGTCGTGAATCGGAATTACGATGTCACAGTTTCAGTGGAAAAGACAACCAAGCTCGACAACGGTTTAGAACTCGTGAGTCGCCGTGATCCAGAGTCAACGAATCTCTATCGCGTTTATCGCGACGCACAACGGATGCGGGTGACAGCGGTAACTCCGGCCGACGAATTGGAATTGCTGCGGGATCTGTTGGTGATTGGGCCGGATTGGAAGACGGTCCGGGGTAACTTGTTAATCCTTCGCCGGCGCGATCAGATTGGCGGCATGCCGTCGGTCGATCCTTATGACATGCAGTCTCCGGAATTTCAGCTCGATTCGCCGGACGAATTGGCACATGCGACACAAGGCGCGTGGGTGAAAGAAGTCCGCTATCAGAAAGTCGACGGTGATCACGGTCGGTTGGAAATCGTGATGAAATTCGAGTCGGAAACGGCTCGGCATGTCATTGATTATGACCTCTCAGCCGGTATGGTCCCGATTCGTTACCGGCACTATATCAACGACAGAATTTCTTCGGATCAATCGCTGGAGTACCGAACTGTCGGCAAAAACGGCGGGAAAATCTGCGTGAAACGCTTCTGGCGGATGCGGCCCGAAGGGCAAGACTCGCTCGCGGACGAGCCAAAGTCGTGGTACACAGAACTGACCTACGAGCTGACAAAACTCCGCGAAATGACGGCTGAAGAGATGAAGGTCGCGTTTTCTGAGGAGGATTTTCAAGCCGATCAGATCAGTGATCTAAGATCACTGGAGCCGTGATTCCGGCCGGTTGAGACATGCCGGATGCGGCGAATGAGCATCCTCCCAATTGTGCGATTGAAACTTGAGAACCCGCGCGATGGCAAGAATCTATGTTGAAACAACGGTGATCAGTTTTTATTACAATTCGCGAGCTAAACCAGAAATGATTGCGCGTTAAAACTGGTCGCGAAGGTGGCTTGATGCAGCCATGAATTCTTCGGATGAGATTGTGACCAGCCTTGCCGTTGAAACCGAACTCTCCGCAGGAGAATTCCCGAATCAATCACACATGCTGGCGTTGGCCTCCCGGCTTTCCTTACTTGACGTGAATCATGCTGTGATCGAAGCGGCGGAAGCCTACATCACGCAGCATGTGATGCCGAACGATCCTGGTGGAGACGCCTTGCATCTCGCTGTCGCCTCGTTTCATCGCTGCGATTTTCTTGTCACCTGGAATTGTCACCACATCGCCAATGCGAACAAATATGGACACATTCGACGGGTCAATGGTATACTTGGATTGGGGAATCCAGCACTGGTAACGCCCCTTGAACTAATGAACTAGGACACCAACGATGGATAGCCTTAGCGAAGTGCGACGCGTGCGCAAAGCAATGTCCGCCTCCGTGGGGCATGACATGCAAAAGTTGGCTGCGCTGATCAACAGTCGCCGCTCGGACGTTCTGGGCCGGATCATCGACCCCGGTACGAGTGCCGAACAATGCGATGGACAGAACTTCGCCAGCCATCCAATTCGCATAACTCGGAAATTGCCATAGCCGATTCGGGCCATCTGGAATATCCTGCTTATCAATCAATGCTCTTCGCAGGAGTTCCGAGATGTCCTGGATATTCCGATTCGGCGTGCTCGTCTGTTTGACCCCCGCGGCTCTGCTGTGCGCCGGGGACAAATACCGCCTCGAAGAACCCGCCGATGATGTGCGGGTGTTTGGGGTAGGGATGCGGATTCAGGTCAATGGGAAGCTGCAGATTGGGGCGGGGGAACCGGGGAAGGTGACGCCGCTGGCGTTGGATGTCACCGCCGCGCTGTCGTATCGCGAACGCCGGTTGGTGGGTCTCGGCCGCGATGCGCTGGGGTTGCGATCGCTGCGGGATTACGAGATCACGCAGGCGTCGATCGATGTCAGCGAGCAGAAAACCGATTTGAAACTCGATGACGCATTAAAGCTGATGGTCGCCCAGGGGCGGCCCGAAGGCGTGGAACTGTATAGCCTCAGCGGTCCATTGACGACGCAGGAACTCGAGTTGCTGCATACCCCGGGCGATAGTCTGGCGTTGCCCGCGCTGCTGCCGGACAAGGAGGTCGCGGTGGGTGATTCGTGGTCGCCGCCGAGTTGGGCAGCGCAGCTCTTCGCGGGTGTGGAAGCGGTCACCAAAAGCGAACTGAAATGCACGCTGATGTCTGTGGAAGCGTCCGTCGCCAAGATTAAGTTTGAAGGCCAACTGGAAGGGGCAACGGGTGGCGCGCCGACGAAAGTCGGCCTGACGGGCACAATTGACTATGACCTCATGGGAAAATACATCACCGCCGCGGAAATTACGCAGACCGAACAGCGGTCGGTCGGAGCCGTCAGTCCGGGGCTGGACATCAAGGCCCGCGTGCGGTTGTTGCGGAAGCCGCGTCAAGATGATGGCCGCATCGGCGATCAGAAAACGATCACGGCCGCCGCGACGGAACCGGACCCGTCCGCCAAATTTCTGCGGTTCGATTCCCCGTGGAATTTGTCGCTGCTGCACAGCCGTAACTGGCGGATGTTTCACCAGACGGAAAAAGTCGCCATTTTTCGCTTGATCGATCAGGGGGCCTTGATCACGCAGTGCAACCTCTCGGCGATTAATAACGTCAAACCGGGCACGCACACTTCGGAAGAAGAGTTCCAGTCCGACATCAAAAGTTCGCTGGGGGAAAGTCTCGACAAGATCGAATCGGCCAAGGTAATCCCGACGAAAGATGGCCGTTTCATCTTCCAGGTGATCGCCACCGGCACCGTCAAAGAACGGAAGCTGACGTGGCTGTACTACCTCGTCGCCGATCCGTCCGGCCGCCAGGCGTCGCTGCAATTCGCGTTGGACTCGACATTGGTCAGCAGCCTGGCGAACCGCGACCGCGAACTGGTCGATTCCCTCCGTTTTGTCCCGGCTGGCTCCGCGTTAACGCCATCGCCAAAGAAAAACTGATCCCGAGCGGGATGCGTCAGCCCCCTGACAGAGCCTTCCACAACGAAGCGACCGTAATCAAGGGGCTTACGCCCCCCGCTCGGAGGAAAGAGAAGAAGCAGTGGCAACCGGCTGGTCTTTGCCCCAGAACAGGACGAGTGCGGCCAGGGCGATCAGCGGGGGGATGCCGGCGAATGCCAGGGCCATATCGTAATTCTTCGTCAGATCGATTTGGCGGCCAAACAAGGAATGCAGGGGCGAGGTGGTGACCCAGGCGATGGTTCCCAGAAAGCCGGAGACTTTGCCGAGGTTGTGGGTCGACAGGTCTTGTGCGAACGAATAGAAGCATGGGAACAGGGCGAGCAGCCCTGCTCCGGCGAGATACAGCGAGAACTCCAGCACCCAGCCGCGGCCCATCCACGGGATACAGGCGAGGAGCGCCGCCAGCAGGCTGGCGATGCCGAAGACAGTGAGCCGGGAACGTGTCACCGACATGCCGGCGAGAATGAGCCGGGCGGAGAGCAACCCGCCGCCGATGCAGCCGATGTCGGTCGCGATGTTGTACCAGGTCACGATGTTCAGCATGGCGAGTTCGTCGTACCCGCGCCCTTGTTGCAGAAACTTCGGCAGCCAGACCCGCGTGAGGTGCCAGGCCGTGTTGATGCTGACGACAACGACAACCAGTACCAGAAATCGCCGGCTCTGAAACAGCGCGAAAATGCTGTCCGATTTGTGCGATGCCTCTTCGGCGGAGCGCGGCAGCGGCTTCAGATCGGCGGATCGCACCGATAATAACCAGAACACGATCCATACCAGGCCGATGCCGCCGATGACAACGAACGGCATGCGCCAGCTATCCGGATCGGACGTGAGCATCAGTTTCATGATCTGAGGCGTGACGATCGCGCCAATCGCCGTACCACTTTGCAGTACACTGTTCCCGAGGGTGCGGTCCTTCGCTTCGAGGAGCCGTTGCGTCGTCTTCAGCGCGCACGGCCAATGGCCGGCCTCGAAGAGTCCCAACATTAAGCGGCAGGCGAACAGCCCCTCGTAGTTCGTGACCAGTCCCGTCGCCATGCCGGTCAGAGACCAGGCGAGCAGCACGCAGGGATACAGCCAGCGGACGTTGACCCGATCGGCGATGATGCCGAAGGTCGTCGCGCCGACGGCGAATGCCCAGCCGAACGCCCATTCCAGCCGGCCATACTGCTCTTCGGTCAGTTGAAAGCGTTCGGTGATCCGCTTGGAGGCCGTGGCCAGCGTCTGCCGATCCATGTAGTTGATCGAACTGGCGAACAGCAGCAACGTGCAGATCCACCACGTCCAGGCGCGGGAACGGGCGGCGACAGGGTCAGCGAGGTCGGCGGTCACGGCTGGTAAATCTCCGAGACAACGCTTCTACGAAGCGTCGCTAAGTTGATTGATCACTTCGTCGACTCATCCCAGCTTGAACCGTCCCAGGCGATGATCCGTTCCACCAGCGAGACCAAACCGTTGGCATAGGTGGCGAACAGATGCTCGCCTTTTTCCGCCGTGGCGAATTGTGGCGAACCAATATGGCCGGTTGGCGTGCGGTCTTTGGTGATCCAGCCGCGATACGCCGGCTCGAACGCGAAGCCGAATTCGACGGTTTTCAGTTGCTGCACATCGCCCACGACGAGGTTCGGATGCAAGGCCAGCATCATGGCGGTCTCGCATTCGCAGGCATGGCCGATCTGGTTCTGGGTGAAATCCTTACGACCGGTGAAAGCGTCGCCAAGGTCCCAATAGGTCGAGCCGAGCAGCAGCAGATCTTTCCGCGCGCGGTGCTTCTGTCGTAATTCAAACACGGCTTGCTTGGCCGGCGTGACGTTGCCGCCGTGGCCGTTGATGAGCAGCAGCCGCTTGAACCCGTGGGTCAGCATGTTCTCCATCAGCTCGTTGAGGAGATCGAGATACAGCCTTGGCCCGGCGGACATGGTGCCGGGATAATCCATGTGATGATGCGAGTTCCCGTACCACATCATGGGGGTGAACAGAGCCTTGTCTTTGAGTGCCCCGCTCGCGCGTCGCACAACTTCGCCGAGCAACATGCTGTCGGTGAAGACCGGCATATGATGCCCGTGCTGTTCGAGCGCGGCAATCGGAATGACAACGGGAAGATCGCGCGACAATTTATCGACGGCGGGCCAGGTCATCTCAGCGAGTTGCATCTTCGGTCCTTGCTCACAAACGGCGATGTGGGAGACGAAGATTGTAAACACCCGCGCTCCTGCTGCGTAGTCCGTGAGGCGGGAACATCCGTTCTTCGTAGGGTTTTCCGAGGGCTTTGACGAGGCGAACCATTTCTTGCAATTTCAAATGCAAGACGGTTCTCCTCACAGAGCCTCGGCAAACCCTACGAAATCACCGATGAACCATGATCGGTTCGATGACATCGATTGCTGTCGGATGGGTATCGTCGCGCACGGAGAACCGGACATCGTGCGGGCCGGCTTGGCGGGCTTGCAGCCGGACGCGGAATTCCAGCCGGCGATCGGGGTCGAGCCGCGCGATGCTCGGCAACGTGGCAGACAATTCCTCGCGGGTGACATCCAGTGGCAGCGACTGGCCCCCTTGAATCTGTTCCGCAGATTCCCACTGGAATCCTTCCGGCCAATGGCATGTCAGGCTGATATTCTTCGCAGCCGTCAAACCAGGATTCTCGACCGTCACCCGGAACTCGGCAATCTCTCCCACCGCGACCGGGTCGGAGAGATCCTGCGCACGGACATCGAGCTGGCCGTTCAGCGATTTCACCGTGAGACAGGCCTCCGCGTCGTCGCTCGGAACATCCGGGCCGCTGACGGTCGCGGCGAGACACGCGTGCATCGCCGGTTCGCGACATTCGACTTCCAGTTGCAGCAGCAGTCCTTCATCGGCCGCGAGTTCATCAATCGTCCAGGTGATACTCCGATCATCGAGGCGGCCCCCTTTCGTCATTTCACGAACTGTCAGCGCGGCATCAAGATCAACCCGCACCGTGAGATTGCGCAGATTCCGGCGTGAAATGTTGATCAGTGGGATGTTGAACTCCGCCCGGCTGCCGACGGTGCGTTCGCTCGGCCCATGCAGCTGCCAGTCAATCTGCCGCGAGACGAAATCGACCGCGGCATCTTTGACCAGAATGACACGGCTGCCAACGTTCACGGTGAACGTGCAGCGATGGCTCCCCTCGGTGCGACTGAGTAACGTCAGCCTGCTTTCCTTGGCATCGCCAGCTTCAATCTTGGGGATTTTGTGGGTGACGGTATGCCGATCCGAGCCGGGGTATTCCAGCGCGTCATCGAACTCGCTGACCACGCTGACATTCCGCAGCGTTTCATCACTGACATTCCGAATGGTGAGTTGAAACGGCGCACCACTGCCCACAGGTCGACTCGCGGGAACATCAATTTGCAGATCGAGCGGCTCATCACCTGCTGAGGCGGGCGTGAACTGCCGCGCAGCCGTCGGGGAGGCTTCCGGTGGAGCCAGGACCGGCCCGTCGGTGGGCGGTGCGGGCCGACGCTTGGGCGGAGCGATCACATCCGGCGTGATGTCGACGGGAGCCGGCTGCTTCTCGGTGCGATACGGCGGAGCGGCTGATCGCGGAGGAACAGTACGCGGCTTCGGTTCCGGATCGGCGAACGTCTTCGGAGTTTGCCGCCTGGGTGCCGTCGGTGGGACTGCGCGCGGCGTGGGCTGCGAGCGCGGAGTTGGTGTCGGCTGGTATCGAGATGGGTCTTCGATGTTGGGCGTCAGTTCGACGGGTGATGTCGGGCGGACGGGACGCATCCGCTGCTGGGGAGCCAGGCCCGGTTCCACGCTGAGAAACGGATCGCGCGTCGGCTGCTGGGGCGGTAGCATCGCGCACCCCCAGCCCAAGGCCAGCATCACGCCGGGCAACAGGGCCAACATCAGGGGTTTGAGGCGACGCACGCGATCATCCTGCCGAAAATCAACAATGCAGCGGAATGGCCGCTGGCAGGGAAATCTAACATGCGAAAGGGCACGGGAGGATGTGTCCCCCGCGATCTGAGTGATTCTGGCGGAACTCGCGGCTCGCATTTAGCGATCAGGAAATCCTGGCAAACTGTGCGTGCGAATCGTTGTCGGCCGCTAAATTCGAGCCAATACAAAAACCTGAACCGCAGATTACGCAGATGAACGCAGATTTAAGAAGTGGCCATCTCTAAATCTGCGGTCATCTGCGTAATCTGCGGTTCTGTCCTCTCTGTGATTCTGACGTGTTGCGTGCCTCTTTGAGGCTACTTCGGATCGCAATACGACAGTGCGATCAGGGTGTAGGCCGTCGCGAGGTTGGGGTCGCCTTCGTACCAGCGCGGCGTGGTGTTCAACCAACTGCCGTTGTCCTGCTGCAGCGAGAAAATGTGCTCCGCAAGATCCTTCCGCCAGTCGTGCGATTTGCCGGCGGCATCCTCGATTTCATCCTGCTCGATGGCGTCTAACGCCTTCGCGAAGACCTGGAAGTAATAGTAGACCCCGGTCTGTCCCATGCCGGGATTTTCTTTGACGGTGTAATGCTTCTGAATCCACTCCCAGGCGGCTTTCGCGCGCGGGTCGTCCTTCGTCACCCCGGCGAAGATCATGCTCTTCAGACCGGCGTAGGTCATGTTGCCATAGGAACGCAGACCACCTTCGGGGGAACCACCAGCCTGCGATTGTCCGCCGAGGGCCGGCGTGTAATAAAATCCGCCATCGTTCACTTTGGACGCCGGGGCGGTGGTGTTGAATTCCGTTTCCAGATTCTGGCAGCGCGAGAGAAAGACAAGCGCCTTCTGCACGGCGGGGTCGTCGGACTTCGCTCCGCCAGCTTGGAGGGCCTCAAGAAAAAACATCGTGTTTGATAGATCGGGCCGGTCTTTCGATTTTCCATAACCCTGCCCGCCGTATTTAGGATCGGTTTTGTCGGTATCTTCGGATTCATCCCATTGCAGGCCGCGGATGTACTTCTCGGCGGCTTTCAGTGTCTTGTCGTACTGGCCATCTTTGTTCGCGGCGTAGAACGCCAGCATCACGATGGAGGTTTCGTAGTTGGCATGATTGCTCTTCGGCAGATAAATCCCGCCATCGGGTTGTTGGAATGTTTCGAGATGCGCCAAGGCCTTCTTAATCGTTGGATCATCCGGTTTGACACCGCTGCGGAGCAGGGAATAGGTAACGAGGCCCGAGATGCCGGGGGCTTCGGGGGACGTCCAACTGCCATCGTCGGCTTGAGCCGTTTTGATGAAGTTGATGGCTTTGGTGCGCGAGTCTTCCAGGGCTTTCGCTTCCGGGCCGATATCGGCTGCGAGGCTGATGCCCGCCAGCATGATCCAACACGCGGTTGCCGCTGTCATTGTTCGCATGGTTTTCACTTTCAGGAGTTTTGAGGGTAGGTTGCCGATTGATTCGCGCGGCTGTCTCTATCGGATTATAAGCGGTTGATCGTCGTACTCCATGAAAAACAGCACCGCGACATACGGCGTGACTTAAAATTCTCCGACGACTTCGCCGCCGGCACGGGTGCCGAGAGCGCGCCAGATGCCGAGGTCGATATTCGCACTGATCGCACGGACGGCTCCGTCGGCGAGCAGGGAATGGACGAGTCCCACGTGATAGCTCCGCGAGGTGATGGCCGAGTAGCTTGCTAGCGTCAAGTTCGAGCCTTCCTGTCGTGAGGCAAAGTCCGCATCAAACACGACGCCATCACAACTCACAGCCGGTGTTCCAGCGGTGCCGGAACAGGGCCACAGGACTTTCTGGTTCGGCGTTAGTGTCGTTGTGAAGCCGCTGTGGTGGGAATGCCCGTTGGCCCATTCCGTGTGACCGGTGCCGTCTTGGGTCGGCACTTGAACCCGGTCCCTGACACCGACACCAACAGCCGCGACGACATCGTCGATATCGAGCGGCGTGTCCGTACTGGGTGGCGCGGCATTTCTGGTGTATGCCTGCCACGACTTCACTTCCGAAGCGATGAGCGTGTTGCTGCTGCCGTCTGTCATGGAGGCGAACCGCAGCGACGAGTTCGGGTAAAACATGCCATCGCCACCGGCCCCATTGGTGGGATTGAACACGAACCATGTGCCAAAGTTGAACCCGTAATTGGCGCAGTAGAGATTCACGCCGGACGCCGCCTGAGGCTGATCGCTTTTGGCGTCCGACGGACAGACATAGACCGGCACACGCCAGCCATTCACGACCGCTGCGTTCGGGGCGACGGACCACGTCTTCTGCAAGTCGAGTTGATTGTAGGCATTCGCTTGATCGAGATAGGGCATGATCCGCCCATGCACGGACCACGATGCGTTTGAAGTCGAGGTTGGAATGATCGCCATGCTGGGCGGAAATTTATCGAACGACGAAACGTAATTATGAACCCCCAAGCCGATCTGCTTCAGGTTATTCTTGCACTGCGTTCGCCGCGCCGCTTCACGCGCCTGCTGCACCGCCGGCAACAGCAGGGCAATGAGAATGGCGATGATGGCAATCACCACGAGCAGTTCGATCAACGTGAAACCCTGCAGCCGGGAAGCCTGACGTGAATGCGGCATTCGGTGAGACCTTTTAGTCAGCGACAGTCGGAAAGTACTCCGTCTCCCGCTGTAGGTCGCAATCGCCGTGCCGATCCAAATTGCTGATTTTCGCCTGCTTTCTCAGACAAGCCGCGCGTCATCATGTCGGCAATTCCGACAGTGAGTCGAAAAAACCGACAGACATCCCTCACGCATCTCATGGATTCACAGGCGGCCATCCGGCCAGAGCAGCCGTTATTTCCAGCGGTAGGCTGTCAGACCTTTCAAATCGCGGATGAAGACCTCGTCACCGGCGACAGCCAGATGTGCCCAGGTCGATTCCTCGCTGATATGCCGGCTGTCGAGCAGATCAAACTTTTCGGGCGTGGCATTAATTAAGAGCAGGTCGCCACGTTCGTCCAAGGCAAGAATTTGATGGCCTTGCGCCACGAGACTCCAGTATTTTCCATAGGGGGTTGTGGTCCATTTTTCTTTGCCGGTCTCTAACTCCAGGCACGTGAATCGTTGATTCCGCAGATGAAGGTAGGCATGCCCGTCAATCACCACCGGAGTCGACATGTAGCCTTCACGCTTGTTCTTCCAAACCTGCTTCACCGTGGGTTCCGCGTCGATGGAAGCTTGCTCGACTTGGAATAGAAATGAGCCGCCGCCGTAGCTGCTGGTAAAAATCGAATCGGCATGCACGATGGGCGTGAGAATGTTCATGCCCCGGAAGGCATCCACTTTTGTTGACCAGCGGACCTTGCCCGATTCTGGATCGACCCCGGCAAGCTGAGTGCGGGTTTGCACCAGCAACACATCCTGACCATTCACGCGGGCAAGCGTCGGAGACGAGAACGCGCTGCCATTCATTCCGCCACCGTCGTCAAGACAACGCCAGACGACCGCGCCGGTCGCTTTCTCAACCTTCACGAATCCCGCACCGGCTTGCACATAAACAAATTCGCCCACCACAAGGGGTGAGGACACAAAGCCAAATGTGGGAGCCGCTGCTTGGAATTGCGAGGCAAAATCGATTCGCCATCGTTCTGCTCCCGTCGTTGCGTTCAGACAAACCAGCACATCTCGAATGCCGGCGACAAACAGCCACTCTCCGTCATAGGCCGGCGTCGACCGGATCCAATCCCCATTCGATTTGGCGAAAAACGGCACGCTCAACGAGCCGTCCCAATGCGCTTCCCAGATCGGCTGCCCATCGTCTCGGCGGAATGCCTGAACAGACTCCGTTTTGCGATTGCGCGTTTCGGTCACAAACACGCGATCTTCCGCGACAATCGGTCCGGAATAGCTGGGCTGCAAGTCCACCCGCCAGGACTGCGTGAAATGATCCCCCTCAAGAGTCGTCGGCCAGTTGTCGCCGGGGACAAACCCATCCCGCTGTGGCCCGCGCCACTGTGGCCATATGGCTGGTTGAGGGTCTGCAGCTTCACCGCTCGTTCCCGCAAGACAACCTGCCAGGCACAAACACACCCAGATTCGCTTTTGCATTCGAGAGTCCTCAGATCGCGGGACATGATTTCATAAAAGTTTAGCTTCCGCGGCGAGGATTGGTTCGATGACCTGTCGCAATTGAGCGGTCTCGTCGGGCGTCAGTCGGCGTTGTGGCGGGCGGACGGGGCCGAAATCCCAACCGGAAATCTGCATGGCACCTTTGATCGCCGAGATGTTGAACGAATCGGCGGCCAAGGCGCGAAAATCTTCGATCGGCCGCACAATGCTCAGAATTCGCATCGCCTCGGCATAGTCACCTCTCTTCAGCGCGGCGAACATGCTCAAGGAGAGTTTGGGTACGAGATTGGCCAACCCACTGGTGAAGCCGGTCGCACCCGCCAAGGCGAAAAACGGGGCGAATCGCTCGGCCGTGCCACAATACAGGCCGAGTTTGCCGCGATTGACATCGGCGAATTTGGTGAAGGCATCCATCTCATTGACGGCATACTTCACACCGGCGAGCCGGCCACCACGGCCCAATTCAGTCAAGAGTCCGTCGCTGGGATTCGGGCCTTTTTTGTATGCGAGCAGGGGTAAGGGAACCGCAGCGGCAATCGCTTCAAAATATTCGCGGAACCCGGTGTCGCTGAGATACGGATGCACGGGCGGCATCAGCAACGCGGCATCGGCCCCAAGTTCCGCAGCCCGCTGCCCAATCTGCACCGCATGCCCGACGCCGAAGCCAATGGGAGCCACAACGACGGCCTGGGGAGCCGCCTGTCGCGTGGCCTCAACGCAGCCAATCACTTCCTCCGCCGACAGGGAATGAAACTCGCCCGTCCCAGCGGCAGGGAGCAGGACGCTGATCCCCGCGTTCACCACCGACTCGATGAATCGGCTGAGATCGGCATATTTCACCTGCCGTCCATCCGCGCTGAACGGCGTGGGGGGGACAAGCTGAACGGTATCCAGGCGGGCGAGATCAAGTGGCTGCATGATAACCTCCGAAGAAATCTCTCACGCAGAGACGCTGAGTTCGCGGAGAAAACTAGATCAAGGGACATCTCGCACAGAGATCGCAGAGAACACTGAGAAGAACAAGACAAGAATCCGAGTTTTTTCCCTGTGCCCTCTGTGGTCTCCGTGCGAGAAACTGCTTTGTTTTCTCTGCGAACTCAGCGTCTCTGCGTGAGTACTGGCTTTCATTCAAACGACACCAACTGTTTCCAGTTCTCATAAATCATGTTATGGATCACATCTTTCGGAATCTTCGGGAACTTCGTCCCCTCCACAATATCGTTCACCTTCCACAGCCCGGCGATGGCCTGCTCGGGCGTGGCGGAGGGGAAGTCGGAACCGAAGATCAGTTTGTGATCGACGCCGTATTCCATCGCAGTCACGAAGGCTTGCCAATGCCGCCACGGGCGATAGTGCAAGGCGCTGGTATCCATATACAAGTGCGGATGCTTGCGGACCAGGACGATGCATTCGGTTTCCCACGGATGGCCCATGTGGGAAATGATCATCCGCAATTCCGGGCAGGCGATGGCGATGTCTTCCAAGGCAATCGGATTGGAATACTTGAGTGGACCGGGCCGCACGAATGACGTGCCCTGATGCCAGTTGATCGGAATCCCCAGCGACTCGGCTTTCTTGAACAGCGGCAGATACTTCGGATCGGCCGGATCAAACCCCTGATAAACCGGTCCCAGCTTGAGGCCTTTCATGCCCAGTTTCTTGATGTAATGCTCCAGCCGGTCCACGGCGTCCGGTCTCTGCGGGTCAACGGAACACCACGCGGTGAACTTGCTCGAATTCTCTTTCGCGAACTTCGCGACGGCTTCCTGATCGCCCGTGATGCCGCAGAATGGAGCGTCGATGGCGAAGACAATCGCCTTGTCGCAATTGGCGCACGCCTTGAGAAGTTGCTCCGGCTTGCAGTCGAAATTGTGTTTCCAGGTTTTATCGTCGACATCGCAATGGACGTCGGGCGTGAGCCGCATCTTGGCCTTCTTCGCCGCCCAGGCGAACTCGACGAACTCTTCCGAGTAATGATCGGGGTACCACATCAGGTTGGTGTGAATATCGACGAGCATGTTGGTTCCTCAGACGGATTTCCGGGAGAACGTATTATCTTATGATTCTTACGGAGGAATGGCAAAGTCGGAGGGAGATTCTCACGCAGAGACGCAGGGATCGCGGAGAAAACCAAATCCAGGAACATCGCGCACAGGGAACACAGAGAGCACTGAGAAGACAGGGATGGAATCAGTGTTTCTTTCTCTGTGTCCTCTGTGTTCTCCGTGCGAGACACTGCTTGTTCTCTCTGCGATCCCTGCGTCTCTGCGTGAGACTTTTCACCCCGGCAGGCGGTCGTATTGGGCGACGAGTCGCGTCACGGCGTCTTCGGGGTTCATGTTGAACAGGGCTTTGCCGCCGGTCCCCCAGGCGCCATTCTGAAAATGAAACAAGGCCACGGCGTCGCGGACTGTGCCTACGGCGGCGACATCTTCCATGTCGCCCCCTTCAATGGCCTCGAAATGGATGTTGATGCCCACGAACGCCGTGATCAGCCCGCTGGTTCGATCACGGGCAAAGGTCGTCGATTCCAACCAGTCGCACTCCCGCCAGCGGAGTCCGCGTGGCTTGCCAAGGGTGCGAGCCAGATCGAGAAACCGGGCTTCCAGGGCTTCGCGCCGAAAGCGAAAATTCCGCACCGCCTGTCGAATCTGCCGTTGCTCCCACCGCCGCACGCCGGCGATGAGCGCTGCCCCCGCCGCGAAGACAGCGATCATCG
>Ga0105047_10010327_pt1 | contig 15262 bp, 12 predicted proteins | sample MAT04_FD_78384 | JGI IMG/M metagenome (GOLD analysis project Ga0105047, IMG submission 78384) | Freshwater microbial communities from Lake Fryxell liftoff mats and glacier meltwater in Antarctica - MAT-04 (megahit assembly) | ecosystem: Environmental > Aquatic > Freshwater > Ice > Liftoff... | reverse complement strand
GATCGCGCTTTCGCGGGTTCCACTTGACCAGATAGTCAAGCTCGCCGGCGACGCGGGCCTCGTCTAGCACCCGATAAATTCGCTGAGAATCGAAGCCCGAATCCAGACGAACCAGCAGCGGCGCATCTGTCAGCCGCCGCGCCATCGGCACCACGCGCTCCAGGGCGTAGTCCGATTCAAGCGCTGAATGCTGCGTCCCCGGCCGCAGCGCTAACTCCAACAGATAGCCCTCACTCCCGAGGTAAAGCGCAAGCGGCGCGAAGCCAACTGTGCGTTGATAGGTGTAGCCAGCGTCCTCTTTCTCCGAGCGATCGTTGCGCAGTACGGTGACATCGCCATCGATCGGCACGTGCCCGCTAGGCAGCCTCTTGAGCTCAATCCGCGCGCGCTCCAGCATCCGCACATTTGCCTCTGACAAAGGCATCAGCCAGTCGGTTGCTCGTGCCTCAATGCGCTGGCGAACAGTCGGCGCCGACGGCAGCGCGTGGATCTTGAGCGCTGCGGCAAACGACGGATCACGGCGCATATTTTCGATCGAATCGAAAGCGGTGACGTCCTGCGCGAGCTGGCAGATATAGGTGATTGCCACCGTGGAATCGGAAAAACCGCCCGGCACCGGAAACTTGGGATCAAGAATCTGCGGCAGCTGCGCGTGGCGTTTCAAAAGTTGCGCCACCGCCACCACGCCGGCACGCGCAGTGAGCACCGAATCGCTCAATTCCACTCTTACCCCAGCAAACCGTTCACCCGCTAGGTGCATCGCGTAACCCTCTGAAAAAAGTGTTGAAACTGGGAAAAACACTAGCAAAAACAATGCCTAACTTGCGGTGAGCGGAGGGGTTTTCCGCGGTTGGGTCACTGATTCAGGTGAATGACATTGCTTTGGGATGCCCTCGGCGGACTAGGCGCTGCGCATGATTGTGAAGGTATCCCGTGCGATGACTGCTTCTTCATCGGTGGCGATCACCCATGCCGATACGCGGCTCTGTGCGCCGCTGATGCGCGGGCGGTGCGCCGCGTTGGCGGTAGGGTCTAGTTCGACGCCTAGCCAAGCGAGCTGGCTGCAAACCAGCGCGCGCATGGCTGCTGAGTGCTGGCCGATGCCGGCGGTAAAGACCAGGGCATCTAGGCCGCCGAGCGCCGCGGCGAGTGAGCCGATTTCGCGCACGACGCGGTAGGCCATCAGCGCAATGGCGCGCTGCGCGGCTTCGGTATTGGACGCGCTTAAGTGACGCAGGTCGCCAGAAATACCAGAGACGCCCAACAAACCGGATTGTTGGTACAGCAAGTCTGCAATGGCGTCCGTGCTTAAGCCCTGCCGCAGCAGGTACAAAATGACGCCGGGATCTAAGGCGCCGCAGCGGGTCGCCATCGGAATGCCGTCTAGCGTGCTGAAACCCATGCTGCTGGCCACGCTCACGCCACCGCGCAGCGCGCACAGGCTGGCGCCAGCGCCCAGATGCAGCACGATGGTCTTGCCGGCTGCCGCCGTTGCGTCGACGGTGTTGAGCATGCCGGCGATATAGGCGTACGACAGGCCGTGAAAACCGTAGCGCCGAATGCCGGCCTGATGCATCGCCTCGGGCAAGGCATAGCGCTGCACTAAGTCGTCGTTGCTGCGATGAAATGCGGTGTCGAAGCAGGCCACTTGGGCCAAGGCGGGGTGGCGCTCACTGATGCGCTCGATCGCCGCCAGATTGTGTGGCTGGTGCAAGGGCGCCAGCGCGCTCAACGCATGCAGTTCAGCCAACACCTCTGGGTTTAAAAGTGTAGGCCCGGCGTGCCGCATGCCGCCATGGACGACGCGGTGTCCGACCGCACGCAGTGTCGCTAAGTTGGTCACCGTTGCCAGCCAATCGAGCACCCAGTCCAAGGCCGCCAACTGCGACAAAGGCTGGTCTAGCGCGCGGTCGAGCACGCACTGTCCAGAACCATCGTCTACACGCACCCGCGGCGCTTTTGACAGCGCGTCTATATGCCCACGCCACTGCGCATTCAGAAGCGCCTCGTGCGCCTGATAGAGCGCGAACTTCAGGCTCGACGAGCCGGCATTGACAACCAGTATTTGTCCCTGCATGGTCGCCTACGTCGCGGTTGGTGGCAGCACGGCCATCGCCAGTTTGCGCTGACGATAGCGGCTCACCAGGGCGGCAATCGCACACGAGGCTAGACGGGTTTCTAGGCTGTCGGCGCGGCTGGTGAAGATAATCGGCACCCGCGCGCCCACCACAATGCCGGCGGCATCGGCGTCGGCCATAAAACTTAAGCTCTTGGCCAACATATTGCCGGCCTCCAGATCCGGTGCGATCAGGATGTCGGCCCGTCCGGCCACCGGCGAAGCGATCCCCTTGATTTGCGCCGCCTTGAGGTTGACCGCGTTGTCCAGCGCCAGCGGGCCGTCAACCAAGCCGCCGTGGATCTGCCCACGATCAGCCATTTTGCACAAGGCGGCGGCGTCCAAGGTGGACTGAATTTTGGGGTTAACCGACTCGGTGGCCGAGAGAATCGCGACCAACGGCCGTGCATTGCCCAGAGCGTGCGCCAAGTCAATCGCGTTTTGCACGATGTCGACTTTCTCGGCCAGCGTTGGAAAAATGTTCACTGCGGCATCGGAAATGATGACAACGCGGTCCAGCGCGGGCACATCCATCACAAAGCAGTGGCTGATGCGCCGCTCGGTGCGCAAACCGCTCTCGCGCGACACCACCACGGTCAGCAGTTCGTCGGTGTGCAGGCTGCCCTTCATCAGCATCCGAACCTGCCCGCTGCGCACCATTTCGGCAGCACGCTCAACTGAGGCATGGCTGTGCGGCGTATCAATCAGCGCAAGCCCGTGAATGTCGAGCTCTGCTTCGCGCGCCACCGCTTCAATGCGCGCCTGCGGCCCGACCAAAATCGGCACGATCAAATTCAACTCCGCCGCGCGCACCGCGCCCTGGAGCGAGCTCACATCGCACGGATGAACAACGGCACAGGCCTCCGCTTCAAGACTGCTGCAGTACGCGATGAGCGAGCTGTACTTGGCATGCTTAGCGAACTGCATAGGTTCAATCACTCCTGAAGGGCGTACGCGCAGGCTGCCACAAACCGCATGCCCACGATGGCATGCCAGCTTGCAGGGTTGTTTAGCGCTAGGAGATCGTAGCCGATGGATTTGTCGATTCAGACTCGCATGGCAGCGTTCAGGGTGGGTTGGGCCTTGCCAACACTCGCACCCGCGCGCGCTCTGACGCACTATGGGCTGCCCCGCGTGCCGTCAAACCTTGCTATGCAGCTTCAAATCACCACCAGCCATCATCCGGCCACCGACATGGGCTATTTGCTGTCGAAGAATCCAGCGCGCCACCAGACCTTTGATTTGGCCTTTGGGACGGCGCACGTGTTTTATCCGGAGGCGACTGCGCAGCGCTGTTCGGTTGCTCTGGTGGTCGACGTCGATCCGGTTGGGCTGGTGCGTGGTCGCGGTGAGGCAGATGGCCCGCTGACGCAGTATGTGAACGACCGGCCCTACACCGCGTCGTCGTTTCTGGCGGTGGCGATTGCGCAGGTGTTCGGCAGCGCCATGGCCGGCAGCAGCAAGGCGCGGCCGGAGCTGGCGGCGGCGGTGATGCCGCTTGAGCTCGACATTCCGGTGTTGCGCTGCCGCGCTGGTGCGGCAAAGCTGCGCGCCTTGTTTGAACCCTTGGGATACGCGGTTGAGGTGCTGCCGCTGGCGCTCGACGACGCCTTCCCGGACTGGGGTGAGAGCCCGTATTTCCGGCTGCGTTTGCGCGGCAGCGTGCGCCTGTCCGACCTGCTTTCGCACATCTATCTGCTGCTGCCCGCGCTCGATGGCGACAAGCACTATTACGTCGGCAGCGACGAGGTGCAGAAGCTGCTCGACAAAGGCGGCGATTGGCTGGCGACGCATCCCGAGCGCCCCTGGATCTTGTCCAACTACTTAAAGCGCAAGCACTCGCTGGTGCGTGAGGCGTTGGGCAAACTGCTGGCCAAGCCGGAAGAGGAAATCGACGCCGGTGACCGCGAGAACGGGGCAGGCGAGCAGCAGCTGGAGCGCGCGCTCAGCCTCAACGACAAGCGCATGGCGGCGGTCGAGGACGCACTGCTGCGCAGCGGCGCCGCGCGTGTGCTGGATGTGGGCTGCGGTGAAGGCCGCCTGCTCGCCCGACTGCTCGAACACCGGCAATTTAAAAGCATTCTGGGCATCGACGTGTCGGCGCTGTCGCTTGAGCGCGCGGCCGAGCGCCTCAAGCTCGAGCGCATGTCGCCTATGCAGCGCGCGCGTATCGAGCTTGCGCAGGGCAGCCTCACCTATCGCGACGCGCGCATGGCCGGCTTTGACGCCGCCTGCGCGATCGAGGTGATCGAACACATCGACGCGCCGCGCTTGGCCGCATTCGAGCGCACGCTGTTCGAGTTCGCGAAACCGCAGACGGTGATCGTCACCACGCCTAACGCTGAGTACAACGTGCGCTTCCCGAACCTGCCCGTCGGCGCGATGCGCCACCGCGATCACCGGTTTGAGTGGACGCGCGCTGAGTTCCAAGATTGGGCCCATGCGGTCTGCGCCCGCCATGGCTATTCGGTAGCCTTCGCTCCTATCGGCGACGTCGATCCGGAGCTGGGCCCACCGACGCAAATGGGGGTATTTGGCCGATGAGCACCATCCGCATTCCCGAACTCGCATTGGTGGCCTTGATTGGCGCCTCGGGCTCGGGCAAGTCGACGTTTGCACGCACGCACTTCAAGCCGACGGAAGTGATTTCTTCGGATTATTGCCGAGCGCTGGTCAGCGACAACGAAAACGACCAAACCGTGGCCAAAGACGCGTTTGACGTTTTGTATTTCATCGCCGGAAAGCGCCTCGCCGCGGGCAAACTGACGGTGGTTGACGCCACCAACGTGCGACCGGAAGACCGCCAGCGCCTGATCGCGCTGGCCCGCGAACACCACGTGTTGGCGTCGGCTATCGTGTTCGATTTGCCCGAGCAACTGCTGCATGAGCGCAACGCGATTCGCCCGGATCGCAGCTTCGGCGCGCATGTGGTCAAAGCGCAGACGCAAAGCCTGCAGCGTTCGATGCGCGGACTGGAGAAGGAGGGCTTCAAGGTCGCGGCGGTGCTGCGCAGCGTCGACGAAGTAGCAGACGTTCAGATTGCCCGTGAGAAGGCCTGGAACGATCGCCGCGACCAACCCGGTCCGTTCGACATCATTGGTGACGTGCACGGCTGTCTAGAGGAATGTGTGCTGCTGCTGCGAACGCTCGGTTACAGCGTCACGGGCACCCGTGAAACGCCGGAGGTGACTGCGCCCGAAGGCCGGCGCGCGGTGTTTGTTGGCGACTTGGTCGACCGCGGCCCGGATTCGCCCGGCGTGCTGCGGCTGGTGATGGCGATGGTCGCCAACGGCACGGCGTTTTGCGTGCCCGGCAATCACGATGTGAAGCTGATGAAGAAGCTGCGCGGCCGCGACGTCAAGATCAGCCACGGCTTGGCGGAGTCGCTGCAGCAGCTCGAATCTGAGCCCGCGGACTTCCGCCAACAGGCCGCCGACTGGATCTATTCATTGATTAGCCACTTGGTGTTCGACGACGGCAAATTGGTGGTCGCGCACGCCGGCATGAAGCAGAGCATGCAGGGCCGCGCCTCGGCCGCCGTGCGCGATTTCGCCCTGTATGGCGAAACCACCGGCGAGACCGACGACTACGGTTTGCCGGTGCGCTACGACTGGGCGGGCGATTACCGTGGCGCGGCGATGGTGGTGTACGGGCATACGCCGGTGCCGGAGCCGGAATGGGTGAACCGCACCATCTGCGTCGATACGGGATGCGTATTCGGCGGCAAGCTAACCGCGCTGCGCTATCCAGAGCGCGAGTTGGTCAGCGTGGCGGCCACGCGCGTTCACTATGAACCGGTCCGGCCGCTCGCCAGCGCCGCCGCGCCGACCCGCGAGGCCAGCGTGCTCGACGTTATGGATGTGCTCGGCAAGCGCGTCATCAAGCCGCGCCTAGGCCGGACCGTCACCATTCGCGACGAAAACGCGCGCGCCGCGCTTGAGGTGATGAGCCGCTTTGCGGTCGATCCGCGCTGGCTTTTGTACCTGCCGCCGACGATGTCGCCGCCCGCAACCGCCGCAGACGGCGATTTACTCGAACGCCCGGACGAGGCCTTCGACTATTACCGTGCTGAGGGTGTCACCCAGCTGATCTGCCAGGAAAAGCACATGGGCTCGCGCGCCATCGTCGTGCTGTGCCGCCATGAAGACGTCGCCGAGCGTCGCTTTGGTATCCGCGGCGACGGTCGCGGCGTGATCTATACCCGCACGGGCCGACGGTTCTTCGCCGACGGCCGCGTTGAGGAGGCCTTGCTCGCAAAACTCGATGCGGCGCTGCACAGCGCCGGGTTATGGAATGAGCTGGCCACCGACTGGATCGCGCTCGATACCGAATTGCTGCCCTGGTCGGCCAAGGCCGGCGATCTGCTGCGCCAGCGATACGCGCCGACCGGCCGTGCGGCCACCGACGCCCTGCGCGTGTCGCGCGAGTGGGCTGCACAGGCCAGCGCCCGCGGGATCGACTTGGGCACGCTGCCGGACACACTCAAACAGCGCGCCGACGCCGTTGACCGCTACGTCGCCGAGTACCGCCGCTATTGCTGGCCCGTCAACGGCGTCGATGACCTGCGCCTGGCGCCGTTTCACGTGCTCGCGCACGAAGGCGCGGCAACCCTGCAAAACGGCCACGGCTGGCACTTGGGCCTGATCGACCGCCTGTGCGCCGCCGACCCTAGCCTCTTTCGCCTAACCCAGCGCCGCTCGGTGGATCTGACCGACCCATCCAGCGCCGCAGACGCCTCGGCGTGGTGGCACGCGATCACCGCTGCCGACAGTGAGGGCATGGTCGTCAAGCCGATCGACGGCCTGGTGCAGGGAAAAAAGGGTTGGGCGCAGCCGGCGATCAAATGCCGCGGCCGCGAGTACCTGCGCATCATCTACGGCCCCACCTACATCGAGCCCGCAAACCTGATCCGCCTGCGCCATCGCGCCTTGGCCCCGAAACGCAGCCTGGCGCTGCGCGAATTCATGCTCGGCCACGAATCACTGCACCGCTTCGTCGAACGCGAACCGCTGTACCGCGTGCATGAATGCGTCTTTGGGGTGCTGGCGCTGGAGAGCGAGCCGGTTGACGCGAGGTTGTGAAAGCGGTGCTTTGGGCTGCGCTTTCGTTGCCCCGGATTTCCGCGTGGTCGCGATTGAAGGGAGCGCTGCGATTCCCAGCATCACGCAAGCGGGGCGCCTTCCCTCAACTCCCCATCGTGCATGCGCTCATGCGTACGTCGGCGAAAGCGCAGGGTTCGTTGCGCTTGCATGGCTTCGACGACTTCGCGGGCGCGCGAATTGGTGGGTCCGCGGGCGTCTAGGCTGCGGCCTTTGCTGTGGTTGCAGCCGGCGCAGGCGATGCCCAGATTGCGTAAGTCGTTGGGGCCGCTGAGCATTTGCGTCAGCTTTAAGGCGGCGTGTTTGCCAAACCACGATTGCGGCACGATGTGTTCGATGGTCGCGGGCGACAGCGGGGTGCCGTTGGGCGCAAACAGGTGTCGTCGTCTACAGTGCAGGCAGCGCGCTTGAAAGCCCTGCGCGTGCGCGACCACCTCTGCATCAGATTGCAGGATTTCTAACCAGCGCCGGGCAACGACGGCCGCAGACATTAGGCGCCAAGTGCCGACTGCAGGGCCTTAAGCTCAGAATCCGGGCCAAGGATGCGCGCTGATGCGCGCTCGGCGATGCTGATCAGATCCTTACTGGGACGGACAGAAACCGATTTGAGCCAAGCGTCTACCGTCGCGATATCGGAGCCGGACTGCGTGCCGCGACGAAGGGCCTTCGCAGGACCATCAAAATCAAAGGCCCAATCGTTTGCTTCGTCGTTGCCAAACGGCTCGTGTGACCAAGTTCCCATCGATACGCCTCAAAACTTGCTGTGCAGTGTTAGGCCTGAGCCAAGGTGCCCCGACGCGGTGCGTCGACGGCTGAATCCTAACTTGAGCACGTGGGGGATGCGAACCTCTGATGGCAACGGCTACACCAGCAACTGGCCGCAACAGGGGCTGGCTTTGCCCAGCGGTACGCCCTTATTCGAAGCCGTTGGCGAACAGCGCTTTGCGTGCGGTGCCGAACACGTCCGCGGTGTCGCTCAGCACGCCTGGGGTGAATCCGCTGCCGCTTGAACCCGTGGCGATGCTGCGGCTGAAGCGCACGTTGGCTAGGATCGCGCGCTGCACGCTACTGTGGAGGAACACCGCGCCGCCTTTGCCCTGGCCGCTTCCACCCTGATTGAGCGTGTTGTTTTCGCCACCGTAGCCGCCGAATGCGGCGCAGGCGACGAACTCCACATTCGCAATTTCAACCTGCGCGTTGCGCGCAAATACGCAGCCACCTAAGCCGGCACCGCCGCCACCGCCGCCGCCGACACCGATGGGAAAGGAGCCGCCCGCGAGCGGAATGCTGCTGAAGCCACCGACGCCACCAAATGCCCCACCGTTGCCTCCTGAGCCGCTGATCTCCTGATTTTGCGCACCACCGCGTCCGCCACCCCCAGCGCCATATCCGCCATTTCCGCCAGTGGCGGCGAACTGACTGAGCTGCACCCCACCGCCACCACCACCCGCGCCGAAACCACCGTTACCGCCCCTCCCAGCGACAGGATTGAGTTGCCCTGAGGTGCCACCACCGCCGCCTGCGCCATCGACACCATTGCCACCAGCCGGTGTTGCCAATCCACCGGGCGTTGCCGGACCACCCGTTCCGCCATCGTCGCTGGCGGGCGTGGCGCCCCGTCCGCCGAGCCCCGCGCCGCCGCCGCCGCCAAATAACTGCTCCACAAACGGCGTGTGCGAACCACCGCTGCCGCCGACGACGGTGCCTTGAGACAGGCGCGCGTTGCTGATGACGAGCGCGCCTGAGTTGACGGCTACCAGCCCCCCCAGCGCCGCACTGCCGCCGCCGCAACCCGACCAGAGTTGGCAATCACCGCCGCGGAACCCTAAAACCAAGCCGGCCGTGATGGTCAACGAGTCGAGCGTTAGAGCACCGCCGCGTACGTCGAAGACGCGAAGTAAACCTACGCCAGCCATCGACTCGGCGCTAACGCTAAGCCGATCGACGCCATTGCCGACCACCGCAATCGCAGTGGTGATCGCAGGCAGGCGCGTGAGTGGTGCGATCGTGCCGTCGAGTGTCACTCGGATGAGGTCAGCGCCAGCACCGCTCTGCCCGAGGTCCGTCGTGCCGTCGACTTCGGCGGCGAGCATGGCCTCTCGCAGCGTGACCAAGCCGTCAGCCGCAGTGGTGTTGTCGGCAAGGGAGTTGACCGTCAAGGTGGCGGCGTCAACGGCGGCTGGAATGGCGAGCGTCAGCAGCAGCACGAATCGCGGAGAAGATTGCTTCATAGCGGCGGCCCTAGGTGGATGTTGATGCTAGTAGATGTTAGCTTGAGCGGCAGCGAAAGTCTCCTACAAGAACCCCTAGAAACCGCGCGCCTTACACTCGAACCACTCGCGCAGCGCAGCCGTCGAACCGCGCTGTAGCTGTCTTGAGGGGTTCGTTCACCGCTAGCCATCAAACGGCGCGGATTTGGTCAGCGCAGCGAAACCCAAGCGCATCAGCAGCGCGGCACGGGTCTCAGGGGTAGCACTTTGCTCACGGCGCATTGCGGCGCGGATGTCGTGTTTGAACGCCAGACGCGGATACGCGGCGAGCACGCGTTTCCGGTCATCTGGGTGCAGCGTTGATAAAGCAGCGCCAACCACATCGAGTGCCGCACTCGCGTTCAGCAAATGGGCCTCAACGCCCGCGTCAAGCGGCACGTGCGCGTTGAGATGCAGCGCAATCGCGTCGCAAATCAACTCGACTTGCGCTGCGGTTATTTGCTGCGTATTCAAAAACGCGCGTGCGCCCTCAGCGCCTGCGCAAGCAAAACAGGTGCAGGAATAGTGGGCGCGGCGCTCTGTGCGTCCGAGTTCGATGTCGTGCAGCAGGGCCGCAACCGCGAATGCTTCGTGGTCAAACGCCCATGCCTGCTGGGCCGCCAGCAGCGCGCCCCAGGCGTAACAGCGCAAGGAGTGATTGACGATAGACGGCGTGCATTCGCTCACGCAATGCTTCAGCGCGGCGCGCGTTACTGCGCTGTCGGGGAGGGCGATGGCCACATCCGCTAAACGCGGCGCTGAAACATCGCGGCGCGCTAGACGCAAGCGCAGCCGCCGGCCGATGAGCGCAGCCACCAGACCCGCACGTTCAATCGCGCTGAGGCGTCCACCTCGTCGCGCGCTCCAAGCAACCGCGCCGAATCGCGTCATATCGCGAGTCGCCAGGAAACCATCAGCGTTGCCACCGCCAGCGAAAGGGTGGCGAGTACGCCTGCCAGCCACGCCAGCGAGCGCAAGGGTTGCAGCGCGGCAATCTGGGCCCACGCATGAGCGCAGCGCGCGAGCACAAACGCGGCGCTGGTAAGCGCCAGCACCAACACGGGCGTGCCAAGCAATACCGCCGCAGCTGCAAGCGCCAGGTAGTAGGGCGCGTTTTCGGTTTCATTGCGCCAAGCGTCGTTCGCGCGTAACGCCAAGGCCGGTTCAGGCCGCGGCGTGCGGCCCATCATTGCCGCGTCTTCAGGCTTTTTATAAGCGCGTTCGCGCACCCGCGCCCAGACCTGCACGAAGGAAGCAGCCAGACCCTTTAGCCAAAGCGCAACCGCAAGCGTGGCAAAGGTGGCGGCCGCATCGGCATGGATTACCAGGAGGTTATTCATGCGGCAATGGTTATCCCCGTGTGGTTGCAATGGTATGGCGCGCACGACAGTTTATAAGCCAATATCGCCAACTATGGAGCCACTGCGCGTCGACGTTCTTGTGTACAGCGATTGCCTTGGCAGCGAGGCCTTTGCCCTGCGCGACACCTTGGTGATGGCCAATCAGCTGGCGGCAGGCCAACACTTCGATGTGGCGGTGGTATCCGTCGACGGCGCGAGCGTATCCGCAGGCGGCATTGTTCTGAACCCCGCGCGCGCCCGGCGCAACCCGCAGATGCTTATCGTGCCCGGCATGATGACCCAAGGGTCCGCCGATTTGATTGCGCGCACGCATCGCCTCAGCGCCGAATGTGCCCATATCCATGCCGTGCACGGCCGCGGCGCGCGCATCGGGGCGATTTGCGTTGGTGCATTCCTCGCGGCGGCAAGCGGCGTGTGCAAGGGGCGGCGCGTCACGACGGCTTGGCCGGTGGCCGCGGCGCTCAAGCGTTGGCGCGACGATCTTGTCGTTGCACACGAGCACATGGTGCTGCTTGATGGCCCACTCATCACCACCGGCGCGATCACTGCCGCCTTTGATTTGGCGCTGGCCTTGGTCGCGGAACGCAGTGGGCCTGATGCGGCCTTGCGCCTGCGCAAATTCCTAGCGCTTGACGGGGATCGGAACAATCAGCTGCGCTATGAGTGCGCGCTCGCCGAGCCGCATCAAGCGGATGCCATCGTTGATCGCGCGCAGCGCATGCTGCAGCACAGTTTGGCCGATGGCTTTGATCTCGCCCGCCTCGCGCACGCCTGCGCCAGCTCAACGCGCACGCTATTGCGCCGGTTCAAAGCGGCAACCGGAGCCAGTCCGCTCGCCTATCGCCAACGGCTGGTAGTGGAAACGGTCAAAGCATTGCTGGAAACCACAACCCTACCGCTTGCACATATTCCAGCTCGCGTGGGCTATGCCGATGAAGCGTCGTTGCGCCGACTTTTCCGATCCCACACGCGCATGACGTTTAAAGACTATCGGCAACGCTTTGGCCTGCTGCGCGCCCACCACAACGGCCGGGGTTGAGGGGTGTGTCACATCCCCGACCCTCATTTTTCGCTGGCGGACTGCTAGAAAACGGCCTAGCCTCGGCCACGCGTATCCCCCGCGCGGAGCAGCACTGTGAAAACCCTTGCCTTGATTGCGGCCCTCACTCTGGCCAGCGTTGCGGTAGCAGAAGCCGCTTGCGACGATGTGTTTGGCTCGAGCTTTGAACAAATCGGAGCGCCCGCCAGTGTGATTTCGTCCTCGGCGCAAATCCAAACCAGCGATGGCGTCAATCACACCTGGTTTTACCGAGTTCCCGCGACCGCGCCGCCGATCGGCGGTCGGCCGGTGCTGATTTGGTTACACGGCGATGGCGGCAATGGCAGCAACACAGGCGTCGCCTTTCGACCGTTTACCGACCTCGACGGCGCCATTTTAATTACCCCGAGCGGCATCAATAACACTTGGACCCACGCTTCTGCTGATTTGCCTGGGCTGCCGCAAGACGCGCAGTTTATTAGCCTGCTGATTGATAGCTTGATTGCCAATGGCGTTGCCGGCGCGCGCGTGGATCGCCGCCGTATTTATCTCGGCGGCGAGTCGCGCGGCGCGTATATGCCTTATTTTTTGCTGCAGCGGCCGTCAACCAAATTTGATTTTGCAGCGGTCGCCGTTAATGCCGGGCTGCTGTATTGCCAGGCCGGCGACGGCGATTGCGAGGCGAGTGCGTTCAGCGCCACGCGTCACAATGCGCCTACGCCCATCCTCCATTTGCACGGCACCAATGATGCGGCCGTAGCACCACCGCCAACATCCACTTTTAATAATCCGATCAACTGGAGTGTCGACTGGCGCGTATTCAATCCAATCAAGTTTTGGGCGCTCCAAAACGGCTGCTTCAGTGGCTCCAATAGCAACGGCCGAGACGACGGGATCATCCGCGAAAACTTTATGGTGGGCGGCAACAGCGCCACCCGCTACGATTTAACCGGAAACGGCGCGAGCTGCTCGAAATACCAGCTCATACTGGTCAACAACGGCGGCCACGTGATTGGCGGCCAGAGCGAACGCATCTGGACTTTTCTCAAAGGCTATTGCCGGGTTGATTCAAATTAGCCCAAGAAAGGCGTCAAAGATTGGGTGTTGCAGTTGGAGGTTGAGACTGCCCTGCTTAAACCCGATGTCCCAATTTGGCCCGCGGTTACGTAGCCCCGATCAAGCCCGCCTCCATGGCGCGCACAAGAGACTGCAACCATGCCAAATCATCGCTTCCGTATTGCTCTTCGCGCACACGTCGCGGCCTTGTTGATGTTGGGCGCGGGCTATGTCGCCGCGCAATCTCCCGACTCACTTGTCGGCCCGCCTGGCGTTCGACCAGAAAGCGTGGTGCGCGAATGGAGCGCAGCCGAACGCCTCCGTTTTTAGGGCATTTTGGCCAACACCCAAGCGCGGCGAGAGAGCATTCTTGCTGACGCTGAAGCCAATCAGGAGCCTGCCCCACCCGCAACCATCTCACCCAAGCGCGCGGAAAAGCTCCGGCTACAAACGGACTATGGCGCTTCAAAGTTCCCGCCGATGGACCAATGGGTTGATCTGGTCACACGCAACCGCGAGATCGAAGTCGCGGCGCAAGGCGGCGCCAAAGCGCTCAACAAATGGAATCCCATTGGCTTTCAAATCTCCAACGCCGACGGCACTCCGCGCGGGATGGGCGCCATTGCCGATCTCCAGTACGCCTTTGATCCGCTGCAAAACCGAACCACGCTGTTTCTCGGCGCGCTCGCCGGCGGGCTTTGGAAGCAAACTATTTTCTCGAACGTCCCGATCAGCGAAAACCTGCCCGGCGCGCCCACCGTGGGTGCATTTCATGTCGGCGGCAGCGCAGGGCTTGAGTTCATGTTGGTTGGGACCGGCATTCCCGGCGGTCGCGGCGCGGGCAGCGGGCTGTATCGCAGCAGCAACGGCGGCAGTAGCTGGACGCGGGTGTTGATGGACGGCGTCCATCCGGATGTTTTTTACGAAATCAAAGCGTCTGTCGCCGACCCCAACAAAGTTTATGCGTGCACCAACTACGGTTTCGCCTCCAGCCGCGATGGCGGCCAGACTTGGCGTCTGCGACCGCGCTTGCTAAACGGCAGCTACATCCCCTGCTCAGATTTTGTGGAAGTAGGCGGCAGTCAAGGCGGCATTTTGCTGATTGCGTACTACACGACCGGAAGCCAGCGCATTTACCACGTCGTCCCGCCTACCAACGACGCCATTGCCTATACGTTTTATCCAGCCGACACCGCCGGCATTGTCGGAAGCGTCGGGCGCATTGCGCTGTCCATTGGCAACCCCGCGAGCAGCTACGTCTACGCCTTTGTCGCGGACACCAATAACAACGCCAACGGCGTGTTTCGCAGCGATAACTATGGCCTCGACAGTTGGACGCGGGTTGCAGGCGCGCTTAATTTTGGCAACATCATGGGCTTCTACGCCAACGTGGTGGGTGTTGCACCGACCGATGACAACGTGGTCGTCGCGGGCTTGGTGAATATGTACATCCTGAATCAGTGACACCCCACCGCATCACCAATTACCTTGTCGATTTCACCTGATTTTTCCCGATAGATTCGTTGCCGCATGCAAAACGGCTCTAATTTTTGATGAACACGCGTCGTTTCTCTGATTTCGGCCACGCCGCGACCGCCCGGCGGTTGGCGCCGGGTGGTTGGGATTTGCTAACTGGGGGCTTGAGGCGCAGCGGCGGCGAATAACGGGCCTTGCATGAAACGCTGGAACATCGCAGCACCAGCCCAGTGTCGCGGAATCGCGAGTATTGTTTGGCGGGCGTGGCGAATTAAGCGGCCTGGTGTGTCGATGAATTCGCGCAGCGTCGTCTTCATACGGCGTCTGTCGGCGGGATGCCTAACTGGGCTATCCATGCCGTTTAGCGCCTGCTGGCCGATGATCCGCAGGGCGTTGTAGGCCAGCATTTCAAGCGAGCACACGCAGTCGTTGGCGTCGAATTTGCCGCTTGGTAAGCGCTCGAAGTTGAGGTCGGATTTAATCTCAGCGTGGAACTGCTCATGGGTGCCGTGGGCAGCGTAAAGGTCGATGATGGCCTGGTCTTCGAGTGCGCCGAGCGTGGTGTTCCAGCCTTCCAGTTTGAGCTTCGGCAACAGCAGTCTTTGGCCACTCCGATCAATGGTTTGGACGCTGAGTTTGAGCAAGCGAAATTGGCCGGCTCCGGGTTCGCGCCATAGCGTGTAGCTCAGGCCTTCGCGAGTTTCGACAAACGACGAATTAGCAGTTAGGCGTGCAGCGTAGATCGCCTCCAGATCGCGCTTTCGCGGGTTCCACTTGACCAGATAGTCAAGCTCGCCGGCGACGCGGGCCTCGTCTAGCACCCGATAAATTCGCTGAGAATCGAAGCCCGAATCCAGACGAACCAG
>Ga0105047_10010324_pt1 | contig 15264 bp, 9 predicted proteins | sample MAT04_FD_78384 | JGI IMG/M metagenome (GOLD analysis project Ga0105047, IMG submission 78384) | Freshwater microbial communities from Lake Fryxell liftoff mats and glacier meltwater in Antarctica - MAT-04 (megahit assembly) | ecosystem: Environmental > Aquatic > Freshwater > Ice > Liftoff... | reverse complement strand
TTTCGGTGACGTGAGGCGCTGCTGAGCCGGGAGCGTGGCCGGCAGGGCCGCCGCGAACAACATCGCGGTGGAAAGCCGGGTGGCACGACGCAGGCTGATCATGCGGGGGACGGGTGGGGAGGATACTGGGACAGCCGGAGCCGGCTGGCGGATTCTCCCGCGACGGGAGCCATCAGGCATACGATGGGGCCGGTTGTGGCGTTGGGCAAATCATTGTCGAAAACGACCAGTTCGACCAACTTTGGGGTATACGAGGGCGTTCGTCCCTCAGTTTTTCTTTTGGCCCTTTTCCCCACGACGATGAATTCGATCCGACTGACCGCTACGGCCGCCGTTCTGACGAGCCTGTTTGCCGCTGCTCCCCTCGCCGCCCAAGCCAAGCCCCCGGCTGCCAAGCCGCCGGCCGAGATGGACCACTCGAAAATGATGGACCATTCCAAGATGGAGAATGGTGCCAAGGCTGAGGGGTGGAAGGAGCTCGATGCCTACCACATGCTCATGATGGCCACTTGGCACCCGGCCAAGGACAAGAATGACCTCGCGCCGATCCGCGCTAAGGCCACCGAAATGGTGGCGTCGGCGAAGCTCGTAGCGGCGTCCAAGGGGCCGATGTCGTGCCAGAAGCCGGAGCTGCTGAAGGCACAGGCCGGCCTGCCGGTCGATACCGAGCAGGTGGCGGCGATGGTGGCGGCCAAGGCTGCCGATGCCGACCTCAAGGCGGGTCTCAAGGTGCTGCATGACCGTTTTGACGTACTCGAAGAGTGCGCCGGCGCGGGCATGAAGCACTGAGATCGTTGAACTGATGACACAGAGAAAAAGAGAAAAGGAGAACAGGAGGGCTTTTCCCCTCACGCTGTTCTCTTTTTCTCTTTTTCTCTTTTTCTCTGTGTGATCAGTTCCGAATGCGGTTCTACGTGATCCGTTCTTTCCTTAGTACTTCCAGCTATAGCCCACCCGAACGACCTGCGTTTCGAGGTAATCCGTACTGACCAAATTGAACGTGGCCCCGTTGATCGTACGGCGCAGTTGCATCGTGTTCAACAAGTCCGTGGCGTTCACCGCGATCTCGCCTCGGCCATTCTGGACGGCCTTCCTCGCGCCGACATCGAGGGAGTACCGGCTTTCGATGCGCCCCTGCGGGAGGAGGTCGGGCGCGAGATACACGCTCGAGACGCGCGTGTCCCAGTTGTGCGGCATCCGGATCGTCGCGTTGAGTTTCACGTTGCCCGATACGAGCCGTTGGCGGTCGGCCGAGTACGTGACCGGCACCGGGTACTGATTGACCACCGTGAACGCCCCAAAAGTATTACGATAGATCGTGGCGTTGGTGTTCAACGAGAACCGCTTCGTAAAGGTCTGCTGCCACACGAATTCCGACCCCGTGTTCCAGCTGCGGCCAGCATTCTGAAACACGTTGTACAGCAGCACACTGCCCGGCGCCTGCGTCGCGATGCGAGTGATGGTGGCGTCGATCGAGCGGTGAAAGGCGGCCGCATAGAAGCTGCCGCGTGACCAGTTGGTTTTGTAGCCAAGGTCTACCGACGTCGTGAACTGCGGCTGCAGCGCCGGGTTGCCCACCTTGATCAACTCGGGCTCGTCGTACTTCGGGAAGATGCGAATGTCCACTTCGTTGGGGCGATCCACCCGACGATTGAAGAACAACGAGAGCTTGTGATCGTCGTTGAACTTGTACGCCGCCCGCACATTGGGAAACGGCTCCGCGTAGCGATACCCGTCGCTCTTGTAGGTGTTGTGATCCGGGTTGACCTCGTAGTCCACCAGCACCGTCTCGACGCGTAGTCCGCCCTCGAGTTCGACGTGCTGGCTCTCGAACACGTAGTTGGCGTACAGCGCCGGAATCGTTTCGCGGTATGTGGCCATCCCGCCGGCGCCAGGGTCGAGCGGTGAGCGTTCGCCCGGGAAGAACTGCATGTTCACGGGAATCGAGCGGTATCGGCCCTTGAATCCTGCTTCCACGCGACCCTGCTTGAGCGGCTTGATATAGTCCGCGTTCAGATCCACGATATGCTCATCGGACAGCAGCTTGAAGGCATCCTGTCCGGTGAAGTCGGGCAACGTGTTCGTGAAGAAGTACTGCTCATCCTCGCGGTGGAACGAGTAGTTGCTCGTGAAGTTCAGCGAATGGCCCGCCTCGGGGAACCGATGCGTGAAGACCGCGCTGCCGAACGCCGTGTACTTCACTTCATCCTCCAGGAACTGCCACAGGCGATAGCGATTGGTCAGGTTCCCTTCGAAGTACGGATTGTCGCCGTTGTCCAGGATCTTTTCCCGGTTGAACAGCCCCGATACACTCATCGAGTTTCGGTCATTGAACGCGTGATCCACGCCCGCGTTCAGGGTAGCGTAGTCGGTGCGGCGATTACGCTTGATCTGCTGCTGGATCACCAACCCGTCGTTGAATGTGCGGGTCGAGAACTCGTTCTTTTGCAACGTCGGTGCATACAACCAGTCGCCTTGCAGGAAGCTGTTCGTCGCGCCGTTCCGATAGTTGACCGAAACCGAGGGATTGAACTTGGGGGTGTACTGGAATTGTGGCCGAATGGTGGGCAGGTTCTCGCGCTTCTCCCACAGCGCGCCGGCGCCGGCCATCAGGCCGACCTTGCCCGTAAGCCCCGTCTGTTCCTCTTTCTTGAGGATCAGGTTGATGATGCCGGCACTGGCATTGGCGTCGTACTTCGCGCCCGGGTTGTTGATGATTTCGATGCTCTGAATGGCCGACGCGGGCAGGTTTTCCAGACCGCGCTGCGATCCAGCCCCGGTCAGTGCGGTCTGCTTGCCGTCGATCAAGACGGCCACCTTGTCGCTGCCGCGTAACTGAATCTTGCCATCTTCACCGACCGTGACCCCCGGCAATACGGACATCGCCTGCACCACCGAGCCACCCGCCTGACTCACGTTGTCCGCCACGCGGAAGGTCTTCTTATCCATCGTGCTGGCCACCTCGGACGCATTGGCCGTCACGACGACCTGGCCAAGAGCCGCAGCCACTGCCTCCATTGGCAGTACTCCAAGATCGAGGAACGCACTGAGCTCGCCGATCAGGACGCGCTGCCGCAGCGGCTTATAGCCGATGATTCTCGCGTCGAGGAGGTACGTGCCCTTCTTGAGCCCCGTGAACGTGAACGCGCCGGAGCCGTCGGTGAGGCGACCCGTCACGAACGCGCTGTCCTTCTCCGCGAGCAGCTGGACGGTGAGAAACGGGAGCGGCGCCTTCGTTTGCGCATCCTGCACGCGCCCGGACACCGTGACGTTGGAGCCAGGTGTTTGGGCGCGTGCAGTGGTTGCCATGCACAGCAAGAGCGGCAGCAGGCAAAAAGGTTTCATCACGAGAAGAAGCGCTCGCGCGACTAGATGATCTCGCAAGCCCCACCGGCACAGGCTACCGTGTCGCCCAGCGTCGTCATATCCACCCCTTCGTGCAGCATGGTGTAGTCGACCTCGCGATACGACAACGCGTTCCAACGAATCATGTCCGACTCGCTCGTCACCTCTTCACGCGGCGCCTGCGCGTAAATCTTGTCGCCCGTTTCGCGCAGCAAGGAAATGCCGGCAAAGTATTCCCTGTTGTCCCAGATGAACTGTTGCACGGCCTCCCACTCCTCGTCCTTCACCGTCACGGTGTTGGACACGTTGTGGTGCAGTCCCGGATTGTACTGCTCGTGACGGCGGCCGGCGCGGACCCAGTGCTCTTGCACCAAGCGGACGTACTCCAGGAACTGCACGGCGCCGACGTCTTCGCGCAGGATCGCGTCGGGCTCGGCGCTCACCGGGAAGGTGATCACGTCGGTGGTTTCGGGATCCCACACCGACGTTTCGGTCATGTGCGGATTGTGCAGCTTGAACCACTGGTACAACGGCTCCGTACGCGCGGCCTGGACCCGACGGAAGTAGTGACGCGCATGGTGCGGGTGAATCCCCGAGCCCGCGCCGAGCACGAGGCTGGCGGTGCCTTCCGGCTTCACGCACGTGATACGCGCCGCCGGCTCGATGCCGAGGTGTTCGGCGATCGCGGCGTTGGTGTCGAGACATTCCTTCGCGCCACGTTCCAGCACCGACGGATCGAGCAGCAATGATGGACGATCGAGGATGCCGCAGATCGACACGCCAAGCAGTGACTCGCGCTCGTTGATCACGCGCGAGGCGGCACCGAGATACGGGATGTCGGTGTACGCCGCCTGCAGCGTACCGAGCAGCGAGGCCGCGCGGCAGCACGCGAGGAACGACTCTTCATTGTCGCAGGCGCCGGCGTTGATCGTGGTGAGGTTGCACATCTGCCAGCCCGACACGCGCGACCCGATGGCGACATCGGGGCGGCCGTACTGCGCCAACTTCGCCTGCGCCGCTTCATCGACCACCATGTACGGCGCGAGACCGATCTCGACACAGGGATTCGCGCCGTATTCCGCGTCGTCCACGAAGTAGAAGCCCGGCTCGCCGAACTCCTTCTGGAACTCGAACAGCTTCGCGAAGTCCGACGTCTGCACCGACTCGCGCACGAGCACGGCGGAGTTGTTCGACTTGCCGCGCTGTGGGTTGGTCTCGAACCAGTTGCCCGTCTTGGCCGCCGCCATCTCGTCGTCGTCCGACGAGAACAGGCAGATGGTGGCCGAGCGACGGATGCCGCCGGAGAGGACGGCGACCGCGACGTGCATCATGATGTCGTACACTTCGATCGGGCGGAGCGCGCGGCCCGGTACCTGATCGAGCATGTGTTCGGCGGCGCGGAGCGCCTTCTTGAGCGGCAAATGTCCCGGCGCGCGACCACCTGAGGTGCGCAGCTGCTGACCGCGCGACCGGATGGCGCTGTAGTTGAACTCGACCTTCGTGCCATCGAAGTACGAGCCGATCAGGGCACCGAGCGCATCCGCCCACCCTTCGAGCGTGTCGGGCACCATGTGGTGCACTACCGGCAGTTCGTTCTCGGCGGCGCGGAGCGGGAACGTCGGGAGCTGCGACACATGCTGCTTCTGCACGCTGAACCCGACGCCCGTGCCCGACATCAGCAGGAAGAACGACTCCTTGAAGGCGTCGAGTCGATCCATGTGCGTGAACGCGCAATTGAACATGCGCGCATTGTTCGCTTCGATGGCCTGTCCGCCGAACTGCAGGGAGCGCATGGAGGGCAGGATCGCGCGGCGTTGCAGCGCGTCCTCCGTGTCGGCCATGAGCGCCCGCAGCGAGCGCCCGCCGAATCCGACCACCGGCAGATCGACGCGGTCGGCGAAGTGGTGGCGATGCATGTCCATTACGCGCGTAAAGGCCTCGCCTGGCGTCTCGCGGCGACCCAGATCTGCCCGGTAGCGCGAGTAACGCGACAGGAAGATGTAATCCTGCAGGCCGTTTTCACTGTGCACGTTGAGGCGATGCTGAGCACGGGCGGCGCGATACAGCACATAGCGCTTCGCGATATACCAGTGACCGCGAGCGGCGATCATCATTTCGACGATGTCCTGAATCTCCTCGACCGTAGGAACATGGTCTTGCGCGCGACGCTCGACCGTATTTACCACGAGCTGCGTGATCGCGCAGACGTCGGCGAAGTCGGTGAAGCCCAGGCCGAAGCGGTGGGCGGCATCGTCGTGCAGCGGGTTCGGGGCATCGTCGTGACGCGACGCGTAGAACGCGAGCGCAATCGCACGCGTGATGCGCTCCGGATCCCACGGGGAAGACACGCCGTCGCGATTGACGACTTCCGTGACCGCCTTCGTGGTGGCGGCGTCGTAGCTGGCTCGGAACTCGGTACTGCGGGGGGCGACGGATACGGCCAAGTGTGCCTCCTTCGGGTGAACCAGCGGTTGAATGCACACCCCCGAGGACCTGCGCTTCCCACCCCCCGGCAGACACGCCGGGCGACGAAAAAGACTCCTTGCGATGCGCAGCAAGGAGCCCAGCGGAGCCGGTGCCAATCGAGAGAATGGCACACAGCGATCCCCGGCGTGCCCTCCCTCGAGGGTGCGCGCGGACTCCGGCGATTGGCAGGTCTTCTGGCTCAGGATTCGTGGTCCCGAGCGGCCTTCAATGCCTATGTCTTAAAACAGTTGCCTGCTGTCACGAACAACAGCCGGAGGCGCAAGTTCCAGCCAAAAGCGATTGAAGTCAATACTTGTTTCCTTACACAAGCCACGAACCACGGCGTTTTTCTCGTCCCATCTCGGGCAGGTCCGCAGACCGGCGTTACGCTGGCTCGAAGGTGCCGCGGCGAACGGTCGTTCCGCCCTGAATGTGCCACGCGCCGCGAGCCATGACGTCCCGCACATGATGGTCGGCGTCGAGCACCACCAGGTCCGCGTCGCCCCCGACCCGGAGCTCGCCCTTGGTTGAAAGCCTTAGCAGGGCCGCCACGTTGCTCGTGAAAGCGGGGAGGATCCGCGCCAGGCTATGTCCACGGGCCAGAAGCTCCCGCACGGCGTCCATCAGCGTGCCCGCGTGACCCACGTCCATCTCCACCACCCGGCCGTCGGCGTCGAACACCGGCAGGCACCCGCCGCCGTCACTGCTCACGGTCACGTTCGTGGCGGGCGCCCCGCTGGCCCAGAATCGCTCCAGCGCGTCAGCGGCGCTCCACGCGTCCTCCTCGGGCGACACCTCGAACGACGTGATGTCGACGACGCAGCCACGCCGCGCGAGGGCGATCGCTTCCTCGAACAGGGCCCGCTTTCGATTCACGTGCGTGGGGTTGAACACCCGCGCCGGAATCTCGCTCGCGTCGAGCGCCCGACGCACGAGGTCGAGTCCCCGCACCCCATCGCCCATATGAAGGTGCACGATGCCGGCCTTGCCGGTCATGATGCCGCCCACGTGCGCCTCGGACGCCACCTTCAGCAACTCGTCGAGCGTGGGTTGGCTCGAGCGGTGATCACTGAGCGCGAGCTCGCCCACACCGATGACCCGGTCGAGATGCACGATGTCGCCGCGCACGCTGCCCGTGAGGGTGACAGCAGGCAGGTGATACCCGCCGGTATGGCACCAGGCTGAAAGCCCTTCGGCCACCAGACCACGCGCCGTGACCACCAGTTCGGCCGTACTCCGGGTGACGTCGTCGGTGCCAAGCACCCCGATCGCGGTCGTGACCCCGGCGTTGGTGTACTGCGACAGCGGCGGCGCGGGGACACGGGTATGCGGGCCGGCCTCGCCGCCACCGCCGGTGAGGTGCGCGTGGCCATCTACCAGCCCCGGAATCACCACGCGTCCCTCGAGATCGACCTCGGTCACGCCCAGTGCCGAGGGGAGCGCGCCCAAGGACGCGCCCATCCACAGGATCTGCTCACCGCCGATGAGCAGGTCCATCTGCCCCCGCGATTCGGGAGCGTATACAGTCGCCTTGCGTAGCAGCAGCATGCGGGAACGTTACCCGGCGGCCTCGGCCAGCGTTAGCTTTGTAACGTTCGACACCTACGGTGCTGTACGCGACGGTACGTTCGGCTCACGCAAATCCACGACTCATGCGCGGTTGGATCATCCCGATCGGTGGCAAGCTGCACACTACGACCATCCTCGACCGCTTCGTGGCGGTGAGCGGTGGGGCGGCGGCACGCATTGCCATTATTCCCACCGCGTCGTCCGAACCGGACATGGGAGCGTTCTATGAACGCGTATTCCAGCGCCATGGCGTCGCACAAGCGAAGGCGCTCAATTTCGAGCGGCGCAGTGACTGTGACGACGGCGACTGGCTCGAGTGGCTGAGCACCGCGACGGGGGTCTTCATCACCGGCGGCAATCAGCTCAAGCTATCGAGCACTCTTGGTGGCACGCCGGTTGGCCATCTGCTGCGCGAGCGGCACGCAGCCGGCATGCATATCGCCGGCACCAGCGCCGGTGCCGCCTATCTCAGCGAGCATATGATCGCGTATGGGGCCGAGGGCAGTTCACCGCGCGCCGGTATGGTCACCATGTGCGCCGGGCTCGGGCTCACCAGCCGTGTGATCATCGACCAACACTTCCGCCAACGGGATCGGCTGGGGCGTCTGCTGACGGCACTGGCCTACAATCCGTTCGCCTTCGGGCTCGGCGTCGACGAGGATACGGCCGCGTTCATCGGGCCGGACGACGCGATCGACGTGATGGGCACTGGCTCGGTCACCATCATCGATCCGACCCATGTGTCGTTCTCGTCCATCGCCGAGGCGGCACCCGGCGAGGCGATCACCCTGCTTGGTGCCACCATACATCTGCTCGCGGCGGGGGCGAGCTACAATCTCCGGACACGGCTGGCCGCTGCCACTGCGTCGGCAACATCACCGCACGACGCGCTCAACGCCGCGCTGGGCGACTCTCTCGTCACGGCCGAGTAGCCTGCTATGAAGATTCTCGAACGTTCCACCTACGTGGGGCCGAGCCACTACGCGCACTTCCCGGTCATCCGGCTCGTCCTCGACCTTGGCGCGCTCGAAGAGTGGCCCACCAAACGGCTGGGCGACGAGTTCATTGCGGCGCTGCTGGAGGCGTTGCCTGGACTGCACGAGCATGGCTGCTCGTACGGCGTGGCCGGCGGGTTCGTGCGTCGCCTGACGGAAGACGACGGCACGTGGATGGGACATGTGCTCGAGCACGTGGCGATCGAACTGCAGAACATTGCGGGTGTGAAGGTCACCTTCGGCAAGACGCGCGAAACGGCGCACCCCGGTGTGTACGACGTAGTGTTCGAATACGAGCAGGCCGATGTCGGACACGAAGCGGCCGACGTGGCGCTCGATCTCTTGCATCATCTGCTGCCGGAGGCGCTGCGACCGCACGGTACCGATCCGAGCTTCGATCTCGCCGCGCGTCGTGACGCCTTCATTCGCTACGCGCAGCGTCGGGCACTGGGGCCGAGTACGGCGAGCATCGTACACGCCGCCGAAGCGCGCGACATCCCGTGGCTTCGCCTGAACGAGCAGAGTCTCATTCAGCTGGGCTACGGCTGCTACCAGCAACGCATTCAGGCCACGATCACCGGCAACACGTCGCACATTGCCGTGGAACTCGCGGGTGACAAGGAAGAGACGAATCGCATTCTCGCCAACCTCGGGCTGCCGGTGCCGAAGCAGCGATTGGTGCAGACGGCTGAGAAGGCGATCGGCGCCGCCAAAACGATCGGCTATCCCGTAGTCACGAAGCCGTACAACGGCAATCACGGACGCGGGGTGTCGATCGCCCTCGCCACGCCCGAGCAAGTCGTCGCCGGCTTTCAGCGCGCGCAGGAGATCTCGCGCAGCGTGATCGTGGAGAGCTTCATCGCCGGACATGATCACCGCATGCTGGTGGTCAACGGCGAGCTCGTGGCGGTCAGCAAGCGCGAGCCCGGTAAGGTCACGGGTGACGGGGAGCACAGCATCGAACAGCTCGTCGCCATCGTCAACAGCGATCCGCGGCGCGGCATCGGTCACGAGAAGGTGCTCACGCAGCTCGAGCTCGACGAGCCCGCGCTCGGTCTGCTCACGAAGCTCGGCTACAGCGCGACGACGGTGCCGCCGGCTGGTGAAGACGTCTATCTGCGACTGACGGCGAACTTGTCGACGGGGGGCACCGCCACCGACATGACCGATGTCGTGCATCCCGACAACGCCGAAATGGCGGTGCGCGCGATCAAGGCGATCGGCCTCGACGTGGGCGGCGTGGATTTCCTGACGCCCGACATCACCGAGTCGTACAAGGACATCGGTGGTGCGGTGTGCGAAGTGAATGCCGCGCCCGGCTTCCGTATGCACATGGCGCCCAGCGAAGGACGCCCGCGTGACGTGGCCAGCAAGGTCATCGATATGCTCTTCCCCGATCGGGCGCCCAGTACGATTCCTATTGCGGCGATCACCGGCACGAACGGCAAGACGACCACCTCGCGACTGCTGGCTCACATTCACAAGCTCGCCGGCAAGCGGGTCGGACTCACGACCACCGATGGCGTATACATCGACGGGCAGCGCACGGTCGAAGGGGATATGACCGGCCCCACGTCGGCGCGCATCGTGCTCAGCGATCCGGCGGTGCAGGTGGCGGTGCTGGAGACGGCCCGCGGTGGTCTGTTGCGCGCTGGCATGGCGATGCGGCACGTGGACGTGGGCGCGGTACTCAACATTCAGCCCGATCACCTCGGACAGAAGGGTATCGAAACGCTCGAACAGCTCGCCGAAGTGAAGCGCACGGTGGTGGAGATCGCGACGGATACTGCGGTGCTGAATGCCGACGATCCGCACACGCTCCGTATGGGCGCCTACACGAAGGCGAAGCACGTATGCTACGTGACGATGGACCCGGCGCACGATCTGGTGCGCGAGCACATCCGCGCCGGTGGCCGCGCCATCGCCTTGGAAGCCGGCGTGAACGGCCAGATGATCACGATCTACGATCATGGGGCCCACATTCCGTTACTGTGGACCCACCTGATTCCCGCCACGCTTGAAGGGAAGGCCACGTTCAACGTGCAGAACGCGATGTTTGCGGCAGCAATGGCGTTCTCGATGGGTGTTCGCCTCGAGGACATCCGGCACGGGCTGCGCACGTTCGACACGACGTTCTTCCAGGCGCCCGGCCGACTCAACGTGTACGACCAGCATCCCTTCAAGGTGCTCTTCGACTACGGCCACAACGCGCATGCGATCGCGGCACTGTGCGACCTCGTGAATCGGATGAAGCCGGTGGGCCGTCGGATCTGCGTGCTCGCCGCCCCTGGTGACCGGCGCGACGCGGATATCGCGGCCATCGGCACGGTGGCTGCCGCGGGCGACTTCGACCACTATATCGTGCGTCGGGACGATTCGCCGCGCGGGCGTGCCCCCATGGAAGTGCCGCACATGTTGCGAGATGCCCTGCTGTCGGGGGGCATTGCGACGGATCGTGTCACCGTGATCATCGACGAACAGGAAGCGATCGAAGGCGCGCTGCGCATGGCGCGCGCGGGTGACCTCGTGCTCGTGTTCGCGGATGTCCTCGCTCGTGGCTGGAAGCAGATCGTCAATTTCCGTCCCGACGCCGAGCAGGTGGTGATTCCGCCGCCGCGTGCCGCGCGCGCGGTGCCGCGCGCGGAGGTGTCTGAAGAATCGCCGGCCGACGACGCGGCGCCGGCGCGTTCCACGCCGGCGCCGGCCACGACGGTAGAGCCGGCAGCCAAGTGGAATAGCATGACGAACGACGTGGTCCTCATGCGCGATGAGCGCGGCGTGATTCTCATGCCTGAGGCCAGCGATTGACCGACGTGTCGGTCGACGAACCGGAGTATCCGTCGCCGAGCATCCGGGACTGCCGACGGTTACAGGGACCGAATCGATACGGTCCGGCGCCGGGCGCGGTCGTCACAGTGGCGGTGGTCGATGACGAAGCGCGTCGTGCGGTGGATCATTGGCCGTACGCGGCGCGCCGGCTTACGCAGGCGCTGGGCTGGGAGAATATCGAATTCGTCGCCCGGCACAGCATCGGCGACGCCACCTGTTATCTCTCGGCGCCGATCGACGGACTGATGACCGCCACGGCCGTGGCCGAAATGGCGTGGGTAGAGTCGGAAGCCTACGTGGACCAGCGCCAAGCGCTCGATGCGGTTTCGGCGCTGCGCGCGCAGTACGCCGAGGAATGTGCGCGTCATCCGCATGTGCGCGAGCTCGAAGCCGGCGCGGCCACTCGCGGCGTGACCTTCAGCATCGACGATGAAGCGGTGAGTGTCGGCAGCGGGCGTGGTGTGCTCACTTGGCCACACGGCGAGGCGCCATCGTCGGCGTCGGTGGCATGGAACATGGTCAGCGACATGCCGCTCGTCATGGTGACCGGCAGCAACGGCAAGACGACGACGACACGGCTGATCGCGGCGATGTGGCGCGCGGCAGGGGCGACCACCGGCTGGAGCTGCAGCGACGGTGTATTCGTGGAATCCGACATCGAGAAGCGCACGCTGGGCGTTGGCGACTACACGGGGCCTGGCGGTGCGCGGCTCGTCATGCGAGACGCCACCGTGCAGGTAGGCGTGCTCGAAACGGCGCGTGGCGGCATGCTGCGCCGCGGGCTCGGCACGACCGCGGCAACGGTCGCCGTGATCACCAACATCTCGGCCGACCATTTCGGCGAGTACGGCGTTCACACGCTCGAGGATCTCGCCGACGTCAAGGCGATCGTCGTCCGTGCACTGCGGCCGGAGGCGCGGCTGGTGCTCAATGCCGACGATCCCACCCTCGTCGCGCTCGGCGAGCGACTGTCGGCGGTGCATGCCGTGCCGATCGCATGGTTCAGCATGAACGACGATACCGCACTCGTGGCGGAGGGTATCGACGCGCATGGCGGCGGTGCATTGCTTCACGACGGGCACCTGATGGTGTGTCGCGAGGGAGTGTGGGGCGACGCTGGGCGCGTGAGCGAGATGCCCGTGACGGCCGATGGTGCGGCGCGCCACAATGTGGAGAATGCGCTGGCTGCCGCGCTCACGGCGAGCTGCTCCGGTGTGTCGCTGCTAGCGATGCAGGTGGCCCTTCGCCGTTTCGGCGCGACGCTGCACGACAACGCCGGTCGTCTCGAGCGCTACGCGTTCGGCGGCATCACCGTGTTCGTGGATTACGCGCACAATCCTGAGGGCATGCGTGCGCTCTGTGTGACGGCCGCCTCGGTACCGGCTACGCGGCGTGGGCTGGTGCTCGGAAACGCCGGCGATCGCGACGACGATCAGCTACGCGCACTCGCGCGGGCGGCGTGGAGCACGACGCCGTTCGATCGGGTGATCGTGAAGGAAATGGCGTCGCTGTTGCGAGGCCGTCCGGAGGGGGAGTTGCCGGCGCTGCTCGTCGATGAGCTACGACGCTTCGGTGCACCGGACGAGCGCGTGTCGATTGCGCCGAACGAGTTCGACGCCGTGCGCGCGTTGCTCGCGTGGGCGCAGGTGGGCGACGTGCTGGTGCTTCCCACCCACGCCGAGCGTGGGCGGGTCACGAGCTATCTTGAACAGCTGAGCGATGACGGCTGGCGCGCCGGCAACGCGCTGCCCGAGGCGTTCGTGGTGGCGTAGCGGCCGTGGTTTACTTGACCGTGATCAACTTGACCATGCCCTTCTCCGTGTGCGCACGACCGTCGCGGGCAGGGATGAGGCAGGCGAGGATGTACCGGCCGGGCTTCATGCGCACCGTGAGAAACGTTTCCTGTTTCGGCGCGATCGGATTCGTTTGGCCGAGCATCGGCATCCACGGCGGAATGATGCCTTTGGTGTGGTACATGTCGAGGAATTCGCGCAGCGTGTGATTGGCCGGCAGCTCGAGCAGTGCGAGGGCATGCAGGTCGGCGCCGCCGTTGGTGAGGTTGAAGGCAACCACGCCAGCAGGTACCTGATCAGGTGCCGCGAAGTTGTAGTCAACGCTGTTCACGGCGACATAGGTCACGCGATTCGCATTGGCCGCGGGCTGGGCTGCCGGTGCGACGGGCTTCGCTGGTGCCGCTTGCGCAGCGGCATTGAGCGCTGTCGACAGCGACAGCAGGACTGCGGCAAGGGGGCAGAGCGACTGAGCAACACGCATTCGGATCTCCGGGGCCTTGGAATGCTTCGAGAGTCTGCGGCAGATACCCTCTGATGTTGCAGTCAAACGGGCCGCACGTCAATGACATCCGGCCCGCAATCCTAGCGGTTCCCGCTCACCGGCAGGCGTTTCGTCTCCTCGAAGCCGTACAAGAGTCGCGTTTCGGAAACCGGATAGCTGACGCCCCACGAGCCTTCGGTGAGCAACGTCTCGCCGGTTTCCTTGCTCACGTACCAGACTTCCGGTGTGGCCCCGGTCTCGAGGACCACGCGCCACGTGGCGTACCGGCCGCCCAGGGTCTGGATGTCGCGTGATCCATCCACGCGGACGTTCAGATACCCCGCCTCACCCATGGCGAAGGCGCGGTCGTCGCCAGAGAGCGTGCCAACGCTGGCGCGCCAGCCATCGTGGAGCGGCGCAGCGCGCAGCAGGATGCGCATCGTCTCTTCCGTGGGCACGAAGGGAATGCGCGCATCGAGTCTTCTGGAGGTGCCGTTGCGAAACGGCATGAGTGTCATGCCGTTTCGCAGTGTTTTTCCCGGAGGTGCGATCAGCGAGTCCGTTTCCCTCAGCGTGCTGTCGGAGAACGTCTGTCGCATGCGCAGGAACCCGGCATGACGCGCCCGACGGATCGGCCGTAAATCGGAACGCCTGAGCCAGACGGAATCGTGCTCCGCGTTGCGCTCACTGTTTTCGGCCAGCCCGGTCGATGTTTGCGTGACTGTCACCAGGCACCACGCGCTCTGCGCGCCGAGCGCCACGGAGTCGAGCGAGACCGTGTACGTGGTGTACGGCAGGAGTTCGTGTAGCGCATTGCCCACACTGCGCAGATAGCTGCGGCGGCCCGGCTTCAGTCGCGACTCGTCGAGCGCGAGGAGTCCGGGATAGGGGGCATTGCGCGCGGCCTCGCCCGGCGATTGCGCGAACGCTACGCGCGGCCACGGCGAGAGGCGCACGGCGAGGCTCTCGTGAGGCGAGGCGATGGCGGTCGCGCGTGTCAGCGAGTCGAGCAGCGCGGAGTCGGCCAGCGTCGGTGGTGCCTGCCTCGGCAGCGCCCTCGCCATCGCCGGTAACGCGCCCGAGGCCGTCTCGCGTGACCACAACGCCGTCACCACGGCCACCAGCGCGGCCGCAACCGCGAGTCCGATCATCCACACCCGACCGGCCAGCTGCTCCACGGTGAGTGCATCGATCGCCGATGACCGCACCGGTGCTGCAACCGGCACCGTGGCGGCATCGCCGTGCGGGAGCATCACCCGCATTCCGTCGGCGCGGCTCGAGTGAATCCGATCCAGCAGCCGGGCGGAGGGCACGACATCGGTGGCCACGCGGACGAGCGCCGCGAGATCGTGATCATCCGTGAAGAGCGCGCGGCGGTTCATACGCATGCCTCAAGCAATCGACGAAGCTGTTGCACCGCGCGGTGCAACCGGACTTCAGAAGTGTTGGTGGAGATCTCCAGCAGACTCGCGATCTCCGCATGTGAATAGCCCTCGATCACCCGCAGCACGAACACATGACGCAGCGGCGGCGTGAGGGTGGCCAGCGCCTGCAGCACCTTCTCCTGCAGCACAGGATCGCCGTCCGGCGTGCTCGTGGCGGGCTCCGTGATGTCTACCAGTGACACGTCGCCGCGTTGACGCACCTGTCGCTGACGCATCAGTGCCACCCGCGTGGTCACGCGCGCAATCCACGCCCCGAACTGCCCGCGCTCGTCGTAGCGCGCCAGTGCCTCCGGAAGCCCCACGAACACGTCGTGCACGATGTCCTCGGCGTCCTGGCGCGA
>Ga0105047_10010322_pt1 | contig 15267 bp, 15 predicted proteins | sample MAT04_FD_78384 | JGI IMG/M metagenome (GOLD analysis project Ga0105047, IMG submission 78384) | Freshwater microbial communities from Lake Fryxell liftoff mats and glacier meltwater in Antarctica - MAT-04 (megahit assembly) | ecosystem: Environmental > Aquatic > Freshwater > Ice > Liftoff... | reverse complement strand
CGACGTTGGCACTGGTTCGTGGCCGCCTCACTGCTCGCTGCCGCCATGGCATGGTCCCGGACCTATTTGTCCGTCCATTGGGCCACTGACACGATCGCCGGGACCTGCCTCGGCGTGGCCATAGCCCTGCTTGCTGAGGCAGCGTTTGAAGGAGGTCGCCACGAAGCGGCGGTCCAAGCGGAACGTGAGGAGACACCGGAGTCGTTCGAGGGTGTCGCTGACTGATTGCACTGTGTTTGAGAACGTGATTCGCCGGGAATCGGGAGGGCTCACAAGTCAACACAGATTGGAACAGCGATGTCTACTGACGAGAGTGTCACCAAGGATCTCATGCAAACCTTGGAAGATGGCAAGGACGGGTACGAGAAGGCCGCCACTCGACTCGAGGAGTCAGGTCACAACGAGGCGGCGACGGTCTGCCGGAAATTCAGTGCCCAGCGGGAGGGCTACTACTTGGAGCTCAAGAACATCGCCGCGACCTACGGCGACAGCCTGAAGGAGACTGGGTCACTCGCTGGCGCAGTTCATCGCGGGTGGATGGCCCTCACGGATGCTGTGACGGGCTCGAGCGCCAAGGCCGTCCTCCATGCTGCCGAGCAGGGCGACGATCACGCCGTCAAGGAATACGACAAGGCTCTCGCTTCGGATCTCTCTCCGACGCTGCGCGACATCGTGGAGCGGCAGCGCAGCGGAGTGCAGGATGCGCACGACCAGATCGAGCGTCTGCACGACCAGGCCGCCTCGGAATAGCGAACCGATCGACGATTGATCGCACCGTGATCGGTGTGATCCACGAACAGATCACGACGAACCTCGGCCACCTCCATTGGGTGGCCGAGGTTCGCCGTGACTCGGAGTCCGGATCAGGGTTCAGCGATCCCAGTGCCGGTGAGCGGAGAGCGCTTCGACGAACTCTTCCGTCGTCTTGACCACGCCTGACGAAGCCGGATCGATGCCGAGGGCTGCGCCGAACGCTGGATTGGTCATGGCCACTGTCTTGTGATGGAGGTAGGCCTCCTGGACGAAGGCGGCCATTGCTTCGTCGGGTTCTCCGGCGAGAACGACCGCGTCGTACTCCACCGGCTGGGTGATGTGGAGCGACCGATCGACCGCGACGCCCTTGACGAGCGTTCCGAAGTGTGGCCCGACCGCGACGAGTTCGAACCCCTCCGCCTCGGCAGTTGCGCGCCATGCTGAGATCGTGCGCTTGGGTGTTGCGTCGGTCACCAGCACTGCAACCTGTCGCCCGGCGAGTGACCCGTCGGGGCCTCGATCCATGGACAGGGCCGGCGACGTGAGGCCGTCGTCGACGCTCGCAGCGGGAGACGCGATGCCGAGGTGCGCAGCCACCGCGGCCGCCAGCTCAGCGTCCACCTGCGCCAGGTTGGCCACCATGCGCGCGTGAACCCCGGGGCTCACGCATTTGCCGAGCTCGAAGCTGAACGCCCCGGCCACGTGCTCCTGCTCCACCGCAGTGAGCGATCGATAGAACATGGTGGCCTGGGAGAAGTGATCATCGAAACTCGACGGGCGCAGCTTGACCGTCGCGCCAGCGACCTCTCGCGGCACGTGCGTATAGGTCCCAGCGCCTGGGTGGGCGAACGGGCATCCTCCGCCGAGCGAATTCGGCGTATAGGCAACTGCCCCCTCGTGTACCGCCTGCTGCGCGAATCCGTCCCGGTTGTTGTCGTTGACCGGGGCCACCGGGCGGTTGATGGGGAGCTGGCCGAAGTTGGGGCCACCCAAACGAGTCAGCTGCGTGTCGAGATAGGAGAACAACCTGGCGTGGAGGAGCGGATCGTCGACGATGTCGATACCGGGCACGAGGTGCCCGGGGTGGAACGCCACCTGCTCGGTCTCAGCGAAGTAGTTGGTCGGATTGCGATCGAGCGTCATCCGGCCGATCACGCGTATCGGGCAGAGCTCCTCAGGGATCAGTTTCGTGGAGTCGAGGAGATCGATCCCCTGGAACGTCTGGTCCTCGGTGTCGGGCATGACTTGCACGGCCAGATCCCACTGCGGCAACGCACCGCTGGCGATGCGTGCATGAAGGTCGCGCCGATGAAAGTCGGGATCGATCCCGCCCAGCTTCTGCGACTCCTCCCACACCAGGCCGTGAATGCCGGCGACGGGCTTCCAGTGCCATTTCACCAGAGACGTCGAGCCGTCCTCGGCCACAAGGCGGAACGTGTGGACACCGAAGCCCTCCATGGTGGCGAACGATCGCGGAATCGCCCGGTCCGACATCACCCACATCAACATGTGGGTCGATTCCGGTTGCAGGGAAACGAAATCCCAGAACGTGTCGTGCGCGGACTGCGCCTGGGGTATTTCCCGATCGGGCTCGGGCTTCACAGCGTGTACAAAATCGGGGAACTTGATGCCGTCCTGGATGAAGAACACCGGCATGTTGTTGCCGACGAGATCGAAATTGCCTTCCTCTGTGTAGAACTTGGTGGCGAACCCGCGCACATCTCGAGCGGTGTCAGCTGAGCCACGTGACCCGGCAACCGTCGAGAACCGCACGAACACCGGGGTGCGAACCCCAGCGCGAAGGAACGCTGCTCCGCACAGATCGTCGAGCCCTTCGGTTGCCTCGAACACGCCGTGTGCGCCCGCCCCGCGGGCATGTACCACTCGCTCCGGAATGCGTTCGTGGTCGAAGTGCATGATCCTTTCGCGGAGATGGAAGTCGTCGAGCACCGACGGCCCCCGCTCGCCGACCGTCAACGAGTTGTCCGCGTCGTCAACGCGCAGCCCCTGCGCGGTCGTCAGGCGATCCCCGGATTGCGCCCAGGCTGGAGCTATGGCGTCCGTGCCCGGATTGGCTGGTGGTGGCTCCTGCACGATGCCAGCAGCCCTGGCCCGTTCCGCATCCGCAACGGCCCCACCGGGCGTCGCCTTGCGTGGGGCCTTGACGGGTCGCTCTTGTTTGACCGCGCTGGTGGCCACCTCCCGGTTCACCGACCGGGCGCCATCGGTGGCGACGGCGGCGGTCTTCTTGGCCTTCAGAGAACTCGTGGTGAGTTTCTTGTTCTTGGCGGGTGTGGTGGGCATGGGGGCTCCTCGGTCGGCGGTGCTGGCTCCTTCCCCATCGCGACCCGTTTGTAAACGAACGGCGGCGGGAGGCCTGCTGGGCGGGTTGGCCAACCCGGGTGTCGAGGTGCGCGTGGAGACCGACCCGTCCGGTGGGCCGCGGCCATCAACCGACGGCCAGTCCTTGTGGTGCTGTGTGCCGAGGACGTTCAACTGCCGCACTGGCCCCATGTTTCGGGTCGCGAGTCGTTCGTCGTGCTCCGAGCCCTGCCACACGGACATGACGGGACCATGCGCCCGCTGATCTCCGTCCCGCTCGCGCCTGAGGCCGCCCGGATCCGGGCCGAGACCGTGCGTGCACACGGAGGCATCGATGACGAACACCTCGAGGAGGAGTTCGAACTCGTCCGCGGGGAACTGCCGGCTTGCAATCGCAGCAGTCCAGAGTTCTTCGAGGCGATGTTCCGAGCTGCGCCCGACCTTGACCCGTGGGGGTTCGGCCGCTCCCTGGCCGAGCAGCGCCGCTTCGACCACGTGGCCGAGCTGGTTCGCCTCGGGTTCCGACGGGGCCTCGAGATCGGTTGCGCCAACGGGGAGCTCACGGCTCGCATTGCTGGGCGCGGCCAGCACCTCGTGGCCCTGGATGCGTCGGCCGCAGCGTCGCATTGGCGAGGCCGGAGCGCCGATCACCAGCTCGACTCGACCGAGACCCACGACACCATTGCGGCAGCGCTCACGGCGCATGGATGGTCACGTGATGACGAGCACCGTTTCGAGGATCACGACGTGATGACGTGGCGGAAGCAACGACGACAGCCTCGCTCAGAGAACGCGTCGAACGACTCAGGAAGACCGGCGCACTGGAGCTTCCGTTGCCAGGGGGCGGAATGGCCCGACGGCTCGAAGCACTGAGTGCGTTCGGTCGCGATGACCTCTCGTTGGCTCGTTTGGCCGAGCCCCACGTCGACGCCATGGCCATCCTGTCGGATCTGGGTCGAACGCCATCGATCGCCGGGATCTACGCGGTGTGGGCCTCGGAGGGCGGGGTCGAGGATCGTTTGACGGTCGAGCAGCACATCACCGGATGGCGCCTCAAGGGAGGCAAAGCGTTCTGCAGCGGCGCCGACCTCTGCGACGCGGCCTTGATCACCGTCCACGATCAGAACGACAGGCACGTCATTGTCGAGGTGGACCTCGGCGCTGCCCGCGGAGCGGGGCAGATGGCGACCGATCTCGAAGGATGGGTCACTCCCGCGTTCGCCGCCACGACCACTGCCGCGGTGCACTTCAGCGAGTACCGATCGGAGCCCATGTTCGCCCTTGCTGACGCATCGTGTTACTTCGATCGTCCCGGCTTCTGGCACGGGGCGCTTGGCCCCGCCGCGGTGTGGGCCGGGGGAGCGCAGGGACTGCTCGATTCCATCCGCCCCTACGCCCGGCGTGACCCGCACGCCCGAGCGGCCCTCGGTTCGATGGAGGCCACCGCATGGACGATGCGGGCGGCGCTGCAGCTCGCTGGTGATGAGGTCGACGCAGCAGACGCCGACCCCGAAGCCGCCCGCCGCCGAGCCATCGTGGTGCGGCACCTCGTCGAACGATGGTGTATGTCGATGATCGACTCCGCCGGGCTTGCCGCCGGCCCACGACCACTCGCTTACGACGCAGCCGTCATCCGCAGAGTGCAGGAGCTGTAGTTGTAGTTGTAGTTGTACATCCGTCAGTGTCACGGCGGCAGCGAGCTTGCAACGCTGTGCGAGAACGACGATCCGGACGCAAAGGATTCGGGCGCGGACGGTTCGATTCGGTGAGCACCGAGGGGCTTGCGCGGCACCAAGAAGGTTGTCGTTGCAGGTCTGAATGGGGCGACCACGGGGAACAGGTTTCGCACAACACTCACCTCTGACGAACAGGACCCATCATGCGACTCATCCGACGTGCGACCCTCCTGGCGACCGGCGCTGCCCTCGTCTACTTCCTCGAGCCCGAAGGCGGACCAGAGCGTCGACGCCGAATGGCGGAACAACTGCGCAACCTCGGCGGGGACACCTCCGCTGGGGCGGCGTCAGGGCCCGACGCAGTCCCGGTCGGCCAGGATACGGCGACGGGCACTGATCCGGATGCGCGTTACGAACAGCCAGGCTACGAGGACGTCAGTTTCGGCCAGGCGACCGTCCGCGACGCAGATCTCGTCGATCGCCTCCTCGCTGAGGAGGCCGGGGACAAGGCGTCCGCTGAGGAACGCTTCCAGAAAGAGGCGGTAGGAGCGCCCACGCTGGCCCGTCAGTCCGACGGCGACAAGCAATCGACCGACGACAAGTCGGTGCCGGGCGCCGACTTCTTCGTGGCCGACACCTTCGACGGGGCGGGGCGGGGGGCGTCGTGAGCCGGCGTCGCTCGGCTGGTCACGACCACCTCGAGGTTGCCCGCGAGGCGGGACTCGGTCGGTTGTCGTTGGTCAGCGTCGTCGCCGGTGTGCTGTGCGCCTACGGAGCGTTCGCAGTGCTCGCTGCCATCGCTGGCTCGATAGCGTCGGCCGCCGACGCGAACACAGATTTCCGGAGCAATGACTGGACCAGTCAAGGCGCCGCAGCGGCGCTGCTGACAGCCGTCGTCCTGCTCGTCGCGTACCTGTTCGGCGGGTACGTCGCTGGGCGCATGGCCCGCCGGTCAGCGCTGCTGCATGGCGTCGCCGTGTTCTTCACGAGCATCGTGCTCGGCGCCATCGTCAGTGGGGTGATCAGCGTCATCTCGGACAGCGACGACGTGCGCCGGAACCTGCGCAGTGTTGGAGTGCCCACCTCCTTTGATCAGGTGAACGACGTAGCGCTCGTCGGAGTGGTCGCGTCGGCCGTGGCGGTGCTGATCGGATCGGTCGGCGGGTCGCTCCTCGGCGAGCGGTGGCACACGAAACTCGCGCGCCGCGCCGCTGATCCGAACATCGGGCCCGCTGCCGACGCGCAGCATCTCGCTGATCGGGAGTACGACATCCGTACGGCTCGCATCGACAACGACGAGCTGGTCCGACGCGATGTCGGCACCGAACGATTGCCCGACCGGTCGGATGACGATGTCGTCGCCGCCCTCCGTTCCGAATCTGGCGAGGCACCCCGGCCGATGCCGTGACGGGCGACTGATCATGAACCGCGCAACGGACGGCACGGCACCGGATAGGTCCTCCGCTGACAGTTCCACATCGCACAAGCCCAGAGTCGGACTCGTGCTCGGGGGCGGTGGCGTCGCTGGCGCGGCCTACCACGCAGGAGCGCTCGCAGCGATCGAGTACGACCTTGGATGGGATCCGCAAACGGCCGACATCGTTGTCGGGACATCGGCCGGTTCCCCCACCGGAGCGCTCCTTCGACTCGGTGTCGCAGCCAGCGACCTTGCAGCGCTGACTGCCGGCGCCAAGGCGCACACGGTGAACATCGATCAGGCCGCGCGGCTGGCCGATCGACCAGTCTCCTGCTCGACGCTTGCGCCCTGAATGATGAAGTCCGTCGGCTCGAAATTGCCGGCATACCCACTGTGGTCATCGGGCCCGGACGAGAAGTCACCCGGCACATGTCGATGAATTTCATGAACGAGGAATCGGTCACGGCGACCGTCCAGGAGGCGTTCTTCGATACGGGGATACAGATCCACACATCCGAGCTTCTCTCGGTGCTCGGGTCCGATCGGCATCGTTCAACGCGCGCCAAATCGCTAGGTCGAGTGTGAGTTTCAACCGGATCCGCCACGACCATAGTGATCGGAGAACCAAAGCGGCCAGGGACACGAGGCGAATCACTCACCCGTCGAGGAGACGCAGCAGGCCCGTTCCGGACGACTCAGCGACTGGCTGTGACGACACGCCGACCACAGTTCGGTCAGTGCTCCGGCGAGGAATGCCTCGCCCACCGCTGGATGGACAAACGAGCGCCGCTCTACGTCGCGAGTATCCCCCAGTCGTTCCGCCGCGGCGTCGATCGCCTCGCGCACGACTGATGACGACGACTCGCCGGCATGGAGGCGAGGTGTTCAGCGCTGCAACGGACCTCCCCAGGTCCGGAAGGTCTTGACCGTCGTGTCGGTGCCCGCGACCGAGCGGAGGTAGTCGTTGCAGTCATCTGAATCGACCCGCCTCGGTGAAGCTGAAGCTGAAGCGGACGGTGGCGCCCGAGACGATCACGTGTTTCGCCAGCATCGTGGTCAGCCCGAACGTGCCATTCTTACGGCGATACGCCTCGTTCCCGACTCGGATCAACGTACTGTTCATGAGGGCGACGACGAGGGCGATGATCTTCTCCCGGGGCATCCCGAGTCGCTCGCGTGTGTCCAACCAGTACGAGTGTCGGCGAAGAAGCGCCTCGGCGTCATCTTCGTGGAGCCATCGGGGCGTTCTTGTTGGCGCTCACCGGGCGCGCTCGGGAGGGAGGTTCCCGATCGTGGATCCACTGTGAAGTTGCCAGCGCTATGACTACAGCGCAGAAGAACCAGGCTCCGATTGCCAACACCATTTCGCTCATGTGCAGTCGTTACCCATGGCGTCCCCTGTTCAAACAAGCCGTCTCTTGCGCGCTATGCGGACAACGATGACTTGGCGCCTTCGGCTGGTTCGCGCTCCTTGCGTCGCAGGAGAAACGCAGTCGCCCCGAGCAGCAGGACGACGACGCCGAGCACGCCGATTTGCTGCAGCTGATCGTCGAACGCCACACCGTCTCCGATCGCCTCTGCGGCCTTTACCGACAGCACGACGATCTCCTTGATCGACGCGATGATCCCGACCAACAGAAAGGGCTCGGCGATCAGTTCCCGCTTCGAGACCGTCACGCGCACCGCCGATAGCAGCTCGACGACGATGAATACCAGCAGGAGCGTGTCGAGCACCTCGACGATCGGGTCCCTGGCGAGGCCGTGTCGGATCTCGAGCAGCTCGTCGCCGGCGACGACCAACAGCACTCCCGCAGCGGCGACGAGCAGGAGCGCGATCCCGGCGTAGACGACGTCTTCGGCAAAAGCGAAGGCCGCCTCGATCCGGCGTCGAGGCTGTTCGCGTGTCGACCGGTCAGTCATCGGCGGATGATGCCACGACTCGTGACGCAAGGCGTGACACGCACCTTCGGGTGGATGCGAAGGCGCTCGAGAAGCGGAGTGCTGTGGGAGTACACCGGACGCGTGCCAACTTCGAGCCCCGCAAGCGTTGACTTCCCCTGGTAGTTGACTCGCCCTGAGATATCGAGCGTCATCTCGCCGGCTAGGTGCTCGAAGTCGGAGTCGACGTTTCGACGTTCAGCAGGCAGCGGGACGGGGAGGACGTGAGGGTCACCGACGGCCGTCCCGACAATGTGCACACGTGTGCCGTGGCCGGTGGCGGTGACAGTCCACGTGTGTGCGTCGGTTTCGCTCTGGATCCGATACAACGGCGGCGCAAATCGAAGGACCTTCCCACCGACGCGGGCGACGAGGCCACCCACGGTGATCGACAACGGGCCAGCGGTCAGGAGTCCGCCACCGAACGCGACGCACACATCGGGATCGTCGAAGCCCTGGGCTTGGCCCCACCACCACCGCTCCGGGAAACCGGCACCCCAGTTCTTCTCTGCATACACGTCGGCGTTGCGAAGCTCCCACGTCTCATCGCCCAGCGTCACGTTTCCCTGCGCAACTCCGCCGAGGACGTGTGGGTGCCAGTACTGGCCGAGAAATGGCACGGCGGAGAAGAGACCGCCACCGCCGAGCGCGTGTGGCCACTCGACGCGTTCGTCGATGGTGAATGTCGCAGCGGCATCGGGCCCGAGGTCGATGTGCACCGAGTTCTCGTCGGCCCGAAACGCGCCGTCGCCAGCCTCGACGAGCAGCGTCTCGCTTGATGCATGCGCGGCATCGAGTACTGCTGACCTGACGAATCCGCCGGGGTGTGCGGCGAGCGCAACGGTTGCCCAGTCGCCATCAGGATGACGGTTCACTCCGCACAGGACCACGACCACCCGCCGCGAAGCAACGTCGGTGAACCGCCAGAAATAGCCTTCCATTTCGGCGGCGTGCCCAGCCGTCGGGTCACCTGAAGGAAGGTTGGCGCCGGTGCGCCGATAGGTCTGGTCGATCCGGGCCAACCAGCTCATCGGGCGGTGGCCATCACGTGGCCGAAACCTTCTCGCACAGGCCCTTGAGGCGGACGAGGATCTGCTCGGCCTGCTCCTCGTGGCCCTTCTCGAACAGCACCTTGTCAGCGATCTCGCCGAGAAGACCGAGCGGCGGGTCATAGTCGACCTCGAGTCGAACAACGCAACCGTCGCCGTTGGCGGTGACCGTCTCGGTCATCGACGCGCTGCCGTTGCTCGTGGAGCGTCCCTCGATCTTGATGCGGCTGTCTGCCACCATCTCGGTGACTTCCCATTCGGTGTCGATTTCGATGCCGACGATTTTCACGACCTGGTCGAAGTGGTCACCGACCTGCAGAGGGCGCCCGGGTCCGTTCTTCACAGCGACGGTCATGTCGGAAAATTCTGGAAGTCGCTCGACGTGGGACAGAACTGCGAACACTTCTGACGGGGGACAGGACACGTTTGCTTCTCTGATGATGTTGGTCATGGAGGTCACCTTTTGGGACGGGTGCAACCGTGCGTCGGCGACCCGGTCTCCCCGTACCCTCAACTTGAAGCAGTTACACCCAGACGCCGTCCGTTCACTCTCGAGCGGCTTCGGTGTCACTGCTGGTGTCCTCTGGCTCTGGGTCCGGAGCGCCCGATACGACGGGAGTTTCGGGTTCCTCGTCGTAGGGCTCGGCGCGTCCCGAGCTCCCATCACCGTCGTCTGGTTTCGAGTGGGCTCCTGGTGGGCGAGACGATTCCATGGGCGATTCGTACCCGTCACAGGCGGCAGCTATTCACCTGCGAACGCGCGCCACCGTACTTGCGTGTTCCCCAAGCGCAGTTCGGTCCGATCGTCGTTCCCGACGGGCCGCCCGGCGAGCGGTTCCTCTTGCTCTCCGACGCCCGGACGCACCTGCCGGTGTCAGATACGCGTTGGCCTGCACCGGATGGGGCCCGTCGCCCGTTCAAGGCTTCGGCAGAACATGGCGATGTCGATCACGGTCCGCTGCAAGCTCTGCATCAACAGCGTTGCGCCCTCGTGCACCGCCGCAGCGATGACCCCGAGGTCGGCCACGTCATCGATCAGCTTGCCGCCGAGCCGTAGCGGTCGCGTCGACCGGGCGTCTGGCAGGGTCACACCATGGCGGACGAGACGGAAGGTCGGCCGCCGCGCCGCCGTGGTGTGGAGCTCCTCGATCCGTCGGACGGCGAGCAGGTGGCTCGAATTACGTCCCCGTCGATCGATGCATCGGACGACGGCGAAGACACCGGCGACGAGCCCACCGGGGCCGACGACGATCGCGACGCGGGGGACTGGGTGACAAGGACACAGGCGACGAGGCCTGACGGTCCGCCGTTCGGGCGTGCGCTCTTTTCATCGTGGCTCCCTCCGAGATCTGGCACTGGTACCCGTCTTCAACGATGGTGAACCGGCGGCATTTCGGTGATCGTGACGGCGACGCCCCATCTGTCGAGCGCGGGCGCGCCCGAGTTGTCAAGTATCCGACGACTGACCGTCGGACGAACGAACGTCGGCTCGAGGGGGGCCGACGACGCTCCGAGGTTCACTGAAGCTGTCAGTCGACCGATCGTCCAGGTGAGTCGGCCGCCTTGCATCTCGGCCGTCACCTCGTCGATCGACCGGGGATCGATGAATCGACGGCGCAGGTCGATGAGTGCGCGATACCACTCGTTCACCTCGCCGTGGATCGAACCCTGAACCAGCTCATCCCAGTTCAACCGGGCGGACCTGAACGTCTCGGGATCACACGGATCGGCGACGTCATCCCACTCCAGTTCGGCGAGTTCCCGTCGTCGACCTTCGGTGATCGCCTTCGCGAGCGACGGATCCGTGAAGTCGCTGAAGAACGGGAACCGCACCGCCGTGCCCCACTCCTCTCCCTGGAAGAGCAGCGGTATCGAGGGGCCCAACAACACGACCGTGGCTGCGGCCATCGCAGCGTCGACACCTGCGAGTTCGACCAGTCGTTCACCTCGGGGCCGGTTACCGATCTGATCGTGGTTCTGGGCACACACCACGAAGTGGTCTCGAGTGATTCCCCGGGCGCTCAGCTCGCTCGCGGGATCACCTGTCACCACCCTGGGCTGGTACACCTGCTCCATCGCCGTCTTGACCCGATCCGCATCAGCCGCGGCATCGGCGTAGTAGCCGGCGGACTCGCCAGTGAGCGTCACGTGGAGCGCGTGGTGCAGATCGTCGGCCCAGTGGGCTGCCAATCCCCAACCGTGCTCTGAGCGGCCGAGCACCGGGGTCGGATCGTGTCGGTCCCACTCCGCCACGATGTCCAGCCCGCGACCGCCCGTTGTGCCGAGCAGTTCCACCTCCGCCGCCAGCTGGGCCACGAAGGGCGTCGGCGACGCGTCGAACATCGCGTGGACCGCGTCGAGCCTGAGGCCATCGAAGCGATAGTCCCGCAGCCACATCATGGCGTTGTCGAGGAGCGCTGATCGCACCGGGTCGCTGTCCGGTCCGTCCAGGTTGATCGCCTGGCCCCATGGCGTCGAAGCTTCGCCCGTGTAGGGACCGAATCGGTCGAGGATCGCGCCCGAGGGACCGAGGTGGTTGGACACGACATCGAGCATCACTCGAAGCCCCGCGCCGTGACATCGATCGATGAGATGGCGGAGGTGCTCGGGACTCCCGTAGCCAGGGTGGGGCGACCACCAGGCCACGCCGTCGTACCCCCAGCCCCACCGGCCGTCCCACGCTCCGACCGGCATGAGTTCGAGGTGGGTAACGCCCAGCTCGACGAGGTGATCGAGCCGATCGGCCACACCCGAAAAAGTGCCCGCCGGGGTGAACGTCCCCACGTGCAACTCGTACACGACGGCATCCGACCAGGCGGTCCTTGGGGCCTCGGACATCCAGCGGTGTCGATCGGGATCGTCCACCGCGCTCAGATCGAACACGCCATCGGGCTGCCAACGCGACCATGGATCGGGGAGCACCCGGTCGTCGTCGCCAAGGACGAATCCGTACCGCTCGCCGATGCCGAGTTCGACGTCGGCGCGCCACCACCCGCCGTTGTAGCGCTCCAGGGCGGTGCGGCCTCGGTCCGAGACCAGGCTGACGGCCTCCGCATGGGGGGCCCAGACGTGGCCCGGGCGCCAGTTCACTGCCGCTCCAGCAGCGCGACCGGCCACAGTCGGAGCAGTTGCGACACCTCGACCCGAACCTCGTGCTCGGAGCCGTCGCATCGGTTGACCCAATTGCCGTCAGGCAGGGTCAAGGTCGTATCGCCCCAACTCTGGGGATCGTCCGTCAGGCGCTCGCTGGCAACGACGACATCGGGTGCGCGTTCGAACGCCACGACCCGGTCGGCCCGTGGACCAGTCGCCCACAGGGGCCGATAACCACCGCAGGGACCGAACGCCTCGGGGTGCCGACGTCGTACCTCCAGACACAATCTGGTCAGCGCCAGCTTCGCCGTCACGTGCTCCGGTCCTACGCCCAGCAAGCCGCCCGAGTCGCCCAGTCCGCTCAACAATGCCGCCGTCAACGACGGGTCGACCGGTGATCGATTGTCCGGGTCGACGAGGGTGTGGCTCCAACTCTCGGTGCCCTGGTACAGATCGGGGATCCCCGGAAGGGTGAGGGACAAAGCGGTCCGGGTGAGCACGAGGCGACGGGCGGGCTCGCCGATCGTGACCTCGAGGTCGCGCAGTTCCTCCGCCAGCACCGAATCGCCGAGTGCCTCGCGTGCGCGCTCGCGAACCTGCGTCTCGTATCGGTCGTCGGGGGCCAGCCACGAGGTGCGCACCTTGGCCTCACGCACGGCCTTCTCGGCCCAGGTGACCAGACGGGAGTCGTCGAGATCGGGAACTCCGATCATCGTCTGCAGGATGGCGAGATCCATGGCGTTGTCAGGTCCTGCACCCGATCGCTCCCACCACCGCTCGACGATTCCTGCGAACTGCTCGGCGTGACGACTCAGCAGATCGATTCGAGAACGAACGTCAGCGGACCGTTTGCTGTCGTGGGTCGTCGACGCAGACATCGCAGTCGGGAACCGGAGCTGGCGATTCTCCATGACGGAGTGGAAGTCGGCCAGTTCGACTCCCCAGTTGTTCGGGTTCGATCCCACGTCGCACCGACTGAGCAGGGCGAGCAGCCGGTACCACGCCGTGTCCTCGCACCCCTTGGCCCGGGCCGGTCCTGTCAGTTGTTGCATGCGGGTGCAGACCTCGGCCTCGTCGTCGCTGGCGACTTCCCCACGCATCAGCTGCGCCACGAAGTCGACGAGGTCGGGGTCGTGTGTCGAGGTGCCGACCTTGCCGATCGTCTGCTCGATCACTTGAATGTCCTCGGGCGTGGCTGGTTCTCCGGAAACGACGTAGGTGCGATAGCGGCCGAGGTGCGACACGACGTCGACCACCAAGCGGCGGACCTCGTGCCGGGTGGTGTCGCGCAGGCGGCGTCGCGAATCGCAGCATCGGACGATCAGCTCGACGAGTCGATGCACATCGGCTGCGAGCAGGTCGCGCAGAACGTCTCGGGTGGCGACGACCTCGGCGGCGTGGACATCGGTCGGTGCGCCGGTCGACTCGGCGAGACGTTCGAGGACCGCCCGACCGCGATCATCGACGTCGAGGCGGTGGATGTACTCGGTCGACTCGTAGCCCGTGGTGCCTGCCACCGGCCACGACTCCGGGAGTCGCTCGCCGGTCTCGAGAATCTTCTCCACCCAGATCGGTCGGTCGTCGACGATCTGGCGCAACCGTGCAAGGTATCCGGCAGGATCGGCGAGGCCGTCGACGTGATCGACTCGGACACCGTCGATCCATCCGTGATCGATCCACCGTCGAACCGCTTCGTGGGTCACATCGAAGGTCGTTTCCTGGTCGGCACGCAACGCCACCAGCGTGGTCACGTCGAAGAAGCGGCGGTAGCCGAGGTCTTCGAGCCCGGCTTCCCAACGGGCCAGACGGTACGGCTGCAGCTCGAGCAGTCCGTCCAACGCGACCGGGTCATTGGCCAGCTGGCGCAACGCCGTCCGAACCGCGGAGGCCGTCGACTCGTCGGCGGCCAACAAGCGATGCAGGGCCGCGCGGACCTCGAATTCGGTCTCGACCCGAACCGCTCGTCGTTGCGGGTCGGGTTCGTCGTGAGGCGGGAGGTCGGCGGCGGCGCGGGCGAGGGCGGCGAGCTCGGCGGAGTCGAGTTCTTCCGCCACGTTGCTCAGGGTCGGTGCCAGCGAGCTCAATTCCAGCGGGGCAGTGATCGACGGATGCACGACCACTGGTTCTCCCGCTGGGGTGACGTCGGCGCTGAACCGACCGGCGTCGATCTCCCGTCCGCAATGATCTCCGAGTACTGGCAGCAGGATCCGCCCGTGCAGCCGGCGTTCGGGTACCTCCCAGTCGAGATCGAAGAGGCCCGCCTCGACTGAGGAGCGACCGTTCCGCAGCACATCCCACCAGCGGCGATTCCCGGCCGGGTCGGTGGCCATGTGATTCGGCACGAGATCGACGATGATGCCCAATCCCGCTTCGTGGGCCCGCGCCGCCAAACGGGCGAGAGCGTCCTCGCCCCCGAGCACAGGATCGACCTGGGAGTGGTCCGTGACGTCGTACCCGTGGGTCGAACCGTTAACCGCGGTGAAGATCGGCGACAGATAGATGTGTGAGACGCCGAGCTCGGTGAGTACATCGACCCACCGGTCGGCGACACCGTCCAGATCGAGACCGTTCCGGAGCTGTAAACGGTACGTTGCGACCAGTTGCCTCATGCTCGACGCTCGGTCGGCAAGACGCCCGGCCAGATGTCGGGTGTCTGGAGCGATGGACTGGATGGGGCACTGGACATCTGGGCGCGATCCTCAACGGCGGGGAGTCGTGTGGCTACCCCGCCAACTCGAGGTCTAGTCCTCTGAAGGGTCGATCACGGCACAGGTCTGAAGCCGAGCCCGCTGGGGTACCCATCTCAGGATGTCACCGATCTGTATCGACGCGCTCGCTCCCGGCCGGGTTGCTGTCGGGCCGGTGCGGCCTGTACCGGACTGCGAACGATTCGAGGTCGAGTCGTGAGCCGACCCGACGACTGGTACCGAGATGCCGTCATCTACGAGGTCTCCGTGCGTTCGTACTTCGACAGCAACGGTGATGGCATCGGCGATCTCGACGGGCTCGCATCGAAGCT
>Ga0105047_10010319_pt1 | contig 15270 bp, 13 predicted proteins | sample MAT04_FD_78384 | JGI IMG/M metagenome (GOLD analysis project Ga0105047, IMG submission 78384) | Freshwater microbial communities from Lake Fryxell liftoff mats and glacier meltwater in Antarctica - MAT-04 (megahit assembly) | ecosystem: Environmental > Aquatic > Freshwater > Ice > Liftoff... | reverse complement strand
TTTTTGCGCCCCTTGGTGGGACGCTGCCGCCGTTTGAAGCATCTTTCGAAGTTGCTCGAATCCCTTGTCTTGAATCACCGACTCGAGACAGGCCATCCCCTGCCCCTGCGGTGCCGTCTTCACCGCATCCAGCAAACTGCGCATCGTCAACACCGCCGACTCCGCAGCCAGCAGTTCCTCAGCCGATAACTTCTCGAAATCCAATGGCATTTGACCATCCCTGGTTAAAGATCGGAGGATTATGCCAAATTCGCCACAAATGCGCGCTACACCCGGCGGAACAATGCTCCGCGGCAACTTGTCACATCCCCGCGCGTCCGATACCGTATTGTCAGAGGAATGCACGTCATGACCAATGGATTGCGTCGAACGAAATTGATGATCTGTACTGCGACCGCGCTGACACTGACCGGCTGCTCCTGGTTCGGTGGCGGCGGTGGCGGGGGGAATGCGCTGCAGCCGGACAAGTTCGAGCGATCGAACCCGCCGGGGACCATTCTCTCTCGGCATCAACTCGCCGATGAACATCAGCCGCTTTACAACGAGGTGCGGGTGGTGGATCTCGACCCGAATTCTCCGCAGAATGCGCGCGTTGGTGTGCGAACCGGAATTGGGGATCAGCGGGTGCGAGACAATGAGATGGTGACGAGCGTTTCGCGGGCGTCGGTAGAACTTGCCGAACGAAAACCCACTGGCTCGCTTCCTGCAACCACCCGTCCCACCACCCTTCGCAGCAGCGGCGAATACATGATGGTGGGGTCAATCGTCACCACGGTGAACAATGTTCCGATTTATGCCGACAAGATTCTGTCACGACTGGGAACCGCTCTTGCGGCGAACGCGAAGCAGATGACCGAGGACCAATATCGCGGCGAAGCGATGCGGCTGATTGTCGGGCAGGTGCAGCAGGAAGTGCGCAACGAACTGGTTTTCCTGGAAGCCGACAAGTCGCTCGAAGCGCGCGAAAAGGAACTTGCAGACAATCTCACAGCCGAATGGCGTCGCAAAGAGGTCATCAACCGCGGCGGCTCGATCGAGCAGACCCGCGCTTTCTACGCCGACCAAGGCTTGAAATTCGACGACGTGTTGAACGACAAATACCGCGAGTATGTGGTCGCGATCTATTACCAGAAAAAGATCTTCCCCAAGGTGCAGGTGACCGCCGACGACATGCGGCATTTTTACGAACGCAACAAGGCAAAGCGCTACGCCACCACAGAAGAGGCGACGTTCAGGCTGATCAAGATCGACGGGAAAGCGGTGGGGCAGGGCGCCAAGGTGCGGGCGCAGGAAGTGCATGATCGCGCCGTCAAGGGCGAGGATTTTCAGCTTCTCTCCACGCAGTTCAATAACGACGTGCGATTGAAAGCAGCGGGCGGGTTGGAACAGCCCATCCGCAAGGGTGATTATGCCAACACCAAGGTCGAGGAAGCGGTCTTCGCCTCAAAGCCCGGCCGGGTGACTGACATCATTGAAGTCAATGGCAACTTCTATATTGCGAAAGTAGAACAAAAAACCGACGGGCGCGTGCGGCCATTCGAAGACCCCGAAGTGCAGGCGGAAATCAAGGATATCCTCCGCAAAGAGCAGATGCAGCCGATGGTCGAACTGCAACAGGAACGCCTGAAAGCCAACGCCGCAATCAACCCCGACCCGCCGCGGATTGAGCCATTACTTGAAATGGCAATGCAGAAATATCCGGAATGGGCGAAGAAGTAGGATCCCCGGGTTGTTACAGCGTCGTCACCGCGCTGTCGACATTCACCTGAGTCCGACTTCCGCGGAAGTTCCGCAGGACTACCAGTTCGACCTTTGAAAAAATCCAAGCGACCTCAGATCCTCCGTCATCGTTGGTTCGGATCATATTAATGGTGCTCCACAAACAAATGCTCGCGCGATCAGAACTGCACGAACCTTAAGTTCGTGGGTGCAGAACGTCGTGGAAACGCTGCTCTGCTCCGGCTGAAACTACACCTTCCCCATCATTTCCTCCACCAGCGGTTGCATTGCATCCGACCAGATTTCGTATCCGTGGGTGGTGGGGTGAAGATTGTCGGGGAAAAGGCCTTCGAGATATTCACCTTTGTCGTCCACGAACTTCTCACCGATGTCGAGGAAGCGAACATGATCCCCATCGTCCAGCTTGCTGAGGAATCCATTGACCTGCTTGATACGCCAGCGAAACTCGTTGGTGGCGTTGCCGCGCGGGAAGATGCCGAGCACCAGCACGCGGGTGTTGGGTAATCTGCCGCGAACCGCCTTAACGATCTTCTCGACCCCTGCCGCGATCCAGTCGGAATGAACACCGCCGCCAAGGTTGTTCGTGCCGATGAGCAGCACCACGACTTTCGGGTTCAGTCCATCCAGCAGTCCGCCTTCGATATGACCCAGGGTGTCGGCAGTGGTCTCGGCGGAGATGCCGAAGTTTGCCGCATTCAGCGGTGCATAATGCTTTTCCCAGACTTTCAGCCCGCGATCAGGACTGCGCCACGCATCGGTGATGGAATCGCCGAGAAATACCAGTTGGATGTTCTTAGCCTTTGCGCGTTCGCGAAATTCTGCATGGCGTGCCGGATTGGGATTAATCGTCGGCGTGATGCACCAGGCCTGAAGATCCACTGTCTGTGTCGTTGGTTCGGCAAGAATTATCAACGTGAAACAGCAGACGATGGAGAATGCTCGTGCGAAATTCATGGTTCGACCTTTGAAAAAAGCCATGCAGATTAGATCCTCGCATTCTAAGCCGCGGACAAGAATCCTCCAAAATCGCTTCCGGCGACGCGGTAGGTAACAAGTATGTTGCTGGATAGGATAACGCTCATGCGAATGGAACTGACCCCCCGGGAAATCGTCGAGCAACTGGATCGTCATATCGTCGGGCAATCCGACGCCAAGCGTGCGGTGGCAGTGGCGATCCGCAACCGATGGCGCAGACAGCAACTTCCCGAGCCGATGCGGGGAGATGTAGCGCCGAAAAACATCCTGATGATCGGGCCAACGGGCGTGGGTAAGACCGAGATTGCCCGACGCCTTGCCACGTTGACCGGCGCACCGTTTATCAAGGTTGAGGCCACCAAGTTCACCGAGGTGGGATATCACGGCCGCGATGTCGACAGCATGATTCGCGATCTGCTGGATGTGGCGATTGCGATGATGCGCGGCGAATCACAGCACGAGGTGAAGGCGAACGCGGAAAAGCAGGTGGAAGAGCGGATCCTGGATTTTCTTTTCCCGCAAGGCCCCTTTCGAAGGAATGAAGAAGAGACAGAACATGAATTAGCCGCCAATCACACGCGGGAGAAGCTGCGGGAGAAGCTGCGAGCGGGGGAGTTCGAGGATCGCGAAATCGAAATCAACATGGAACAGCAGGCCAGCGTCGTCGGCATTCTGGGAAACCAGGCGATGGAGATGGATGTCGAGATGCAGACGATGTTCGAGAAGATGCTGCCCACGCGGCGTGAGACAAAGCGTGTGAAGGTGCGCGACGCGCGAAAGATGCTGTTCGCCCAGGAAGCGGACAAGCTGATCGACAAGGACAAGACCAACCGCGGCGCCATCGAACGGGTGGAGCAGTTAGGCATCGTGTTCCTCGATGAACTGGACAAGGTCGCCAGCAGCGGCAAGGAAAGCGGTCCGGATGTCTCGCGTCAGGGCGTGCAGCGCGACCTGCTGCCGATTGTCGAAGGATCAACCGTCATCACCAAATATGGTCCGGTGAAGACCGATCACATTCTGTTCATCGCCGCGGGCGCATTTCATCAATCCAAGCCAAGCGACCTGATGCCCGAACTGCAGGGGCGCTTCCCCATTCGCGTGGAACTGCAGGATCTCACCAAGCAGGATTTCGTGCGCATTCTTCGCGAGCCACAGAACTCACTGACGTCGCAGCAGGTTGCGCTACTGAAGACTGAAGGCGTCGATCTCTCCTTCACCGATGATTCCATCGAGAAGATGGCGGAGATTGCGTTCGACTTGAACAAGCGCACGCAGAACATCGGTGCAAGACGGCTGTACACGATCATCGAACGGGTTTTGGAATTGCTGAGCTTCGAAGCGCCCGGGCTGACGGAGAAAACCGTGCGGGTTGACGCGAAGTTCGTCACCGATCGTCTGGCGGATGTGGTGAAGGATGAGGATCTCAGTCAGTTTATCTTGTGAAGGGTCTGCGGGCTTCGAAATCTCAGAGGTCGGGGGTCTTTGTGCTTTGTATTGCAAAGTTAAATCATCAGGTCCGTTCTTTATGAATGACTGCAAACCCAAGAGGACTTCCAGTGGCAGGCGCCGACTGTCGGGCAATAAGTGCGCGGAGGTGATTCATCGCGTTCGCATCAATACGGCGCTTTGGTAATGCAAGCACGTTTCCGGTGGCTGTTATGAGGATCAGCAAGTCAACCGTTTCAAGACTTCGCAGAACGCCGGCCCACTTCAGTTCCGTATGCATGATCTCGCTGTCAATCATGATGCCTGACTCTGACAGGCAAATCCGCAGGGGAAGATTGGGCGTGCGCGATCGATTCCAGTTCTTAAGGAGATAGCGCCTTTGAAACGCTTTGGCTTGAGTCACCGACCACAGAAAGACGAGCGCGAGTGCAACGAGAATCGAACCGAGAAGCTGGTCATGGGATCGCCACGCGATAAGAGCCAGCGCCGCGCATCCGCCCGCGTAAGCCATTGCCGCTAGATATGGTCGCACCGGTATCATCTGCGCCGCGAGCAGCGCCTGATACCAAGTGTCGAAATTCTGCTCGTACTCCACGCGAATGACAGCGGAATCAGGCATGCAACCTCGTATTCAGGACACCAATTGCAGACGTCTATACAGATCGATCGTCTCCTCCACCTGCCGGTCAAATGTAAACGCAGTTCGCACCAGTTGCGATGCGTTTCGCCCCATTCTTCGCAGGTTTGCCCGATCGCTTAGCATTTCAATCGCCGTTCCGATGAAGGCGTCCCGCTCAATCTCCACGCTTCTGCCGGTTTCGTTTTCATGCACCAGCTGCATCGTGCCGGCGGTGCGGGTGCGGAGGATGGGGACGCCGACACTCATGGCTTCGCCGCAGACGAAGGAGAACCCTTCGCGTTGCGAGGGCAGGCAAAGAAGGTCGGCGGCTTGATAGCAGGCCAGCGGGTCGCGGTGGCCGAGCAGGAAGACGCGATCGGCGAGATTTCGGCGGGCGATTTCTTCTCGAAGGAGCGAATCGTGCGGGCCTTCGCCAACCAGCAGCACCTTCAGCTTCGGAAGCTTGAACCGCGCTGCATCGGCCAGGTCCACCATCCAATCTTCGTTCTTCGGCCAGTCGAGTCTGCCGGCGTAAATCGCCACCACATCCTCATCGCTCAGATGCAGCGCATGTCGCGCAGCGATCATGGTCGCATCGTCCCGCAGCGGGAATTTTTCAATCGGAATGCCGTGGGGAATGAGGGCGATGCGATCTTCGGGCAGATGTGCATCGTGCAACAACCACTGCTTCGCCTCGGGCGCGGCGACATGAGCGACATCACCAAAATCGGAAAGAAGGTTGCGCGGGAACTTCAGGGAGATGTGGGAGAGGTGGACGGTGTAAATAAGGGGCGCACGGGTGCATCGCAAGGCATCCGAGGTGTCGCTGACGGCTGCGCGCCCGGCGTGGCGATGGATGCGACGTCCCAGCATGGTCGCGCGGCGGTAATGGGTGTGGATCACATCAACAGGATTCGTGCGGACGAATTCCCGAAGTTGCCGCACGCATTGATAGAACGACCAGATTCCGCCTTTAAGAGGAATCTGAAGGTACTTCAGCTTTGATTCATCAAACGCACACTGCCAGGCGCCGGTGTCGCCCGCGACGATGACCTGGTGACCCTGGTCGATCATGGCGTTGCCGAGGTCGATGATGTAACGCGAAAGCCCGCCAGCGTCGGCGCCCAACGTCAGATGCAACACTCGAAGCGGCTGGTCAGGCATTTGCGCCCTTTGTATCACGGGGCTTAATGACCTTTGCTGGATTTCCCCCGACGATGACTGCCTCGGGCACGTCTTTGATGATCACCGCTTTTGCCCCCACAACACTGTTGTTCCCCACCGTCACCCCTGGGCCAATGAACGCACCGGCGGCGATCCAGACGCCGTGACCGATGGTGATGGGCGGGCGTTGCAGGGGCAAAGTCGGGTCGGTGTGATCGTGCGTGCCGGCGCAGAGATAAGCATCTTGTGAGATGACGCTGTGGGAGCCAATACTCACGGGCCCAAGGTTATAGACAGTGACATTTGCCGAGACATTGCTCCAGTCGCCCAGTTCGAACAGCCAGGGATGCAGGATCTTTGTCGTGCTGTGCACGGCGGCGGCGGTGCCCATTTTGGCGCCGAATTGCTTCAGCAGAAACCGTCGCCAGGTGTAGGCTCGCGGGATGGGCAGGCGAAAAAGTGTCGCCTGCACCAGAAGCCAGGCGTATCGCCTGAGGTACTCCCCGCGCGAGTAGGGGAATTTCGCCGTCCGGTCCAGCGTTTGGAAGATGTGTGGCGGCGGTGGAATCATCGGGATCGACTTAATCGAATTATCGGTGCAAATCTGCAAACTGTCACGCCAACGGTTGTTTTTGGCGGCGTCTGATAATCTAAACGCCTGTCGAAGCGTAGGTTCTTAATCCGACCCTGTCGGCGCGGTGGATACCCATCAACGTCCAGCCGATGTATAGTGGTTGCATCATCAATCAGGAGAAACGAAGTGACAGATAGCGGTGGCGTTTCAACCGCCGAAGAACGCTGGAAAGTGGATGTTCTCATCCAAACCTTCAATGAGGAGGTCAATCTTCCTCATACCCTCGCCAGCATTAAAGACTGGGCGACGCGGATCTTTATTGTCGATTCCGGCTCGTCCGACCGAACAGTAGAAATTGCCCGTGAGTTCGGCGCAACCGTCGTCCTGCATGCCTGGGAAGGCTACGCCAAGCAGAAAAACTGGGCGCTGGATAACCTGCCATTTGAATCGCCGTGGGTGCTGATTCTTGATGCGGACGAAGCGGTCTCGCCGGAACTGCGCGATGAAATCAGCAGGATGGCGGAGAAGCCCGTCAGCGAGATTCCTCAAAGTGGTTTTTACATCAACCGCGTCTTCATCTTCATGGGACGGGAAATCTGGCATTGCGGGTATTTTCCAAGCTGGAACCTTCGCCTCTTCAAGCACGGCCGTGCGCGATACGAAGACCGCATGGTTCACGAACACATGATGGTGGACGGCCCGACGGGCTATCTGAAACATCTGCTGCTGCACGAAGATCGTCGCGGGCTGGAACATTTTTTCGCCAAGCACAACCGCTATTCCACGCTGGAAGCAAGAGAGTTGTTCGAATCACCTGAGCCTTGGCCGGGGCTGACGCGATTTTTCACCGATCGCGTGTCGCGGCGGCGATTCATGAAAAGCCGCATCCTGCCGCATCTTCCGATGCCCTGGACCTGGCGGCTGATCTACATGTATTTCATCCGCCTGGGATTCCTCGATGGCAAAGCGGGATGGGTGCTGTCGAACTTCATCTCCGGATATGAGTTCTTCATTCAGACGAAGTACAAGGAACTCAAGCGTCTGCGCGGCAGGCTGACCTTCGCCGGTGTCGGGTTGGCGCAGGCGGAAGGGGACCTGAGCTATCGCGACCAGACGGGCGTGGTTCATCCGCCCCCCGGTACCCATATCGAATCCACGACGGAAACCGTTGAATTCAACATTCCGATGACCCGCAAGGTCGTGCCAGAGAATCCCGCCAGCGTGGGTGTGGTGGAGGACGTGCGGATAGTCGGCGAGCATCATCGCCCGCAGAATCTTGCACCCGTGTCGGTCGTCATTCCCACGCTGAATGAGTCGCAGAACCTCCCCCGATGCCTCGATCACCTGCAATGGGCGGATGAGGTGGTGGTGGTGGATTCGGGATCAACCGATGACACCGTGAAAATTGCCGAGAGCTACGGGGCAAAGGTCATTAACTTCAAATGGAACGGTGCCTGGCCGAAGAAAAAAAACTGGACCCTGCGCCACGCGCCGCTGTCGCACAAGTGGGTGCTGATTGTGGATGCCGATGAATGGATCACGCCTGAACTCGCGGAAGAGATCAAGCTGTCGATCAAGAGCGAAGACAAGGTGGGCTTCTACATCAACCGCAAATTCATCTTCATGGGAAGATGGATCAAGCATTGCGGGTATTACCCATCGTGGAATCTCAGGCTGATTAAACGGGGACATGGTGAATACGAGCAACTGACCGGCATCGGCAACACCGGTTCGGGTGACAACGAAGTGCATGAACACGTCATTGCGGACGGCGGCGTGGGGTATTTTGACCACGATATGCTGCATTTCGCGTTCCCGAACATTCACACCTTCATGGAAAAGCACAATCGCTATTCCAACTGGGAAGCGGCGGTGCAGTTCAAGCGGGCCGACACCACCAGCGCGGCGATTGGCGATGTGCTGTCGCGGCGAAGAAGACTGAAGAATCTCTCCCGCGTGCTGCCGTTCCGTCCGACGCTGCGATTTTTGTATGCGTATGTCTGGAAAGGCGGCTTCCTTGATGGTGCGCCGGGACTTGTCTTCTGCCGCCTGCTGGCAATTTATGAATATCTCTCGGTTTCGAAATACAAGGAACTGAAGCGCGCTGAAGCCGATGCGCGATCGGCGAGACGGCTTAGCGCCGTGCCGGCGCTGAACTGGAATGCGAGAGTAAAGCAACTGCCCCAACCGCAGGATGCGCCCGTGATCGTTTCCGCGGGTGAAAACTGATCGATTCGGCGCGAAAGATTGAACGCAAATCGATGTCGACCCCCATACGAAACGTCAGTCCGTGGACGAGACAGGAGCAGATCAAACGCCTGCTCTGGTCGATGGTGTACGTCTTTCTGTTCAGACCCTCATTTCATAACTGGTACGGCTTTCGTGCCTGGCTGCTGAAACTGTTCGGGGCGAAGCTTGGTACAAACGTTCGCATTCGTCGGCGGGTGAAGATCGAGATTCCGTGGAATCTCCACATCGGCAATGACGTGTCGATCGGCGATGAGGCGATTCTCTATTCGCTGGGACTCATCACCATTGGGGACCGCTCGTTCCTCTCGCAATATGCACATCTATGTGCCGGCACGCATGATCATGAAGATCCGAACTATCCGCTTCTTCGCCCGCCGATCACAATTGGAACAGACTGCTGGATCGCCGCCGATGCGTTTGTCGGGCCGGGCGTGACGATTGGAAATCGCAGCGTCGTCGGCGCGCGATCGAGCGTGTTTGCTGATCTCCCCGAAGGCATGATCTGCGTGGGCAATCCGGCGAAACCGGTCAAGCCGCGCCTGTTGCGATCCGTGGAGACCGCATGATCCGCGTGCTTCATGTCATCGCGAGCATTGACGCCCGGTTCGGCGGAACGAGCATGGCGCTCTCGGGAATGGCAATTGCGCAGGCTCGTGCGGGGGCGAAGGTCTCTGTCGCCACGATGTTTCAGGAGACGGAAGACAATTCGCTTGGCGAAGAGATGCAAAAGGCCGGCATCACGCTGCATCGCATCGGCCCGAGCAACGCTTTCCTGCAGCGGCATCCGGACATCGCGCCAAAATTGACGCAGTGCATCGCAGACACCGACGTCGTTCACATTCACGCGCTATGGGAAGAGATTCAGCATCAAGCCGCGACGATCGCGCGGAAGTTGAAGAAGCCTTATGTCTTCACGCCGCACGGCATGCTTGATCCCTGGAGCCTGTCGCAGAGCAAGCTGAAGAAGCAGATCTACCTGCTGCTGCGATTGCGGCGCGACCTGAACGGCGCATCGGCGATCCATTACACCGCCGCCACCGAGGGGGACCTGGTTGCACCGTTGCAATTGAAGCCGAAGGCGATTGTCGAACCCAACGGCATCGAGTTCGCCGAGTTTGAACATCTTCCCGACGGGGGCGAATTCCGGACGAAGTTCTCGCAGGTTGGCGATCGCCGGATCGTGTTGTTTCTGTCGCGGATTCACCGGAAAAAAGGTCTCGATCTGCTGCTTCCCGCATGGGCGAAAGCAAAGCGCACCGATTCTGTGTTGGTGCTCGCCGGGCCGGACAACGATGGGTATGGCGCGGAAGTGAATGCGATGATTTCGCAGCACCATTTGCAGAACGACGTGATCCAGACCGGCATTCTCCGTGGCCGCGACCGGATCGAAGCGTTCGCCGCCGCTGAACTGTTTGTGCTGCCGAGCTATCAGGAAAATTTCGGAATAGTGGTGGTTGAGGCGCTGGCGTGCAATTGCCCGGTTATCATTTCCGATCAGGTGAACATCCACCAGGAAATTACAGCCGCCGGTGTGGGTGATGTGGTCCCGACGCGGGTTGAACCGCTCGCGGACAGCATCTCGGGCTATCTTTCCAACCCCGCTGCGAGTCTGTCCGCCAGAGCGCGGGCGCGGTCGTTTGCGCTGGAGACTTACGATTGGTCGCACATTGCCCAGCGCTGGCTGACCCATTATCAATCGCTGACGTCAACGGGGAGACAATAAGATGCGGGTTCTTTTCTGTTGGACCGACATCTCCGGATACATGGGCGCCTGTTGGCGCGCGTTTGCGGCGTTGCCGGGGGTCGAGTCTTCTCATGTCATTGCCTGGAAGGTCGGCGCGGGCGAGAAGTCGATCGCCTTCAATGAAGAGATCATGCAGGGTGTCAGTTGCGATCTGCTGGATGCGAGGCAGAAGGCGGATGAAGATCATTTTCTCTCCCGCGTCACGCAGCAGGATGCGGATGTGATTGTGCTGCCAGGATGGCTTTATCCGTTTCATCGACGGCTTCCTTTTCATCCCGATTTCGCGACGAAGAAATTCGTGATGACCATGGACACGCCCTTCACCGGATCACTCCGCCAGCGGCTGGGGCGGTTGAAGGTGGGGCGATATCTCGACCGGATGGACGGCGTGATCTGCGGCGGCGAACGCGCATTTCAACTGGCGCGGTTCCTGAAGATTCCAGAGGCGAAACTGCTGCGCGGCATGTACGGATTCGACTCCACACCCCTTCAAGGCCTTCACGCACAGCGCGCGGCAGCAGGGTGGCCAAAGAAGTTCCTGTATGTCGGGAGATACGTCGGCGACAAAGCGATCGATGTGCTGGTTGCAGGCTACAAGCAATATCGCGCACAGGTGTCGAATCCCTGGCCGCTGGAGTGTTACGGCCGCGGTGTGGATCAGCCGCTGCTCAATGGTGTCGAGGGTCTCACCGATCGCGGATTCGTTCAGCCAGCAGATCTGCCCGCAGTGCTGCGGAATGCGGGCGTGTATGTGATCTCAAGTCGTTACGAACCCTGGGGCGTTTCCATCGCGGAAGCTGCATACGCGGGACTGCCGGTGCTTTGCACCCAGGCGTGCGGGGCGGCGGTGGAAGTCGTGCGGCATCTGCACAGCGGCTACATCTGCCCGACCGACCTCTCGCGAGAGTTAGCGCATGGCATGCTCTGGATGCACAAGCACCATGAACAGTTGCCGCAGATTGGAAAGCATGGCATCGCCCTTGCGCAGCCGTTCGACATGAATCATTGGGCAGAGCGATGGTATCACTTCTTCGCCCACACCGTGTTGAGTCTTTCGAATGTGGAGTGATTGTGCATATGCGTACGAGATACCCTCGCCCGGTACGCCGGGAGAGGGCAGGGCGAGGTTTCTTTTGCAATTCTCCGACAGTTCAATTGGAGGTAGAACCCTCACCCCGACCCTCTCCCACGAGGACGCGAGAGAGGGGGAATTGCCAGGTGCGTGATCGAGAAGAGGAATGCGTCTGACGACGAGGCCAAACGCGATCACTGCCACAAATCCTGCCGACGACTCATGATCATGCGGTTGTTGCGGTGATCCCAGAAGACGTAATAGTCAAACTTCGCGTCCGCAGCCGGCGGGGTCATGCTGTTGGGGAAGGTTTCAATTTTCAGCCCTCGTCCGGGCGCTTTCCAATCCAGCACATTCGGGTGAACGAGCATGATCTCATCGCCCATGGCAAAGACGGAATACCGGCGGTTCGCCTTCATTCCAAACGTGTTGTAGGCGATCGCGATTTTCACGTCCCGCGCGTCCGGGGGCAGAACCGCGAGGACGTTTTCCATCTGCAGATCGGTCCGGTCGCCCACCCGCCGCATGCCGGCGATCTTGTCTTCGATCGCCCAGATGGAATTGCCGAGCAGCGCAAACGAAATGACTCCGACGGCGATCTGCGCCGGAAAGGAATAATGTCTCCAACCATCGGCGGCGATCCCGCACAGCAGCGCAAACGGAATCACGAGAGGCGGCAGATACATCTCGGAGATGTGAAACATCACGATCATCGGAAACATCGCCAAACCGATGGAGGTCAAAAGATAGATAATCCAGCGGTGGCGTTCACCATTGATCTCCCAGAACTTCCAGACCCCGCCAAACACAACCAGGCACAGTGCGGCGATCATTGGAATTGAAGCAAGCAGCAACGGCGAGAAACGGTTGAGGAAAATCCACACTGTGTTTCCCGGCAGCAGCAGCCCAACGCCGAATGAGGCAAGATTCGATGCCCATTGGCCGGGGTCAAAGCTGAGGTAATCCGCACCGCGATTGGCAGTGGGGGGAATAGTGAGGTTTCGCACCACCATCAGCAGCACGAAGCAGATCATCATGGACGACACAACAACCGTCATCCGAAGCAATCGAGCATGACTGCTGAAATAGAACAGCGTCCAAGCGCCCAGCGGCACGAGCGCAAAGATGTATTCTTTCGTCACCCCGCCGAGCGCAAAGAACACAAATGCAACCGTCGCGCAGACCAATGGCTTTTCCCGAAACCGATAGATCGACCACACGCCCATCCAGAGCAATCCGGTGGAAATGGTTGAGTCCACCCCATCCAGCGAACAGATTGCAGCCACCAGTCCTGGATGAAGAACGGTAACGATAGACGCCGTAACCACACCCGCGCGTCCGAGCGGAAGTGTCCGCATCCAAAGCAGCCCCGCCACGGACATGAGGGTTGCACCGATGAAATGGAGGGCGTGAATCCAGAAGATCCGATTAAGCGGAGAGATGTTGGCAAACGCCCATAATCCCAGCCCGCGGATTGGACGGTAATTGAGGGCACTGTTGGATTCGCGAATAATGGCAATCGGTCCCTGGTCATTCCCGCGTTGGATATCGGCGAGCACTGGAAAGTCATCGCCCGCGGGCAGCACCTTGAACATCGGCGCGTAAACGATGAGCTGAGCGAGCCAACTGACCAGAAACACGCCCAAGGTGAATGCAAGGGTTGTCTGAGGTCCAGTGTTATCGGAATCACCTTTTACGACAGTGGTTGGCTCAAGGCTGCTCATGTGCTTTTATCATCGGCCAAGCGGCGTGGTTTTGACAGTGTGAGCATCTGGACAGAGGTGCGAACTTGGTCGATATTAACCGGTTGACACCAAACCACTTCGGTGGCGTCTGATAAATGAGATCAGCAATTCAAATCTCTGTTTGACGTCTCTGGAATTCTTTTCGGGTGCCCGCAGTACGGATTGGCGTGAGGTCGAATCTCTATGAAAACAGTCTTAATTACGGGTTCGAGCGGGTTGATCGGCTCGGAGGCGGTTGCCTATTTTGACAACAAAGGGTGGAAAGTTCTGGGTGTTGACAACAATATGCGGGCCGATTTCTTTGGCCCGAAGGGCGACACCACTTGGAACCTGAAAAGGCTCCAGAGCGTTTCGAAGAACTTCCACCATCATCAGCTGGACATTCGCGATCGCGCGGGGGTCGCAAAGTTTATCGCCGACAGCAAGCCGGATCTCATCGTTCATGCCGCAGCCCAGCCTTCCCACGATCTGGCGGCTTCGCGCCCTTACGATGACTTTGACGTGAACGCGGTGGGCACGCTGAACCTGCTGGAAGGCACCCGCCAGGCGCGGGATAAGGCGTTGTGCGATCCGGTGTTCATTTTTATGAGCACCAACAAGGTGTACGGCGACACGCCGAATGAACTGCCGCTGAAGGAACTGGAAACGCGGTGGGAATATGCTGATGCAAAAGACTTTAACGGCGTCCGCGAGGACATGCGCATCGACCGCTGTCTGCATTCGCTTTTCGGTGCATCGAAAGTGGCGGCGGACGTGCTGACCCAGGAATATGGCAAGTATTTCGGCATGAAAACCGGCACCTTCCGCGGCGGCTGCCTGACCGGGCCGAATCATTCAGGTGTTGAATTGCATGGTTTTCTGAACTATCTCTTCAAAGTTGCCAAGGCAGGCGGCGCGTATTCGATCTTCGGCTATAAAGGCAAACAGGTGCGAGACAACATTCACAGCTTCGACGTCATTGCCGCTTTCGAAGCGTTCTACAAGAATCCCCGTCCCGGCGAAGTGTATAACCTCGGCGGCTGCCGGGAAAATTCGTGCTCGATGATCGAAGCGCTGAATGCTGCCCAGGAAATGACGGGCAAGAAGATGGAAATCACGTACAAAGATGTAAACCGTAAGGGGGATCACATCTGTTACATCTCGGACATGAGCAAGTTCCGAAGTCATTACCCCACATGGCGGCTGACGAAGTCGTTGAAGCAGATTTATACGGAACTGGTCCAATAACGGATGCCAACGGGTTTTGGGCTCGCCGTCGCATGTTAGCGCTGGCGACCTATAACTGACGACTGCAACGTATGCATTATTGCTTCCTTAGCACCGGCACCTGGGAAAACGCAAGCTTTGTGCGCTTGCGTCATTTCGGGCACGAACTCGCTAAACGCGGGCACGCGGTGTCGTATGTGGTGGATGACATGCTTATCAACCGTGGCGACCTGCGCCTGCCCGCCAGTGCGACCATCGAATTCGTGCCCCGGGGTACGAAATTCGAAATGCCCGAGCGACGAAGGAAGTTGCGCAAGCTGGCGCCCGATTTTGTCCACGTGTTGAACCCCTACGCAAAGGCGTTTCTCGCCCTCGCCGGCACAAAGCATCGCGTCGTAGGCGATTGGGACGAGTGGCCGGCAAAGCGGGATTATGCTTTTATGAAGAAGCAGATGGAACGGTTTCTCGACCGCTGGCTTCGGAAGCGCGGCAACCCGCTGATTGTGTGCAGCCGATATCTGCAGCGCGAATTCAAGCGGCTATTTCATGTGGATGCTGCGTATATTCCATACGCAACGTACCTTGAGCCAAAACCAGATGGCGAATCCCCCTTCATACAGCCAACTGCTGTATATATGGGAACACTGTATCCCACGTATGACCATGATCTGGTCATCGAAGCCGCCGCCATCCTGCAGGCGCGGGGCATCGAAGTCCCATTAAAGATCCTTGGGA
>Ga0105047_10010316_pt1 | contig 15272 bp, 14 predicted proteins | sample MAT04_FD_78384 | JGI IMG/M metagenome (GOLD analysis project Ga0105047, IMG submission 78384) | Freshwater microbial communities from Lake Fryxell liftoff mats and glacier meltwater in Antarctica - MAT-04 (megahit assembly) | ecosystem: Environmental > Aquatic > Freshwater > Ice > Liftoff... | reverse complement strand
TGTGGAGATTATAATTGCTGGTAAATCTCAGCGTAATTATAAAAGTTAAAAAGTAGTTAAAATTTTGAGTATTTTAAAAATATTGAAATAAAGTTTTAGTTTTGGCATACATTAAATATTATATAATTATGAAACAGCAAGTATTATTACTATTATTCGTTTTGCTTTTTGAGTGGGTAAGTTATGCTCAGAATGCACAATACATAGATTTTGTCAAAGTAGCTGCCTCGCTTTACGATGCTAAAGATTTTCTTAATTCAGCACAGAAATATTCCGAAGCATTTAAGGCCAATAATTGGAAAGGTTCATCAGCAGATAGGTATAATGCTGCTTGCTCATGGGCTTTGGCAAATGTAGTGGATAGTGCTTTTTTTCAGCTGGAGAGGATAGCTACAAAAGCAAATTATACCAATTTGCAACACATCACCAATGATACTGACCTGAACACATTACACGATGATAACAGATGGCAGCCTTTGCAAGCTATCATTAAACAAAATAAAGAAAAGGAAGAAGCAAATCTGGATAAAAGATTGGTCTCTATACTGGACACAGTATATACGGAAGATCAGAAATACAGGATGCAAATCGATGAAATAGAAAAGAAATATGGATGGAAATCTCCGGAAATGCAGAGCCATTGGAAATTGATCAATGAAAAGGATTCTATCAATTTGATAAAAGTCTGCAATATACTTGATAAACATGGCTGGCTAGGTCCTGATATAGTGGGTGGTCAAGGAAGTTCTGCCATTTTTTTGGTGATCCAACATTCAGATTTATCTATACAAGAAAAATATTTGCCTTTGATGAGGGAAGCAGTCAAGAACAAAAAGGCTCAGGGTAGTAGCTTGGCATTATTGGAAGATCGTGTAGCTTTACGACAAGGAAAGAGACAGATTTACGGCAGTCAGGTAGGAAGGAATGATGAATCAGGAAGCCACTACCTGTTGCCACTAGAAGATCCAGATAATGTCGATAAACGTCGTGCTGAAGTCGGTTTGCCACCATTGGCAGAGTACGTCGGTAGATGGCAAATCATTTGGGATCCTGAACAATATAAAAAGGATCTTCCTGCTATAGAAGCATTGGAGAAGAAGTAGAGTCAAAGACTTTCTTTATTTGAAACATGATTAATTGTCTCTTTCAATTTTGAGATTACAAAATACAAAACTGTTAATCTTGATTTACAGTTTTGTATTTTGCTAATAATAATGGACAATAGTAATTTGTTAGATTTTCAATTTTTGTATGGAAACGACTCTTTTAAAATTACTTTTTTGTCCTCAATAATCCCAATATCCACATCGGCAAAATGCTAGTACTTCCTCTGCTGATGCCTTCTTTTACGAGTATAGCATTGGGCATTCCTCCGAGCTGATGGAATGTTTTATTTGCACCACCAACTTCGATCACATATTTTGCATCTATCATAAAATCTCCTTTCGCTGGTGTAGATACCAAACCCGACCTACTCAATGTATTCATCACAAAGGTCTCTCGTATGGTACCAATATTGACGGCTGCTACATCAAAAGCATACAACAAATTTGTATTTTCGAAATATATTTTATCTGGTTTGGTCAGCGAACTATCTGATTTTACTAGTGATTTAAGTCCATAAATAATGTCTGCTTCTGACAGATAATCCAAGTATGTCAATACACTATTGCGTGACATAGCAAGATCTCGTGAAAGCTTAGACACATTAGGGCTGAAAGGCACAATCCTAGAGATCATGGCTAGCATTTTTTTGATTTGACGAGCCGACTCATAATCTATTTTGAAAATGGCGGCCATATCTGAATCTATTACTTGCAGGATAACAGATTGTAGACGGTCATGATATTTAGATCCAGATTCTTTATAGTATGGGTAATATCCTTTTTTGAGGTAAGTATTAAATTTCCTACCTAAATCCAATTTTTCGTAATACTCGTCATAAATTTCAGCATGATGTTCCAGTAATTCATCCAATGAATAAGTTGGCAAATTTTCATCATACTCAAATAGTAGAAACTCAGTAAATGACAAACCTCTCATTCTGTACTCATCCATTCTCCTACTGAGATCACCTTGTCCAGCTATGATATCCAATGCCGATGATGAAGTGATAATGAGCCTTACGTCTGAGTAATTGTCATAAATGTTTTTTATTTCGATAGACCAATTAGGATATTTGTGTACTTCATCTAGTCCGAAAAGTCTTATACCTTTTTTGTAAAGTGTTTCGACCGTTTCTGACAAGGTATTGGACAGAAAATATATATTATCCAATGATAGATAGACACTTGCAGCACTCGAAGACTTCAAATGCTGTAGCATCATGTAAGTTTTGCCTACGCCACGACATCCTTTGAGGAGGATTAATCTAGATTTCCATTCTATATTTGCATACATATCACGCAAAAAGTTAGTCTCTGTATTGGCTATTCTACGCCTACTTATTTCTAAAAGATTTTCTAATGCTTCATTGGTCATATCATTATCTTTTTATCATTTATTCTTAACAATTGCAAAGATAATGCTTTTTTAAATTAACGCAATATAATAATGTTAAATAAAAACAACAAAAACATACTATGTTGTTTGTAATTAACAATAACGTATTATGTTTATATAGATTAACACAATTCGATATTGTCCAAAGCTATGAAATTTTTTCAGTGATCATATTTGATAATAGAATGTATCCTAAAAGGCGATTGCGATAATGCTCGACACCCATTTCACACCAATATATTCCGTTTCGTCAGAAAATATTTGGATACTTGTTCTTTACGTTGTTTCTTTGCTATCATGTACACAGCCATCATCATAAAAGACGAATATCCAGCAACGCTCCGACTGTAACACATGTTGGGCTTTCACCGGGATACTATCACGCTGCTTGGTCAGGCTGATACTGGCAAGGCTGCCGTTGACCTGATTCATCTGCTTCGACCTGATGTCCTTTTTCTCGATATTCATCTGCCAGATATGACAGGTTTTGATGTGCTGAAAGCTTTGGACTATCATCCTATGGTTATCTTTACTACGGCATATGCGGAGTACGCGGTCAGGGCCTTTGAAGCATTTTCAGTAGATTATTTGGTCAAACCTTTCGATGATGTCCGATTCAAAAAAGCGATAGATAAAATCAGCCAATTCAAGCATCTACTTCCAGTGCCTGACTACACTAAAATGGCGGCTATGTTTTTTGGAGCACAGCGCAAACCCAAACAAACATCTCTCGCCGTCAAATCAGGTCATAAAATCCTCCTTATCGATTATGAAGACATCACCCATCTCAAGGCAGATGACAAATACGTAAATGTCTCTCTTGCAGACAATAAAAGTTACCTCTGCGAAAAATCTCTAGGGATACTAGAAGAAAATCTTCCTGATCACTTCATCCGCTTACACAGATCTTACATCATTAATAAGACCTGGATTGCCGAGATTCATAGATATTTTAAGGGAAGACTTATGTTGGTCATTGACGATAAGGAGCGCACGACTGTCATCACATCTGAAAGTTACACTCACACTGTAAAATCAGTTTTGGGTTTGTAGAATTTCTAATACTGATTATACAAATATTCAAAACATTCTTATTGCTTTAAACCACATATACAATCAACCATTCTCAAGATATAATTTTTTTTCATCATCCTGAATGGTGATTTGTCGGTCTGCCTGCTGATTCAGCTCAAGAAGTTTTAGTTTCACTTTTAGGGTGGCGGCGATATAATCCTTGATACAGTTTTTGGCTCTTTCCAGATATCTTCCGGAGTGCCATCCATCGATAGCAGCCTTATGAATACTTTGGACAAAATCAATATATGGTTCCAGATCATGTTTGACATTCAACTCATTGCTGATATCTGTCAGTTCTTCATTCAGATTTTTACCCAGGTGGTCAATCATTGAAATGATTTGTCTGGCCCCTGATTGATATTTCAGACGGGTATAAGATGTATATTGTTGATTTGCAGAAAAGTCAAACCAGGGATCAATTTTTTTCAGCCCTTCAGCCACTTCATCAAGGTATGACTCTAATTTTTCTGCTGCAATACTAGCTTCTGTTATTTCAATTTTTATTTGTTTCAAACTGGTTATTTTATCATTCATCCTTTTTAATGCATGATAAAAAGTATGATCATTTTCTTCTTTTATCGTGCCTTCTTTGCTAGTTAGTAAATCAGACAATTGGATAGTTAAATTTTGTTTTTTACTTATTTTCTCAGTTAAAATATTTATTTCATATTCGAGTAAATTTAGTTTATTAGACAGGTCGTCATAATGAAGCACTGCGAGAAGATAATCTTCTTTTTCTTTTTCAATCGCAGACCCTATATTACCCAAAATTTTGTGATATATCGTTGCTGTGGATAACTTTTCGAGACGTAAAACATCCTGATACTCTGAATCCATTTTCGATTTACTGATAGAAAGTTCGTCTTGCAGGTCTTCTATTATATGTATAAGAATATGTCTTCTTTTTCCAGCTTTTTCTATAGAAAGCAGCTCGTCCTTGATAGATTTTATTTTTAAGTCAATCTCCATTACATTTTTTTGGTGAAAATTTGAATATTTAATAGCAAAGTTAATCTTTATCATAATGTTATGTAACAATGGTCACTCTTTATCATGTAGAGTCAGCATACCTTTACAATATAAATTATTCATCATGAAACGATTAGTTATACTTGGTGCTGGAACGGGGGGAACTATGATGGCACAACATCTCATAAAGGGACTTGACAAAAAAAATTGGTCAATCAGTATTGTGGATGAACGAAAAGAACACTATTATCAGCCAGGCTTTTTGTTCTTACCCTTTGATCAATATAAACCGGAAGATATAGTAAAACCTATATCACAATTTATTCCAAAAGGAGTTGATTTTGTAAATGTTGGCATAGAAAAGATACTACCTGATGAACATCAAGTAGTTTTAGCGAATGGAAATACGCTTATTTACGACTTATTGATCATTGCTACAGGGTCCGAGATTGCACCTGAAGAGATAGAAGGCATGAAAGGTAGTGAATGGGGAAAAAGTGTCTTTACATTTTATACATTTGAAGGAGCAAAGGCTTTGAGAGATAAATTAAAAAACTGGGAAGGTGGAAAACTAGTAGTCCATATCACAGAAATGCCCATCAAATGTCCGGTAGCTCCACTAGAATTTGCATTTCTTGCCGATAGTTTTTTTAAAGATAAAGGCATGAGGGACAAGGTGGATATCACTTATGTTACGCCACTAAGCGGAGCATTTACCAAGCCCAAAGCAACTGCCACATTAGAGTATTTGCTTAAAGAAAAAAATATACATATTGAGCCAGACTTCGCTATCGAATCAGTGGACAATGATGCCAAAACCATCATTGATTATGGAGGAAAAACTGTTCCATTTGATCTGTTGGTCACAGTTCCTACCAATAAAGGCAGCGATGTCATAGAGAGATCGGGAATGGGTGATGAACTCAACTTCATCCCAACGGATAAAGCAACATTACAATCAAAAAAATATCCTGATGTTTTTATTATTGGTGATGCCACCAATGTACCTACTTCCAAAGCAGGTTCAGTGGTGCACTTTGAAGCAGAGATTCTGACCGAAAATATACTCCGTTACATCAAAGGCCAAAAAATGGAAGAAGAGTTTGATGGTCATGCCAACTGTTTTATCGAAACAGGAGGTGGGAAAGCTCTATTGATAGATTTCAACTATGATCACGAACCAGTGACAGGTACTTTTCCTATTGCCGGCATCGGACCATTGAGATTGCTCAAAGAGTCACGATTCAATCACTTCGGTAAATTGGCTTTTAAGTGGGTTTACTGGAATATGTTGCTCAAAGCACGTCCGATTCCATTCGTAAGTGCGAAAATGAATATTGCAGGTAAAGATTATAATTAATTAAAAATCAAAATATCAAATCATGGACAAAGTATTAGCAGGAAAAACTATCTCAGTCACTGAGGAAGGATTTATGACGGATTTTAGTCAGTGGGACAAAGGTATCGGTGATGCCATTGCTGCCGATAATAGTATTACGCTCTCACCGAGACACTGGGAAGTATTGAATTATATTCAGACAGAATATAAAAATGAAGTACCTTTAAGTATCAGAAAAATCGGCAAAAGCGGCGTTGTGGATATCAAAGAGTTTTATGCTCTCTTTCCAAATGCTCCGCTCAAAACAGCCACAAAAATTGCAGGTATTCCCAAACCAGTTAGTTGTATTTAAATTCGCAAATTAATTCACATCATAAAAAATAATAAAATGGAAGATAATGGTTCAGTAAAAAAAATGATGATCATCCTTTCAAAGGCGACATTAGAGAATGTATATGCATGTTTTGTATTGGCTAATGGAGCACGTATGGAAGGCATCGAAGCAGAAATATTTTTTACTTTCTTTGGCTTGGAAGCCATTCACAATAAAAAACTCGATCATCTTCACATCGCAACCGTAGGTAATCCTGCGATGCACATGCCAACTATGCTGGGTGGACTACCAGGTATGGAAGCGCTGGCAACTTCTATGATGAAAAAGGAAATGGAAAAAATAGATATGCCGGATGTTAGAGAATTTTTAGAAATTCTCACAGCTTCGGGCGTAAAACTATGGGCATGTAAACTGGCTATGGATATGTTCCACTATAATAAAGAAGACTTGTTTGAAGATTTAGACGGTGTACTTACCGTTGGCGACTTTTATAAACAAGGTTCAGGAGTCGGTACGCATATGCTGTTTATATAATTTCCTTTAATTATAAATCGCTAGATTGTCTAAATAGAAAAAACAAACAAAAGCAGGTGAAACTAAATGATTTTACCTGCTTTTACTTCTTTGAGCGCTTGTCAATGGCATGCACCAATTTATCTAGATCCTGAATCCGGGTATAGATATGCGGCGTGATGCGAACACAACTGATATTCTCCCACACTATACCGACGGCATGTATTTTATATTCGTTAAACAATGTTGTGTCCAGTTCGCCGGGAGTCATGCCATCTACACTAACACCACAAATAGAACATGAATAAGCATCTTTGAGTGAAGTATGGATTTTGACTTTTGGCATATCTTTGACTTGATTTGCCCAATAGTTTTTGAGATATCGGATACGAGCTTCTTTCCTTTTGCTACCTATAACCTGATGGAAGTTGATAGCTTCTCCGATACCCTGCTCAATGGGAAAACTTCTCGTTCCCAGTGTTTCAAATTTACGGATATCATCTCCGAGGGGTTTGTCGTTACATACCAAAGGCCAGATTTTATGGATATTTTCTTTTTTGATCCACAGCATACCGCTGCCTATCGGTGCTGACAGAAACTTATGTAGCGAAGTACCAAAGTAATCGCATTCGAGCTCCGGCACTTTAAAATCGATCAATCCGAAGCTGTGTGCTCCGTCCACTATTGTTTCTATGTCATATTTTTTAGCCATACGGCATATCTTTTTGACAGGTAAGATTTGTCCTACCCAATTTACGACATGCGTAATATAAATTACCTTAGTTTTGGGTGTAATGGCTTTTTCATACGCAGCCACAATCTCGTCATCATTTTCGATAGGATATTCAAAATTAATCTGCTTATATATTATTCCTTCTCTGGAAGCGCGTTGGTTCCAGGCGTTGATCATATTGGGGTAATCCTGCTTTGTTCCAATAACTTCATCCCCGCTCTTAAGGTTAAGACCAAAAATAACTGTATTCAGTGCTTCTGTGGCATTTCTGTTTACTGCTATTTCTTCGGCATCGCAACCTGCCAGATCCGCCAGTTTTTGCCTCAACGGCTCTCTGCCCTGATCGAGGATGCGCCACATGTAGTAGGATGGACCTTCATTGGCCATTTGATTGTATCTCTCCACTGCTTGTTGTACTATCCGCGGACTGGGACTCACACCTCCATTATTTAGATTGATGATAGAAGGATTGACTGTATAAGCCTGCTGTATGACACTCCAATAGTCTTCATCGGCAGCTAATTGTTCAGCAGTGAAGTTATGTCTGGACTGCTGGAGATCTGACAGTTCGGAAGCATGCCACTCACTAAAAAGACTTTTCGTGGAAAATGCGCCTGCGAGCACACCGGCTTGTTTGAAGAATGATCTGCGTTGGTTCATGGCCTATTATTTATAAAATATCAGCATTCGATTCTATTGTTTCTTCAGCATCTTCATCTCCTGCTACTGTCCTCGCCGGCATATTGCGCGAAACAAAATTGCACCATTGGCATTTTTCAACCCCGCAACCGGGAGCGAAGATATGATTTTTTATATTTTTATATGTTTGTGCCAACTGTTTTCCTACTATTTCGGTTTCAAAAGGTTCAATGGTAAATTCCTTTTTTCTGAATTTACCATCGGTATCTTTTTCTATAAAATCCATGACACCTTTATTCATCACCCAATCGTGACGTTTGTCACCGTCAAGCAACAGACGATAGAAAATAATCTGTCTCCAGTAATCACCGCCTAAATCATCTGCTCCTCCCGTTGGCTCTTTCAGCTTTTGAGAGTCATACTTTCCAGTTTTATAATCTGTGACAGAGATATGATCATCATAGACGTTGATCCGATCCAGTTTTCCGGAGATGGGTACACCCTGATATTCTGTGATGGGTATATTGTATTCCAGCTCATACTTTCTGGGCAGCAGCCATGTACTTTGATATTCTGTATAATATTCTGACAGTACTTTGATCCCGTGTTTTGAGTAATTTTCAAATTCCTGAGCCGTAAAATGGGACTTGTAATTGTCCATACCCTTTACAAAATAATCGGTCAATTTTGAAACACTACCCATGGATCTTGGTAAGGACTGGTTGATATCTGCAAAAAAGTGCTCCAGACCATAGTGTATGGCATTTCCAAAACCCATCGAAGCACTTCTGCCCAACGGAACCCTCAATATATTTTCAAAATAGAACGCCAGCTTGCATTTAAGATATTTGTTGAGGCTGGTGGCACTTATCTTGAAGTTTTCAAGCACATTATCGATCAGCTCGTCGTCGATCAGCTTGGCTTCACCCTGATGATATCTCATGAGTTCAGCTTTGTACTCTATACTGACTTCTTCAGGTATTTCTACTTTTTTGACTTCAGTTTCATTACTCAGTACTTCTGATATAAACCTGGATGGTTCCAGCTCTTTTTCATCATCACCATGGGTGGGATAGCTGATATATAGATAATTTTTAGCTCTGGTTATAGCTACATACATAAGCCTTCGGTCATCTTCGGTCTCCCCTCCACCTACAGATTTTGACAATGTGGGTGGCAGCGAGTAATTAAAATTGGCTCCCCTTTTCTTTTCCCATTGAGCACTATTGGCGCGCATGATAAATACATATTCAAATTCCAGACCTTTGGCTCCGTGACCTGTCATAAAGTGTATACCCTGTTCATTTGAAATGACTCTGTTTACAGGGAGTTCCAGACTATTTTCGTCCATGATATCCAGCAGTCTGATCAGCTCTCTGAGGGTTAAAACCTTGGTTTTGGCAGCTTCATTTTTTACAAAATCAAAAAAGGTATTGATGAGCTGAAGTTTCCATGCCTTATCTGATCCGTGAAGCAGTACGTCCAGAATATGTCCTTCTGTAAGGATTTTTTCTATCAAAGTTTGTATGGTGACATTGGTAATATCAGAAATCCAGGCTTCGAGCATAGATGATACTTTGATGACTGCATCTTTGTCTTTAACTCCAGCTTTGTTCAGTAACTCTCTGTCTGCAATGACTTCGCGCCATTTGAGGTAGGTATCTGATTTTTCATCAGCCTTGCGTCTGCATAGCAAACTCACAGAGGCAATATCAAGGGCAGAAAGACCGAAATACTCATAATGCATGATTTCAAACAGCAAATCTTCGCTGCTATGGGGCTTTGTGAATTCTCCATTGAGGTATCGAAGGATATGGATTAGCCTGAACACGTCATTTTCATTGAGCACATTGACTCTTTTTTTGACATTGACGGGTATCTTTTTTTGCGAAAAGTATTTGACCAGATTCTCTCCGAACTTGTGTTTGGAATATATGACTGCTATTTTGTTGTATGGCGTTCCTCCGTTGTGCAGTTCCAAAATTTTTTTGATGATACCTGCTTCCTCCTGAGTTTCATTTTTATAGGCTATGATTTCAGGGACCGGTGCGGGGGAGACACCATTCAGTCGCTTTTCAGTCAGGTCTTTTGTCAGATAAGGATATCTCCTCACTAATCGGTCTTCATTGTACTCTATGAGTTTTTTGGCTTTGTCGAGTATGATCTGACTGGATCGGTAATTGTCTGATAGCACGATTTCTACCGGTGCAAATTTATCTTTGAAGTCTATTATGCTATTCATATTGGCACCCTGGAACCTGAATATACTCTGATCGTCATCACCCACTATAAAAAGGTTGGGCTGGTCCCAGAAATCGGAAAGTAGAAAAATCAGCTCATTTTGTGCTCCGTTGGTATCCTGATATTCATCTACCAGTATGTATTGAAAACGTTCCTGATATTTTGACAGAAGGTCCGGGACGGTTTTAAATTTTTCTATCACCCACAATATCATATCCTGATAGTCAAAACGCTCTCTACGCGCCATTTCAGCATTGTAGGTTTCGAGTTCCTGAGCTGCAGCCAAGACATTTTCATATTTTTTTAGTTCTTCTTCGACTTTTTTGGTATTAATATCTCCTTTTTCATATTGTGTATTGCTATTTTTATCAAATCTTCTTGTTTTATACATATAGTCAGACCCTTCATCAGTCGCATCAGTGATGTATGCTTTATGTCTTTCATAAGCTTCTAAAATAACTGAAGCATCCCACTTTTCCTGCTTCATCAAACTGAAAAGGGATTTCAGTCTTTTGGTCTCAAAGTAAATATCTCCTTTGAGTCTTTTCAACTGATGATCGTCGCTAAATTTGTCAATTAAAGCTCTGAATACTTCGATCTCTTCGATATCCGAAATCATCTGCAAGTCTCTGAAATGACCAAAATATTGTATGTTTTCTTTAATCACAGTATTGCAGAAAGCATGGAAGGTGTGGATATTTACATTATAAGCATCTGGTCCTATAAATGAATTAAGCCTTTGTCGCATGGCTACCACGCCTGCATCCGTGTAGGTCAGACAGAGTATATTGTGCGGAAAAACGTCCGTTTGAAGGAGAATATTACCTATTCTCACGGCCAGTAGTTGAGTCTTACCGGTGCCTGGGCCCGCTATGGTCATGACCGGACCTTCGATGGTATCGACGGCGAGCTTTTGTTGGGTATTGAGCTGATCGTAAGCTTTTTGCCACGTATCTAAATATTCCTGCTTTATTTTACTCATGATCTTAGTTATAGGTAAAAACTGCCATAAATATAGCACCGAAATTCGGATATGTAAAACTCAGGTCAAATAATAATCTTACGTACTGTTTTGAATTAAAAAAAGAAAAATTTATACGTATTATCTGAACACAAAATATCTGTTCATAAAAAAATTAAAAAATACCCCTATTAGAATGGAAACTATAATACGGGAAACAATAAAAGGTATATCAAAACTCTCTTTGAAAAAGAAAACCCCGGTCGTATTGGCAAATATACTAAATAGATTAATGACTATAAAACGTAAGACTTGCTTTCGTATATGACCATGTCTGTTGAGAAAAGCCCAGTTGCGGCCCAATGTAAAACTAGTCATAGCACCGACTACTGAACCCAGTGATGTAGCAGTTACATAGTACAAAGAAAGTGAATGATGCAAAAGTATAGAAATAGAAAAGTCAACAGCAGTAGATATAAGGCTAACTACCTGTGATCTGATGAATGTTTTTTTGAACGGTGGCTTTTCAAAATTTTGTTTAGGGTAATGGCTCTGACTCATAGCGCCGGATGAAAGAAATAAACTATGATCTGCAAAATAACATTGGCATAGATACCAGCGAGTACATCATCCAGCATGACGGAATGGGGTGTGTGCCACTGATCTATTTTTCTGATGCCTAATGGTTTAATTATGTCAAAAAACCGGAATAAAATAAATCCTGCCAGAAAAATCCAAATGTCAACAGGAAGGAATAGTATACTTATCCAAAATCCAATGGTCTCATCGATAACGACTCGTGAAGGATCCAGTCCCCATTCTGAACTTAATTTTTTGCACGCCCAAACACCACCCGCATAGGAAAATAGTATCAATATTAAATGAATACTATGGAACGATTTAAAATCAACCCCAAAAAAAAGTAAAAGATAACTGATCAAAAAACCTCCTAAAGCACCAAAAGTACCCGGTGCTACCGGAATAAATCCGAGTCCAAAAAAAGTGGCTACAAGTTTGGGAAGTTGGTTCATATGCAGAAAAATAAAGGGCAGGGATAAATTTTATTCCTCCCTTTATTTATTATTTACTACGCTTCGTAATCCAATCCAAGATTGGTGATTAACTCTTCACCTGCCAGATAACGAATGGTGTTTTCAAGCTTATTGAGCTGTTTAAAAATATCATGCATAGGATGAACACCTTTAGGAGCCTGAGGAGATTTAAGGTAAAATGACAACCATTCCTGTATTCCGGACATACCTGCCCTTTTTGCCAAGTCAAGGAAAATAGCAAGATCCAATACCAGTGGAGCTGCCAAAATGGAATCTCGGCAAAGAAAATCCACTTTAATCTGCATAGGATAGTTTAACCAGCCTCTGATATCGATGTTGTCCCAACCTTCTTTATTATCACCACGTGGCGGATAATAATTGATCCTTACTTTATGATACAAATTTCCATAAAGTTCAGGATGTAAGTGTGGTTCCAGAATGTCTTCCAACACACCCAATTTTGATACTTCCTTAGATTTGAAATTATCCGGATCATCCAGTACCTCACCGTCCCTGTTACCAAGAATATTGGTAGAAAACCATCCTTCGATTCCGATAGCTCTTGCTTTAAGTCCCGGGGCAATAACCGTTTTCATCAGAGTTTGACCAGTTTTAAAATCTTTACCTGCGATAGGTGTTCCTGTCTTTTTGGCGAGTTCAACCATAGCCGGGACATCACAGGAAAGATTAGGTGCTCCATTTGCGTAAGGAATACCCATTTTGATCGCAGCATATGCATAAATCATGCTCGGTGGTATATCCTTATGATTTTCTTCCATTCCTTTTTCCAATGATGCCAGAGACTGATGCACTTCAGATTCTTTTATATATATTTCTGTAGACCCACACCATACCATCACAAGTCTATCGCAATCATTGTCTTTTTTAAACTTTTCAATATCCTTCATCAGGGCATTGGCAAATTCCATTTTTGTTTTTCCTTTTTTGATGTGTTTACCATCCAGTCTTTTCACATATTCATGATCAAACACTGCTTTCATCGGCTTGATCTGCTCCAGTTGTGGTTTAAGCTTCTTCAACAATGTCTCATCCAAAACTTTTGCGTGCATAGCGGACTCATATACATTATCGTCAAATATATCCCAGCCTCCAAAAACCACATTTTTTATGGATTGGAGACCGATGACATCCTTGATGAAGGGTTGATGATTTTCGGTTCTTTTACCGATTCTCATTCTACCCATCTGAGTAAGCGACCCTATTGGTAAAGAAATGCCTTTGTTTACTGCAAAAACACCGGCAATAGTTGTTGTGGCTACTGCACCCATTCCAGGCATTAATATTCCCAGTTTTCCTTTTGGTTTTTCAACCTTCATTTTTTTTGCCATTTTTTCAAAAAAGATTTTCAATTAAAATAATTGTATTTAAAACGCTAACCAATGCCAGTATGTTTTTTAAAATTATAAACTAATCTGTGGTTACCTCAATTGTTAGCAAATATCGTGCTATTATATTTCTGTAATTTTAAGAGTAAGTGGCTTATTTATGCACAAAATTAAGATAATCATTCAGAATATCAGAAAATCTGGATTTCATTATCCATTTTTCAAAAATATAAATTGCTGTGACGGCACATAATAGACCCAATAACACATCGATCACATAATGATGAAAGGAATAAACGGCTGCAAACCAAATCCCTATAATATCTATAAATATAAGTATGGATGCCCATTGGAGTCCTTTTTTGCGGGCATAATACCATGTAATCACAGGATAGGCGGCATGTAATGATGGAACTGCAGCAAAAACATTGGAATTTCTAGTGTACATATTGGTAAACAATGGATAGCCAATCAATTGATCAAACCTGACCAAATGTGCCGCACTCCCTTGTACATTAAATAGTTCTACAGTACCGTATTTGGCAAAATACCAGGGTGGAGCAGCCGGATAAATGTAATAAATACAAAATCCAAGCAGATTTGCAAAAAGATATGTAGCACTGAATTGCATTAACATTTTTTTATCTTTAAAAAATAAATAAATACCCAGACCTAAAGGGACAGGTACCCAACTCAGATAAAAAAAGCCACTTAAAAAATCAAGTATCGGAATATTATGTGTATTAAAGTATTCATTGGGAGTGAGAAGTTTATTGTCTATGGTAATGCCAAAAATTGCTTTTTCAATTTCATATGGCTCAATTATTCTGACATCATTGAGCATGTAATTGGGATAGATACGCATAGAGTCGTATATAATCCAGAACAAAATAAAAAAGATAAAAGAATAGGTAAATGTTCTTGTCCACTGATGTACCAGCAACATACACAATAAAAATAATAAAAAACTGAAATGATCTGCTCTAAATCCTACGACCAGATTTGTCCATGCCAGATAAAGTACAGCAAAAAGACCAATAACAATAAAATGATGCCTGTCTGCAGGAAATAAACCGATTTTAAACTTTTCAATAATAGTCATGACTAAAATTGCTTAGTTTTTTAACATGTTTTCAGCATGTTTGAGTCTGGAAAATGCTGTTACATTGGCCAAAATGGCGAGTACAAAAATAGGAAATGTAAAAAAACTGATGGTTTCAATGAGTGGAAATGGAAGCCATGAGACCGAAATTTTGAAATCTGATCCCAATATACCCGACATAATACCGCAAATAATGCCGCTGATACCTATGAGTAAAATTCGTTCCGGGCGCTGCATAAAGCCGACATCAGCCATTTTAAGTCCCAGCCCTTCTGCCCTGGCTCGGGTGTAACTTACCATTACTGAACCTATCATTGCTATAAATGCAAAAAGGGAACTCAAAAAATAATGATTTGCAATTAGGTAATAACAAATACCAAGAAACATGAACATTTCGCTATATCTATCCAATACTGAATCATACAGTGCACCATATTTTGAATCCATTTTACCAACTCTTGCCA
>Ga0105047_10010314_pt1 | contig 15274 bp, 10 predicted proteins | sample MAT04_FD_78384 | JGI IMG/M metagenome (GOLD analysis project Ga0105047, IMG submission 78384) | Freshwater microbial communities from Lake Fryxell liftoff mats and glacier meltwater in Antarctica - MAT-04 (megahit assembly) | ecosystem: Environmental > Aquatic > Freshwater > Ice > Liftoff... | reverse complement strand
CGACGATGACCGGCGACTTCGCCTCGCTCATGAAGTGGGCCGACCAGCACCGCAAGCTGAAGATTCGCACGAACGCCGATTCGCCAGCCGACTCGCTCAAGGCACGCGAGTTCGGTGCTGAAGGCATCGGCCTTTGCCGCACCGAGCACATGTTCTTCGGCGACGACCGCATCGCCGCCGTTCGCGAGATGATCCTCGCCACTGATGTCGAAGGCCGCAAGAAGGCACTGGCGAAGATCGAGCCGTTCCAGAAGGCCGACTTCGTGGGCATCTTCGAGGCGATGGACGGGCTGCCCGTCACGATTCGCTTGCTCGACCCGCCGCTGCACGAGTTCCTCCCGCAGAAGGACAACGTGAAGGGGGCCGAGGAAGTTGCGAAGCAGATCGGCACGACCGTCGCGAAGATCTTCGAGCGAGTCGAAGAACTGCACGAAATGAACCCGATGATGGGGTTCCGTGGCTGCCGTCTGCCGATCGTGTTCCCGGAAATCGGCGACATGCAGGTGCGGGCGATCATCGAGGCCGCGATTGAAGTGAAGAAGAAGGGCAAGAGCGTGCTGCCCGAGATCATGATTCCGCTGATCGGCACGTCGGAAGAACTCGTGCTGCTGAAGAAGCGAGCGATCGCGACGATCGACGAGTGCTTCAAGAAGGCTGGCACGAAGGTCGAGTACCAGATCGGCACGATGATCGAGTTGCCGCGAGCGGCGCTGATGGCAGCCGACATCGCGGTTGATGCGGAGTTCTTCAGCTTCGGCACGAACGACCTGACGCAGATGACGTTCGGCTTCAGCCGCGACGACATCAAGGGCTTCATGCCGACGTACCTGAAGGAGAAGATTCTGCCGGTCGATCCGTTCCAGTCGCTCGACCAGAAGGGCGTTGGTCGGCTGATCGAGATCGCGGTGAAGGAAGGCCGTGAGTCGCGGAAGGCGAAGCACGGTTCGCACCTGAAGGTCGGCATCTGTGGCGAACACGGCGGCGACCCGGACAGCGTGGTGTTCTGCCACGGGGTCGGCATGGACTACGTGAGCTGCTCGCCGTTCCGGGTGCCCATTGCCCGCCTCGCGGCAGCTCAGGCTGCTCTCGGCGCCACCACCGGCCGCGACAAGTAAGAAAGGATTTGCCGCTTGCGGCGTAGCGATCCAGAGCGCTACGCCGCAAGCGGCGAAAACCACCAAGCCCACCCGCCATCGGGTGGGCTTTTTCTGTCACTTGTGGAACTCATCTCATCGGCGCATCACGCGTGGTGCTTCCCGCGTCGTCCGCGAACGCTGTGCGGGAACAGCTTCTCCTGCACCAAATTGCCCGCCGAGTCGAACGGCAGCGGTTGCGGCCCGCCCACGAATTCCAGGTGCGGAAACGCCTTCGCCTCTTCAACAAGCGCCGCCGAGATCCACATTTCCGCGACCTCGAGCGTGTTCGGAATCAGCCCCATCTTTGCGCTCGGAATGTCTGGCTGCCAGCAAGTGTCGAGGCACGCTTCGATCACCTCGCGGTCGGTCTCGAACGCGATCGGCAGCTTGCTCCGCCACAGTGAACGCGCCGTCAGGTTGTTCATGCGGAACGCCGCCTGGTCGATTCCCGTGAGCGCCCGGTTCGTGGTCAGGTCGGCGATGCCGATGCCGGTCGCGTTGCCGTGACTCTCCGGCGACACTTCCAGCACGCCAATCCGCGTGATCTTCGGGTCGTTCGTCTCCAATTCCGGCGACCCCTCGATCAGCATTCGGCCGACCACATTCGGGTCCATGCCGGCGCCGGAGTAGTTCTTGCCGCACTCGCCGATGATGAGCACGTCCAGCGCCTTGAACGGCATCCGACCGAGCAGTTTGCGAGCCTCGATGAGCAATTCCGGCTCGCGGGTCCAGAGGTCGTCGCGATCCACGATTTCGAGCTTCGCCGTTTCCTCGTTGCCGTTCTCCAGGATCGCCAGGCCGCCGATAAATGGCGTCTTCTCGACGATGACCTTGCCCGCAGCCGGGATCATCTCACGCAAGCCCCGCGGGCCGAAGCTGTGAACCTGGTCCGCTCCGCGTTGCTTGCCCAGCCCGATGACGAGCATCTTCAGGATGCCGCTCTCGAAGTCGCCGCGGAAGTCGGTGTGCGGCTTCACTCGCGCCACGGTGACGACGCCGTCGGCCGCGAGCGCGTTCTTGTCCCAGTACACCGGCTGGTTCCACGAGTTCGTGCCGATGACCGACACGTCCATGTCGGTCACGACCGGCACGCCGAGGTGGGCTTCGTCGAGGTCGTAGCTCGCGAGCAGTTCCCGCTGACCGATGGGGGTAGCCCCGCCGTGCGAGCCCATCGCGGCGACGACGAACGGATTCGCCCCGAGTTCCTTCAACGCATCGACGGTGGCCTTCGCGATGGCGCAATAGTTCTTGATGCCGCGACTGCCGCACGCCACGGCGATACGCATCCCGGGCTTGATTCGCTTGGCGGTCTTCGACGCGAGCCACTGACGACGCACCTCGCCGGCGACGTCGGCGACCTTCGGTTGCGGGGCAGTCTGGCGAACGAGCTGAACGTGCGGGATATCCACGGGAACCTCATACATGGAGAGAAAACGAGCCACAGATGAACACAGATGAAACACAGATCAAGCAAAGACTGATACGCGAGAAACTCAGGGTTACGGCACCATTGGTTCTCTGCTTCGTCTTTATCTTATCTGTGTTTCATCTGTGTTCATCTGTGGCTACTCTGCGGGTTCACTCTGGCGTCACCTTCAGGGTCACGCGCTTTTCCTTACGCAGCACCACCACCTCGACCGCGGTGCCGGCCTTCTGGCCACTCATCGCGGTCATGTAACCGGTCACGTTCTTCACCGGCTTGCCGCCGATTTCCACGATCACGTCGCCGTCCTTGATGCCGCCCTTCTCGGCCGCACCACCCGGCGACACGCCCTCCAAACGCATCCCCTCTCCCTCATACATGTAGTCCGGCAGCACGCCCAACTTCGGACCCGACACCCGCGGCGTCGATGACTCGGTCGGATCTCGCCACGGGTCTTTCGTCGCGAAGTATTTCGGCTTGTCGCGTGTGGTCAGTTCCTCGGCCAGCGTCTGCACCAGGTCCGCGACCTTCTTCATGCCGGGCACGTTGATCTTCTCGGGCACGTCCGTGGGCCGGTGATATTCGCCGTGCGTGCCGGTGTAGAGGAACAGCACCGGAACCTTCTTGCGGTAGAACGAATCGTGATCGCTCGGGCCACTGCCAGCCTGCTGCTTGCTCAGCTTGAAATCCACCTTCCCGTTCGCCAGATCCAACAGCTTCTCGAAGCCCTCGCCGGTGCCCACGCCGAACACGATGAGCCGATCCTTCTTCTCGCTCAGCCCGAGCCAGTCGGTCGGCACCGGCTTCGTGCGGCCGACCATGTCCATGTTGAGCATCGCCGCGGTCTTGTCGAGCGGGAATAGCGGGTGTTTGCAGTAGTATTGCGACCCGAACAGCCCGCGTTCCTCCGCACTGAACGCGATGAACACGAGCCGCCGACCCTGCCGATCCTTCATCGCTCCGAAGCGGCGAGCCAGCTCGATCAGCGCCGTGGTGCCGCTCGCGTTGTCGTCGGCTCCATAGTGGATTTTCCCCTCTGCCGCCTTCCCGCCGAGGCTCGCGAAGGTGCCGTAGCCGACGTGGTCGTAGTGTGCCCCGATCACGACGGTCTCATCGGCCAGCGGGCCGGACCCTTCCAGCACGCCGATGATGTTCTTGCACTTGAACTCCGTGCGGTTCACGGTCACTTCGGCGTTGGCCTTCCAGCCCCTGATCTCGAACGAACGCGGCTTCAGATCCTTGTCGATGAGCGTCTCGATGTCGGCGACCGTGCGAATCGCCCCCTGTGCGATGAGCGGGTCGAGGATTTCACGCTTCACGAACATGACGGGGAACGGTGCCGGTTCGGTGCCCATCGCGTGGTTCAAGAACTGTGGCAGCGGGTCGCGTGGCCCGGCTGCGCTTACGTCGTTCACCATGATGATGCCGGCGGCCTTGTGTGCGACCGCGTTCTCGATCTTCGATGCGAACGGCGCGTACTCGCTCTCGTCGGGCGTGGCGACGGTCGTGTCGAATCGCTTGTCGCCTTGCGTGCCGTAACGCGGAATGCGACGCAGCATCACGACAATTTTGCCGGCAGCGTCGATGCCCTCGTAGTCGTCGTACTTGAGTTTCGGGGCGGTGATGCCGTAGCCCACGAACACGAGGCCGGCGTTCGCCTTCGACGTCGGACTGAAACCCATCACGCTGTACTCGGTGCCGGACTTGAGTTCCTTGGACACGTCGCCCCTTGCCTTGAGCAGCGTCAGCGAGGTGGGTTCGGCGAGTTTGACGCCGGAGGTGATGGTGAACGGCTGGAAGTACGAGCCGTCCTTCATCGCGGGCTTGAGGCCGGCGTGCTTGAACGCGTCGACGATGTACTCGGCCGCCTTCTCGATGCCCTTGGTTTCGACGCCACGCCCTTCGCACTCGGGACCGGCGAGGAAGAAGATGTCCTTTCGCATTCGTTCGAGAACGGGGTCGCTGAACGGCTTCTGAGCGAGTGCGGATGCGGTGGTGAGCGCGAGCAGTAGACCGGCCAGAGTGGCCGCGAAAAGGCGACGCGAAGGCATATGCGTGAATCCTCGGGGCGTGAATGGTCGAGGCTGGCGAGAGTGTTTCTATTATGACGCAGGCGCTCGACGTGCGACAAGTCCCGAGATGGAACTATGAGATGGGGAAGTCAAGCGATTTGTGTCTTCTCATCGTTTCCAGGCGTGATGCATACCCCACGTCTGGAAGACCGCGTTTCAGGCCTGGAAGACCCATTTCAGGCCTGGAAGACCTTCATTCGCCTCTGGAATAGAACGATTCACGTCTGGAAGACCGATTCCAGGCCTGGAAGACCTTCATTCGTCTGGAAGAAAGATTGTCCAGGCGACCGGCGAGAGATTACGCCTTGGCGACGAGATCGGTTGGCTTCCGCACTCGCCGACGGACGAGCCCGCCGAGTGCGAGCGCTCCGAAGCCGATTCCGAGAACAGCCGCGGGCTCGGGAACTGGAACCACTTTGAAATCAAGCATGAGTAAAGCTTCGGTTCCTGTGGTGTCAACCGTCAGCGAGACTTCGTCGAAATTCAGACCCGTTGAGGAGGTGAGTTCGTAATCGCCAGTGGGGACTGTTGTGACAGCATTATCCGGGTACGTGAAACCGTTGAGTGTGATCGTGCCCTCCACGTTCGCCAAGGTGAGGGTGTAGTACTTACCGGGTGCGAGAACTGTCGTCCCGTTGGAGCCGCTGATCACGTCGATGATGAGTTTGGAGCTGGTGGTGAGGTTGCCGCCGTTGGTGACGCTGATCTTGCTTGCGTCGGCTGTGCCAGGTCCGCTCGTATCCGTCCGGCTCACCTCCACCCGAAGGGTCGGCAGAGCGAAGCCATCTGCGCGGGCCAAGTTGAGATTCCCCGCGATGGTAAGGGTGCCCAGAACACCGGGGGAACCACCGCGGATCGTACTCGACGACACCGTCAGGTCGCCCCCCGTGACAGCCCCTGAGCCTTGCAGCGTCTGCGGAACGGCAGTGTCAGACCCAATTGTGTAACTGCCTGGAATAGATAAGGTTGCCGTTGTAACGATGGTCGTCCCAACAGTAATCGTTCCGCTCTGGCTGATGTACCCGTCACCATCGAGTTGAAGCGTGCCGGCGATGATCGTCGTGGCGCCGGTGTAAGTTTTGGCGTCCCCGAAAATCAGGGTGTCTTCACCATCCTTGACGAGGTTCCCCGTTCCGTTAATAGCGTACGTCGGATTGTCCGCTTGATTGAAGATTAAGGTCCCAGCGTTATCGATCTTTGCGATGGAGCCCTCGTCTACGAATGACGCTGACGAGGAGCCATTACCGAGTTGGAAGGTCGCGCCGCTGCCAATGGTGATCGGCCCGTTAAAAGTGTGATCGTTCGTTAATGTGACAACGGTGCCCATCCCCTCGATGAACAAATTACCAGGCCCATTAATCGCGTTGTTGTTATCACGGCCGGTGAAAGTCAGAGCCGAACCGGAGTTGAGGATGAGGTTTCCGTCGTTCAACAGGACGCCCGTTGAGATGGGTCCACCGAGGCTGAGCGTCCCACCGTCCACGGTAAAACCTGCGTAACTCGTCCCACCCGCCGAGAGATTCAGGGTGGTTCCGGCACCGGTAACGCTGACACTTCCAGCGAAAGTGTTTGCCGTCCCCGTCAGATTCACCGTTCCTCCGCCCTGAACCGTGAGCGTCGGCCCACCCGTGCCTCCGAGGATCCCCGAGTGTTCCACCGTGCTGCCCGAGCCGATATTCCAGGTCTGACTTGCGCTCAGAAACAGGTCCGCAGTGATTGTGGTGTTCCCATCCGAGACCGCGAGGCCACCCGCACCGAGGTCCAAGGTCCCGGACCCGGTAATGTTGTACTTGCCCGAACCCGAATTATCGATCGTGATGCCATCCGTAAACAGAGTACCAACAACGTTCGGATTCACGAGTGAAGAAGAACTCACCTTCTCGAAAATCGCTGTTCCACCGGTAACCGTCCAATCCGAACCCGTTGGCGACCAATTGGCAGACGTTGCCCAGTCGGTGTTCGGATCGGTGTTTTTCCAGGTGTATGGCGTCTGTGCGTGGGATGTGTTCGCAGTCAGGCCGAGCGTTGCGGTCAGAAGTGCTGCCAGCAGATAAATACGCGACGTTCGCACAGGCTTTCCCCACCTGACAACGAGACCCACTCGAATCTAGCACAACAATCTTGCAACAGACATTTTCGCCCAGCGCAACACAAAAAGCGAGTGGTCACAGGAAAATACGTCGGAATGATGCAATGAAAATTCCGACCTGCCCTAAATGTTGTACTCCGCGTCGAAAATCTTCCCGGATTTCGGCGTCACATACACAACGTCCGTCGGCTTCAACCCGAGGCTCTTGTATCGCTCCGGCGACACGTCCACGGTAATCACCAACCCGAAATCTTCCGCCATCAGCCGCACCTTCACGATCGACCCCGCCGGGGTGATGTGCAGCACCTTCGCGAGCATGCAGTTCCCACCCTCGGCCGAGTGCGAGATGTCCAACTCGTGCGGGCGAATGTACGCGTCGATCTTGCCGTTCTCTTTCGTGCCGAACAACTTCGCCGGCAACTCCACCGTGCTCTTGTCGCCAAGCAACGCCCTGCCGCCCTCGACGCGAACCGGCAACTTGTTCACGTTCCCCAGGAAATCCATGACGAACGCCGTCGCCGGGTGCTCGAACACCTCGATCGGCGCACCCACCTGTTCGATCTTCCCCCTGTTCATCACCACGACGCGATCCGCAACCTCGAACGCCTCCTCCTGGTCGTGCGTCACGAAGATGCTGGTGACGTGGAACTCGTCGTGAAAGCGACGCAGCCAGGTGCGGAGTTCACTTCGCACCTTCGCATCGAGGGCACCGAACGGTTCGTCGAGTAGCAGCACTTGCGGGTCGGGGGCCAGCGCACGCACGAGCGCGATACGCTGCCGCTGACCGCCGGAAAGCTCGCTCGGGTAGTGCTTCGCCTTCTCTTCGAGCCGCACCAACTTCAGCAGTTCCATGACGCGATGCTGAACTTTGTCTTCGGGCGCCTTGCGAACACGCAGCCCGAACGCCACGTTCTCGAAGACGGTCATGTGGCGGAACAGTGCGTAGTGCTGGAACACGAACCCGACGTTGCGATCCTTCGCCGACCGCTGGGTGATGTCGTCTTCCTTGAAGAGCACGGTGCCCGCGTCGGGAACTTCGAGGCCCGCAATGATCCGCAGGAGCGTCGTCTTGCCGGAACCGGAAGGGCCGAGGAGCGCGACGAGTTGCCCGGCGGGGCACTCGACGGACACGTTATCGAGGGCGACGAAATCCCCGAATCGTTTCGAGACGTTCTGAGCGGAGATGGACATTCGGGTATTCGGGTATCGGGTATCGGGTATCGGGTATCGGGTATCGGGAACCGCTCATCAGGCAGGTTGGAATCGGGTGATTTCCGATTGCCGATTCCCGATCCCCGATCCCCGGTTTATCATTATCCGAATCAAGTTGGTAGGGGAACAGATCTACCGTCACCTACCTTGTCACCTCAACGGGTCGTTCGATGTCGAAGAAGTCGCGAGCACGCCAGAACGCGAAGGCACCACAGCCAGGCGCAGTCGTGCAGCCCACCGACCCCGCAGGCTGGGGCTTCCCGTGGAAATCGCTCGTGATGTTGGCGGTCGGAATTGCCGTCGGCGTCGGGTTCGCGGTGTGGTTCGTCAGCGACGGCCCGCCCGGGTCTGCGCCCGAGGGAATGGTGTGGATCCCCGGCGGCAAATTCACGATGGGCACGACCGACAAGAGCCAGCACTTCGTCGACGCGTCCCCGGAACACGAGGTCGAGATCGACGGCTTCTGGATGGACGAGGCGGAAGTCACGAATGCCAAGTTCGCGGCGTTCGTCGAGGCGACCGGCTATGTCACGGTTGCCGAGCGAGTGCCGACGATGGAATCGATCACGGCGGGTCGGGCTGCGCATCAGCCGCCACCAGATCCGTCGGAGTTGGTCGCGGGGGCGCTGGTGTACACGCCGCCGAAGGAGCCGGTGCCGTCGCACGATCCGCGGGGTTGGTGGTCGTGGGTGCCGGGTGCGTGTTGGAAGCATCCCGAAGGGCCAGGCACCGACATCAAGACTCGGATGGACCATCCGGTTGTGCACGTGTGCTGGACCGACGCCGACGCTTACTGCAAGTGGGCGGGGAAGCGATTGCCGACCGAAGCCGAGTGGGAACGGGCGGCACGCGGCGGCCTCGTCGGGAAGAGTTACGTTTGGGGCGACGACGCACCGGGTGCGGACGGTAAGTGGCGCTGCAACATCTTTCAGGGCGAGTTCCCGTGGAAGAACACCGCTGGCGACGGGCACCCTCGCACGGCACCCGTGAAGAGTTACCCGCCGAACGCGTACGGGCTTCACGACATGGCGGGGAACGTGTGGGAGTGGTGTGCGGACTGGTACACGCCGAGTTACTACCGGGTGAGCCCGTCGAAGAACCCGAAGGGCCCGGAGGCGAGTTACGACCCGAGCCGCCCGGACGACGAGAACCCGCTGATGCCGAAGCGGGTGCAGCGTGGCGGCTCGTTCCTGTGCAGCGACGGGTTCTGTTCTCGCTACAAGCCATACGGTCGCGGCAAGGGCGACGTGGATACGGGCCAGTCGCACGTCGGCTTCCGCTGTGCGAAAGACGCGAAGTGAGCCGCTTGCGGCGTAGCGCTCTGGTGAGCGCTACGCCGCAAGCGGCTAAACCCCCAACCTACGTGGGCAGCTTCTTCAGCAGGTTCACCATCTCGATCGCGCACACCGCGGCCTCGAAGCCCTTGTTGCCGGCCTTCGCACCGGCGCGGTGAATCGCCTGTTCCAGCGTGTCGCACGTCAACACGCCGAAGATCACGGGAACACCGCAACTCAACCCCACGTTCGCGATGCCACTCGTCGCGGCGCCCGCAACGTGGTCGTAATGGTCCGTGTCGCCGCGAATCACGCAGCCCAGGCAGACCACCGCCGCGTACTTCCCCGACTTGCCGAGCTTCTGTGCGACCAGCGGAATCTCGTAGGAGCCGGGCACGCGAACGACGTCGACGCGGTCGTCGCCGACGCCGTGGCGTTTCAGGGCGTCGGTTGCCCCTGCCGTCAGTTGATCCACGATGAAGCCGTTGAAGCGGGCCGCGATCAGCACGAACCGACCGGCAGGGGAAGAGAAGTCGCCTTCGTAGAGCATGGGTTGAAGCCCAAGGGTTCGGGAATGGGAACGAAGAAGCCCCGGCGGGAGACGCCGGGGCCGTTGTTTCACTGCAAGCGAACTCAGTACCGACGGCCGCCGCCGCCGCCGCCGCCGCCGTAGCCACCACCACCGCCGCCGCCGCCGCCGTAGCCGCCACGGCTGCCGCCGCCGCCGCCACCGCCGTAGCCACCACGACCGCCGCCGCCGCCACCGCCGCCGCCACCCTCACGGGGCTTGGCTTCGTTGACGGTCAGGGCGCGGCCGTCAAGCTGCGCGCCGTTGAGAGCTGCGATGGCCTGGTCGCCACCTTCGCTCATTTCGACGAAAGCGAAGCCACGGGGGCGACCGGTTTCTCGGTCCATGATGACCTGAACCTTGGTCACGCTGCCGTACTGGGAGAATACTTCCCGCAGTTGGTCCTCGGTGGTCGAGAACGCCATGTTGCCGACATACAGATTCTTAGCCATCGCTGGTCTCTACGGAAAACTTGGGGAAGGCGGGCCGTTGGCCGTCGTCTTCGGTGGAGGGCGATTGCCCACTCACCACCCACAATATAGCCCAGGTTCGATCGCACGCATCAGGTAATTTCCAGAGAATCGCAAAGAGTGTCGAATATCTGTGCAGGGGTCTTTCTGGCTCACTTCTTGTTGCGGGGGTCGTCTTCGGGGTTCAGGTAGTCGATCGCCCACGGGCCTTCGCCGTGAAGTTGCAGGATCGTTTCGCCCTTCACCCAGCCGAAGTGCTTCATCTTCGCGTCGGTGCGGCCGTAAGAGCCGGCGGGCAACGCGACGCCAACTTTCTCGTCGAATTTCGCACCCATTCCCAGGTAAAGCGTGCCGGAAATGACCGTCACCCGTTCGTCCTTCGGGTGCGTGTGCGGCATCACCTTCATCCCGTCCGGCATCTTCACTCGCATGACGAACGGGCCTTCCTTGCTGGGGTCGCCTTCGAGAATCACGTACTGTGCGCCCTTCTGGAGGGTGGCCGGTCCGTCCTGCCATTTCAGGTCGGCGGGGGTCAGAATTTCGTGGTCTTTCTTGTGCCCGCCGGGCTTCTTTTTGTCGTCGGCGAGCGACCACAGCGACACCGACAGCACCGCGACCACGGCAAACCAACGCACGGGAAACATGGCAATGCTCCATCAGGTTGAAGGTTGATCGGGGGCGCCCGGGTCCGGAGCTTTCGGCAGCAGCGCGTCGAACGCCTCTCGCATGACCCACGCCTGCCGGGTCACATTCTGGAACACGCTCGCCTGCTCCAACGCGGTTCGCAGGGCTTCCTTCGTCGCGTCGGGCACGGCCTGAGCGTTCACAAGGAAGCGAGCCGCACACGCATACGTTTCGTAACAGCCACGGTGATCGCCGGCGTTGAACGCGGGGGCACCGAGGCGAATCGCCAGCGACAGGTAAAGCTGAACCTCGCGGCTACTCAGCGACGGCCCGCCCATTTCGCCGATCGCGTCGAAGGCGTTCCGCATCACCCACGCCTGCTCGTTGGGGTCGTCGAGCTTCTCGACCCTCTCGAGCGCCTCACGCAGCTTCGTCCGTGCTTCTTCCGGGCCCGAGGCGATCGTCGCGAGGATCATGCGAGCGGTGCACGAGTAGACGCCGAAGCAACCCTGGTGGTCGCCGGTGTTGTACGCGGGGGCACCGATGGAGATCGCCATTCCGATGTACGTCTGCATCGCGGCGAGCGGATCAGCGAGCACCGCGGGTCCGTCCTCCGCGGGCTCGTCGTCTTCGTCGCCGAGCAGGCCCTCGATGGCGGCTTGCATCTCCTCGGCCTGGTCCTCGGGTTCGCCGGCGTTCTCGGCGTCGTCGAGGGCGCGTTCCAGCCGGAAGTCAGCGACCTCGCCGAGCCCCTTCACCTTGCGGGCGAGGCGGGCGGCACACGCGAGCAGTTCGTAGCAGCCACTGTGGTCTTCGGCGCCGGCGGCCTTGGTGCCCAGTCGCAGCGCGGTGACGAGGAGCAGTCGTGCGGGGCCAAGTGGATCGTCTTCGTCGTCGGATGCCATGTTGCGCCTCGGTCTGGAGAGCGGATTGAGTTGATGTAGCTTATACAGCCGGTCAATCCAGACCCAAGGGTTCCGCTTGCGGCGTAGCGCTCCGGAGCGCTACGCCGCAAGCGGCAAATCATTACTGGCTCACGAACTGAGCCACGGGGCGGGGTTCTCGATGCACTTCGACAGCGTTTGCAGGAAGCGTGCCGCGGGGGCACCGTCCACGATGCGGTGATCGAACGTCAGGCTCAGCGTGACCACATCCTGGCCCCGAACGCGGTCGCCGACCATGACCGGCTTGCGCTCGATGCGGCCGACGCCAAGAATCGCGCACTCCGGCGGGTTGATGATCGGCGTGAATGCGTCGATGCCGAACGGGCCGAGGTTCGTGATCGTGAAGCAGCCGCCCTGCATGTCGGCCATCGAAATGCTGCCGCGGCGGATGCGGTCGATCAGCGCGAGCGACTGCGTCGTGACCTGTCGCAACCCCAGCGACGGCACATCACGCACCACCGGCACGAGCAACCCCGCGTCGGTATCCACCGCGAAACCGATGTTGATGTTCGTGGTGTGTGCGATGCCCTTGTCGGTCCAGCGTGCCATGAGTTGCGGATGCTTCTGAAGCGACACCGCGACCAGTTTCAGCAGGAAATCGTTGTACGCGGGCACCGGCTCGCCATTCGCCGCGGCCTTGAACTGATTGCGAAGGTTTACGAAGTTCGTCGCATCGACCGCTGATGTCAGCGTCACGGGGGCCGTGGTCTGTCGGCTCTCGACCATGCGTGCCGCGATGGCCTTCCGCATCGGCGTCAACGGCACGACGCCGTCCACCACCGTTCCCGGGACGTTGATTCTGGCAGTGACGTCGACCTTCGCAGCAACATCCCGTTCGCGCACCCGACCGTTACGACCGGTGCCGGGGAACTTCGTGGCGTCGATGCCCTGGCGTTCAGCAAGCCGACGAGCCCGCGGCGTGATCGCACCAGAATGAACTGCGGCGACCGGCTTCGCGATATCTTCGGAGGTCACGCGACCGCCCGGACCGCTGCCCGCAACCTGCCGCAGATCGACGCCGCGTTCCCGCGCCAGTCGCCGCACGGACGGACTTGCAGCCGGTTCAACCTTTGCCTGGGGTCGCGGCGGTTCGCTGGGTTTTTCAGCTTGCGGAGGGGCTTCGCCGGGTTGCAGAAGGTAGCCGATGGTGGCACCCACCGCGACGCGGTCGCCAGGCTTCGGACCGCTTGCGGGAATGTGAAGCGTCCCGACGTCGAGGCTTTCGATTTCTTCCGTGGCCTTCTCGCCTTCGAGGCGGAACACGACGTCGCCGGATTTCACGGGGTCGCCGTCGGCCTTGATCCACTCGACGAAGGTGCCCTCTTCCATGTTCCAGCCGAGGCGGGGAATCGTCACAGGAATCGGCATGTGTTCCTCGTCTTCACTCTGTGGACCGCGGCCGGCTCGGCCGCTTGCCGACGCAAGAATGTTGGGGTTGGATCGACTCCGAAGCCGACCGAATTGTCGCAGCTTTTGCGGCCGAGCCGGCCGCGGTCCACAGACAGAAATCGGAAATCACTCCGCCAGCAACTCACGAATCGCCTTCACCACCGCCTCGGTGTCGATCACCACGGCGGCCTCCAACGGCGGACTGTACGGCGTCGGCGTGTGCATCCCGTTCAGTCGGCGAATCGGGGCGTCGAGTTCGTCGAAGTAGCGATCCGCGACCTGCGCCGCGATCTCCGCACCGATGCCGTACATGCCGAACGCCTCGTCCACGATCAACAGCCGACCCGTCTTCGCGACCGACTTCCCGATGGTTTCCACGTCCAGCGGCGCCACCGTTCGCGGGTCGATCACCTCGATGTAATGCCCTTCCTTTGCCAGCGTTTCCGCCGCATCAAGCGTTCGCGACACCATTCGTGTCAGCGCCACCACCGTGAGATCCCTGCCCTCACGCACGACCGACGCCTGCCCGAACGGAATCTCGTATGCGGCTTCCGGCACTGCTGTCTTGCCCGTGCGGATTTCGCGGTGTTCGAGGAACAGCACGGGGTCGTCGCACCGCAGGGCGTGGTGAAGCAGTCCCTTCGCGTCGTAGGCATTTGACGGCACCACGACCCGCAACCCCGGGAAGTGTGCGAACATCGGGTAGTAGTTGCCCGAGTGGTGCGTCGCGGCCGAGTGACCGATGCCGATGCAACCCCGCAGCACGATCGGCATTTTCAACCGTCCGCTGCTCATGTACTGCATCTTCGCGATCTGATTCACGATCTCGCCAATGCCATCGAGCACGAAGTCCGCGAACATGAAGTCGATCACAGGCCGGGTGCCGGTCATCGCCGCGCCGCCGCCAAGCCCCACGAACCCGCGTTCAGCAATCGGCGTGTCACGCAGCCGTTCGGGGCCGTACTTCTCGTACAGGCCAGCGGTCGTCTTGAAGTTGCCGCCACGGATGCCGATGCCTTCGCCGAGCACGAAGATGTTCGGATTCGCGGCCATTTCGTGCGTGAGTGCTTCGAGCGTCGCCTGCGAATAGCTGATGAGTCGGTCACCCGGCGGCGGCTCTGCCGGAACCCGGCGCGGTTCCGCATAGATGTGCGCCGCAGCCGATTTCGCATCGGGCCAAGGACTCGCTTGCGCTGCGCGTTCCGCTTCCTCGACCAGTTGCTGAATCCCATTCTCGAGCGATTCTAACTCTGCCGCGGTGGCCACGCCCTTGGCGATGATGGTGCCTCGAAGGCGTTCGATGGGGCACTTCGCCCTCCACGCTTCGACGTCGGCCCGCGTGCGATACGTGAAGTCGCCCATGCCCTCGGCGTGCGGCCGCGTGCGGTACGTCTTGCACTCGAACAGCGTCGGACCGCCCCCGGTGCGGGCACGCTTCACCGCTTCACCCGCCGCTTCCTGAACCGCGAGAACGTCGTTGCCGTCGAGTTCGATTCCCGGCATTCCGTAGGACGCCCCACGCGAAGCCACGCTCGGATTCGCGGCCGCGTCCTTGAAGGGCACTTCGGTTGCGAACTGGTTGTTTTCGCACACGAACAGCACCGGCAGCTTCCAGATCGACGCGAGGTTCAGCCCTTCGTGGAACGCCGCGTTGTTCGAGGCACCGTCGCCGAAGAACGCTACCGCTACGTTGTCCTTCTTCATCAGCATGAAACTGTAACCAGCTCCCGCAGCTTGAAGGATGCACGGCCCGACGATGCCGCTGGTGCCCATCATGCCGACTTCGGGCGAGAAGATGTGCATGCTGCCGCCGCGGCCCTGCGAACAGCCGTTCGATCGCCCGTAAAGTTCGGCGATCAACTCCAGCACCGGCATGCCCTTCGCGAGTGCGTGGCCGTGACCGCGGTGCGTGCTGAACACGACGTCTTCACGCCGCAGGTGCGAACACACCCCGACCGCGATCGCTTCCTGGCCGACGTAGGTGTGGCACGCCCCGTGAACGAGGCCGCGCTGGTGCGATCGCGCGAGTTGTTCCTCGGCCCGGCGAATGAGCGTCATCTGTCGAAAAAGTTG
>Ga0105047_10010313_pt1 | contig 15275 bp, 12 predicted proteins | sample MAT04_FD_78384 | JGI IMG/M metagenome (GOLD analysis project Ga0105047, IMG submission 78384) | Freshwater microbial communities from Lake Fryxell liftoff mats and glacier meltwater in Antarctica - MAT-04 (megahit assembly) | ecosystem: Environmental > Aquatic > Freshwater > Ice > Liftoff... | reverse complement strand
TTTTCTCGTCCATATCCAAAACACTTTCAGGTGTCTCATTCTGGACAACCAGCCCTTGCTCGTCACTAGAGGCATATACTTCTATATCCTCAACCCTATTCGCGCCCCGACTGCGTTCTCGATAAATATCCACGCAAAGGTTACGAGTCAATTGAGTGAGCCAAGCCTTAAAGTTGACGATTTTACCCGCATACTTTTGCACCTTTTCCAACGCTTTGAGCATCGCCCGACTGAGCGCATCTTCAGCATCCGTTGGGTTGCCCATCCACTTAATGCAGCAACGATAAAGATGATCTCGATACTGTTGCCATTCCTGCCAAAAAAATGATTGTATATCTAAAGTGAGATCGCACTGTTTTGAAATGGTAGATGCTTGAGAATTAAATTCCATACAATTAATCTATTACCACGCTTAAAAGCTAGTTTGTAACTGGCTTATAAAGCTACATTAGCTATTAACATTAAGCCAAACAACCTATAAATCTCATAAATAATCTCACTCAAATCTCATAAATAATCTCATCAGTGAAGTATGTATTGTGAGATACTTACTTAGAGATCCGTATTAAAAATTCGGGTTAACCTAATCTACGCAGAAAAAAAAGCGATCGCCTCCATGAACCTGAATTCTGTCCTTGAAGTCATTAACCGCAAACTGATCGAGAGCCAAAATCCTCCCCTAAATTCCGCAGAAACTCTGATTCTGCAAGGCATCTGGGAGTATAAAACCTACAACCTAGTTGCCGAAGAAGCGGGCTACAGCCCCGGTTACTTTACTAATGTTGTCGCGCCGGAGTTATTCCGACAACTCTCCGAGATTACCGGCCAGCGGGTTACTAAAAAAAACTGTCGGACACTGCTAGAGTCCTATATCGCCGTCTGGGCAACAGCGGAGAAAACGTTACCCAAGCAATATCCTGTAAACTTTTTTACCAGTGTCTTGCAGGATATGTCTCCTTGCTTTCCTAGTGGAGCCGTCTCTCTCGACTCCCCGTTTTACATTGAACGTTCTCTTATTGAGAAGCAAGTTTATGCAGAAATCAGTAAACCAGGAGCCTTAGTGCGGATTAAAGCTCCTCAAGAAATGGGCAAAACCTCGCTGCTGCTGAGAGTTCTGGACTACGCCAATCGCTTGGGCTATCGCACGGTTAACCTAAACCTACAGCAAGTTGACCAAACCATTTTGAGTGATGTGAATCGGTTTTTGCGCTGGTTGTGTGCCAACATCGCCCGTCAGCTTGACAAAGAACCGAAACTAGATGACTATTGGGATGAAGACATTGGCGGCAAAATCAGCAGCACTCTCTATTTGCGAAACTATTTGCTAGAACCAATAGATTCTCCTCTCGTTCTAGCTTTAGATGAGGTGAACCAGATTTTTGAACATCCTCAAGTAGCCAAGGATTTTTTCCCCCTGTTGCGCTCGTGGTATGAAGAAGCCAAAAGAGTAGCTGTATGGCAGAAACTGCGCCTAATTGTGGTTCATTCTACGGAAATTTATGTTCCCCTTCAGCTTAAGCAATCGCCTTTTAATGTGGGGCTACCGATTCAGTTAAACAATTTCAGTTTAAATGAGGTACTGGAGTTAGCCAAACGGTACGGACTCAATTGGACGGGTGAGGAGGAGGCAAAACTTTTGATGAAGATGGTAGGGGGGCATCCGGCACTGGTGCATCTGGCAATCTATCACCTCAGTCGTGGGGACGTAACGCTGACGCAACTGCTGCAAAGTTCCCCTACATCTACGGGGATTTATTCGAGTCACTTGCAGCGCCATCAAGTAACCTTGCAAGAACAGCAGGAATTAGCGTTCGCTTTTGGTACAGTTCTGAGTGCCACTGAACCTGTACCATTAGAACCCATCCTGGCTTACAAGTTAAACAGCATAGGGCTGATTAAGTTAAATGAAAATAAAGCAACACTAAGTTGTCAGTTGTATCAACAATACTTTCAGAATTTTTATTAGGAATGTGAGCCAAAATTGGCAGCATTTGGGATTTTGAAAATGAATACTACCCATAACTAAATCATATTTTGCGATAGCTTGGAGGAGGTTGCATTTGAAGGCTGGTTCTTTAACTGTTGTCGGTACGGGGATTCAATTAGTTGGTCATCTGACCTTAGCAGCAAAGGCGTGGATTGAGCAAGCCGACAAGGTTCTGTTCGCTGTAGCTGACCCAGTTACGGGAAAATGGCTACAGACACTCAATGTCACCGCAGAAGCCCTGCCTTACAATACCAACAATCAGCGGCGCAGAGAGACATACCGGGAGATGGTCGATCGTATTTTGGCTGAAGTTCGTCAGGGGTTGAATGTTTGTGCGGTTTTTTACGGTCATCCCGGTGTTTTCGCTTACCCCACTCATGAAGCGATTAAACAGGCGCGTCGTGAAGGTTTTAGGGCGCAAATGTTGCCAGGAATTTCAGCGGAAGATTGCTTATTTGCTGACCTGGGTCTCGATCCAGGACGCAGCGGATGTCAAAGTTTTGAAGCCACTGACTTTCTGATTCGGGGGCGTAAATTTGACCCGACCAGTGCTTTAATTTTGTGGCAGATTGCGATGATTGGCAATCTGGGTTTTTATCAAGAAGCGATTCAATTGCGCGGTCTAACTGTGTTAGCTGAAGTGTTAGAAACACACTATAGTTCTGACCACGAAGTAATTGTTTACGAAGCAGCGGTTTATTATCCGGTTTGCGAGCCAGTTATCCAGCATATTCCTCTGTCCAAAATGGCTCAGACTCATGTTACTCTAGTTTCGACACTTTATGTTCCGCCTCAAGCGCCTGCACCTGTAGACAGTGAAATGATGGCGCGGTTGGGTATGTCTTTTGTTAAAGAAACTTAAGGTACTTTGCCAAGAGAATGTAGCAAAAACTACAGTTTTTGTCCGGCAGATAAAAAGTGTAGTTTTATTAAAGTATGTGTAAAACGATAAAAAATGTGGTAATCTCGCTTTATACTCTGAAACTAGAGACAAAAAAGCTATGTAAGGGAGAGAGATATGGCTTCTGCACGGTGTAGCGATATGCCATCCGGCACGCTGCGCGATCGCGAAACTTTAACCGACATCAACCGAAGAATAGAACAAAACCCTGACAATGCTAAGGCTCTGGCTCATCGTGGTGAAAACCATCGGCTGACGGGACATTTTGAAGCAGCTTTAGACGATTTCAACCGAGTTATCGAGTTGGAGCCTGACTATGCTTGGGCGATCGCACACCGGGGCGAAACTTATTATTTGATGAAACGCTATCAGGAGGCTTTCGCAGATTTCAACCGCGCTATTGAACTGGAGCCTGATTATACTTGGGCGATCGCACACAGAGGCGTAACCTACCGCTTTCTGGGGGAAGCATATTACACAAAGGCACTGGCTGACTTGGATCGAGCAATTGAGCATCAGTCAGATTACGTTTGGGCGATCGCTTATCGCTGTCGCGTCTATGCCTTGATTAAAAGCTATGATAAAGCTCTGATTGACTTCGATCGAGCGATCGCCCTTGACAGAACCATATTGGTAAAAAATTGGCAAATTGAGAAAGGGTTGATCCTTTGCTATGACGGTCAATATTCTGAGGCGATCGCCTGTTGCGAGCAGAGGTTGCAACAGGTTGCTGATGACACTACAGCTTTGTACTGCATTGCCGTATCTAAGGCGCGCTGGCAGGGATTTGACAAAGCAGCAAGCGAAATCGAGCGATCACGGACAGCATTGCTTGCTCAATGGGAGACAGGCGATCGGGGAGATATTCTGTACCGACTCAGCGGTTTAGCAATTTTGGCAGATAATTGCGAACAAGCATGGCAATATCTGCGAGAAGCTATTCCTATCAATGATGAAGCCATTGAGTTAGTCGGTCACGATCCAGCTTGGTTGGATTGGCGGGATGACCCTAGAACTCAGGCATTACTCGCTAGTTAAGTGTTGGAGAAAACGAATTTCAAATAATTAAACATCAAGTGTTTTTTCAGGAGGATTTTATGCAGATGGATATCAACGATCAGATGATTGCTCAAAGAGCGGAAACTTTTCGCTTGTCAAAAGCTTACGACAAGGCGATCGAGATTTTTGAACAACTCCTGCAAAAGTATCCAGACAATGCTTGGGTTAATGCTCATATAGGAGCAACTTACAATGATTTGATGGATTATGGAAAAGCAGAACATTATTTAAAGAAAGCGATCAAGAAGGATGAGTATTTATGGGCTCATGCACAGCTAGGTGAAACCTATCGTCTCCGGGCAATTGCGGAAAATCGGAAACCGGAATATCTTGACTCAGCTATAGAAAATTTCAAAAAAGCACTAAACGCTGAAAAACCAGAAGAAAGCAACTATGCGTGGGCATTAGCTCACTTGGGAGCAACCCACCGCCTGGAAATGACTCGCAAGCTACAATTGCTAAGTACCAATAAGATACATATCCCAAGTAAAGAAGAGGCGTTGAAATGTCTTAACAGAGCGATTGAACTTATCCCCACATACGCTTGGGCATGGGGTATGCGAGCAACGGTTTACAGATTGTCGCAGGAATACGAGGATTCATACTGGGATTTAGAAGTAGAGACAGTAATATCTCCGGAAATGGGGGTTTTGCAAAATTCTCCTTCTCCGGTTCCATTCTTAGCGACTAGGAGGGTAAATCTTCACGAACACGCATTGCTGTCTTTTTATTTAACGAAAAAAGAAGAACACCAAACGAAAAAAGAAGAACACCAAAAACGGAAAGACAAACACTACGGTAGAGCGATCGCTTTTGCCCAACAAGCCTTGATACTTCAACCAGGTGACTTGATTGCTCAGCTAATTCTTACCGTAATTGAAGCTAACCAAAAGAAGGAACAACATAGGGGGAAGCCTTTACCAGACCCGGACATTGAGAATTTTCAAGCAAAATTACAAAGATTCTTTGAAGACGGAGAGTCAGAATTTTCTGAAATATGTAAAAACGTCTTACGACAACAAATTCGTGCTAAGCAAACAAAATTTAAGATTTTGAACCAGATAAAGGAGAAGGCTGGGAACGATCATAAATTAACACAGCTTATTTTGAAACATGTGGAAGATGACCCTAGTTCAAAAGTTGACGAGAAGGCACTATTATGGCTATGGAAAAATTTTGCCCTGACGGAGACATGTAGCATTGTTCTTTTCTTGCTTAGTGACTTAATCGAAATTATCGAAATTCCGGCGGAAGACCCTACTACTAAAAAACCTAAAACATCTAAAACAGCACAACCTTATCGGGAGCTTGCGGCGGCAATCAATCGTTACTACACCGGGGAAAGGCTTTATCAAACTCCAGTAATTTCGGAAGAACAACGGGGAACGATATTTGGAAAGTTCCTCGTTGGATTACAATTAGAGTTCTCTGAAACGAGCACTGAAACCCCTAATTCAAGGGAATTGACTGAAAAAAATTAACGACGATTAGCTTACATTATTCACTGTTCACTACGTTAAAGACGAGGATGATTCTCATGAGTAAACTGTTTGATTTATTAACAGATTTAGCACTTGACAGCAACAAACAAAGTGTTTTTATCAATAACCCCAGGTCTTTAATGGACGAGGTAGGTTTATCTGAAGCTGAGCAAACTGCAATGATGAGCAAAGACTCCGCTAAAATTGCAGCGTTCTTTGCAGACGAACTAATTTCACTTGCCATTACCACTAGCGATCCAGGGCCCGATTCCTTGCCAGATCCAGACCCTTTTCCTCCTTCTTCGCCTTCTCCACCGTCAGACCCCAAACCTGACTCTGAGTAAGATGTGGTATTGAAGTCAAACCCCTCATAATTGTCTACACTTTTAGAAAGTAGATTGATATTTCACAAGCTCAAACCGCACTTGTTGCGGTTTTTTGTCATAAAAACCTAACTATGCAAAATTACCAAATTACTGAAAAACTGCATGAGAGCAGTAACTCGTTAGTCTATCGCGGATATCGGCAAGCAGACAATCTGCCTGTTATCCTAAAAATCCTCAAACAAGCCTATCCTTCACCTGAAAAAATTGCCTGGTTTAAGCGAGAGTATGAAATCACCCAAAACATTAACTTACCAGGCGTAATAGATGTTTACAGCTTGCAAAACCTAGAAAATCAATGGGTAATTGCGTTAGAAGATTTTGGCGGCGAATCCCTCGATCGGATAATTGCTAAGCAGCAATTTACAATTGCGGAATTTCTCCACCTGGCAATTGAAATTGTTGACATTCTCGGTCAGATTCACCAGCAGCATATTATTCACAAAGATATTAACCCATCAAATATTATTTTAAATCAGCAGACAGGTAAGCTGAAGCTAATTGATTTTGGAATTTCCACAACACTGTCGCGAGAAAACCCAACCTTTCGCAACCCGAATGTCTTAGAAGGAACGCTGGCTTATATCTCGCCAGAACAAACAGGTCGTATGAATCGAGCCATCGATTACCGCACTGATTTTTACTCGCTGGGGATAACCTTTTATGAATTACTAACCGGACAGTTACCCTTCCCCACGAACGATGTTTTGGAATTAGTGCATTGTCATATCGCTAAACAACCTACCCCACCGCACGAACTCAATCTAGAAGTTCCACCAATTATTTCGGCGATCGTGTTGAAATTAATGGCCAAAAATGCTGAGGAACGCTACTTATCAGCATATAAGCTAAAGACAGATTTACAAGAATGTCTCAGACAATGGCAGAGCAAAGAGCAAATCGATCCTTTCCCGATCGATCGGCATAATATTTCCGATCGATTTCAAATTCCCCAAAAACTGTACGGGCGAGAACGAGAAATTTCTGCCCTATTAGCTGCCTTCGATCGCGTAGCGTGTCCGCAGGACAATCGAGTTAGCCAAGGAACCAGTGAAATGATGCTGGTTTCGGGATATTCTGGGATTGGAAAAACAGTATTAATCCAGGAGATATATAAGCCGCTGACTCGTCAACGCGGTTATTTTATTGCTGGTAAGTTCGACCAGTTTCAACGAGATACTCCTTACGCATCCTTAATTCAGGCATTTCGTTCGTTAGTGCGGCAGTTACTAACAGAAAGCAATGCCAAAATTAACAAGTGGCGAGAGAAGTTACAAGCGGAATTAGGGGAAGCTGGAGGGGTAATCGTTGAAGTTATTCCTGAAGTAGAACTAATTATTGGTTCGCAACCACCACTACCAGATCTCCCGCCAGCAGAACAGAGAAATCGCTTTAATCTGGTTTTGCAAAAATTTATTAATATATTCACTCAGCCCGAACATCCCTTAGTAATTTTCTTAGACGACTTACAGTGGGCAGATAGAGCCTCGCTGGAATTAATTCAACTGTTGATGACAGTAGCAAATAATAAATATCTATTTCTAATTGGCGCATATCGCGATAATGAAGTAACCGATGCACATCCGCTAATTCAAACTTTGGAAAATATTGTCAAAGCAAAAGTAACAACAATTAATGAAATATTTTTGACACCTTTAGCCTTAAATGATATTACTCAACTTCTAGCTGATACGCTTTTTGTAGAATCAAAAAATGCTAAACTGCTTGCTAAATTGATCGAACAAAAAACTGGTAGTAATCCTTTTTTTATCAATGAATTCTTAAAATCATTGCATTCTGAAGGATGGTTAAATTTTAACTATGGCTCTCAGCAATGGCAGTGGGACTTAAAACAAATAAAAGCGCAACCACTTACAGATAACATTTTATATCTAACGAATAAAAATATAAAAAAACTCCCGACAGCAACTCAGGCAGTATTAAAATTAGCAGCTTGCGTGGGGAATCAGTTTGACTTGAAAACCCTGGCTATTATCTATGAAAAATCTATACAAGAAACAGCAACAGATTTACGGTCAGCACTCCAATCCGGTCTCATCGTACCCCTTAGCCGTGACTATCAGTTGGCGGAACTCGATGTAGCAGGTTTGTCCGAGCAGTTAGTTGCAGAATACAAATTTGCCCACGATCGCATTCAACAAGCAGTTTACTCTCTCATCTCCGAAGCGGATAGACAGTCAGTGCATCTGCGCGTGGGCAGGTTATTACTCCAAAATACACCATCTGAAGAATTGGCACAGAAGCTGTTTGATATTGTCAATCAGTTGAACAAAGGTCGTGGGCTAATCGCTCGACAAATAGAGCGATACGAGTTAGCCCGATTAAACTTACAGGCAGGTAAAAAAGCCAAATCTTCAGCGGCTAGCCAACCCGCTTTCAATTACCTTCAGATCGGCTTAAATTTGTTAAATAAAAAGAGTTGGTCACAGCAGTATAACCTTACCTTGGATTTGCATTTAGAAGCAGCAGAAACAGCTTACACAATTGCCAACTACGATAAAATGGAGCGCTTAGCTGGGGTAGTTTTGCAAAAAGCAAAAACGCTGTTAGAGAAAGTAAAAGTCTATGAAATAAAAATGCAAGCTTATTGCGCCCAAACTAAATTCCTAGAGGCGATCGACATTGGGCTAGAAGTTCTGAAATTACTTGGAGTAGAATTACCGCAACGACCGAACCAATCCGATCTGATAAAAGAGATAGAGCAGATAAAATCTGCCTTAGCGGGCAGGCAAGCCCAGGAGCTAATCGACTTACCCCAAATAACAAATCCACATAAACTGGCAGCTATGAGGATCATGAACTACTTATTTGGTCCTGCATTCATAGCAATTAATCAATTGAGTTTGGTAAATTGGTGCCGACAGGTGAATTTATCAGTTCAGTATGGTAATTCTGCTGATTCTGCTTTTCCGTATGTAGGTTATGGGCTGATCCTCTGCCTCACAGGAGAGCTTGATGCTGGCTATCAGTTTGGTCAACTTGCTTTAAAGCTATTAGAAAAATTCAAAGATAGAACATTCAAAGCAAGAACTTATGCAATGTATCATCTATTTCTCAAGCATTGGGATGAACCGCTCAAAGACACATCATCCTTTTGCCTGGAAGCTTACCAAAGTGGCATAGAAACTGGAGATATTGAATATGCTGCTAGTGCTATAGCTAGCCATGCTTACGCTTTATACCTAAGCGGTATGGATCTGATGGATGCGAAGAAAAAGATGGCAAAAGCAATTGAAGTTACTTATCAAACTCAGCAGGAACCTTACCTTCATTGGACTCAAACTTATATGCAGGCGATCCTAAACTTGATGGGACAAGCAGAAAATCCATGCCGTTTGATTGGTGAAGTATACGATGAACAAAAGATGATGCCACTTCATCTAGAAAGTGGCGATAGAACTGCGCTCATGCAAGCTTATTCACATAAAGTTACTCTCTGTTATCTTTTTGAGGAATTTCAGCAAGCTGTTGAAAATGCAGACTGCTTTGAAGAATACTCAGCTAATGCAGGTTCCTCGTATATTCTTCCTCCTGTCTATTTGTATGATATGTTAGCCCGATTGGCGCTATATCCTAATTCCTCAGAAACGGAAAGAGAAGAAATCCTGACAAAGGTAGCTGCTAAACAAGAAAAAATGGAAACATGGGCAAAGCAGGCTCCCATGAATTACCTGCACAAATTCTATCTAGTCGAAGCGGAACGCGATCGCGTATTAGGCAACGATAAGGATGCCAGAGAATATTACGATAAAGCCATCATCTTAGCCCGCGAAAACGAATATCTCAACGAAGAAGCCCTCGCCTACGAACTAGCAGGCAGGTTTTATTTAGCCAGAAATCAAAATCATGTTGCCCGTCACTACCTGCAAGATGCCCACTATGCTTATCAGCGCTGGGGGGCTATAGCTAAAGTAAAAGATTTGGAAGCGCGATACCCGCAATTTTTAGCAAACACCTCAACAGATACCTATCAAAACCGCTTAAACCTCTCAACCACTGACTCTGGTCAAACTACATCTGGTGTCTTAGATTTTAACAGCGCTCTCAAAGCTTCGCAAACTATTTCCAGCGAAATCGAACTGGAAAACTTGCTGGCAAACCTAATGAAAATCTTGATTGAGAATGCAGGCGCTCAAACAGGCTTTCTCATATTGCAAAAAGAAGGTAAACTCATGATAGAAGCCAAAGGCAATTTAGATCGAGATGAAGTGATTGTATGTCAATCTACCCCGCTCGAAACCTGCCAGCAGTTACCTATATCTGTAATCAATTATGTAGCAAGAACCAGAGAGAATGTGGTTTCTACAGATGCGACCAGTGAGGGAATATTTACCACAGATACTTATATCATTAAAAACCAACCCAAGTCCATCTTATGTACTCCCATTATCCATCAAAGCCAACTGATTGGTTTGCTTTATTTAGAAAATAATCTGAGTATTGGGGCTTTTACTCCTGACCGATTGGAAGTCTTAAAACTTCTCTCCTCTCAGGCAGCTATTTCTATTCAAAATGCCCAACTTTATATAGCATTGCGTGAAAGTGAGAAAAGACTCGCTCAATTTCTGGAAGCCGTGCCAGTGGGCGTGTTTGTAACTGATGCTAATGGTAAACCCTACTATGCAAATCAAACTGCACAACAGATACTAGGTAAGGGAATCGTACCCAAAGTTACATCTGCTCAATTAACTGAAGTTTATCGAGTCTATCAGGCGGGAACAGAGCAGTTGTATCCTACAGAACAGCAGCCGATTTTGCGTGCGTTGAACGGTGAAAACACAACTATTGATGATATGACAATTCACCAAGGAGATAAGGTTATCCCCTTGGAAGTTTCAGCTACTCCCATCTTTGATGAAAAGGGTGAAATCGTTTATGCCATAGCTGCTTTTCAAGACATCACACAACGTAAAAAAGCAGAAGCTGAGCGCATTCAGTTGGAAATTCTTAAAGTAGAAAATGCTCTGTTGCGGAGTACAGAGCAAGTTTCAACATATGATTATCAAGTTGGGGGAAGTTTGCCAATTGATGCTCCCACTTATGTGGTGCGTTCCGCAGACCGTGACCTTTACAAAGCGTTAAAACGAGGAGAGTTTTGTTACATCCTCAATCCGCGTCAGATGGGTAAGTCAAGCTTGATGGTTAGCATGATACACCAGCTTCAGCGAGAGGGTTTTTCCTGTGGGGCGATCGACATGACGCGAATCGGCAGCGAAAATATCACCCCCGATCAATGGTATAAGGGATTAGTAGTGGAATTATGGCAGAGCTTTGACTTGTTAGGAAAAGTTAATCTCAAAACTTGGTGGAACGAGCGTCTCGATCTTTCTCCCCTTCAACGCTTAAGCCGATTTATTGAAGAAGTTTTGCTGATTGAGGTTGGAGAGGAGAATAATTCTCCTCCGAAAAAACTGGTGATTTTTTTGGATGAAATTGATAACATACTGGCCTTAAGTTTTTCTGTTAATGACTTTTTTGCTTTAATTCGCTCCTGCTATAATCAACGGGGGATTAATCCAGCGTATCAGCGTTTAACTTTTGCACTGTTTGGAGTTGCTACCCCTTCAGATTTGATAACTAACTCCCAAAGAACACCCTTTAACGTTGGTCAAGCCATTCAACTAAAGGGTTTTCAACTGCATGAAGCTCAACCTCTGCTTCAAGGATTGACAGAAAAAGTTACTAATCCTCAAACAGTGCTTAAAGAAGTGTTATTCTGGACAAATGGACAGCCTTTTCTAACCCAAAAGATTTGTAAGCTGATCCGCAACTATTCATCCCCTATTCCTAGCGACGGTGAAGCCGAGTGGATTGAGAATTTGGTGCGGACAAATGTGATAGAAAATTGGGAAGCACAGGATGAGCCAGAACATTTGAGGACTATTCGCGATCGCATCCTTCACAGCGAACAGCCAGCTAGTAAGCTACTAGAGCTTTACAGGCAAATTTTGCACCAAAGAGAGGTTGTGGCAGTTGATAGCCCAGAAGAAAGGGAATTGCTCTTATCGGGGTTAGCGATCAAGCAACAGGGTTCTCTCAGCTCCCATAACCGTATTTATGAATTGATATTTAACAGTAATTGGGTTGAGCAGCATCTTTAACTGGAGTTTAGACTAGACAACTCGGCGTAAGTAGACAGACTATATTTGTGGTAGAATCACATAGTTAGTTTAGACCAGTTTCGGTAGGTGCTCTCCTGAATCATATATGGCCTTATTAATGCCTAAAACATTAAATTTAAGCGATGGCGAGCGTCATCAACTTCACCAGTTCCCCCTGGAGACACAACACGCCGCAACAGCTAGTGCTACGAGCCAAAATCATTCTCATGGCATCTGATGGTCAAAACCATCGTGAAATAGCCCGAAGCCTAGAGATTAACCGGCAGATGGCTACTGAAGGGGCGAAACCGATGGTTGGAGAGCGAGGGAAAAGACTTATCGATTTTGCAAAAATTACAAGCTCAAGAGCGTGTTGGTGCACCAGCAAAATTTAGCATGGAACAAGTAACCGAGTTATTTGCACGCTTACTGTTCCTCACCGTCCGATTATGGACGACCAATAAGTCATTGGACTGCGAGAGAACTGGCGGAGGAAATCATGAAACAAGGCATTATTGAAAGTATATCCGTCCGCCATGTTGGCAGATTATTAGAAGAAGCAGAACTTAAACCACACGCCTCGCGCTACTGGTTAACCCCCCCCTGTGGATGAAGAATTTGATGAAAAAGTCAAAGATATTACCGACTTATATCTGACTGCAATTGAACGCGCTCAACAAGGAGAACACACAATATCGGTGGATGAAATGACAGGAATTCAAGCTATTGAACGTCTCGAAAAAGACTTGCCAATGAGACCAAATAAAGTTGCAAGAAGAGAGTTTGAATATATTCGTCATGGTACGCAGACCCTGATAGCTAATTTCAACATTGCGAATGGTAAGATTATGGAACCAATTTGCGGAAATTCGAGAACAGAATCCGATTTTTTACTCAAGATTCGTCACATCATTGAAACTGACCCGGATGCCCAAAAATGGCATCTGATTATGGATTGTCTGAATACTCACCAATCTGAATCACTGGTGCGTTTGGTCGCCGAAAAAGAAGGTTTAGATATCGACCTCGGTATTAAGGGGAAAAGCGGCATACTTAAATCCATGAAATCCCGCGCTGTTTTTTTAAGTGACCCAACACATCAAATTGTTTTCCATTACACACCCAAACATTCTTCGTGGCTTAATCAAATAGAGATTTGGTTCAGCATTTTGGTGCGGAAATTGCTCAAAAGAGCAAGTTTCACCAGTCAGTACGATCTGAAAAATCGCATTCTCAATTTTATTGACTACTTTAATCAAACAATAGCCACAATACTTCTAGGTTAAGGTCTAAGCGGTACTGAGAATAGAAAAATGAAGTTCCTGGCGCTGAGTACCAGTACCTCGATCAACAGGTTTTTGGGACAAAAACTTGGAGCGAGGTTTTTTAACAACGCGGGGGTTATTTCGACCCTGACGTTTTGGAATATTTTCATCCAAAATGTCGCGAATCAGCCCTTGAAAAAAAAAGGGGATAGTTGAAATTGTTCAATATTTTGAAAATTAGGAATTGCCCGCATGACTCACATTCAGAGTACCAGTAAAACCAATCCGTAACGGTGAAATTCCCGCTGTTTCTGCCGCTTGAAACATTAAACAACGGATGCACCAATGTCCGAGTAGCCAGCCATAAATTTCTTGAACAACTTCACTCTTGATTGAGAAAATGAATGGGAGTTTTGCGACCTAAAAGATGAGTTTTAAGTTGATCAATGGTACTTTCGATTTCCCATCGTTGGTGGTATTCTGCTGCTAATAATAAAGCTGGAAAAACCGTTACATCCATCAAACTGGTAATCAGACGATAAGTTTTTGGCTCCGAATCCGAATCAATTGTGTACTCAATGATTCTGACTTGAATCTTTACTGCACCTTGCGGTGCGGGATTTACCATCTGGATTTATCCAACTTAAATAGGAGCCATCTTCTAAAACTTGTTCAACCTCAAATTTGACATTGGCAGGTAATCGACCTAAGTAGTGACAAGATTGTTTAAGTGTCGCATTGACCATTTTATAAGAGTGCAATCCACGCGCCCACATCAGCAGCATTCCTTCCGTAACTGACCGGAGGAGTTTTTGAACACGAACCCGCTCCCCAATACGATATGGACACATCAACGCATCAACAATTAGATGAGTTTCTGTTTCTACCAGCAGCACTAATCTTACTTTAGGAAAAGCAGCTTTAGTCCCAGGGCGTGTTCCTGGATACCCAAAAACTCTGGCATTGGCTGGACTATCTGGGACATCTATCACTGTTCCATCTACTGCCATGACTCGTAATCCACCCAAAAAAGCCCCATCAGGAAAGTGGTGAAGCCATTGGATGAACTACTCGCTCAAATAACTGAGTCATTACTCTACATCCAACTCGCTGCCTAGCTTCACTTATTGAGGAACTACTTGGTACTTGCCAATACTCTCCTAACTGAATCCACTTCATGCTTAAACCATTAACGAGATTTTTGAGAACTGTTCTCATTGACACCGATGACCACAGACTCATGGCGATTACCAAACTGATCACCAACTCAGATGATAGTTTTCTTTGACGTTTTTGCTGGCTATTGGTCTGGCCAATTGCTTGTTTAATCGTTTCGGATGGTATCGCCGTTTCTAGTGCTTTAAATACAGACGCTGCTTCTATGACTGGAGTGATTAAGGTGAATTATTTTAGTGCCATCAATTTTACCCTCGCTTATCCACGAATCAACACCAGTTTACTTGACTTTTGGCTTAACCGAGAAGTATTGCGGTATGGCGTGTATTCTCTCAAACCGAAGGGATAGCGCTCCTTAGATATCCATTTTTTAGCGCTTTTCCCTTCTATTGATTCTCCCATGAGTAAGGATTGAGCTTCGTATTCTAGTAGAGCGTTGGCAATGCTACGGATTGCTTTATCTCTCCAAGTTAAGCGTTTCATGGCTGACTCCGACATCCTAAATTATGCGCGTTTTGTACCTATGCCGGGGCAGCAATCTTGATACTTTTTCGGCAACGCTTTCGCTTTATTTATCATGAACTGATACAGTCTACAATCTCAAAGTTGAGTGCATTAGCAACCAACTTAATTTGCTGCCAACTTGATTGATTGTTAGGAAATATTTCCTTGACGTATAGATGAGGCTTACTATTAGGTAAAGTCATCATCTTAATGCCCATTGTTTCACAGTCCTCCAAAACAGTTGTAATAGCACTTAAGAGGTCGGTTCTGTATTTGGTTCTTAATTCACCTTCAACCGCTCGTACATTTGCATGACCTTGATCTGCGTACTCGATGATTGCAATCCATTTGTTTTCATCGTACTGCTGTTTGATGATAACTCCAGTAGTGAATAATT
>Ga0105047_10010311_pt1 | contig 15278 bp, 17 predicted proteins | sample MAT04_FD_78384 | JGI IMG/M metagenome (GOLD analysis project Ga0105047, IMG submission 78384) | Freshwater microbial communities from Lake Fryxell liftoff mats and glacier meltwater in Antarctica - MAT-04 (megahit assembly) | ecosystem: Environmental > Aquatic > Freshwater > Ice > Liftoff... | reverse complement strand
GTCGCCCCGGTGAAGAAGCTGCCGTTCGTGTCGCTGGATGAGCTGAAGTCCATACCGGAACTGGCCAGCTGCCGTTTGCTCGCCAAGGGCAACCGGCTGTCCGTGATGCCATTGGAGGAGCACGAGTTCGAGGCGATCGTCGCCTACGCAACCCGCCGCACGCGGTAACAGTCACACACCTCCAGGTGGAGCTGAACGAGCGAAGCCACGGCGAGCGCAGTAGGTTTCCCAATGACATGGCCCGCTCGAAGACCCCTCATCCCGCCCCCACTGTCGTGCTGCTGGTGCGCCACGGGCAGACGCCCACCACGGGCAAACTGCTGCCTGGTCGCGCGGCAGGGCTGCACCTGGCCGAAGTCGGAGTCGAGCAAGCCCAGCGCGCCGCCGAGCGCATCGCCGCCCTGGCCAAGGTCGATGCAGTTTACGCCTCGCCGCTGGAGCGTGCCCGCGAGACGGCAGCACCCATCGCAGCAGCTCGCGGACTGAAGAGTCGCATCGACAAGGGTTTGCTGGAGTGCGATTTCGGCGACTGGACCGGTGCCGAGCTGAAGAACCTGATGAAACTGCCCGAGTGGAACACCGTGCAGCGCGCGCCCAGTACGTTCACCTTTCCCGGCGGCGAGAGTTTCACCGCCATGCAGAACCGAATCGTGGGCGCCATCGACCGGCTACGCGCAGCTCATCCCGGCGGCACCATCGTCTGCGTGTCGCATGCGGACCCCATCAAGGCCGCAGTAGCGCACGCGATGGGTACCCACATCGACCTCTTCCAGCGCATCGTCATCAGCACCTGCTCCGTCTCCGCAATTGCGTACGGCATGGGCGCACCTGTTGTTCTCACCGTCAACTCCACGGGTGGCTCGCTTGCCGAGCTGCGCCCGTCCTGAGTGAGTCGTTGAGATGAGTGAGTCGTTCAGATGAGTGAGTCGTTCAGATGAGCGTGTATTTCGACTTCGACGAGGTGGATGCCTTCACCGTCGGCACCCTCGGCGAGCCGGGCGCGCGAGCGTTCTACCTGCAGGCGCGCCGCGGCACACAGCGCGTCACGGTCAAGTGCGAGAAGCAGCAGGCGTCGGCCATCTCCGACTACCTGCGGCGAGTCCTCAACGATCTCCCCGAGCCCACCGAACGGCCCATTGCGGCCGCGATGGAGCTCATCGGGCCCTTCGACGCGGCCTTCGTTCTCGGCCCAGTCGGGCTCGGCTACGACCGCAGCAACGACATGGTGCTGCTGCAGCTCGAGGAAGTGATCGCCGTCGACGAGGAGGGCGAGCCACTCGACGAGGACCCAGACCGTGGTCACATTCGGATGTTCCTCACCCGCAATCAAGCGCATGCGTTCTGCCGTCATGCAGAGGACATCGTTGCCGCCGGCCGACCATCGTGTGTGTGGTGCGCCAATCCGATCAACCCTGACGGCCACTTCTGTGTGCGGATGAACTAGTCGATGACCGATCATCCACACCTGCTGGCAACGGCCGAGGTTGATATCGAAGGCCGAATGCCGTGGAGTAGCAATGCCACATTCCTGGTCAACCTGTGCGTCGACGGGGAACCAGTGGGCCAGGCCATCTACAAGCCGCTGCGCGGCGAGCGACCGTTGTGGGACTTCGAACCCGGGCTGCACCGCCGGGAACTGGCTGCGTACCTGCTCAGCGAAGCGATGGGGATTGATCTGGTTCCGCCGACCATCATTCGCGACGGCCCGCTGGGCGAAGGCAGCATGCAATGGTTCGTCGAAGCCGACCACCAGCAGCACTACTTCACCATCTACGAGACCCGCGAGGACCTGCACTCCGTGATGCGCGAGGTGGCGCTGTTCGACATCCTCGCCAACAACACGGACCGCAAAAGTGGCCACGTGCTGATCGATGGCGAGGACCACATCTGGGGCATCGACCACGGACTCTGCTTTGCCGCCGAGTTCAAGCTGCGCACCGTGGTGTGGGAGTTCGGCGGCGAGACCGTGCCCGACGAACTACTCGCCGCTGCCGGCAAGATTGCCGACGGGGTGCCCCTGGAGGTCGCTGCGCTGCTCAACGACGAGGAAGTCGCCGCCATCCAAGAGCGGGCGCAGTGGGTCGTCGAGCACCGCGTGTTCCCGGTGGACAACAGCGGCCGACGTTACCCGTGGCCACTCGTCTAGAACCGCCGGTCAGAGAGGCCAGAGGCTGCCCCGGCTCAGCTCGAAAACGGCGAAAGGCGGCCCTTACGGGCCGCCTTCTTCCGTTCCGGTGTTGCTCGGTCAGCCGCGACTCTGCAACGCCTCGATCAGCTTGGGCAACACCTTGTGGACGTCGCCCACAATGCCCAAGTCGGCAATGCCGAAAATGGGGGCTTCCTTGTCCTTGTTGATGGCGATGATGTTCTTCGAGCCCTTCATGCCCACCATGTGCTGGGTGGCGCCCGAGATGCCGCACGCGATGTAGACGCCCGGCTTGACGACCTTGCCGGTCTGGCCGACCTGATAGCTGTAGGGCACCCAACCGGCATCGACGATTGCTCGCGAGGCGCCAGGGGCACCCTTGAGCAGCTTGGCCAGCGTCTCGACCATCTCGTACTTGGCGGCTTCGCCGAGACCACGACCACCGGAGACCACGATGGCGGCCTCGTCCAGCTTCGGGCCCGACGTGGCCTCCACGTGCACGGCAACGACCTGCGCGGCCCCGGTGGAACCCAACTCGGGAACCGGAGCAGCGGTTACAGCAACGGCAGCCCCGCCAGCCGATTCGGCAGCGAAGCTTTTCGGGCGGAATGCCGCGAGGAACGGGCCGGGGCCGGAGAACGAGGTGGTGACCAGGACGTTGCCACCGAAGATGGGCGTGGTGACGCTGACCGAACCACCGTCGACGGAGACGTCGACGTTGTTGGTGAGAACGGTGCGGTCGAGTTTGACCGACAGGCGGCTCATCACATCGCGGCCCTCAGTGGTCTGCGGGAACATGATCAGGTCGGGCGAATCGCCGCCGTCGATGACGGCCTTCATGGCAGCCGAGACGGCAACGCCGGGCAGCTTGCCGGCCAGATCGCCGGTGGCGTACACCTTGGTGGCACCATGCTCGCCGAGCGACGTGGCCAGAGCCGATGCATCGCCACCAACGAAGGCAGTGACCTCGCCCCCCACGCTCGACGACAGACCGCGCGCCTTGGTGAGGAGTTCCAGTGTCGCCGTGGTGGGCGCACCGCTTGCTTCTTGAGAGAAAACCCAAATGTTCATGGCGGCGCTCCTCAGATGACCTTCATGTTTTCGAGGTACGCCACGATCTTGGCGAAACCCTCTCCGTCGTCTTCGATGATCTCGCCAGCAGCGCGGGCCTCGGCCTGCGTGACGCTGACAATGCTCTGCCCTGCGCCCGCCCAGCCGACCGGGGTGACCCCGAGGTCGCCGGCGGTGACAGTCTCGATCGGCTTGCTCTTGGCAGCCATGATGCCCTTGAAGCTGGGGTAACGGGGCTCGACCACGCCGGCCGTCACGCTGATGACAGCGGGCAGCGGGCAGGTGACCTCGTCGAAACCATCTTCGGTCTGGCGGTTGGCTTCCAAGGTGCCACCGGAGATGGTGACCTTCTTGGCGAACGTCACCGAGGGCAGACCGAGCACTTCGGCCAACTGCTCGGGCACGGTGCCGGTGTAGCCGTCGCTCGATTCGGTGGCGGCGATGACCAGGTCGAACGCCCCCATCTTCTGGATGGCTGCGCCCAGGACCTTGGCGGTGGTGAGAGCATCGCTGCCCTGCAACGCCGGGTCAGAAACAAGCGTGCCCTTGGCTGCACCCATGGCCAGCGCCGTGCGCAAGCCCGACACCTCACCATTCGGGGCCATGGAGACGAGGCTCACTTCGCCACCGCCCGCCGCGTCCACCAACTGCAACGCCATTTCGACGCCATAGCTATCGGACTCGTCGAGGATGAGCTTGCCATCTCGCTTGAGAGTGTTATCGGAGCCCAACGCGCCCGGGGTTGCCGGGTCAGGGATCTGTTTGACGCACACGATCACGTTCATGGTCGTCATTGTTACCGCTTGGTAAGCCCGTCACCCAACTGGCACGGCACATAGCTGCTGTCGTTCCCCCTTGAGGTTCGCTGGTGAGGTTCAAGCAAACCTGTTGAGCCTGTACCGTTCGGTCTCTTGCGCATCCTGCTCGTGGTCAACGCCTTTGCGTCGTCGGTGACGGCCCGCAACACGGTCGTTGTCCATCGCGCCCTGTCACAGGGCAACGAGGTGGAGATCGTCGAAACCAACCGCCGCGGTCACGCAACACGTTTTGCGCAAGACGCTGCGCGCCGAGAGATGGACGTGGTCATCGGCTACGGCGGGGACGGCACACTCAACGAAGTGGCCACCGGTGTCGCGGGCACCGACACGGCACTCGGGGTGCTACCGGGCGGAAGTACCAACGTGTTTGCCCGCACGCTGGGTATGCCCAACGATCCGGTTGCGGCGGTCCACCTGCTGGCTGCCGGTATCGCCGCGCGCGACATCGAGCCGATCGGGTTGGGCAAGGTCAACGGGCGCTACTTCTGCTTTCACACCGGCGTCGGCTACGACGCAGCGGTGGTGAAGGAAGTCGAGCGCCGCGCCTCGATGAAGCGTTGGCTGGGGCACCCGCTGTTCATCTACGCCGGGTTGCGCACATGGGCTGTCAACTACGACCGAAAGGAGCCGCACTTCAGGGTCGAACGCGGTGGTGTTCCAGTAGTGGACGACGGGTACTTCACCATCGTCCTCAACACCAATCCCTACACGTACCTTGGCAACCGACCGCTGGATCTCAGCGAGGCAGCAACACTCGACCGCGGGCTGGTGGCCATCACGTTTCGCACGCTCACCGTCGGTGCCCTCCTGGGTGGCTTGGGCGGCGCGCTGCGCGGGGGTGGCGTGAAGCCCAGCACGACACTGGATCTGCAAACCGATGTGAGCGAATTGACCATCAGCCACGAGACGCCGTTCCCGTATCAGCTCGACGGCGATTACCTTGGCGAGACGAAGCGGCTCGAGTTCAGCCATGTGCCCAACGCCGTGCGCCTCGTGCGGCCGCAGCTCACGCCGTAGCTCGACTACGCGATCTCGTACTGGACAGCTGAACGCGAGTTCAATCGGCCGGCGATGTAGTTGGCAATGAACGCTTGGTGACCGGGGTGATCGCGATACACCAAGTAGTCCTCAACGTTGGCAAAGTCACCGATGACGACGTAGTCGAAGTTGCCCGAGTTGACGCCCGCGTCAGGCCCGTGCTGGTAACTCGCGATCTCGGGTATGAGCGCTCGCAGCGCGTCGAGCTGCCCAGCCACGGTCTGCACATAGGCGGCGTCGACCGTGTCGTTCCAGCTGAACATCACCACATGTCGAAACATGGTGCAATCCTCGCACGAAGTGCGTGCTGTCACAGATCGTCAAGGGCGTCAAGGGCGTCGAGGGCGCCGCGGTAGAAGGTCGGGTAGGCGTAGATCATCGAACGTAGCTGCGCGATCGGGACTCGGGCATGTACCGCGAGGTTGAACATCGAGAGCACGTCGCCTCCCCGCGGGCCAACGGATGAGGCCCCGACGAGTATCCCCTTGTCGGCATCCGCGACCAGTTTCATCAGGCCTTCATTGCCCTCGCCATGCAGCCAGCCGCGACTGGACGTCGCGCTGTTGGCCAGGCCCACCTGCACGGTGAGGCCGGCCGCCCGGGCCTGCGCCTCGGTCATACCGACCGAGCCGACTTCCGGGTCGGTGAAGGTCACGCGTGACACGGCGTGGTCCTGCGCAAGCCGCGGCGACGTGGCGCCGGTGATGTCGTCGAAGGCGATACCGGCTTGATACACGGCCATGTGAGTGAAGGCGCCCTTGCCGGCGATGTCGCCAATCGCCCACAGACCGTCGACGCCGTTCACCCGCATGTGCTCGTCGACCGTGAACGATGGCCGGGCAGTTTCGTCCAGCCCCACCGTGTCCAGCCCGATACCGCGCACGTTCGGCGAACGTCCGGCGGCGACCAGTATCTCGTTCGCCCGAATCTCGCTGCCATCGGCAAGCGTCAGCAGCACGCCATCGGCGTCGCGCACCGCCGAGGCCGCGGCAGACCCGGTGCGAATGTCGATACCTTCGGCGCGCAGCACCGTTGCCACCAACTCGCTGGACTCGGGTTCCTCCGGCGCAAGGATTCGATCGAGCGCTTCCACGACCGTGACTGTGCAGCCGAACCGTGAGAAGGCCTGCGCCAGCTCCAACCCGATCGCACCGCCACCGAGCACGATGAGCGACGCGGGCACGCTGCGAATCTTGAAGATGTCGCGGTTGGTCCACGGCTGGGCCTCTGCGAGGCCGGTTACCGGTGGGACTGCAGGCGAGGTGCCCGTCGCAATCACCACACCGCGCCGCGCGGTGTACGTCTCGTCACCGACCATCACCTGCCCGTGCCCGTCAAGACGACCGCTACCACGCACGAACGTGCCACCCTTGCCGACAAAGCGGTCAACAGCGACCTGATCGTTCCAGTCATCGGTCGCCTCGTCACGGATGCGGTCGGCAACGATCGAGTAGTCGGGCGTGATGACGGCCGTGCCGGCCATCGTGTTGATGCGACGGCCCTCCTGCAGCAGGTCTGCGGCCCTGATGATCATCTTCGACGGAATGCAGCCGTAGTAGGGGCACTCACCGCCGACAAGGTGGCTCTCGACACCCAGGACCTGCAGCCCAGAGGCGGCCAACTGGCCGGCGAGATCCTCTCCGCCCGGCCCCAACCCAATGACGATGACATCGAACTCGTGTGTGCTCATGTGCCATCGTTGCGCACTTTGTGGCCAGCTGCTAGCGGCTCGACGCCTGACGGACGACGGCGAGCGCCACATCTGGCAGGTTGGTGCAGATACCGTCGATGCCCCACTCGATCAGCTCGGCCATCCGAGCCGGGTCGTCACACGTCCACGTGTTGACCTGCACGCCGGCCGCGTGGCACGCCTCAAGCGTCTCACGAGTGAGCATCTTCACCCACGGATGCAGCGCGTGATGGCCCTTCTTCACCAGCGTGTCGGCGATTCCCTGCGGGGCATCGACACACAACCACGCAGTCTTGATCTGCGGCGCGATGGCGCGACAGCGGTCGACGGTCTCGATTCGGAAACACGAGATCAGCCAGCGCTCGTCGTCGTTGCGCGCCAAGAGATGGGCGAGGGTCTCGTCAGCGATCATTTCGGTCGGATCGAAATCGGATTCCTCGGGGTCGTTCTTGATCTCGACGTTCACCCACATGCCGGCACACGCGTCCAGTGCCTCACCGAGCGTGGGCACCGACGGCGGCAGATCGGCATGAGCGATACCTGCGACCAACCTCCCATCGGACAGGTGCGGGTTGTGCTGGATGACCAAGACACCATCGCTGGTTCGACGAACGTCCAGCTCAACGGCATCGCTGCCCATCTCACCCGCGCGCCGGAAGGCCGCCAACGTGTTCTCCGCTTCGGCCTTGCTGGCCCCGCGGTGGGCCATCACCTGCACTGTTACCCGCACGTCAGACATGTGCTGCATAGATACCCCCTATCGCCACGAAGTATGGCTGCAGGTCATTGTCCCCTTGCCATGCACGCAATTGTTACCTACCGTTCCCACGAACGTGAAAACGCTCACAATCCACATCGATCCGATCGTCGGGCCGCCGGCGAACATTGGAGTGAACAAGTGACAATTCCGGCTTCAAGTCTTGCACTGGCGAATGCTGACTACACATGGCGACGACTCGCCATCTGCCGTGACACCGACCCCGATTTGTTCTTCCCCGTTGGCACCACCGGCTACGCGCTGGTGCAGATCGACCGGGCCAAGGAAGTATGCGGCGAGTGCCCAGTGCAGAGCGACTGTCTGGAATACGCACTGGAGACCAACCAAGACTCCGGTATCTGGGGCGGCACCTCCGAGGAGGAGCGTCGCAATCTACGCCGTCGCCTTGCTGGCCGCGAGCGCATCCTCATCGACCTGTAGCGCCCCCAGATCCGGTTGTATGTCAACCCTGTCGGGCCGTGACCTGCAGTTCCATCTCTGGCACTTTTATGTTGAGTTCAGTGTTCAGACAGGGACGGTGAGATCGACGACGGTGCCCGTACCCCGCGGCAGATCGCCGAGGCCGACGCCGGCGAAGTCGTCTGACTGACCGGCGCGCATCGTGATGGTGCCATCCAGTTCGGTCGTCACCAGCGTGCGCACGATCGACAGGCCAAGGCCGGTCGCCTTGTTGAGTTCGAAGCCCGGCTCCAGGCTGCGGCCGTCATTGATCACACGAATCTTCAGCGCGCCATCCGCATTGTCGAGCACCACCGCCACGTTCCCGCCGGCGCTGCCTTCTGGAAAGCCGTGGTCGACGGCGTTCTGCAGCAATTCGGTGAGCACCACCGACAGCGGGGTTGCGATGGTGCTGGGCAGACGTCCGCCCTCGCCCTGCACTGTGAACCGCACCGGCCGATCAGGCGACTGCAGCCCTTCCTCGGCCAAACGCAGCAGCGGGCGCACGATCTCCAGGAACGCAACGTCGTCACCGGGCTCGCGCGACAACGTCTCGTGTACCAGCGCAATGGTGCGAATGCGACGCACACTTTCGGCGATGGCCGCCTTGGCCTCCTCCGAGTTCAGACGACGACCCTGCAACCGCAGCAGCGACGAGATGGTCTGCAGGTTGTTCTTCACACGATGGTGAATCTCGCGAATCGTCGCGTCCTTCGACAACAACAACTTGTCGCGCTTGCGCACCTCGGTGACGTCGCGCACCAGCAGTAGTCCACCGGTCACAGCACTGTCGTGACCCTGCCCTGTTGCCAACACTGGCATGCATCGCACCAGCAGGATCACATCGGACGTTTGCTCAAACTCTTCGATCACTGGCAACTTCGTTTCGTACGCCAGGCGCACTGGACTGTCGTTGAACCCCAGCTCGGCCAGGCGCATGCCCACCGCGTTAGCCCCGATGCCAACTCGGTGCAGGGCCGACACAGCATTGGGGGACGCGTAGCGAACTCGTGCTTCCTCGTCGAGCGCCATCACGCCATCTCCCACCCTCGGTGCCGCACTGCTGTCGGCGACCGGCCCTTGGAAGGGAAACGAGCCTTCGGCGATCATGGATGCGAAGCGCTGGAAGAGACCGACGTAGGTGCGCTCGAGCTCGCCAGGCTGCCGGCTCGAACGGCTGGACCATTCGCGGGTGAGCACGGCAATCGAGTGGTCACCAGCTCGCACCGGCACCGCCATCATCCGCACGGGATCAGGCATGCCCTCCACAATCAGCTCGCCCTCGACGATCTCGCCCTCGTGGTACGCCTTGGTCAGCAGCGGCAGCTCCTGGCCGGCGGCGGCCGTGCCGACGTAGTCGTAATGATAGATCGTCTGGCCGGTGGCAGGGCGCACGTGGGCGACCACGTACCACTTGCCATCCGATCCGGGTACGTAGAGCAGCAGGTCAGCGAAGCTGAGGTCGGCCAGAAGGCCCCACTCACCGATCAATCGCTGTAGATGATCAATCTCATCTCGGTTCAGGTCCGTGTGCTGCCGTGTGATCTCGCCAAGAGTGGCCATGGACATTGAGTGTGCCACGCCGGCGAGGGTGTCAGCGGTTTCCGCTCCCCAACAGGTGACGTCCGATAGCGAGAAGGCCCGCCAGATCATGCACATCGCCGGGCAGCGTGGGTACCACGGCTGTCAGTGAGACCACTGCTTCCAGCTCGCGTCGGCGTTCGGCTTCGCGGCCTGCAACCACCGTGACGTCACGGAAGCGAGCGGCGACTTCGGCCAACACGTGCTGCACGGCCGTTGCGTCGCAGCCGGTGGTGGCCGCCAGGTCGGTCAGCAACGGCTGTTGATCGGCGGCCGCAGCGAGGGCGGTTGCCGCCTTCGATGCAGCCGGTTGGCGAACCTCTTCCGGCAGCGTGCGGTTCAATACCAGCGCACCGAGTGGCATGCGGCGGTGATGCAACTCGTCGGCCAGGAAACGTGCCTCGCGCGCCGGCGCCGCTTCCAGAGTGCTGACCACGATGAAGGCGGTGCCCTCGTCCGTGAGCAACCGCTCAACCTCTTTTGCGCGAGCTACGAAGCCCGCTTCCATCGTCTGGAACAGCACGAAGAACTCGGCAATGTCCTGCAGAAAACGCGATCCCAGAATGCGATCAGCGACTTGATAGAAGGGCTTCGACGCCATCGTGAACAGCCGTGATCGATATGGCACGGTGAGCCACTTCAACAATCGGCTGCCGAAGAACTCGCGCATGCGGCCGGGAGCATCCAGCAGGTCGAGCGCATTCCGAGATGGTGGTGTGTCGATGACGACCAGGTCATACTGGCCCGACGCGTGCAGGTCGTAGAGCTGCTCCATCGCCAGGTAGTCATGACTGTTGACGAAGCGGCCCGTGATGTTGCGATACAGCGGGTTCGCCAGCACGGTGTCACGCAGTTCGGCGTCTGGCGCGTGACGGCGGATCAGTTCATCCCACCCGGACTTCGTATCCAGCATTGCCACCCACAGTTCACCGCGGCACTCCAGGCCGGCGGCGGCGAACGCGGTGGCCGGCACCTTCACAGCCGTATTGCCAAGGGACGCGGACCCGAGGCCCAACGCTGTCGCCAGCCGGCGCGCGGGGTCGACAGTGAGCACCAAGACTCGCCCGCCGACCACGGCCGCGGCCTGCGCTCCGAGCGCAGCGGCGATGGTGGTCTTGCCCGTTCCGCCGCTGCCGCAGACGACGATCATTTCCTTCGCGCTCAGCAGGTCGGCCAGCTCGCGATGCGAATCGCGGATGCGGGCCATCAGCCCAGCTCCTCATGCAAAGCGTCGGCCAACAGCGACACCACGCGACGGCCGCCCGAGCGGGTGAACAGCTCCGGCACCAGCAGCATCGGAACGTCTGACGACACGGCCTCACGCAGCCTGTCGAGATAGCCGATCGCGCCCTCGCGTCGGGATTGCGCCAGAGCAGCCGCCTGAAACACCGTCGCCACCTTCGGCCCAACAGCCGCCGCGAGGGTTGCCTGCGGCGCCGGTTCCATCAGGGCTGCGAACACTTGGCTGTCGGGCGTAGAGAACCACTGCGGCAGCACACGATTCGCCACGATCGCGGCAACATTCACGTCGGTGGTGGACTGCACCTTGTCGACCAGCTCGATCGTCTCGGTGATCGGCATCTCCTCGGGCGTGGTCACCACCACGAGCCCGGTTCGAGCTGCGTCGCCGAGAATCTCCAGCATCCACTCGGTCTGGTCGCGCACCATGCCGACTTGCACCAGTTCACGGATCGCCCGCGGCGCGTCGATCTGGGCGACGATATGGCCGCTGGCCTCGGCGTCAACGATGACGAGGTCGTAGTGGCGTTCCCGCACCTCGTGGCACAGCTTGCCGATGGCCAGAATCTCCTTGACCCCCGGCGCCGCATCGGCGACGAAATCGAAGGTGCGTGCCAACGGGCCGATCCGACCGACCAGTGGAATACGGACGAACAGCCGCAAGTACTCCTTCAGCGAGTCTTCCGTGTTCATCACCATCGCCCACAGGTTCGGGCGAACCTCACAGGGTTGGAAGGTCAGTTCGCTCACTTCGAACGCTGCAGCGAGCGCTCCCTTCGCGTCCATTTCGCAAACCAGCGTTCGTTTTCGGTCGCGCACAGCCAGTTCGGCCAGCGCGGCCGCCACGCTGGTCTTGCCAGTGCCGCCCTTGCCGCTGACGAACAGCAGCTGGCGGTCGAGCAGCTTGGTCATCTCAGAAGCACAGTCATGTCACGCGTGCAGGCCCTCGCCGGCGATTCTCAGCAAGTACTGGCCATATGGGTTCTTGCTCATCGGCTCAGCGTTTGCCCGCAACTGTGCCGCGTCGATCCACCCGGCCGCGAAGCTGATTTCGTCGGGTGATGCCACCTGCAAACCCTGCCGCTTTTCGAGGGTGGCCACGAAATGCGATGCCTCGAGCAGCGACTCGTAGGTACCCGTGTCGAGCCAGGCGTAACCTCTGCCGAGCAGCTCCATGTGCAGTTGACCTCGGCGCAGGTACTCGGCGTTGATGTCGGTGATCTCATACTCGCCGCGCGGTGACGGGGCGAGATCGGCAGCAATGTCAACGACCTGCTCGTCATAGAAGTACAGCCCGGTCACCGCGTAGTTGCTGCGAGGTACAGCCGGCTTTTCTTCGATGCTGAGCACTTTGCCAGTGGCGTCGACTTCGGCGACGCCGTAGCGCTCGGGGTCGTGCACGCGGTAGCCAAAGACGGTGGCGCCAACTTCACGATCGCGGGCGGACTGCATCAGCTCGACCAGACCGTGGCCGAAGAAGATGTTGTCGCCCAGGACGAGTGCGCTGCGCTGGCCGGCAACGAAGTCCGCGCCGATCACGAACGCCTGCGCCAACCCGTTGGGGGTCTCCTGCACCGCGTACTGCAGGTCGAGCCCCCACTGGCTGCCGTCACCCAACAGCGTCTTGAACCCCTGCTGCTCGTGGGGCGTGGTGATGATGAGCACGTCGCGGATACCAGCCAGCATGAGCGCGCTCAGCGGGTAGTAGATCATCGGCTTGTCGTACACCGGCAGCAATTGCTTGCTGACGCCGCGGGTGATCGGCCACAGGCGACTGCCCGTGCCACCTGCGAGAATGATGCCCTTCACTTAACGGCTGCCCTTCATGGCCGGGCGCTCAGCCGCCGAAGCCGATGCGCCGCTCACCCTCGGCTGCGCCCAGCTCCACGAAGGCGATCTTGGCGGCAGCGATGCCGACGTCGCGGCCCTTCTTGTCGGTGAGCCACAGCACATCGTCGGCGCCGGTGAGCGCAGCTTCGATCTTCGACTTGATGGCAGCGCGATCAAGATCGTCGGCGAGCTCGAGGCTGATTTCACGGGCAGTTTGAGTGACGCTGATGCGTACGTCCACGACGGTCCTTTCGGGCGCTGACAACGGATGTCGTTCAGCGTGTCGTTCAGCGAGGGGCTCACTGACGGGTTCAGTGACGGTTCACTGGACAACCAGCGTATCCGTGAACGGCGGTCGAAGCCGTGGCGCGGACGTGGCGACGTCGTCGGCATGCGGTGGCCGGATACGTGGGATACGTGTCATTGACGTCATTCCTCGTGAGGGGCATGCTGACACGGTGCCTGCCGCCGCCACCGCCGCCACCGCCGCCACCGCTACCGCCGCTACCACGACGACGACGACGCGTCGCATCGTGATCGTGGCGTTCCCTGGCATTCAGTCGCTGGACGTCGTCGGGCCGTTCGAAGTGTTTGCGTCTGCCACGCAGATCGTGCAGCGCGTGCGTCCCGCAGCGTTTGGCTACGACGTCTCGGTGGTGTCCGCACCCGGTGGCACCGTGACCAGCGAGTCCGGTCTCGGGCTGGCCACCGCCGCACTCCCGGCCATGGACGGCAGTTCGCCGCGTATCGACACGCTGATCCTGGCGGGCGGGACCGGCGTCTTCGAGGCTCGCCACGACGCAGAGTTGATGGCGTGGATTGCTGCGGTAGCACCGCGCTGCCGACGGGTTGCCACCGTGTGCACCGGCGCCTTCCTCGCCGCGCAGGCCGGCCTACTGGACGGCCGGACGGTGACCACGCATTGGGCGCGGGCGGCACGCCTGGCGGCGGAGTTCACTTCGGTGGTCGTCGATTCCGACCCGATCTACGTGCGCGACGGCAACGTGTGGACCAGCGCGGGGGTTACGGCTGGCATCGACCTCTCGTTGGCGTTGGTCGAGCAGGACCATGGCACCGACGTTGCGCAGACCGTCGCTCGTTGGCTGGTCATGTTCCTGCATCGTCCCGGCGGCCAGACACAGTTCGCGGCGCCGGTGTGGGCGCCACGGGCGGAACGATCGGCGGTGCGCGCCGTGCAAGCCCTGGTGGAGGCGGCTCCCGGTGGCGACCATCGCCTGGCTGTGTTGGCCGCGACCGCCGCGATGAGTGTGCGGCACTTCAGTCGCGTCTTCGCAGACGAAGTCGGCGATACGCCGGGTCGCTACGTCGAGCGCGTGCGCCTCGAGGCTGCTCGGCGCGAACTCGAGACCACCGCGGACACACTGGACGTCGTCGCTGCCCGCTGCGGCTTCGGGACCGCCGAGACACTCCGCCGCGCTTTCCAACGCCGCCTCGGCGTTGCCCCCGACGCCTACCGTCGCCGCTTCCGCATCGCCGTGTAGCGCGCGGGTATCGCCGCCCGTTCCCTGTCCATCTTCCGCTCCCCCCTTTTGAGAAAGAACAACACCATGAGCAATCTGCAAGTCGTCATCCCACTCTTCCCCCAGTTCACCGCCCTCGATGGCATCGGCCCGTACGAGGTACTGCAGCGCATCCCATCCATTGATGTCACCTTCATCGGCCACCAGCGCGGTGAGATCCGCAGCGAGAACGGGTTCCTCGGCATCACCGCCGACGGCACCTTCGAGGACTATCCGCAGCCCGACATCATCGTCTTCCCCGGTGGCGTCGGCACTCGACCGCTGGCCCGCGACGAACAGGTGACCGAGTGGGTGCGCACCGCCCACGCCACCACCATGTTCACCACGTCGGTCTGCACTGGCTCAATCGTGCTGGGCGCGGCGGGCCTCCTGAACGGCCTGACGGCCACCACGCATTGGGCGTGTTATCCCGAACTGGAAGCGCAGGGCGCGATTGCGACGCCCGAGCGGGTGGTCGAACATCTCGACCAGCGCATCATCACCGCCGCCGGCGTCTCCAGCGGCATCGACATGGCGCTGCGCCTGGTGGAGCTGCTGGTCGACCGCACCGCTGCCGAAGCCGCGCAGCTGATGATCGAGTATGACCCGCAGCCGCCCTTCAGCTGCGGCAGCGTCGCCAACACCAACGCCACCGCCGACGGCGGCAACGCGGTCATGACACGAGTCATCGAATACGCCCAGCTTCGCCAGTAGTCGCCTGACGCCACACAATTCATGGACCCCCGCCATCAGGCGGCTCGTGTGGTGGGTGGTGGGTGGACAGAGATGTTGTGGCCGGGTTGGGTGGTGGTGAGTGTGCGGTCGGGTGCGAGGTGCAATATCCAGCCGGCTTCGTGGACCAGGTGGTGATGTCGTGAACACAGCGGCAGAAGATTAGTCAAACATTGCTAATCTGCCGTCCATGATCCAACCCACTCATGCAGCCATCTACGCACGCATCTCGTCAGACCAGGAAGGCACCGCGTTGGGAGTGACGCGACAGTTGCAGGACTGCCGCTCGCTCGCTGACCGGCTGGGCTGGAATGTGGCTGAGGAATACGTCGACAACGACCTATCGGCCTACTCGGGCAAGCGCCGTCCTGCCTATGAGCAGATGATGCAGGACATC
>Ga0105047_10010309_pt1 | contig 15279 bp, 22 predicted proteins | sample MAT04_FD_78384 | JGI IMG/M metagenome (GOLD analysis project Ga0105047, IMG submission 78384) | Freshwater microbial communities from Lake Fryxell liftoff mats and glacier meltwater in Antarctica - MAT-04 (megahit assembly) | ecosystem: Environmental > Aquatic > Freshwater > Ice > Liftoff... | reverse complement strand
CATGGAATCAATCGGCTAACTGGAGCGTAGAAGGCATGGGCGGTTCGTTCCGCTTCTTGCAACGCGTATGGACGTTAGTTCAAGAGTTCTCTGAAAGTGAAGGCGGAACAGCCGAGTCGGTTGGGTTACGGCGTGTTATTCACCGAACTATTAAGAAAGTCGATCAAGATTTAACCAAGTTGAGCTTTAACACCGCAATAGCTGCGCTCATGGAGTGCGTTAATGAGCTGTACCACTTCAAAGCTAAGGATAATTACGCTGCAACGGAATGGCAGTGGTCGCTCGAAACCTTGCTTCAGCTACTGGCGCCATTTGCGCCGCATATTAGCGAAGAGTTATGGGAGCAGCTTGGCCAAGAAGGGTCTGTTCATACCAGTGAATGGCCAAAATACGACGAGCAGTATTTGGTTGAAGAAAACATGATAATTGTCGTACAGGTTAACGGTAAAGTGCGCGGTGAAGTAGAGCTTGCTGTAGATTCCGATAAATCCATTGTCATTGAAGCCGCTAAAGACGTTCCGAAGGTTGCGGGTTACTTAAAAGACCAGACTATTCGTAAAGAAATATATGTGCCGGGACGGCTCGTAAACTTCGTAATTTAAAACCCATTTCTGTTATATACACTGAAAAGCCAACTCGTTCATTCTAATCTTTAGCCATGTCACCCGAAACGCTCCGCCTTCATCCTGAACTTGTTTCAGGACCCATGCGGCAACAGTGTGCTAGACATCACCTAAAACCATATCTACCATCAATTGTCTTTGTATATATCCCACTTTTAATACAAAAGTGGGGCAAAACTTCCGAGCGCTCTTTAACCTTGCAGGTATATTAGTCAAGACCAACAATGTTTTGAACATCGGCTCTTAGCCGGCTTCATTCTTTACATAATTCTATAAGAATAGAACTCAGCAGAGTTCAAAAACAAGAATTGTTGGTTTGACATATTCCGACCAGGGCTAAAGAGATGCTCGCACAGCCGCCATGGAATACTAAACTGACCGGGTCCCAATTCAAGATTGGGATGACTTAGGGTTGGAATGCTGAACTTCCCACACGGCATCCTGAGCCCTGTGCTGAACTTGTTTCAGGACCCCATTCACTGCCTGTCATCTCGACCTTGTGGAGAGATCTGTTCAAGAACCAAGGGGGTCCTGAAACGAGTTCAGGATGACGGCGCAGGGTGATGTCTAGGCCACTGCCATCTTGAGCTTGTCGAGAGATATGTTTGAAGATGGGCGGGGTCCTGAAACAATACTGATACAAGTTCAGCACAAGGTTCAGGATGACAAGAAGGGTAATCTGAGTCTGCCTCTTGAGAAAAGTGCCAAAATTCGCTACCATAGTAATAAGATTTAATGTAAAGAAGAGGATAATTACCGATGGGTAAGCCAAAAAAGCGAACCAGCCCCCGAAAGACCGGCACCCGCCGAAGTCACTTGGTGCTGAAACTGAAACGAAAAGTTAATTCAAAATCACCAGTAAAGATCAGAACTACAGTGCGCGAGAGTAGCAAAGTCGCTAAATAGCGCAAAAATTCAAAGCTAGGATTTAACAATATGGCATCAAATCGTCACCTCGGTCGCATAATAGCCCTCCAGACTCTGTACGAGCAAGAGTTACGTATTGACGCTAATGACACTAACTTTGATGTCGATGCAGTTTTGGCAAGGAATATAGAGCGCTACAAAGACATGCTCGACGACATTACGTTCATTAAAGAATTGGTTAGTGGTGTTGATGCGCAAGCCGAGAAGCTCGACGCACAGCTCCAACCAGTGGCTCCAGAGTGGCCAATTGATCAAATTGCTCGCATGGACCGACTAGTCCTCCGTATTGGTTTGTACGAGCTCGAGAACGACAACGACGTACCACCAAAAGTTGTTATCAACGAAGCCGTAGAGTTAGCAAAGGCTTTTGGTGGTGATAATTCTTCCAAGTTCATAAACGGTGTCTTAGGCACATTGCTTCGAGAGCAAACAGCCAAAAAAGCAAAACCAGCTAAGCCGACAGCTAAAAAAGCAGCACCTAAACCCAAAAAGACAGCCTCAAAACCCAAAAAGACCGTCACCAAAAAACCAGCAAAGAAGGCTAAGTCATGATTAAGGCATTCAGATTAGCAATTAGCGATGCACAAATGGCGATGGATTATCGATTAGCTATTAGCAATGTAGCTGCACTCAATCGCCAATTGCCAATCGCCACCCGGAGGGTTGCTCATGTCTGTTAAAAGGCCAAAGCCAATCCAGGGCATCAAAAAGCTAGTTACCAAGCATCGGCCGATCATTGATGAAGTTGTTCGCGAGACCACTTCTGGTGGCATAGTATTTCGCCGTAACGAAAAAACCGAAAAGCTAGAAATCCTACTAATTCAGGACGCAAAAAATCGCTGGACTATACCAAAAGGCCATGTCGAGCCCGGCGAAGAGCCAAGAGGCACCGCAGAGAGAGAAATCCGCGAAGAAACTGGCCTACAAGAAATGAAAGTATATAGCTGGCTAGGTAAGGTCAACTTCCGCTATCGACGTAGCCATACCCTTGTTCTTATGACGATGCATATTTATTTGGTCGAGGGCCTAGGCGACACCAACAAACTCCATCCCGAAGACTGGCTAAATGACATTAAATGGCTAACTTCAAGCGAAGCCATAGATAAAATTGCCTATGACGATATTGGTAAGTTGATGCTTGTTGGTATGAAGAAGATCCGAGACGGCAAACTATGACAGTAGCAGATGGGGATTTGCAGTTGGAAGATGGGGGGTTCACAAACACACAATCTTTTTACGCTCAACCTAACTACCAACTACCAACTACCAACTACCAATAAGCTATGGATACAACTACCTACAAACAATTCGCCAAAGAGAAGCTTAAAGCTGAGTTTAATGACATAGGCCTTCTAGTCACTGCTTTTACTCACAGATCCTATTTAAACGAGCACAAAAAGTCGGTTAAGCAGCATAATGAACGCTTAGAGTTCTTGGGTGATGCGGTATTAGAGCTGGTTGTAACAGAATACCTATATAAAACCTATGACGACCCAGAGGGAATTTTAACCAACTGGCGAAGTAGTTTAGTCCGGACTGAGAGTATTGGTGCGGCAGCCGCTAAATTTGAGTTTGAACCGTTGCTGCGACTGAGCCGGGGCGAAAAACGCGGCACAGATCGGGCACGCGCTCAAATACTTGCCAATAGTTTTGAGGCAGTAGTCGGTGCACTCTATATAGACCAAGGCTATGACGCCGCTAAACAATTCATAACCGACAGCATCATTAGTACATTCGAAGAGATATTAGCTACTGGCTCATGGATGGACCCTAAATCTCATCTACAAGAATTGGCTCAGAGCAAAGAGACCGCCACGCCTGTATATAAGGTGATGGAAGAGGTCGGCCCCGACCACGATAAAGTCTTTACTGTTGGAGTATATGTAAATAGCAAGATGCGTGGTCAAGGAAGTGGCCCGAGCAAGCAAGCCGCTCAGCAAAAAGCCGCAGAGGCGGCACTTACTTACTATAAGGATGAGGGTAAATAGACGGGATCCTGAAACTAGTTCAGGACTACGTTTCGCTTCGGTTTGACAACAGGGACGGTTATCTGTAGAATTATACGTAATTGTCTTTAGTAATTTCTAATGTTAAGAAAGAAGAGAGTTTCATAGACACATGTTAGCTATTCGTATGCAAAGAAAAGGCCGTAAAGGACACGCAATGTTTCGCGTGATTGTTCAAGACACCCGACGCACTCCAACCAGTGGTAAAGTTGTGGCCGCCCTGGGCAGTTACGATCCTCACAACAAGACGATCATCCTCAACAAAGAAAAGGCCAATTATTACTTAGAGCACGGCGCTCAGCCTTCTGACCGAGTCGCCCGCTTACTCAAAGCCGAAGGTGTCAAACTGCCGTCATGGGTAAAACTAGAAGCCGACAAAGAACGTAAAGTTCGAAACGCCGAGAAGCGACGTAGCACCAGCCCTGAAGAGCCTAAAGCAGAAGCAGAAACAGCCGACAGCAGTGATCCGGTAGTTGATAGCCATACAGAAGATGCAACGGCTAGTAGCGAGCAGCCAACAGCCGACGACAGCGAAAATGCAGAAGAGCCAGCAACTGAAGATAAGCCGGAAATAGCTTTAGACGCAGCCGAAGACTTGGTTATGGCCGAAAAAATTGCCGAAGTTGAAGTATTAGAAGAGCCGGCCGAAGCAGTTGTTGAAGCCGAAGCCGAAAAGATTGTTGCCGAAGCAGCAGCTGAAGAATCCGCTGAAGATTCAAAGACCAAAGCCTAATTTCTAACAATCAACGTTAGCAAAGTTTGTTATAATTGTAAGATTAAATAGTGCTAATACAGGGAGACTGTCACATGAGCGAAATTGATCAACAGTTTATAGAATACGTAGTTAAATCATTAGTGGGTAAGCCGGACGCTGTACGTGTTGACCGCAGAGTAGACGAAAAGGGTGTTTTGCTAGAGTTAACCGTCGATCCAGAAGATCTAGGGCGAGTTATAGGCAAGCGGGGCGCAACCGCACAGTCGCTCAGAACTTTACTTCGCGCCTTGGGTACCAAGAATGACTCCCGTTACAACTTAAAGATCATAGATAACGGTGTAACTGGTGGCTCGCTCGAACGAGCCAAAAACTCAGATAGTCAATCACCACGTGACGAGACAAAAGTCGAAAAGTCCCAGCCCACAAACGACAAACAAGTAGAAGAGCCACAACCAGAGCCAGCTAAAGAGCCGGAAGCACCAGAAGTCGAAGAGCCAACCGATGCTACCAGTGATCGTTTGAAGCAGACTAGGGCTGAGCTTGCAGACCTAGACGACTTAGATATATAAAATCGTTGTAAACCATACAATCATCTTGTTTTTGTAATACTAAATCGGTTATAGTATGCTCAGTCGAAAGACGATTAGTGAAAATCCAAAACAAACACGTTCCAGCTCATTGCGAGTCATCACAAATGAGAGCTTTATGTGATAAGACAACCTCGATACGTCGGGGTTGTCTTTTTTTGCTAGAATAGATACAGATGAAGCCCGTTAGAACCCTTGCGGTATACGAGAATTGATCTTAATAATAGCAAAGTAATGCTCCAAGAGAGGCTTCTAACAGGATGAAGATACAAATTATTACACTGTTTCCGGAAATGTTTGAAGGCGTTCTGAATACCAGCATGCTATGGAAGGCAAAAGACCAAGGCAAAGTTACCTATGAATACGTTAACTTAAGGGACTTTGGCTTAGGTCCGAGGCGACAGGTAGACGATACTCCATATGGGGGAGGTGCTGGAATGCTGCTGATGCTAGAACCTCTGATTGGGGCTATTGAACAGGCCAAAGGTAATGATCCTACGGCAAAAGTCATACTACCAACTCCTAGAGGGCAGATTTATCAGCAGTCGAACGCCAAGCAATTAGCGGCCGACGACAAAGGTCTAATTTTTATCTGTCCACGTTACGAAGGTTATGACGAACGAATTCTCGGTTGGGTGGATAAAAGTTACAGAGTAGGTAATTATATTTTAACCGGAGGAGAATTGCCGGCTATGTTGATTATTGACTCAGTGGTTAGACTTTTGCCTGGTGTGCTAGGCGGCGAAAACTCGGCCGAGATTGAATCTTTTCAGCAAGACGATAACAACGTAGAATTTCCACAGTATACGCGTCCGGAAGAATTTAGGGGGCTCAAAGTACCAGATGTTCTACTAAGTGGGCATCATGGCCAAATTGAATCTTGGCGCAACAAACAGGCTAAGCGTCCCGAGTAGTTTAGTCCCTAGAACGTGATTCTACGGGTTCAGCTTTGGGGACTTTAATCTTGATGTTATATAGATTCTTAGTCTGGGCTGCTGATTGAATTTGATCTGTTCCGGCGGCAACCGTGTCGGCAGAAGACTCCTGAGGGTTTTGGCTAGTCGCAGCAATACCACTGACAGGTGATGTCGGCTGTGATTCTGTAGGGCTAGATTCACTCAAAGGTGTAAGCTTCTGTACGCTAGCTGCCGAAATAGCAATCGGAGGGAGTGTGCTAGTGCTATTTGTATCTTTTACGTTCGCTACCGGTGCTTTAGCCTCATTCGGGTACATAGATATAAAACCGAAGCTAAACACGGCCGCTACAAGTAGTGGAATACCAATAATTAACGGATTGGGGTTGTTTGAGGTGTTTGTATTAGCGGTCTTACTAGACTTACTAGCTTTACTAGTTTTGCTAGACTTGTTCGGCTTTTTTGTGGCTTTTTTAGACAACTGGACCCTCCAAAGATTCTTAATTACCAAACAATTATATCACCACTTCGACTACAAACTGTGAGCATTCTTACTATTCGGCCAATTAAAAACAGAATCATCTTAGCCCAATCTTTGGTTTACGACTATACCTAGGTGTTATACGTAACCTTGCAGTAAATATCGTACCTTTTTGGGGCGTGCTTATTGCAGTGATTGTGCCATGAAAATCATTTTGGACATATTGCCTAACCACGGTCAGGCCTATACCCAAACCGTCGCCACTCTGTATTTTCGTTGAATAAAACGGTTCAAATAAGTGAGGAATCCTATCTTCGGAGATGCCTTGCCCACGGTCGGATACCCGCAGTATCACCCACTGTTGCCTGCCTGATAGCGAAACATAGACATCTTTACTGAAATTCATCGATAAATCGAAGCCATAGGCGTCGATTGCATTGATTACTAGGTTAGATATTATTTGCTGGAACTTAACCGGGTCTCCAAATAATCGGAAATTAGCCGGTATTTCGTAGTGGAGCCTTACTCCAGCCCGTCGGGCTATAGGCGTGATTAGTCGCCGAATTTGAATAATCTGTGGCCTAATATAAAAGTTAATCGGCTGACTCTCTTGCCGGACTTGTTGCCGTGCAGCATCTACGTAGCGCCTGAGTAATTGGATATTGCGACGCACCTGCCTAATATTGAGTGAGTCTTGGTCATGATGTTGCTCTAGATGCAGCATGGCCGCTGTCAGCGGGTTACTTATCTCGTGCAATAAAGTAGCGCTTAACCTACCGAGTTCGGCAAATCTTTGTAGTTCACGTAGCCTGGTTGGCTCGATTTCTTCGGGGGTGGCAATCCCGTTGGTTGTGTATAGAACGGGATCGATCATTGGTTAGGCCGTCAAGCCTTCCTAATTAGCGGGGGTTTAGGCGGGTCGATCTTGTAGCCCACACTGTGGATAGTACGTATCATAGGCTCGGCAAAAGCGCGGTCAACTTTATCCCGTAGGTGCTTGATGTGCACATCTATCGTGTTTGTCCATGGAGTTCCGCCTTTGTCCCAGGCGTAATTGCCTAGGGTTGTTCTGGAGACTGCTTTGCCGGCGTTGGTCATTAAACACTCAAGTATCAAAAATTCTTTTTTGCGTAATTCTATAATCTGACCTTCTCGTTCTACGCTATGGCGGTTGGGGTCAAGCAGTAGATCGCCAACTTGTAGTATTTGTAATGGCGTTGGTAATGATTGGTTGTCGCGCAGTAGTACACGCAGGCGAACCTTGAGCTCGCCTACACTAAAGGGTTTGGTTAGGTAATCATTAGCCCCAGCATCTAATAGGTTAATTTTGCTCATTATCTTATCTTCTCCACTCAAGATTAAGATTGGAGTTGTGTCGCCTGCGGAGCGCAGCTGCTGGCAAACTTCCAAACCAGAAATATCAGGTAGGTTCAGATCTAGGATGATGGCGTCGTAGTTATTCTCGAGGGAGAGTTTTAGACCGCTCAATCCGGTTTGAGCAAGAGTGAGATCGTAATCGAGCGTTGTTGCTTGGCGGAGTGCCATCGCGACGCTGCGATTATCCTCTACTAGTAATATGTTTATCATGCTAGTTCCTGCATAACACTATTATTACCGTTCCACATTAAAAATACATTAAATTTGCGTATATTGCAAATAGTTTATATAAAAGCATAAACAGTGAAAATGATATATACTAATGTTATGACAAGTAAGGGAAGCATAATTTTGGTCGAAGATTCTGCTCAGTCGGGCTACAGATATACCTTGAATGAGCCGACGGGCAATAATTTTGATTCTGAGTTTAAGCCCGAATTAACTCCTAAGCAGATGTTGGAGCTCGGGGTTTTTGGTGGAGATTACCTTAAGGATAGTAGGGTGGAATTTCCGGATGATTGGTTCGTAAAAGCAAAAATAAGCGACAACGGATACAACAAAAACTTAAATCATTTTAAGGTTAAGGCTAGTCAACCTCTGGAAGTCTGGCAAAAGAAGGGTTGGATATATTTTGAAGATCCGCGTGGTTGGTTTCAGTGGTATTGCCGTTATTATATGGGTCGACGTATTCCAGAAGAGGATCAACGTCAGATAAAACGCTGGAAGGCAATGAGCCGCCACGTCAGCCAAGTTATAAAAGCTTGTCAGGCCGGTGATGAAAGTTGCAGGCCAAGGCAACGCCAAGCCTTACTTCATTGGGCGTATGACAGTAGGAGCATGTAATAGATATGAAAATATTTATTAAGTACGGTCGTAGGATAGTTATTTTGCTAACGGGTGTTCCGCTACTAATCATTGGCATCATCTTGATTCCAGCGCCAGGTCCGGGTCTGCTAGTTTGTTTTCTGGGGCTACTCGTTTTATCCATTGAGTTTGAATGGGCTAAGCATCACCGCGACAACGTAAATATGCAACTCAAAAAATTGAAAAACTTGTCTAAAAACAAAAAACCATAAAACCATAACCCTACATAAAGCAACCATAGTAATCATATTTTGGTACAATATAGTTGACCAACAAGCAAGAACCTGTAAACAACTATCAGACTTACAGCCCAAAAAGAACACGACCGCCTCACAAAATCGATTCATTTCGATTCTGGGTATCGCCAAGTTCAATACCTTGTTTAGTTGTATCTATAGCGTATATACATTCTTGCAATGATTAGTTGCGAAATTTGCTACGGGAGCCTATAGTAATACAAAAGAATTCGATATGGAAAACAAAAACACCGCCAACCCAAGGCCCACAAACCCTGATAATGGTAATGAGCCGATTACTCCACCCTCTCAAACGACGGCTCAGCCGGATCCGGTCTCTGCGTATAACTCTGCAGTTTTTGAACCACAGCCGATTACTTCCCCTGCAGCACCGATAAACCCAACCATAGAACCTGCACCTGTAATTATCAGCTCACCCTTAGATGTACAGCCACAAAACGTTGGTCCTGTGTCTCCAGATACGGCACCCAATCCGGTCGAATTACCTCCACAGCCGATTACTTCCCCTACAGCACCGATAAACCCAACCATAGAACCTGCACCTGTAATTAACAGCTCACCCTTAGATGTACAGCCACAAAGTTTCGGCACCGAAGTACCAATAAAGCCCAAAGAGATAACTCCCTCTATAGTTAAAGGTTCGTTTAATCCACCGCCCAATTCTGCACAGTATCCAATTAACAACAGTCCAGCTACAGCGACACCAACAACCAGCAACTACCCAGCAATTGACAGTACTGCCACAACTCCCAAAGATCGGAAGCGAGCTTTTATGTTTTTTGGTTTAAGCGTCTTTGTGGTTATATGCATTTCTATTTTTGTATTTGCATTTTATATACCTAATTTGCCAAATAATGTATGGGCCACTGGCCTAACACGGACCGCCAAACAGACTGACATATTGATTAAAAAGGTGCAAGACCCAGAAGCATATAAATCACTAGAAAAAAGTAGTATTGTGCTTAAAGGCAAAGCATCAACAGACGGTGCATCGTATGATGTAATCTTGGATTCGCAGTACGACAGCACAAAAAGTAATAGCATTCTAGATGTAAGGGGCAAAGGCGAAGGCACACCATATAAAATTAACGCCCAAGTCAAAACGGTACTTCCAGATTCAGCAACTTTACCAAATATATACTTCAAAATATCAGGCCTGTCTTCGCTGGGGCTGGATGATTTATCTGCAAACATCAAAAAATATGACAATACTTGGGTTGCCGTAGAACAGGATTATTATTCTTCGTTATTAGAACCCGGCAAACCAGCAGAGAAGCAAGATAACAAGAATGTCACACAGCAAGATGTAACCAGTGTGTTGAGTGATTTAAACTCTGTAGCTAAGGAGTACGTATTTACGAATGATCCAGAAAAGGCAGTTATAGAAAAGGTTTCTTTTGTAGGAACCGAGCAGTCGGAGGGTATTAAGGCTAATCATTATAAGGCGAAGATTAACAAAACGCACGCAGTTGCCTATTGCAAAGCTACAACTGAGAAAATTTTCAATAATAAATCATTTCGACGCATCGCTGGAACAGACGAGAGTAATTATGCACAAATCAAAAAAGAATCTCTCAAGTCGTGTGAATCCAGTGCGAAGGACACAGATCTCGGCAAGCCGTTTGATATGTGGATAGATTCAAAGTATAAGATTATACACAAAGTGCGTGTGTATACCGACTTCAATAAGACAAACAAGAAATTAGAAGAGGAAAAAGCAAGTTGCATTAAAGATTCTGAGTCATATGGTGGTGGCGGCCAAAATGATTGTAAGTATTACGATTCTAGCATCCAAAAAGGAGTGCAATATACCGAATTCGGCCAAGTCTTTAAAGGAAATAGCCAGATTAAACTATTTTTACATAATAGTGGCGACGTTAATGGATCCAAATCAGACAGCAGGTTGGATTTATCGGTAGACACGGACAAGCTAGAACTTTCTGGTAAATTTACATATCTAGCACAGCCCAAAGACGGAAAGGATTCAAGAGCCGATATCAGTATCATATCTAAGCCCTACGAGGGGAAAGTGGGAGCCGATAAGCCAGCCGCTACTGTACCTATACAGCAAGTCCTTAATGACCTAGGCTTTAACCAGTAAACTTCAAGTAGTTAATGTTAACGCTTAACGCAAGCTAGGTGTATAATCCACGCACATAGCTCAGTAAATTATTTGGTGCTTTGGTAGCAAATACAACCAAACATACCGCCATCTATCTCGTATTCCGTATTTTTGGGTATCTGTATGGCGTCACCTGGTTGCATAGAAACGGTTGAGTGATCGACTGTCAGCGTAAAAGATCCTTCGGCGCACCAGAGGGTAATATCTTGATTAATTTTGTTCTTGCCCAGCTGTTCGTATTCGGTAGCCGTCCAGCGTTCGGTTGTTATCCCACGCGCCTTTAATAGTTCGACCAGCTCTTCTTCTGAGGATTCATAAACTTTAGACCAGCGGAACTTTCGTAATTTCATCTTAACCTGAGTATAGCACCTGCTTATAATTGATTAGGCAAAATAGCCGGCACTGATATAATAGTAAGTATTATGCAGCCAGACCAAAACACCCAATTCAGTTCTTTCGCAAAAATTGTAATCGTCGAGGATGAAGTTAGCCTAGCCGATATATACAAAACACGCCTCGAACTCTTAGGCTACATATGTTTTGTAGCCCACGACGGTATCGAAGCTATCGGCCTCATCGAAAAGGAACGACCCAGCCTAGTACTACTCGACATCATGTTGCCAAAACTAGCCGGCGATCAAATCCTTAACGTTATGCGAATGACAGAGTGGGGCAAAGACATCAAAGTCCTAGTTATCTCTAACCTCAACGAAGCCGATGCTCCAGCCGGTATCCGCGAGAATGGCATCGAAGGCTACGCAGTTAAAGCCAACCTCTCCGACGATCAAATAGACAAGCTAGTAGACCGCATACTCAAGCCTAGCGATCAAACAGAAGACGTTTCACTGGAAGTACAAGGTACTACAGTAGAAACTCCACCCCAAAATAACTAACTAATTATTGCCCACCAGCGCTGTTGATCTGTTCTTGGAGCTGCCGAGTTTGTGCGGCTAAATCAGTGAAGGTGACTGAAGCAGGTGGCGTAAAGCGTGATTCATCTTTTTGCCATTTAACACATTCAAATTGATATTTTTGCTCCGGGTCAAATTGTTGGCTCATTTGCTGTTGAGTTTCTTTGGTCGATGCCGACACATCAGACTTAAAGCCTGTATTAGAGTCCTTCATCCAAACGTACTGGGTGTCACCATTCCGAACTACATATGCTGAGCTGCTTGTACCATTTACCGTGTTTGTAAACTCGCCATACATATTTTTGCCACCAGCGAAGTAGGCGGTACCTGTGTTGACGTTGCCAGCATCAGTAACATTGTAGGTGCACTTCAAGCTAGCGTTTCGGGTTAATAGCTCTTCGATGGAAGCTTGCTCAGTAGTAGCCTTAGTATTTTCGGCATTTAGTGAGGCGGTTTTTTGATTTTTTGATGTGTCATCTTTTTTTAGCACGGTATAGGCTCCAACTCCACCGGCAGCAACCAAAACCACAATTACACCTGTAATGATCCATTTCATCGTACAATCTCCTATTTATGCCTCAATTATACATCTTATTACTCAGATCCAATTGCTATAATGTAATTGGATGAAAAAACATAAACGCACACAACCCGATTTATCAAGATCGTGGCAACGGTTCGCCTACAAGCACACTGCGGCTGCAATCGTAGCAATAGCAATATTTGTTCTAGTTCTCGATACGGCAATAGTACAGGCATTATTGCAAGATATTGTGAACTTAGGCTACTTAGGAATGCTGTTTACGGGGGTCTTATTCGTATCGTTCTTTACGGCTGCCCCGGCAGTTGCCATATTGCTGGCGTTTGCCGACGGCTACAATCCGTTAGTTATAGCCTTGATAGCGGGATTTGGTGCAATGCTCGGTGATTATATTATTTTACGCTTTGCCGAAGACCAAATCGGGCGCGAGTTAAAGCCACTCGTAAAGGCACTGAAGTTAGATGGCTTCATAAGCGCTTTGCACAAAAAACGCTTTAAGCCTCTTACCGCCACGATAGGTGCAATAATTATTGCTTCACCTCTACCTGACGAGGCTGGCGTAGCCCTACTTGGTTTATCGCGAATTTCTACAATTAAGCTGATGGTTGTCACTTTTGCATTAAATAGCGCCGGCATATTGGTGCTGATCTTAGCTTTTAATTGATCTGAAGTTGCTCGGGGTCTTTCCTAGAAGTTAAACAAAGGCTTCATCGATAGATATTGGAATAATTTCGGGGAATAGCTCTTTAGCTCGCTCGTTGGTTACCACCATTGGATTTCCGAGTGATTCAACCATAGCTCGGCCAACTTTGGCATGTTTTTTGGGTGTAAACAGGTTCAGCCACCAAGCTGCAATCGAAACAGGTATGATTGGCAAATCGACAAACAGGCTATGGCTACCTTTCCAGTTTGAATAGTGTTTCATGAGCTCCTTATAGCTAAGCTGGCGAGGCCCGCCGATTTCGACGATTTCGTTCGTTTTGACGTCTAGAGTTGCGGCGGTTTGAAGGTAGGTTATTGCATCTTTAAGGGCGATCGGTTGGGTTAGGGTTTTTGACCATGCCGGCAGAGTAAGGATAGGTAGTTTGTGGACTAGGCTGGTAATAATATCGTACGAGATACTGCCGTCGCCGATAACCATCGATGCTCTAAATTCAATAACCTGTAAATGACTTTGACGGAGTAAATGCCCGGTATGGTGTCTGCTACTTAAGTGCTTCGATAAGTTATCGTGGTCATCGCCCAGGCCGCCTAGGTAGATTATACGCTTTAGGCTCGTGCCTTGAACAGCTTCAACCACTGAAGTAGCCGCCCGTGTTTCGGCATCGGCAAAATCGAGCTTCTTCTGAGCCATCATATGTACCAGGTAGTACAAAACGTCGCAGTCTTTGACAGCTTCATGTAGTTGGGCTGTATCAAAAACATCACAGTTTATTTTAGCTAGTTTTTCAGATTCGATATTAATATTGACGGCATTAGGTGACAGCGCCACCACTTCATAATCTGTATCAGCCAGTAAACGATTAATTAAGTTCGTACCTATATAACCGCTAGCGCCGAGTATGCCGATTTTCATATTGCCAGTATGACACAACCAATAATTAATTGGCCAAAGTGCCAGCAAATATTTGCCAGGCAAGTATTGATTTGGCTACAAGGCTAAGAATGATGTATGCCTTTTCGCCACGTAAGTAGTTGGCCCATTTGCCCTTGGCTCGATACTGCTTGTACTGAACAAGAGCAAAACAGTTAAAGAATAAAAAGAGCGATACTACGATACCGTACACAAAGCCTGGAGGTGTTGCGCCCTCTGGGCCACCCGGTGATAGCAACTGAACCAAGATAATTATCCACGGTATAATTCCGGCAAAACAACCGAATATAAATGGCAACCATTGTCCGTCACCTGGAGCTGTATACTTTTCTTGCAACCAACCAAACCAGATCATAGAGACGTTGACGCCAAAGATTGCTAGTAGTGTTGCATAGTCACTAATGCCATTCAGCTGAGCTATCAAGAAGATCATTACAGATGAGCTGAGCGAATATTCTACCCAGCGGAAGATGTTTCGATTCTTCTTTAGGCTGGCTGCGTATCGAGGGAAAAACTTCTTAGATGCAACCAAAAAGTGGAACAAAGCCGAAAGGCCCAAAAATATAGCAATAGTGTAGCTGACGTTGTTGTTAAACAGCAGCGTGGGGTCGCCAGGTGCAGTGCCGGGAGGGCCGGTCATGTATGTAGCGGTGATAGGTAATGTAAAACTATTGGACAGCAACAACACGGCAATCATAGATGCCAAATGCAAAAAGCCCGCACCTATATTCCATTTTCTTAAACCATTTATCTGTGAGTCTACACTTTTACCCATAGCTGCATTTTACCACAGCTCAAAGGTCTGTATGTTGCTTAGACTAATCCGTGACGGCAATTTCGATAGATGTTAGTCTGGTTTTTACGTCACGCATATCGGTTTTGAGTTCTGTTACACAAAGGGGCACCGTAGCTAAGCCATCAAGATACTCGAGTATCACATCAAGCTTGCCGTCCATTTCTTCCTGCAATACGCCATCGTAATTACTCATGATAAATTCGTTACAATCCTGATTAAGCCTCTAAGTTAGTAATTCGTGTTTCGTGATCGCGCCATAGTGCGCGCCACAAATCTGCCTCGACCTTCATTTCAGATATATCTGATTTCAGAACATTGATGTCCTGACGCATTGTCTTGAAGGCTTCAGCCAGGCTTTTTACGTCATCGCGGATTTCTTCAAGTAAGGCGCCGTGGTAGTGGTCGTTAGAATCAGTATTGGTCATAGTTATTACATTATATTCCTATCAATAATCGAACACCAAAAGTTTAAGAATTATTTAACATTTTAATCATTAGGGCGCAATTTGTAGTATAGCCATGTGACCACTTTCGTAGATTCTACTCGCCTAAGATTATTGTATT
>Ga0105047_10010305_pt1 | contig 15284 bp, 12 predicted proteins | sample MAT04_FD_78384 | JGI IMG/M metagenome (GOLD analysis project Ga0105047, IMG submission 78384) | Freshwater microbial communities from Lake Fryxell liftoff mats and glacier meltwater in Antarctica - MAT-04 (megahit assembly) | ecosystem: Environmental > Aquatic > Freshwater > Ice > Liftoff... | reverse complement strand
TTGTTGAAGACGACGTATCGATTGGTGCGGGAGCAAAGATATTGGGCCCAGTGAGAATAGGCAGAGGCGCATCCATCGGTGCCAACAGTGTTGTTTTGCATGATGTGCCGCCGTTTGCCACAGTTGTCGGTATCCCGGGGAGAGTCATCAAAGTTGGCTTGTCAGCTCCTACCGCCGATACTTGAGGGATTTGCGTCTTTCATAGCTACCGGTGCATTGATCAAACGAAAGTACACGAGCGATGCTGTCACTGATGAAGAGTGCCTTGAGGAAAATCAGGCGAACGATACGGTATAACTCGTTGCGCGCTCAAGGCGTATGGATTGATCCCACTGCCCTGGTTGACCGAGAAACCGTATTTTGTGGATACAACAAGGTATACCGCAACGCTTATCTGTCCAATTGCAAGCTCGGCCGTCTCAGTTACATCGGTATAAATTCACATATTGCCAATTGCTCAATTGGTGGATTTTGCAGTATTGGGCCAAGTGTACGAATTGGCCTAGGATTTCATCCAACTAACTGGATTAGTACTCACCCCGCATTTTATTCGCGGGCAATGCAAACCAGTTACTCATTCGCAAATGAAGAAAGATTTGAGGAAAGTCGGCGAACATCAATTGGTCATGATGTTTGGATAGGCGCAAGTGCAATCATTTTGGACGGTGTAACTGTCGGGCATGGCGCGGTAATTGCTGCGGGCGCTGTTGTTACAAAGGACGTGCCGCCTTACGCGATCGTTGGTGGAGTTCCAGGAAAAGTCCTTCGGATGCAATTCGATAACAAAAAAATTGATCAACTACTATTGTGGCAATGGTGGAATCTTACTCTGAATCAGTTAGCGGTAATTTCCGAAAGATTTAGTGATAATAGGGATTGGATAGTGGAGGGGCTTCAAACTTATGTGCAGACCCATGCCAAAGTATAAGTACCAAGCAAAGTCGACGACTCTCAATTTATTGATGCGCAATCTTTGGCGTTGCCGGGTTTGTAGTTCTTTCCCTGCCTAAATCATCACGCGCAGTGATTTAATTAACCGGTACTGACTTATGCAAAGCTTCTTGCGCAGAATTTATATAAGATTTTTCAACAAAGAATCAGTTCAAGCGCATGTCCGACGCGGGCTAGTTGTTGGAAAAAATTTCAACATGCAACGTGAAGTGATTATCGACTACTCGCACAGTTGGCATATTGAGATTGGCGATGATGTCACGTTAGCGCCGCGTGTCGTAATACTGGCGCACGACGCAAGCACAAGACAAAAGCTAGGTTACACAAGGCTCGGCAGGGTGAAAATAGGCTCAAGAGTTTTCGTGGGTGCCGGGTCAATAATTCTACCCTCCGTCACGATAGGAGACGATGTTGTCATTGGCGCAGGTAATGTCGTAGCACGAGACGTACCAAGCGGCGTCGTTGCGGCAGGAAACCCGGCAAGGGTCATTCGTACTATCCAGTCATATTTTCAAGACAAAGCAAACGAAATGGCTTCATCACCAATTTTCGATGAAACCTACACGATCCGTAGAGATGTTACCGACGAAATGAAGCGTGAGATGAACCAGAAAATGAAAGATAGGATCGGCTACGTGGTATAGCCATGCCTGCGGCAGAAACTATGAAACATCAGGGGAAGCGGTCAGAATTCCGCAGCACCGTAGGCCGCAATGCGCGCTGGTCACTGGTACAGACGGTCGTTTCGGCGCTGACCGTATTCGTTCTTTACAAGTATCTCTACACGCACCTTGGCCCCGAGAAGCTTGGACTGTGGGCGGTCGTGTTGGCCAGTGTGTCGGTCGGACGCCTTGCGGAGTTGGGATTCTCAACCACCGTGCTACGGTATGTGAGTTTGCATCTTGCCGCCGGCGATAAAACACGGGCGGCACGCATCCTAGAAACCGGACTTATCTCGGTAGGTGGCCCATTTGCGCTGGCGTTGCTGTTGCTCTACCCGGTCGCCAATTTCGCCATGCGTTACGTAGTGCCGGTTGGCAATCTAGCGGAGGCTCGTCAAATTCTTCCGTATGCATTGGGGGCGCTGTGGTTCGGCGTCTTGGGTTCTATCGCGCAGTCCGCACTTGACGGCTGCGGCCGTATGGATGTCAAGAGCCGAATATTGATCATTGGCAATCTGGTGTATGTGCCAGTCGCAATCCTGATGGCGAAAAGGTTTGGAATATTAGGGCTAGCGGCTACGCAGTTGCTGCAGTCAGTTCTTGTGGCGATCTTGGTATGGATTGCGACCCGACGTGAACTGCCGGCCTTGAAATGGGCCCCCCTGAATTGGGACAAGTCCTGTTTTCATGAAATTATTGACTATGCCGCAGGGTTGCAAATCGGCAACCTCGTGATCATGCTTTTTGAACCCGCGACCAAAATCTTGCTTAGCCGATACTTTGGCCTGAACGAAGTTGCCCACTTTGAGATGGCTAACCAGATTGTATCCAGAGTGCGAGCACTGATCACATCAGCGATTCAAGCCTATTTGCCAGTGCTTTCATCCACTGCCGCTGACATTACAGCTGCCCGGCAGATTGTAGGCGAGGCAACCATCTTTACTGTTGGTATAGGCCTGCCAGTCATGGCCGGACTCGTTGTTTCCTATCCGATCATCAGCATCATCTGGATCGGTCATGTTCAAGCAAACTTTATTATCTACGGCTGGATTCTCGGTATCGGCTGGATGTTCGCCACGCTACTCATGCCTACTTATTATTACTGCGTGGGGGCCGGTCGTGTGCGGACACTAGTGCTGTCTCACACAGTATCGGCCGGATTAAACGCATTGCTCGGACTGGGTGCAGCTACGCTAAGTAGTGGACATTGGGTTGCCACGTCGATGATGATATCCTTGGCCCTAGGCAACTTAGTGACCACAGTGCGGGCGCGCGCAGATTTAAAGGTAGATATTGGACAGACAATTCGTAGCCGATTCGCGAGAGATATCGTTAAGACAGTTGCGACAATCGGATTTATTTTGTTACTCAATGTCGGTATTTCAATTGCGACATCTATGGCAGCCTATGTGTATGCAAATTTCCTCATCAGCGCGTTGCTTCTGATAGTTATCCTCTATATGTCTGCTGCTGGGAAAATCCTGATGGCTAAATTCAAAAAGAGCAAGTAGCACCATGTGGATACTTCTCTTTCTCGTCACTTGTTGGAGCATTATTGCGTTCAATACGAACCACCAGCGCCAGTCATTGCTGATCATCATCTTTTTGGCGACGGGTGGGTTTCAGTTGCTCCCCATTCACTGGTTTTGGAGCCCCTTTCTGCTGGTGAAGCCCTATGACTACGCCTATGTTGCGACAGGTGCGATTTTTGTATTGCGTGTCGGTGAATTGGCCCGACTCATTGCGAAGGAGCGACCGGCCGCTCTCGCCACCGTCTATCTGGGCTTCTTGCTGTTGACCCTGGTGGTCAGCGTCGTATTCTTCTCGTATTCACCGGTTAAGTCGGTTCAGGCGGCACGGGTGTTTTTCTGGCCGATATTTCTATTACTATTTCTGTTGGCCAACCGATCGGTACTTGAACGGGTTGTGAACACGCTTTACCCGATAGTGGTTATTCTTTCGCTGCTCTACCTGATTCAGCCCATCACAGGCACAACGATCATCAATCCTAGCGGCGAGTATTTCAACCCATACATTGGCGCCACGGATGTAAAGCGCTACCTGAGTACGCCAGACTTTCTGATATTCTTCTTGCTGCTCGCTTACTACAAGTTGTGCACTTACAAGGGCAAGTCGCTGGGTGTGCGCTTGGGGCAGGCTCTTGCCTTCGTCCTGTTTACAGCGGTGCAAGCCGTTTCGTTCACACGATCTGCCATCATCGGCACGGGCGTGGCCGTGCTCTATCTGAGCAAGCGTTTGGTGAATCCGGTACTGCTGGTATTATTCCTTGCAACCGTATCGGTTGGCTTTGCCGTCGCCTATTCGACCAGCTCGTTGATTGAGAGCCGGGTCAATGACAGTATGAAAGACATCGCCTCAACGTTGCGCGGCGACTACGATGACTTTCGCGCTGGCAAAGACGGCAATTTGAGTTTTCGCATCGCGCACATCAGCGAGCGTCTGACCTATGTAACCCACAGCGTCAAGCACTGGCCGATGGGCATTGGATTTATTCACGAGGATTCTGCCGTCGCCCAGAATCTAGGTTTCAAGATTGGCCTGAAGAACTTTCTCACTGGGCGGGCTGTACAGGTTGACACTGGCGACAATGCTTGGTCTGTGGTGATCATCAAGACGGGGCTCATCGGCCTTGGGCTGTTGTTGGTCTTCCTCATTTATTCCTTTGTTGCGGTGGGCGGTGGGCGCGATAAATATGCCGTGGTCTATCGGGGCGGCGTGGTCTACTTTCTGGTTACTTCGTTTTTTTCGAGCAATTTTGTTTCGCCGAGCTATATGGTGCCGCTGATGCTGTTTCTGGCCATCGCGTTGCGCACCCAAGTGGACTTGGCAGCCGGCAAAGCAGCCCAAAAAGGGAAGTGGCAGACATGAAGTTTTCCATCATCACACCGTCGTACGCCCAAGGGCAGTACCTTCGACAGAACATCGAATCTGTGCAAAGGCAGGGCTGGGCAGATATCGAGCACATCGTGGTCGACGGCGGCTCAACGGACGAAACCGTCGATGTCCTGCGCAGCTACCCACACCTTAAATGGGTATCGGAGAAAGACGAAGGCCAAGCCGATGCGCTGAACAAGGGGCTGCGCATGGCCAGCGGTGACATCGTCGGCTGGATTAATTCAGACGATTATTATCTCGACGGCGCATTCAAGAAGATCGCCGAGGTGTTTGCTGATCCTACGGTGCAATGGGCCATCGGTGACATTCAACTCTTAGACGAAGCGAGTGGCGGGTTCGTCGCGATGACCAGCGCGGCGGTGTCATGGGTAGACCTGCAACGCAACCCAGACATCGTCCGCCAGCAGGGCACTTTCTTTCGCCGTGAGTTGCTATTGCAGGCCGGCGGCTGGAACAAGCAGTTTTTTATGGTCATGGACTTCGACCTTTGGGTGCGCTTGGCCAAGCGGTCAGCGCCGCGCATGTTGCACGAACAACTCGCGGTGTTCCGCATCCAGAAGAATCAAAAATCAGGGCTTGCCAACCTTCACCGCCAGACGAACGAAATGGTCAATGTTCTCAGGCGGGAAAAGGCTAAGCCTGAAAATATCCTGCGATTGAGAATCAAGAAGGAATGGCATTGGCTCAAGGGTACCCTGAAGAGCTTTATGGTTCGCATCGGCCTGCTCGACAAGAAGTTCCTGCTCAGACCTGTTCGCGGCTGGAGTGGTGATTGACACATGAAGATTATTCACTTTTTGTGGGCTCTTGATCAGGGTGGCGCTGAGAATCTGGCCGTTGATTTGGCCAATGAGCAATCACGGGATCACGAAGTTGTAATGTTGGTAGCCAACGACAAAGTAGATCACGCAGTAAAGTCCAGGCTATTACCTGCTGTCCGGTTTGTGTGTGTGGGCCGGCCGGCAGCTAGCAAAAACCCATATTGGATAGCACACCTTTTGCTCGTTATTCAGGCATTGCGGCCGCAGATTGTGCATTCGCATTCTGATAAATTAGCATCCCTTGGCTGGCTCATTGCCGCGCCCTTGATTCTTACGGTGCATGCCAACAGCATTCGTCTATCGGCCCAATCTTGTCGGTTTGCAGCGGTATGCTGTATATCGCGGGCGGTACAGCAAGATATTCATATTCGCTATCCGCACTTAGAGGCGCGGCAAGTGGACAATGGGATAAATGTGTCACGCATAGCGGTCAAAGCGGCTCGGCCATCACCCATGGTTCGTGGTGTTCAGGTCAGCCGCTTGGTGCATAAGACCAAGGGACAGGATTTGCTTATCAAGGCGCTGGCTGCGATCAATGCCGACTCGCTGCTGCCAACGTTGACTATTGACTTCATCGGCGAAGGTTCCTCGTTGGATTATTTGGTTGAATTGGCAGCTGAGCTTGGCGTAACCGAGTTTTGCAATTTTTTGGGTTCAATGCCTCGCGATAAAGTGCATTCGAGCCTGTGTAACTACGACATCTTGGTTCAGCCGTCGCGCGATGAGGGATTTGGGTTGACCGTGGCTGAGGGAATGGCAGCGGGGGTTGCAGTCATTGTTTCAGACATTGACGGCCCCATGGAGGTCATTGGCAACGGCGATTTTGGTCATGCCTTCAAAACTGATGATGTGTCGTCGTTAACCGCAACATTGCGGACCGTCATGTCCTCAATGAATACACCGGCAGCTTTGGCCCAACTGATCGCTGCGCGCGGGCATGTGGCCGCCAAATACGATCTTGGCCGGATGTCGGGGTCCTATGTAAAGATATACAACGAGATTGTTTGTGTCTAGGGTAATGCTGGTTCGGCTTGTTACTTTTGCCGCGCTGATCGGATTTTCTGCTCGTGCGGATACGGTGGTAGAAAACTGGACAGCCAATAGAAACTCCTATGACGTTCATGCCACTGGTCCTGACAAGTTCGTCATTGAAAGCGGGCCGGTCGGAGCAGGTGGCAATATCGCCAAATTCACCGTTCAGCCAGGCGATGTTTTTAACAAGAGCACAGGCGAAAGAAGCGAGGTAGTTTTAGGCGGCTGGCGAGACAACAGCCGTTTTCGGGTGACGGGTGATGAGGGCAGAGAGTTTTACCGTGTTACAGTAAAACTTGCGCCGGGTTGGCAGGCACCTCAAGTCAACTCCCGCGGATATGTTTGGGGTACGTTTTTTCAGTTGCACGGGCCGAACGAACTAGCGTCGTCACCAGCAATTGCCATGTACGCCGACGTTAGATTCTCGCTTTTTGTTCTCGGCGGTAATATAAATATCCCAGTTAGCAAAGTAATAGGCTTTTCTAAATCTGATTTGAATATAGGCGAGTGGGTTGACTTCGTGTTGGAGGTTAAGTGGGCTCAGGATTCAACCGGTGCCATCGCTGTCTATCGCCGGGATGAGGGTGAAAAAGTTTGGGCGAAAGTTGCCGACGTCGACAACTTAGCGACGATGCAATATCGAGGTGCCTCGATACTGGGATCGCACTATTGGAAGGCTGGTTTTTATCGGTCGGAAAGTAGTAATGTAAATTCGCTGTGGCTAGGTCCTATTCTGCGCGGGCAAACCTTTAAGGAAGTTGCAGGGGATTGATTCCTTGGGAAAGAGATTTTTGTGAAATATAGGATATTTATTCTTGGCCTGCGTTGGATACTGTTGGCGGATTTACAATACAGTTTGTGCGAATATTCGTTTATGGGCGCATGCCATGCCCGGCGTAATGGGCATTGATCCGGTTGATCCCGCTAAAGTCGCAATGGAGCAGGGCATGAAGTGCATTGTGATGCTGGGCACAGATTTCTCGACCAAGGGCGGGATATCCTCTGTGGTTAGCACCTATCGGGCTGCCGGCCTGTTCGACAGATTTGGGATAACGTATGTCGCCACACACTGCGACGGCTCGAGAACTACTAAGTTTGGCGCGTTGGTCAAAGCGTGGTTTAGGTTTGCGGTGCTGATCGCCAATGGCAAGGTTGGCGCAGTACATGCCCATATGTCGTCCGGTGCAAGCTTTTGGCGCAAGACATTATTCTATATGCCTTGCTTTGTACTGAAAATACCAGTTATTTTGCATCTGCACAGCGGTGGGTTTATAGATTTCTTCGAGCGGCGCGTACCAAAATTCTTGAAACCATTTGTTAAATGGGTATTCTGTCGTTGTCATACGGTCATTGTGCTGTCGGTCGAGCGCAGGCGATGGATAGCCGACAATTTTGGGTGCGCGAGGGTGTTGGTGCTGTTCAATCCGGTGGCGTTGCCCGTAATGGCGCCTATTGATTTTTCGCACAGGGCGGATCAAATCCTTTGCCTTGGCCGGCTCGGTCAGAACAAAGGCAGCTACGATTTGATCGATGCTTTGTTGGCATTGCGAACATTGGGTTTTGATGTATCACTGCGTCTCGGCGGGGATGGTGAATTGGAAAAAGTCAGAGAATATGCTGATGTTTGTGGCGTCGGGCGGCATGTGCATTTGTTGGGATGGGTGACCGGCGGCACTAAACAATCAGAATTGGCAGCGGCACGTATTTACGCATTGCCGTCGTATCACGAGGCCATGCCAGTCAGTTTGTTGGAGGCAATGGCGGCTGGGCTGCCCGTGGTCAGCACGCGTGTTGGTGGCATTCCCGACGTTGTTGACGACGAGGTCGATGGTTTATTGATCGATGCGGGTGATGTCAAAGCCTTGACTGCCGCATTGGCCAGGTTGATCAGCGACGACAAACTGGCGATGCAACTGTCGCACGCCGCGCGGAATAAGATTGAATCGCGGTTCTCAGTTGTAGCGGTGCTGCCGGCGCTTGAGTCAATATATCGTGATTTAGGCTTTGTACCGCTAAATACTGGCCAGTTTGTTGATCGCCTAGATTCCTGAGCGCGCTTCTGCCACCCACCTGCACGAGGTGAGCGTCGTACATCTTGCAAGCTTGTGTGTGCGATACAAGGCTTGCGTTGGTGGTTAAGTCGAACTGTAATAATACCGAAGTATGCTTTAGCCAGTCTGCGCGTAGGCTAGTCGTGCACTATTGAGAAATGTCAGGAATCTTTGTGAACATCAGCATCTTTGGCCTCGGCTATGTCGGCGCCGTCTCAGCAGGTTGCCTGGCAGCCGACGGCCACCAGGTCATCGGCGTAGACCCGAACCAGACCAAGGTCGATCTCATCAACCAGGGCGTGTCGCCCATCGTTGAAAAAGACATCGGCGAAATGATCGAACAAGCCGTCAAGGCCGGCACCCTGCGCGCCACCACGGCGGTGCGCGACGCGGTGTTGGGCTCTGACCTGTCGTTGATCTGCGTGGGCACACCGTCCCAGCTGAACGGCAACCTCGACCTGTCCTACGTGCGCCGGGTGTGTGAGGAGATCGGCAGCGCGTTGCGCGACAAGACCGGCTTTCACGTCGTGGTGGCGCGGTCGACCATGCTGCCGGGCTCTATGCGCAGCGTGGTGATCCCAACGCTGGAGCAAGCCGCGGGCAAAGTGGCCGGCGTCGATTTTGGTGTCTGCAACAACCCCGAGTTCTTGCGTGAGGGCACAGCGGTGTTTGACTACTACAACCCGCCCAAGACGGTGATTGGCGAGACAGACGACCGGGCCGGCCAGCTCTTGCTGGGCCTGTACGCCAACATGCAAGCCCCCGTGGTGCGCACCACAGTCGAGACGGCTGAGATGGTCAAGTACGCCGACAACAACTGGCATGCACTCAAGGTGGCGTTTGCCAATGAGATCGGCAACGTCTGCAAAGCTGTGGGCATCGACGGGCACCGGGTGATGGAGATCTTTTGCCAGGACACCAAGCTCAACCTGTCGGCCTACTACATGAAGCCGGGTTTTGCTTTTGGTGGCTCTTGCCTGCCCAAAGACGTGCGGGCACTTACCTACAAGGCGCGCAGCCTGGACGTGGACACGCCCGTGCTAAACGCCATCCTGCCGTCCAACCAGCGGCAGATTCAGCGCGCGATCGACATGATCACCAGCAAAGGGCAGCGCAAGGTGGGCGTGCTGGGCTTTGCCTTCAAGGCCGGCACTGACGACCTGCGAGAGTCGCCGATGGTGGATGTGATCGAGCACCTGATCGGCAAGGGCTATGACCTGCGCCTGTTCGACCGCAACGTCAACCTGGCCGCGCTGACGGGCGCCAACCGCGATTTCATCCTGAACCACATCCCGCACATCTCGCGGCTGATGGTGGGGTCGGTCGATGAGGTGATGGCCTTTGCCGACACGGTGGTGGTGGGCAATGGTGCGCTTGAGTTTCGAGCCGCCGTGCAGCAGCGGCGGCCAGACCAGGCGGTGGTTGACTTTGTGCGCGTCAGCGATGCCACCAGTGGCGATGGCTACGACGGCATTTGCTGGTGAGCGCGCCCATGCCCGTTGGTTTGCCAAGCTCGGCAGCCGTGCCTGGCACCGGCCGAAAGGTGCTGATACTGGTCGAGAACCTGCCGTCACCGTTCGACCGGCGGGTGTGGCAAGAGGCCACCACCTTGTTGGCCGCGGGTTACGGCGTGGCCATCGTCTGCCCCACCGGCAAGGGCTTCGAGTCGCATTACGAATGCGTGGACGGTATCCACATCTACCGCTACGACTTGCCCAATGAGGCCGAGGGTGCGTTGGGCTATCTGGTGGAGTATTCAGCCGCGCTGTGGCACAGCTTTCGCCTGGCCTGGAAGGTGCGCCGTCGCCACGGCTTTGATGTGGTGCATGCCTGCAACCCGCCTGACTTGCTGTTTTTGGTGGGCGGGTTTTTCAAGTGGACGTCGGGCACCAAGTTCGTGTTCGATCACCACGACATCAACCCCGAGCTGTACGAGGCCAAGTTCGGTCGCCGTGATTTTTTCTGGAAGCTGATGGTCTGGCTAGAGCGCCGCACCTTTCGCGCGGCCGATGTGTCGATTGCCACCAACCAGTCGTATCGCCGTATCGCCATCGAGCGTGGCGGCATGGACCCGGCGCGGGTGCATGTGGTGCGCAGCGGCCCCAAGCTCGACCGCCTACGTATCCAGCCGCCGGTGCCCGCACTGAAAAAGGGCCGGCAGTATCTGGTGGGCTACGTCGGGGTGATGGGCAAGCAGGAGGGCATCGATTACCTGCTGCAGGCAGCGCGCTACATCGTCAAAGACCTGCAGCGCACGGACGTGCATTTCGGCATCGTGGGTGGCGGCACCTCGCTCGACGAGATGAAGCTGCTTGCCGTGTCACTGGGGTTGGCAGACTTTGTCACCTTCACCGGGCGCGTGCCTGATGCCGAGTTGCTGGACATGCTCAACACCGCCGATGTCTGCGTCAACCCGGACGTGGCCAACGAGATGAACGACAAGTCCACCATGAACAAGATCATGGAATACATGGCGCTGGGCAAGCCCATCGTGCAGTTTGATCTGACTGAAGGGCGGTTCTCAGCAGGTGAGGCATCGCTGTACGCCGCCAAAAACGATGCAGTGGACATGGCCCGCAAGATCATCGAGTTGCTGGACGACCCGGGCCGCCGCCAGCGCATGGGCGATATTGGCCGCTGGCGGGTCGAGCATGAGTTGGAATGGCGTTTTGAGGCCCCGAAGTTGTTGGCGGCTTATGAGCAGCTGTGGTCGCCCGCATGACTGACGCGCCCGGTGCGGCGGCGGCGCGCGTGAAGGTGCTGCTGCTGGGGCCGGCGCTGGGCGCGGTCAGTGGCGTGTCAACCCACTTGAACATGCTGCTGGCGTCGTCACTGGCGCAGGCGTTTGACTTGCTGCACTTTCAGGTGGGCGCAGAGGGGCGGCGTGAGTCCACATGGCGGCGCATGGCAAGGTTGGCGCTCAGCCCCTTGCAATTGGCTGTCTGTCTGCTGCAAAAGCGGCCGGCAATCGTGCACATCAACACGTCTATGGACAGCAAGGCGTACTGGCGCGATCTGGCCTATCTGGTGGTTGCCAAACTGTTGGGCCGCCGGCTGGTCTTTCAAATACACGGCGGCGCATTGCCTGCAGACTTTTTTGCCGATAGCGCGTCGCTGACAGGCCTTTTGCGCTGGGCGCTGCGCCTGACGGATGCGGTATTGGTGCTGTCGCACGAGGAGTTGGCCGCCTATCAGGTATTTGCGCCGGGGCTTTGGGTGCGCCTGGTGCCCAATGCCATCGACCCTGTCGGCTTGATCGATCGGCCACGCAGTTACAACACCAGCGCACCGCTGAGGTTGGTATATATCGGCCGCTTGGTACGGGTAAAAGGTCTGTTTGAAATTGTTCAGGCTTTGGCGCAACTCAAATCCGAGGGGCTGAGGTTTGAATTGGCATTTGCAGGCGATGGCCCAGATCGGCTGGCACTGGAGGCGCTTGTTGCGCAACGCGGCATTGGGGAACAGACGCAAATGCTGGGCGGCGTATTTGGCGCGGCCAAGACACGCCTCTGGCTCGAATCCGATGTCTTTTTGTTTCCAACCTACCATGCCGAAGGTTTGCCCTACGCCATCCTTGAGGCCATGGCCGCAGGGTGTGTCGCGGTCGCGTCGCCGGTTGCCGCAATCGCCGATGTTGTGGAAAACGGCGTCAATGGGCTATTTGTGAAATCGCAGGATGCTGTTGCGCTGGCATCAACAGTGCGATCCTTGGACAGCGACCGCCAAAGGTTGCAGCAAATTGGCGACGCCGGGCGGGCACGCATCGCCGACTCTTACACCTTGCCGCGTTTGGCTGATGATATTGGGTGTGTCTATCGCCTTATTCTGGCAGAGAGATAGTTTTCTTGAACGGTTCGGCCGTTGGTGCCATAGCAAAACGAGGCTTGGGTTGGTGGGTGGCCAAGCGCAAGTATCTTGTTGTAGTTAATATAAGTGTAGGTCGATAAATGTGTGGAATAGCAGGTTTTATCGGCCGGCTCGATAGCGGCGATGCCTATGCCGGCCTGCGGACAATGGCTGCCGCCGTATTGCATCGTGGCCCGGACGATGGCGGGTTCTTCGAGTCCACCTGCCCCGGGGGTGTGTTGCTTGGCTTGGCCCATCGACGCCTGTCCATCATCGATCTTGCAACGGGCCATCAACCACTTGGCAATGAAGACAACACGATCCAGATCGTGTTCAACGGTGAGGTATACAACTTCGCTGAACTGCGGGTCGAGCTTGAATCAGCGGGCCATGTCTTCAAGACCCATTCGGATACCGAGACTATCGTGCACGCCTATGAGCAGTGGGGTGACGCGTGTGTTTTGCGGCTGCTGGGCATGTTTGCATTTGCCATCTGGGACGCACCTCGACAGCGCTTGTTCATCGCACGCGATCGTTTTGGCAAAAAGCCATTGTTTCTTCATGAGAAGAATGGCGCTTTGCTGTTTGCCTCTGAAATAAAGTCAATACTGGCTTTCCCCGGGGTAGTTGCCGAGTTTGATACAGACAGCCTGCTGCCTTACCTGACCTACCGCTACGTGCCGGGGCCGCAAACCATGTTCAAAGGCGTTGGCAAGCTGCCGCCGGGTTGTACGCTGGTTTGGGACAACGGGCGGATCAGCCAAACCCAGTATTACATCTCGCCCGACGCCGAAGCGCGCAACGACCGGCGCCACAAATCGGCCGATCCAGTGCAGGATTTTGTCGATTTGTTTGAAGATGCAGTGCGATTGCGCATGGTCTCGGACGTGCCTTTTGGTGCTTTTTTGTCAGGCGGCCTCGATTCATCGGCCGTGGTTGCGATGATGTCCCGCCACAGCCAGTTGCCGGTCAAGACATTCTCCGTCGGTTTTGCCGATGCAGCCTACAGCGAGCTTGACTATGCCCGCAGCGTTGCAACCGCCTTCAAAACCGACCACCATGAGTTGCAAATTACCGAGGCAGATATTGTCGCCAAGCTACCGGCGCTGGTGCGGTATCGCGATGCACCCTTGTCCGAACCGTCGGATGTGCCGGTGTATCTGCTTGCCGAGGCAGCGCGCCGTGATGTCAAGATGGTCTTGACCGGCGAGGGCGCTGACGAGTTTCTGGGCGGATACCCCAAGCATGTGTTCGAGCGTTGGTCTGGCATCTATGCCGCCGTTCCTGAGTGGATGCGGTCTGCAGTGTTCCAGCCGTTGATCGATGCGTTGCCGTTTGAGCAACAGCGGCTCAAGACAGCTGCGTCCAGCATGGGGGTGGCCCAGTTCTCGCAGCGCATGCCGCGGTGGTTTGGTGCGATGGGTTTGCCCCAGATCGATTTGTTGCTGGCCGACGGACCTTGGAAGCCAAACGATCTGACGGCAGGCCTGCCGCAATTTGATTCCACCCCTGGTAACTCAGCACTGCGACGGATCTTGAACTTTGACCAAGGCAGCTGGCTACCTGACAACTTGTTGGAGCGCGGCGACCGCATGACAATGGCTGCGTCCATCGAGGCGCGCATGCCGTTCATGGACCATCGGCTGCTTGAGCTTGTGTCCGCGTTGCCGGACCGGTATCGCGTGCGTGGGCTAAAGACCAAATGGATATTGCGCGAGGCCCTGAAACGGGTGCTGCCAGAGCAGATTCTGGAGCGCCGCAAGGTTGGCTTCCGCGTGCCGGTCAACAAATGGTTTCGTGGTGCGCTAAAGAATTATGTGTTGGACGGGCTGTGTGGGTCAGGATCACGCACCAGAAAATACTACAACACCGCCCGGCTCGATGCATTGATTGCTGAGCATATCGACGGCATACAAAATCATGAAAAACTGATCTGGACTTTGCTCAATCTGGAAATTCTTCACCGCGAGTACGGATTATGATCGGTCGGCTTGTCTGGAAAATTCGCCGCGTGCTCGTGATGGCGCCGGCCGAAATCGGCTACCGTGTTGTGCAAACCTTGCGCAACTGCGTCGAGCGGGTCGGCTTTATTCGGGCCAGCAACGCACCAAAAATCCTGCCGGCCACGCTGCCGGTGTGCTGGTTTTCACTTGACCCGCCGGGCGTCGATGCCCAGGCTGTCACGCAGGCCGCGGACAACCTGATGGCAGGGCATTGGCGTGTATTTGCACTGCACGGTGCGATGTTGGGGTTTCCACCCGATTGGCAGCAAGACCCGAAGACAGGCAAGCGCCAGCTGGCCGTCAAGTTTGGCAAGGCAATCAACTACAGGATAGAGTCGCAGGTTGGGGACATCAAGTACCTGTGGGAGATCAACCGCCACCTGGAACTGGTTACGCTGGCGCAAGCCTGGCGATTGACCGGTGATGAGCGATACCTTGCTGCTTGCGACACGTTTGTTCGTGACTGGTTGAAGGCGTCGCCGTATCCGTTGGGTATTAACTGGATAAGCAGCCTCGAGTTGGGGATTCGACTGGTCAACTGGTCGGTTGCCTGGCACTTGTTGGGTGGCATGAACAGCCGCATCTTTGATGGCAAGGCAGGCCAGGATCTGCAGCAGCAATGGCTGACTTCTATCTATCAGCATTGCCATTTTATTCGTGGCTATTTGTCTATGCACTCGTCTGCAAACAATCATCTGCTGGGCGAGTTGATGGGTTTGTACGTCGCCAGTTCAACGTGGCCGCTGTTCCAAGAGTCAGCTGAATGGCAAGCTTTTTCCGGGCAGTTTTTTGAGCAGGAGGCGCTTGTCCAGAACGCGCTGGATGGTGTCAATCTCGAACAAGCGGTTTACTACCAGCATGAGGTGATCGACATGATGTTGATCTGCCACTTGGTATCGCAGACAACCGGCAAAGCGTTCTCGGCCAGCTATCGAGAGCGCGTGCAGTCGCTGGTCGAGTATTTGGCGGCCATTATGGACGTTGGGGGCAAGGTGCCCATGA
>Ga0105047_10010304_pt1 | contig 15285 bp, 7 predicted proteins | sample MAT04_FD_78384 | JGI IMG/M metagenome (GOLD analysis project Ga0105047, IMG submission 78384) | Freshwater microbial communities from Lake Fryxell liftoff mats and glacier meltwater in Antarctica - MAT-04 (megahit assembly) | ecosystem: Environmental > Aquatic > Freshwater > Ice > Liftoff... | reverse complement strand
GCCGATCTGCAGAAGGTGAAGGAGCAGATTGTGCGCAGTCGCGAGACCAGTCTCAAGACGAACGCGTTCTGGGCGTCAAACATTGCGGGCCGTGATCAGAACGGGGAGGACATTGCGGGTTTGGCCGGCGCGTATGACGAGATGCTGAAGGGACTTACCGGCAAGCAGATTCAGGACGCGGCGAAGTTGTATTTCAACACCAAGCAGTACGTGAAGGTGGTGTTACTGCCGAGCACCACGCCGTAACGCGACCTCGGGACTGGCCTTCCGCTTCTCACAAATCTCCTCTATCCTCCTTTATTCACACGACTCCGATTCGCGACCCTTGAACCCGATTCTGCACCGTGGTAACTGAGCTTTTCGGCAGTTCGGGACAACATGTAGCCGATCCGGTCCTGGATCGGCTACGGCTGGCTACGCTTGGGTCGTACGACATTGCAGGAGAGCTGGGCCGCGGCGGCATGGCCATCGTGTATGTCGCGCGCGATCTCAAACTGGCGCGCACGGTCGCCATCAAGGTCATGGACCCCCGCTTGGCCCTCGCGCAGGGTATGGCCGAGCGGTTCCTGCAGGAGGCCCGGATAGCGGCGCGGCTGCAGCACCCCAACATCATTGTGGTGCATGACATTCAGCACAACGAAGAGCTCATCTTCTTCGTGATGGGGCTGGTCGAGGGCGGATCGCTCGACGAACTCTGCGCCAATAGTGAGCCTCTTCCGGTTGAACAAGCGCGGTGGATCCTGCTGCAAGCGGCACGCTCTTTGGCGTTTGCTCACTCAGAGGGGTTCACGCACCGCGACGTCAAGCCGGCCAACATCCTCATCAATCTCAAAGGCGACGTGATTCTCACCGACTTTGGCATTGCCAAGGCGGTGGGCGGCGATTCGATGACGAAATCGGGCACGCAAATTGGCACGCCGACGTACATGAGCCCCGAGCAATTCGGTAATGTCGCCGCCGGTCCCGCGTCCGATCAATACGCACTCGGTGTCACGGCCTACCGTCTGCTCACCGGTGAAACGCCATTCACCGGCGATTTGTATCAGCTGATTGCGGCCCATATCAGCTCCTCGCCGGTTCACCTGCGCGATGTGCGACCGGACTGCCCCGCGTTTCTGGCGAACGCGGTGATGCGCATGCTGGAAAAGAAACCGGAGAACCGTTGGCCGTCGCTTGATGATCTGATTGCGGTGTTCGGCGCGAACATGGCGATGGATGGCGGTCCGGCACGCAAAAAGTTGGCGCTGTCCGCCCAGACCCTGCACCGGCAGCGCGCGACCAGCGTGGCCGCGCTCACAGCGCGTGCACCGCTGAGCCCCACTCCGACCAATGCCTCGCCCGCGCGCCCGGCTGCGCCACCGCCCGAGCCGATGGTGGTTTCGATATCGCCGCCCGGTGCCACGATTTTTGTGCGTGGCACGCTGCACCTCAAAGCAACGGTCATGCATGAGGAGTCGGGCGAACCGTTGGCTAACGCGAGAACCGTCTGGAGTTCGGGTGATCCAGCAGTCGTTACTGTAAGCGCCGACGGAACCCTTGAAGGCGTAGCACCGGGCACGGCGATCGTGCGGGCAACTGCGCACGGAGCGTTCGAGGAAGCCACGATTCGTGTGGAGTCGGCGCCGATTGCGCGCGTTACCGTTACGACGCCAAAAATCTCGCTCAAGATGGGCGAATCGGTGCGGCCGCAGGTGTCGGCTGTTGATGTGAATGGCGTGAACCGCACGGACGTGTCGTACGGCTGGATCAGTCGCGCGCCGTCGGTAGCGAACATCGAATCGCTCGGCGTGATTCGCGCAGTTGCACCGGGTGAAGCGATTGTGGAAGTGTCGGTCGGCAACATGCGCCGTCTGATCGAGATAACCGTGGTGCGTCGTCCCATTGCTTCTATCCGTATTCAACCCACGCAACGCATGATGGAGTTGGGTGATGCGCGGGCGTTGCAGGTGCACGTCATTGACGATCAAGGAAACGCGGTTGCTGCACCAACCATTCAGTGGACGTCCAGTGAATCGTCGGCCATTTACGTGGATTCGGCAGGAACAGCACTGGCCATTGGCCCTGGTGTTTCGCAAATCACCGCCAGCAGCGATGATGCGAGTGACTCCGTTGAACTTGAATCAGTCGAATCGCCCGTTGGCGCGATCCTACTGACGTTCGATCACGAGCAGGTTGAGATCGGTGATGCGGTGGGCGTGCACCTTCACGTCACGGATACCACGGGCGCACCGCGATCGGCCGCGGGTATCACGGTGTGGAGCAGTGCGCCGCAAATTGCGGGTGTGGATCTCGCAACGATGACGGTGCGTGGCCTGGCGGCGGGTAGCGTTCAAATTCACGCCGCGTGCGACGATGGCAACTGCAACGTGCGGGCAACACAAGCTACGTTGCGTGTGACAGCGCCAGCGGTATCACACATTCACGTAACACCGGCCTCGCTGGAGCTCGAACTCGGCGCGGCTGCGGGAATTGCGGTGCAGTATCTTGATGTACACGGCCGTGCACTGGCCAATGTCAACGCGATTATTGACAGTGCGGTTCCCGATGTGGCTATTGTTGATGCGAACGGCGCGGTGCGCGGTGTCGCCAGCGGGGCAACGGAACTACGGGTTCGCGTCACGAACGCGGATGGTCAAACTGTTGAATCGCGTGTGCCGGTTCGCGTGCGCAAGGCCGGATTGGCGCGTTTCGCAATCAAGGCACCGCAAGAGACGCTGGTGGTTGGAGAAGCGTTCAATCTCACCGCAACAGCCTGGGATACGCTGGGGCAGCAGATCGCGGATGTTACGCCGTTGTGGCGCTCCGACGATGCAACGACGGCGACAATCGGCGCAACCGGACGAGTCAGCGCCGTGCGCGCGGGCCGTGTCGTTATGTCCGCCGAGTTGGGTGGGCGAAACGAACAACTGTCGCTGACCGTTACGGCCGCTCCGCTCATAACATTGGTCATTCAACCGCCAGCGAAAGAATTGGTGGTTGGCGTAGTCACGCGCCTGGCCGTGAAAGGAACGGACAGCAGCGGCGCGACGGTTCAACCGTCCGTGCATTATTCAGCCGATCCTGCTGATGCCGCGCGCATTAGCGGCAATGAGTTGACTCCGTTGCGCGCGGGCTTGCTGACCGTGCGTGCAGTGGTGACAGACACAGCCGCATCGCCCGTTTCACCGGCGTCGGCCGGCGTTCGCGAAGCGATTGCAACGCTGAACGCGCGCGATGCTCTCGCGCACGAAATTGCGGCTGTCTCCGCAAACAAACGGCCGACGATTTTTTCCAGGCCGGTATTGGCGGCGGCGGGTGTAATTGGTGTGGCGGTTCTGGCGTGGGCGTTGTGGCCTTCGGAGAATCCGGCTGGGAGATCACCAGCACTCACACCACCGGCGGCAACAACGGAAACAACCTCACCAACCGTTGTGTCAGACAAAGCCGCACCGGCGCTCGACGCAAAGCCGCCGGTCAATGCGGCCTCTCGCGAACGGCAGCTTGCGTCGATCAAAATTTCGGGAGCCGAAAACGAGCTGCCGATTGGGACTCCCCAACAACTCTCCGTGCAGTTTCTCGACGCGCAACAGTTGGCAATGACACGCGATTTGCCGGCTGTTCGCTGGAGTTCGTCCGATCCAAAAACCGCCAGCGTTTCGTCGCGTGGTATGGTGACAGTGCTCGCGGAAAAGAGTGCCACAATTTCTGCATCAGCCGGCGCACTGGTGGCGAAGGTTGCCGTACGAGGAAAACGCGGCACCGCAGCAGCGCCAGTAACAGCACCAACACCGGTCGTATTGTCGCCGCAGGAAGAGTTTGAGGCGACCGTGCAGGCGTTTGATCGTTCGCCGTCCGATCGCACGGTGGCTCGCACAACCCGACTCAGGCTCGACAGTCTTGAACCGCTGCTTGCACCCGCCGAGCAGGCGCGAGCGGCGTTGTATGTGGGACGGGCTTTTGACGCCATGGACCAGAGAGACGATGCGTGCCGTTCACTCACGCGCGCCTTGTCGCTGCGCACAACGCCGGGTCTGGTCACACAGATTGAAGATTCGCGCCGCAGGGCTGGTTGCGTGGCTGCCGCGGCGACGAAACCTGAACCCGCTGCGGCACCCGGGAAAAAGCAGAGCGAACTGAAAGCTGAGCTCGACTCGACCGTGTTCCGATACACGAGGGCCTTTGAATCACGCGACGCAGCGCGCGTGCGGACGGCCTTTCCGTCAATACCGAAAACCAAGCTGGACGGTTACAGCAGCATGTTTCGCGAGGCCCGCGAGATCGCGGTGACGGTGGGCAGCATCTCTGCCGGCAGCGAAACCCTCTCCGAAACTGTGGGCGCAACGGTCGATGTCACGGTGCCGGTGCGGGTCGTGTTTCGTCCCAGGTCTGGCGATCCCACGGAAAGTCGTACCGAGTGGAAGATGCGCCTGCAGCGAACGGCCAACGGTTGGTTGCTGATTGCGCTGAATTGACGGCCTGAGTTCGGCCCTCCGGGTCGCATTGCTTGCCGCAGCCTCACCAAATCCGTACGTTGATTCATTATGCGTTCAACGTCACGGCTTGCCGCCTCTCTGTTTGCGTTATCACTAGTTGCAGTGTCCGTGTTGGTTGGCAGTTGCACAGAACCAACACCGCCGACGCCGGCACTTGAGATAACACCGCGCGACCAATCTGTATTGGTGGGCGGGTCGCTGCAGTTCTCGGCGCTCAATGCGCAGGGAACGGTTGCGTGGAGTAGCAATGATCCAACGGTTGCGTCGGTCGTATCGACGGGATTCGCGACAACTATCAAACGTGGGTCGGTTCAGATCACCGCCACGGACTCACGGGGCAGCGCTTCGACCACCTTGACTGTGCGCGCCCGAGCGGCGCTGGCGCTCTCAACCGGTGCGCTGACGTTCACACAACAAGCCGGCGCCGCCGAGTCGCCCGCGCAAACGGTTCAGTTGACCGATGGCGGCGACGACAAAGTGGGCGCTGTGAGTGTGTCCGGCATCAGTTACGCCCCGGGACAACCCACCGGCTGGCTCACCGCAACCTTGGGCGGATCAACCGTTCCCGCCACACTCACAGTGCGGAGTGCCGCGGGTTCGCTACCGCCGGGGACATACAACGCGACCGTGTCGGTGAATGCCGTCGGTGCGGCGGGTGTCGATCAAACGGTGGGCGTGACGTTTACGGTTACTGAGCCGGCGGCCATTCAACTTTCCGCATCGAATCTTGCGTTCAGCGGTGTGCGTGGCGTTGGCACCATTGCGACGCAGACGATCGCTGTGACCAACAGCGGTGGCGGGACTCTCACGCCGCTGGTAGCCAGCATCGCGTACGGTGCCGGACAGCCTGTTGGATGGCTTTCTGCGACACTCAATTCCACAACGGCGCCGGCATCACTCTCGGTACAGCCGACTATTACGACGTTGCCAGATGGCAATTACAGCGCAACGATTTCGGTATCGGCTGTTGGTGCAGCCAACTCACCGCGCACTGTTGCCGTGACGTTGACGGTGGTCTCCAACACCATCGTGCTGTCGAGCACTGCGGTGCCGTTTGCCGCGTCGGTTGGCGGCGTGAATCCGGCGGCGCAAACCGTCAACGTATCCAACGGTGGCGCTGGGTCTCTGACCGGACTATCTGTGTCGGTGAACTATGCCGCGGGGCAACCCACCGGTTGGCTCACAACCGCGTCGCTCGGTGCGACAACGGCACCGGCGGTACTGACACTTCGTCCAACTGTTGGTGTGCTCACGCCGGGCACGTACACCGCCACCGTTGCGGTGGCTTCGGTGGTGGCTACCAACAGCGCACAAAATATTACCGTAACGTTGGTTGTCAGCAACGTACCAATCATTGCACTGTCGGCTACGTCCATTGGTTTCGATGCTTCCGTTGGTGGTGCTTCACCCGCCGCGCAAACGGTCACGATTTCGAACGCCGGTGCCGCAACACTCAGCGGGCTCGCAGTCGCCGTCACATATGGTGCCGGTCAGCCTGCTGGTTGGCTTAGCACGGCGACGCTGAGCACGACCACCGCACCATCCACACTCACGCTGCGCCCGACCGTTGGTGTGCTCACGGCCGGCACATACACCGCCAGCGTTGCGGTGACATCAGCGGTGGCGAACAACAGCCCGCAAACAATCGCGGTAACGTTTGTTATCGCGACGAGTCCCAGCATCGGGTTGTCGCAGCAGACTGTGGCGATGACCGCGACGACCGGTGGTGTAAATCCGGCCGCGCAAACAATCGCGATCACGAATACTGGCACCAACACCCTGACCGGACTTTCGGCAGCCATCACGTATCAGGCAGGACAATCCACCGGTTGGTTGAATGCCACGCTGAACACAACCACTGCTCCCACCACGCTGACCCTGCAAGCAACTGTTGGTCCATTGGGGGCTGGTACGTATAACGCGACGGTGTCGGTTGCATCGCCAGTCGCGAGCAACAGTCCGCAGACGGTGACCGTGACGCTGGTGGTCGCGGCGAACTCCGTCATCGTGCTGTCGACAACTACGGTGAACTTCGCCGCCGCCGTCGGTGGTGCGAGTCCCGCAGCGCAATCGGTAACGATTACCAACGGCGGCACCGGTCTGCTCAACGGGTTGACCGCATCGGTGAGTTATGCGGCCGGCCAATCCAGCGGCTGGTTGACGCTGCTGTCGCTCACCAGTTCACAAGTGCCGAGTACGCTCACCCTTGGTACAACGATCGCTGGCCTCGCCGTTGGCACGTACAACGCCACGGTTTCGGTTGCGTCTCCCGTTGCGGGCAACAGCCCGCAATTGATAGCGGTGACGCTGGTGATCACGGCTGTTCCCACCATCGCACTGTCGTCAACCACAGCAACATTCTCGGCAAACTTTGGTGCAGCGCAACCAGCCGCGCAGAACATCAACATCACCAATGGGGCATCGGGGTCACTGACGGGCCTTGTAGTTTCGGTTACGTATGCACCGGGCCAAACCGCGGGTTGGCTGACTACGTCGCTTAGCACCACGACTGCACCCGCGACCCTGCAGCTTCGGCCCATCGTCATGGCCAATGGTGGGGTGTACAACGCCACTGTCAGTATTGCTTCGCCGGTGGCGGGCAACTCGCCGCGAACCATTACCATTACCTACACGGTCATGGTGTTATTTGCCACGCAGATCTATCCGCAGATTGCCGCTTCCTGCGTCAGTTGTCATTTCAGCAGCGGCACGGTGGGTGCTCCGCTGACCGATCTCAGCTCGGCGCTGATCGCGTACAATAATCTGGTGAACGCCGCTACCAATAAACGGCAACCGACGTATCCGTACCCCCTTGCCACCACGCATCCGATACGCGTAGTTCCCGGCAACGCCAGTGCGAGTTACTTGCTCGATCAGGTTCTGAAAACCAGCGGCGCGTGGCCGATGCCAACGAGTGCCATGAGCGTGATGCCAGCGAGCTGGATTGATCGCTTGAGGGAATGGATCAACCTCGGCGCACCGTTCAACTAGCGAAGACCTGCGTAACACGGCAAGATATCGCCCATCGCAACAACGTTGACACACATCATGAAGTCGATTGCTGGATCACACTTACGCCTGTGCAGGAGACGCATGAATCGATTTCGGCTGACGCTTTCGGTTGCCGCGCTACTTTTTCCGTGCTCGCTGCTGGGGCAGACTACTGCGCCAGCGGCGGCTTCTGGAACGCTACGTTCACAGGTGGCCGATCTGTTTCGGTTTGGAGAATGCGGCGAGGCCCTGTGTTTGCAGGTCAACGCGTCCCTGCATGGTCTGCACTACACCCCATCCGCACAGGGAGCGACCAAGTCGCTGATCGATTTTTTCACGGACGCAATTGGCAGCAGTGTTTCAAACATTCCCATCAGCTCGTCGTCCGGCAGCGTCACGTTTTCCATGCTCGGAACAGACGCGGTGCAATCGACAATTTCCAGCGGACCAATTTTCGCCGAACGCGCGCGCACCATTGGTCGGGGCCGTCTGGTTGGTGGTCTCAACGTAACGTCGTTGCAATACCGCACGTTTCGCGGTCTGCCACTCGACGAACTTTCATTCAACTTCACGCATCAGAACGTGGGCAATCCGGTGTACGGCGAACCGGAATTTGAAAACGATATCATTCAGGTGGGCGCCAAAATTGATCTCAACCTGGTCGTCACCACCGCATCGTTTACCTACGGCCTGCTGGACAATCTGGACATTGGTGTGGTCATCCCGCTGGTGCGAGCCGGACTATCCGGCACCAGTAACGCGACCGTTATTCCGTTCAGCGCGTCTTCGCCGCACGCGTTTGGCACGGACGCCAATCGCTCGCTGACTTCAACGGGTTCCACCAGCGGATCCAGTATCGGTTTGGGCGATATTGCGGCTCGCGCCAAGCTCAACGTCACGAAGGATCGCAAGCTGGCAATTTTCGGGGATGTGCGCCTGCCCACCGGCGATGCTGACGAACTGCGCGGTTCGGGTGCACTCTCGGTGCGCGCACTGGGTGTGTATTCAACGCGGTATCGCGACATGTCGCCGCACGCGAACGTGGGCGTGCTGGTGCGCACGGGTGACACGCAGAAAAATGCGTTCCTCAGCACGTTGGGTTTTGACCAGCTCATTTCGGAGTCACTGACATTTGCCGCAGATTTGCTCGCGGAAGTACAAATAGGCGACAACGCGGTGGCGAGTCCCGATCCGGTAGTGATCACGGCACCGTTCAATCGCAGCATCACGCCAACCAACCTGCCCAGCAGCAAAGACCATGTGGTGAGCACGGCGCTTGGGTTCAAGTACAAGTCCAAACACGGAGTGACCGCACTGTTCAACGCGTTGGTGCCCTTGCGCTCGGGCAGTTTGCAACCGGCGGTCACCTTCACCGCCGGTCTGGAAATCAACCGGTAATCCTGGCGGCCCTGCTGCGCTCAGTGCAGGATCGTCAGTTCGACGGACGTCGGTTTCAACGCGTGAAAGATCTGTTCCGAGCGGCCCGTCTGAGGATTGTAGGTCATCGGTTCCAATTTGCCCGTCGATTTGTCGTATCGGTCCCGGTAAGCGAACGACACTTGTAGCAGGCCGTTCTTGACGGAGAGCCAAATTCTCCCCAGGTCTTCGGTCATGAAGTTCTTGTTGTGGTGCCGGTGCATCTTGTACACCTTGCCCGAGGCATCATGAATAATCAGGCTGATGACGCCGCCGTGCAGCGTATGCCCTTCCACGTGGCCGTTGCCGTCATGACTCAATAACACGTTGAGGTCGCGGATCGGTTTGCCTTTGTACTTCGCGCTCACCTGGCCGCCGGTGTAGTGAATGCGGGTCGCGTGCTCTTCCAGGCGCTTTGGCAGGCCGTCTGCACCAGCGGCTGCGGCACTGGAGTCGCCGCCGAGCATCGTGGGCCTCCGCACCTCCACCAGCAGTTGCGGAAAGGTTTGCTGGATCGAACGGTGATGCACAATGCTGCCACTGCCAGCATCGTACATCATGCCGGCGCTCTCGGACGCGATCCCGACGTGGGTGATGGTACCATAGGGCCACTTCCCATAGGTGTTCCGAAACAGCAGAATGTCCCCCGCCCGCATGTTTTTGGATACCACATCGCCCACATTTTTGCCCGAGAGGCTGTCAGCGGTGTTTTCTCCGGCAATGTACGACAGACCAAGGTGCCGATAGAACTCGGGCTGCTTGATAATCGCCAGTGGTTTGCCGGTGGCTCGGTAACACCAGCGCACAAAGGCGGCACAGTACGCTTCAAGATATTGGCCACCGTTCTGATCGGCGTAGGTCCTGGAGAACGGTTTATTTAGAACGGAGTGCGCTTTGCTGAGAATCGGCTGGGCCGCGGACATGAAACAACTCCTTCACGGGTGGTGAGCTGCTCTAGCGAGAACGGCGCTTGGCCTTCGTATCTCTACACGCGCAAACGGCGCGAAATTAGTCTCACCCGCCCACAAATACCGTGAACGCTCCCAGGACGATGACGCCACCGTGGGCGGTCAGGTCGCCAATACGCGCCGCTGGCAGACCTTGAATGAGCACAGTGAATGAACCCTTGACGATGATGTCCGGCGGACCAACGCACACACACATATGCGTGACGGTCGCGGCAGGAAGGCCAGTCACCAGCACGGTGAGAACCCCCGGTGGCAGAATCGGACCGCCCACATGCGGCACTAGCACCGTGACCATCGGGCACACGTGCATGTCGCTGACGCGCGCTTGCGGCGGGCCTGGCATACGCTACCTCGCCGGGGGAGGCGCGGTGGCACGCGCGTAGTCCTGTTCCGCGCGCACGTGCGTGTCGTGCGCGGTCTTGAGCGCGGCGTCCCAACCACCCAGACGTTTTACCACTTCCAAGCCCTGCGTCGCGAACGAGATCATCGTTGGCTCAACTTGTGCCGCGTTCGTATTGGACGCCGCCGCGAGCAGAATGGCGCCCGGAATGAGTCGCACGATCGAGCCCGGCACCGGCGGCACCGGCGGCAAGTTGGTGGGCCCCACCGACACACCACTCAGGAACACCGCCGCACCGACCATACCAATCGGAGTGTCGAGGCCCGCCTGGTTGGCGCTGTCCCACGCATCGCGCCGCGTTACGTCATCGGGACGCACGATCCACCGTTCCACGTGGCCGAGGGCGTCGTGTTCTTTCGCTGAGGGTGCTTTACCTCCAGGCATTTGTGTCGCATATCGCGCCGACACCCAGGCCCACCAAATACTCTCGCGTGCCGGCAGCACGGCCGCGATCAAACGAATGGCGGATACGAATTGTTTGTCCTCCATCCACAGCGCGTAGAGCATTTCGAGCGTCACCGAAGGTGACACTTTTTCGAGCGCGGGCGGCGCCGGATTGCATCGCACCATCAACCATCGAACAATGGGCGGGAGCGACAACAGCGGATCGGCAGCCACCACCAGCGGCGTAGTCATGTGCGCCCTCCTAGTTGATCATGGTGATGCCGCCCTTGATCACGACCATCGCGTCGCCATTGATCTGCGTGATTGGTGCTTTGACCTGAGCCATTGCATCGCCTTCCATCTTCACCATCGGCCCCTTGATCGTCACCCCCATTAGGTCGATCGTGATGGAACTGCCGCCCACTTTGAATTCGATCTTCTGCAGCGACTCAACGGTGACCGCACCCAACGATGACTTGATGGAGATGTTGCCCGTGTTCACCTTCACCTCCAGACTGCCCATCGAAACTTCGAGTGACGAATTGCCTTGCTCTACTGTCTTGGTATCATTTTCTTTGACTGAAACGGTCTGCCCGCCCTTGACCTCAACCTTGTTGTTCCGGCCAACCGTGTGTGACTGATTGTCACCAACCACTACGTCGCGATTGTGACCCACCTCGGTGCGTTCGTTCTCGTCAACCTTGATGTCACTGTTCTTGTTGACGTACAGCGAGTGCTTGTTGTCCAGCACCTTGATGACGCGCTCGCCCTTCTCGACCGTGATGTAGTCGTGCCCTTTCTTTACGGTCCGCTCATCATGCCGCACGATGGTGGTGGTGCGATCGTTCTTCACCAAACGCGTTTCATTATTCTTGACCAGCGTGTCCAGATCCTTCTCGGCCTGCACGTAAATCTGTTCTTCCTTGATTTTGTCCTCGAAACGAAGCTCGTTGTACGTCTCGAGTGTCGTTCCCTTGAGCGTGCTGTGCGTGCGAACGCCGGTTTGTGTCTTGTTTTTCGGCAACTCCCACGGCGGCAGGTTCTCGGCGTTGTACAGGCTACCGACGACAATCGGGTTGTCGGGATTGCCGTCCAGAAATTCCACCATGACTTCGTGACCAACGCGCGGCAGAAACACCATGCCGTACCGGTTGCCGGCAAATGACTGCGCCACGCGTATCCAGCACGAATAATCCAGCGTCTTGTTGTTGTCGCGATCCCACTTCATCACCACTTGCACGCGACCGTGTTTGTCGGTGTAGATCTCTTCGCCAGGCGGACCCACCACCACGCCGGTATGCGCGCCACCCACATGCGGCCACGGCGTAATACGCTCGGGACGGTAGGGCACACCCACTGGAATGGCCTCGAAGCTGTTTTCGTACGTCGTGTCGCCCTCGTCTCCAGCATCATACGAACCGTTGCTGCCCTTGTGCCGGACCATCGTGATGAAGATTGACGCGTTCAAATTCGGATTCGGATGGTCGACGGTGTCCACGCGCGCGCCAATTTCCAGGCCCACGTAACGCGTCTTGCCGCTGTACGTAATCGAATGGGCTTCGGCCAGCTCCTGTCGAATGCGCGAATACACTTTGGTGTCAGGAGGTAGCTTCGCAATATCGGCCGGTGTCTCGCCGCCGCTGTGATCAATGCCCGTGCGATGCTCGGTCATTTGTTGCTCGAACAGATACGCCTTGACATCCGCCGGTGGACTGAACTCGCCGAACGATCCAGTGGCATTGCCCACATTTTTCGTCGGCAGAAATTCGCTGGCGGTTCGCACCCGTGTTTCCGCAACGAACGGCACCGCGTCCATGCGCAATTCCGTCAGCCGGTGCTCGGCAATATCCGGACCGGTGTACTGAAGCTTGGTAACGCCCCACGACGACTGCGCCGACGCAACGGAGTCGGCCAGGATGAGACGGTCGGCCCCCGTCTTGTGATCGAAGCGAAACCAGATGCCTTCTTGTTCGAGCAGACGCGCGATGCAGTTCCAACGACTTTCGCGATACCGAAAACAATACGGACGCGGCTCGAGCGTGCGCAGCAACTTCCAGTCGTGCGCGGTACCCTTCAGCAACTCGTCGCACACATCGCGCGCACTCTTGTTCTGGAAAATGGCGAAGCCGGTATCAAGACTCAGCGTCCAGTGCTGCGGCACAATTTCCAGTTCGTACGCGGTGTACCCGTACGGCGCTTCGCTGCCACGACTCAACCGGCTGATGATGCCGTGAATCGTGCGATCCGTGCGATCCGGCAGGCGCATGCACAGGTGCACCGGCATGAGCAGGAGCTCACTGCCCTCAATGTCGGCGCGTTTGCTGATCACGCGCACCGTATAGCGATAAAAACGCGACAGCCGCTCCTCACCCTCGAACTCGTTGAGAAGCAGCGTGTCTGGTTCAAGTACCGTGTATATTCGAAACGGTCGAAGTTCCTGTGACCAATCCATCCGGCGAGCCCTCGTGCGAGTCCTGGTGGCCGCGCGTTACACCGCTGCGGTGTTTACGACGGGTGCATACAAAAAGTCGCCGTCTGCGCCAACATCGATGCGGAGTCCCGTTGGACGCAGGCCTTCGGCCATCGACGCCAGCAACAGGCGCGAAATCTCTGGCAGTACGGTGTTACTCAAAATGTTATCGACGTTGCGCGCGCCACTTTCGACCTCGGTGCAACGCGTCGCGACCTGAGTGACGAGTGATTCATCGTGCAGCAGTTCGATGCCGTGGGTCTCACGCAACCGCCGTTTGATCTTGCCGATCTTGAGGCGCACAATCTGCTTGAGATTTTCGTCGCGTACCGGATAATACGGCACGATCACCATGCGCCCAAGAAACGCCGGCTTGAACACCGCATTCAATTCCGGCTTGAGCGCTTTCGCCAGGGCATCCGCAAACGGCATCGTGTCCGGATCGGCGGTGAGCTTCATGATGGTTTCCGTTCCGGCATTGGTCGTGAGAATGATGACCGTATTCCGGAAGTTGATCGTGCGCCCTTCGCCGTCGTCCATCACACCCTTGTCGAACACCTGGAAAAACAATTCCAGCACGTCGGGGTGTGCCTTCTCGACTTCGTCAAGCAACACCACGCTGTACGGACGGCGTCGCACCGCTTCGGTCAGCACACCACCTTCGCCGTACCCGACATACCCGGGCGGCGAACCCTTGAGCGTTGACACCGTATGCGCCTCCTGAAACTCCGACATGTTGATGGTGATGATGTTGCGTTCGCCACCATACAACAAATCGGAGAGGGCCAGCGCTGTTTCGGTCTTGCCCACACCGCTGGGTCCAACCAGCATAAACACCCCTTTGGGTTTGTCCGGATCTTCGATGCCGGCTTTCGAGGTGCGTACGCGTCGGGAAATATCCAGCAATGCATGATCCTGACCAATCACGCGCGCACCCAGATGCGACTCGAGCTCCAGCATCGTGCTCAACTCGTCGCGCATCATCTTGCCCACCGGAATACCAGTCCAGCCGGAAATCACTTCGCCGATAATCGACGCGTCCACAAAACCGCGCACGAGCGGCGTTTCGCCCTGCAACTTCGCGAGCTCCGCGTTGATCAGCGCCAATTCTTCGCGAAGTTTCACCGCATCGATTGCCGGAGTGGCGTCGGCCGCAGCGGCTGCGCCCGCCCCTTCAGATGGTGCGGCCGACATCGAGGCGTCAGCCTCCAGCATTTCACGAACGCCGCGAATTTTTTCTACCAGCGTGCGTTCCGACTCCCAACGTATTTCGAGCGCGGCTAACGTTGTCGTAACAATGTCTCGCTGCTTGACGATGGACGCGAGACGTTCGGTGTGATCGCCACCCGACGCCTGCTCGCGCTTGAGCACGCGCTCCTGCAGCGCGAGATCATCAAGCGTGCGACGCGCATCTTCAATCGCGGCCGGTGTACTGCTGTGACCCAGGGCCAGTCGTGCGCACGCAGTGTCCAGCACGCTCACAGCTTTGTCCGGGAGTTGTCGGTCGGGCAAATAGCGATGCGACAAACGCACCGCCGCATCGGTGCCGCTGTCGAGAATGCGAACGCTGTGATGTTTTTCAAGCGCGGGCACAACGCCGCGCATCATGAGCAGACACAGGTCTTCCGTGGGTTCGTCAACCTTGACGAGTTGGAAGCGACGTGACAGCGCGGGATCCTTCTCGAAGAACTTCTTGTATTCGCTCCACGTGGTGGCCGCGATCGTGCGCAATTCACCACGCGCGAGTGCGGGCTTGAGCAAATTGGCCGCGTCGTTCTGTCCAGCGGCGCCGCCGGCGCCAATCATCGTGTGGGCTTCGTCAATAAACAGGATGATCGGCGTTGGTGAATTCTTCACTTCTTCAATCAACCCTTTCAGGCGATTTTCGAATTCACCTTTCACGCCCGCGCCCGCCTGCAACATCGCGAGGTCGAGCGAGCGCAACGAAACGTTGCGAAGCGGTGGTGGCACATCACCCTCGGCAATGCGACGCGCAAACCCTTCCACCACCGCCGTTTTTCCAACACCTGCTTCGCCCACCAGAATCGGATTGTTCTGGCGTCGACGTGTCAGAATGTCCACCACTTGCCGCACCTCGAAGTCGCGACCCAACACCGGATCGATCTTTCCGGCCCTGGCATTCGCCGTCATGTCGACCGTGTACTGATCGAGATTGGGCGTGCG
>Ga0105047_10010303_pt1 | contig 15287 bp, 11 predicted proteins | sample MAT04_FD_78384 | JGI IMG/M metagenome (GOLD analysis project Ga0105047, IMG submission 78384) | Freshwater microbial communities from Lake Fryxell liftoff mats and glacier meltwater in Antarctica - MAT-04 (megahit assembly) | ecosystem: Environmental > Aquatic > Freshwater > Ice > Liftoff... | reverse complement strand
GCGCGCAGATTGCGCCACCACCCAGTGAGCTGCCATAGCCAACGACACGATGCGCATCAATGGTTGATAGGGAGGTTGCCCAATCGTAGCCTGCCGCAAGGACGCGCTGGATCGAATCTTCTGATGGAATGCCCGCAGATCGGCCATCGCCCGGGTATTCGACGAGAAGAACCGCAACGCCGCTCGCCCTGAATGGTTCGAACTTCGCCAACCAGTCGTCTGTCAACTCGCCATTGCCATGGGCGTAGACGATGAGCGGAACTTTCTGCTCGGAGCGCTCTGGCGGCAGCAGAAATGCCTCAACCCGGATTTCCGATGCCTCTAACCAAGTTTGCGTGACACCATTCAGCAGCACTGGAGGCTCGGCGGGAGGAGGCGGCGCCGGAAACAGAAACCATGCCTCTGCGAAGCGCACGCCGATCAGCACAGCGCCGACCAGCGCAACACAGATCAGAGCCGTGATGAGTGCACGCAATGATGCGTGTGAGGCCGAGTTGTTCGCGCTCAACGTAGCGTTAGGCCTTGGGCGCATTGGCGAAATCGTCAACGGATAGGCCCGCCTGTTTCAGCAAACCTGAACGCGTGCCCGTCTTTTCGCGATGATTGGCAGCAACACAACCTTGAGATGCGCGACGCAGAACAATGTGACTGCCACGCTGCCGCGCGATCACAAAACCACGACGCTGCAAGGCGCGCACGGCCTCTTTGCCCGAGACCACGGGCAGACTAGGCATGCGCGGTTACATGGAACGTTGTAAGCAGAGACCGGCCCATCACGGTTAGCGGAAATTGCTCAACGTATAGCTCAGTCGCCTCGCGTAAATTCGCGAGTGCCTCCTCGACCGTTTCTCCTTGGGACGTTGTTCCAGTTTCTGGAGTCAGCGCAACAAAACCGCCGTCAGTGGCCGGTGTAAGGACAGCAGAGAGTTGCATAGCGTTTCCTTTAACAGCGCCAAGTTTAGCGTTGCCGCTTTTCTTGAGGCCTAACGGCTTCGCCCACCGGCGCGCGGGCGCGATGCTTATACGCAGCAGGCTGCTTCGCGCGCCTCAGAGTGTGGCGGGGCATTCGGCGTCATTGCAGGTGCTTGCGCCGTGTGATCTCGCCCCGAATGTTCACTAGCCGCTTGGAGCGAACGTCCGCGCTGGCGACGCCATAGATCTTGCCGATACGATGAAACGTGACCGGCAGGCTCATTGCCGGATTTTGGCAAGCGCGGCGTCTTTTACTTCGCTCCAAGCAATCACATCCTGCGGATTCGCCAGATGATCGGCGAGACGACGGCCAAGTTCCGCTTGTTGCGTTTCCGTCAACGACAGCACCGCACCGCGACTAACGATGCGTCCCAGATTGCCTCAACCAGTTCGATCTGTTCGTCGACGTCGAGCACACTTGCTTGCTGTAAGCGTTGCGTGTTCATGGCCTAGGCTGCTTACCAAACGATTGAGGAAATTCTCGCGCGCCTCCCACCCCGTGTCGAACGTGAAAACTCGATATGCGGCGGGCATTTCCAGCCGTTTATGCCCCAAAACGCCCGCCAATAGGGCAGTTTTGTCTTTGGAAACTTTTTAGCACCTCACGATTCTGTTTCCCCGGTGCCCGATTCAAACACTTTACGACGGGCTCGGGCCGGGGTCCAACTTCGGCGACCGATCAACGGATCACAAAACGTGGATACCGGCTTGGCGCATTTCTTGTGATTATTTGTCGATAGGACGGGGGATGGGAAGTTGCCATTTTGTTCTTCACCACCGCGAGCGCTCAGCAGTTTGTTGAAATTCACGCCATTCGTTTGGCAGGTGATTCCGCTGCTGCACGTCCCCCTTTGGAAAAGGGGGATCGAGGCGGATTTTTAGTGTTTGCGTGTCGACGACGTTCGCAAATCCGCCTTGGTCCCTGCTTCGGCAGGCTGAGGACAGGCTCTTTTCCAAACGGGAGATGGCGTGCAATAAGGGCACGCAATGCGTTCACCCGGAAGTGGCATGACGAATTTCAACCAACGGCTAGTCTTCGCCGCCCCCGACTGCAGGCTGCGCCTTGGCAGCAGCGCTGTTCTTGTCACGGCCAAGCCAGCGCATCAACAATGCTTCGGCATCATCCACATACGTGTACACCGCTGGCACCACGATCAGACTCAGCAGCGTTGAGGTCACCAAGCCGCCGATGACGGCAATGGCCATCGGCGAGCGGAACGATGGGTCGGCGCCGAAGCCCATCGCAATCGGCAGCATGCCGAAGCCCATCGCGAGTGTCGTCATCACGATCGGGCGGGCGCGTTTGTGGCAGGCATCGATCAACGCGTCGAAGCGATTCAAACCATGATCGCGACGCGCCACGATGGCGTATTCGACGAGCAGGATAGAGTTTTTGGTGACGACCCCCATGAGCATCAACAAGCCGATCAACGAGGGCATCGAGAAACTCTTGTTGGTGATCAAGAGTGCGACGAACGCACCACCGATGGCGAGCGGAAGGGCGGCCAGAATTGTTATTGGCTGCAGAAAGTCCTTGAACAGGATTACCAGCACCGCGTAAATACAAAGCACACCGATGACCATCGCCAAGCCAAAACTGGCGAACAGTTCACCCATCATCTCGGCGTCGCCCAGCGGCACCTGGCGCACGCTGTCGGGCAAATTCACCACGGACGGTAGCGCCAGTGCTTTGGTTTGTACGTCGCCTAACTCTTGGCCGCCAAGCTCAACATCGAGCGTGATCTGGCGCGAGCGGTTGAGGCGATCAATCTGCGCCGGGCCGCTGCCGATGCTGACCTCGGCCACCTGCGAGAGCATCACCGGGCCATTCTTGCCCGGCACTTGCAAACGTTCGATCGCCGCAAGATCGGCGCGTGTGGAAACCGGAAAGCGCACGTTGATTGAAATCTGCCGCTCGCCAATATTGAATTTGGGCAGGTTCTGGCTGTAGTCGCCGGTGGTCGCCACGCGGATGGTCTCACCAATCGCTACCGCGCTCACACCGAGGTCCGCCGCACGGGCAAAGTCGGGGCGCACCAGAATTTCCGGCCGCGACAAACTCGCCGAGGACGAAACGCCGCCGATGCCGGGCAAGCTGCGTAGTTCACGTTCGACCGCGTCGGCGGCTTTCAACAGCGCCTCCGGATCATCGGACTTGAGCACGAACGGCATTTTCACGCCGGTATCTTGCGGGCTGACCATGATGCGAACGCCGGGCATATCGGCCAGCGCTAAGCGTAATTTTGCTTCTACCGCCTGTTGATCGATCGAGCGTTCGCCGCGATGCACCATCTGCACCGACAGCGCCGCCTTGCGCGCCTCCGGTGCCGCACCCGGCACGAAGGCGTCACCCGACAAACCACCACCGATGGAACTGAAAACACTCTTCACTTCTTTGACCTGCATGATCGCCGCGCGCGCGCGCTCAGCCGCATTGAAGGTCTCAGTCAGGCTGCTGCCGGGTGGCAGTTCGAGGCTCACCACCGTCAACGAGCGATCGGCAGGCGGCACGAATCCGGTCGGTAGCAACGGTACCAACATGATTGAGCCGATGAAAAACACAGCGGACGCAATCGCAGTGACATTGCGGTGCCGAATACACCAGCTGACCCATTTCAGATAGCGGGTCATGATGGGGCCATCGACTTCTTCCATCACCTTGGGCGGTTTCAACAGGTAGGCGCACATCATCGGCGTGAGCAGCCGTGCGACCACCAGTGAGGCGAAGATGGCGAGCACGGCCGTCCAGCCGAACTGCTGGAAGAATTTGCCGGCGATACCCGACATGAATGCCGTCGGCAGGAACACGGCGATCAAGGCAAACGTGGTTGCGATGACGGCGAGGCCGATTTCGTCAGCCGCTTCACGTGCCGCTTCGAGTGGCGATTTGCCCATGCGCAAGTGCCGCATGATGTTTTCGATCTCGACGATGGCATCGTCAACCAGGATGCCGACCACCAGCGCCAGGGCCAGCAGCGTGACGGTATTGAGCGTGAAACCGAACAGATACATACCCAAAAACGTCGGGATGATCGACAGCGGTAGGGCGGATGCCGCGACGAGAGTTGAACGCCAGTCACGCAGAAAAAACCAGACGACGATGACTGCGAGTAGTGCGCCTTCGAGTAACAGCCACATCGAGCCGCGGAAATTTTCATTCACGGCCCACGAGGTGTCGATGGTCTCGTCGATCTTGATGGTCGGATACGCCTTTCGTAGGTCGTCTACCGCCACACGCACATCATTGGCAACGTCAATCTCCGAGGCCCCCTTGCTGCGGCTGACTTCGAACGCCACGACGCGCACGCCGTCGGTAAGCGCGACGGCGCGTTGTTCGGCCACCGTATCGCTGACCTTGGCAATCTGATCAAGCCGCACACGGCGCCCGTCCGCCAGCGGGATATCCAGCGCCGCGAGTTGTGCGACGTTTTGTACTGTGGCAATGGTGCGCACCGCCTGCTCGGCGCCGCTCACGTCACCGCGCCCACCGGGCACTTCCTGTTGTACCCGACGCAACTGATGTGAGACGTCCGCTGCGGTCACGCCGATGGCCGACATCCTGGCTTGATCGAGTTCGACCAGCACCTCGCGGGTCACGCCACCGAGACGCCCAACCCTGCCAACCCCCTTCACTGACAGCACGCGTTTGGTAGCGGTGTTGTCGACAAACCACGAGATCGCTTCTTCGTCCATCGACGCCGACGAGACGGAGAAGGTGACAATCGGCTTGCCCGCCGTTGAGACCTTGGCGATCACCGGGTCACGAAGCTCGGCCGGCAGGTCGGCACGAATCTGGCTGACGGCGTCGCGCACTTCGTTGGTCGCCTCGGCGGCGTTTTTTTCCAGAATGAATTCGACGTTGATGGTGGCGGCACCGTCGAGGATGTTGGTGTAGATATTTTTCACACCTTGCACGGTGGCGACAGCGTTCTCGATCTTGCGCGCGACCTCGGTCTCAAGCTGCGCGGGCGCCGCACCCGGCAGCGTTGCAATCACCGTCACCATCGGCAGTTCGATGTCGGGAAAATCCTGAACGCCGGACTTAAAGAAACTCACCAGCCCGGCGAAGGTCAGCAGGATAAAAAATACGATTGATGGGATCGGATTCTTGATCGCCCATGTGGAAAAATTCATGCGGATGCTCCTGTGAATGCGCGAACGGTGCCGCTACTGCTTGGCTGCGGGCGCGGCTGCGGAAGAGGGTGCAGCGGAAGGTGCGGCGGAAGGTGCTGAAGTGGGTACCGCGACCACCCGTACCAAGTCGCCATCCTTCAGAAACCCGGCACCCGTTACCACCACCGCCGTCTGCGCTGACAATCCGCTGACAATCTCGATGCGGTCTGCCACCCGCCGTCCCGTCTCGATTTTGATCTGCTTGACGCGGCCGTCTGCGGCAACGGTGAACGCGTACGACCAACCGTCGCGTGCCACCACCGCCTGCTGCGGCACCGTGAGGCCGCTGGATTCAGCGAGCTGAAACTCGCCGCGCGCGAACATGCCGGCCTTAGCGCTGCGGTCCGCTGCGAGATCGACATACACCTGAACGTTGCGCGTTTGCGGATCGACCGTCGGGGCGACCATGCGAACGGTGCCGGCGACCGACTGTCCCGCGGGCGTGACGACGCGCACCTTCTGACCGACGTTGATCTTCGACAGTTCCGCTGAAGTCACCTCGGCGCGCCATTCCAGCCGATTCTTGCGCACCATGCGAAACAATTCCTGCCCGGCCTGTACCACGCCGCCGACCGTCGCCAGACGCGCGGAGATGGTGCCGTCGTCCGGGGCGAGCAGCTGGGCTTGCGCGACACGAAGTTGCGTCACTTTTGCGTTGGCCCGCGCCGCGGCGAGGCGTGCCTCGGCTGTTTTGGCAGCGGTGCTGTATTGCTGGATCTGCTGCGCGGACAGCGCACCGCTGGCTTCGAGCGACTTGGCGCGGTCGGCGTTGGCGGCCGCTTCGGCCAGCGCCGCTTCGGCTTCGGCAACGGATGCGCGCGTCTGTGCCGCCTCGGCTTCCACCGTTTCCGGCGCGAAGCTGGCCAGCACCTGACCTTTGCGCACAACGTCGCCAACGTTCGCCTGCAGCTCCTTGATGCGCAGACCACTCACTTCAGCGCCGACGATCGCTTCCTGCTACGCCACAATATTGCCACTGGCACCAAACACCGCCTTGATGGCCCCGGTTTGGGGCTTGGCGATGGTCACCGTCAAGGCCGGCTTGGCGCCTTTGTCCACAGACTTGTCATCGGCCGCTGATGCGTAAACATAACGAAGCGCGAAACCGGCGGCAATCACCGCACTGACGATGACGCCGACGATAATGTATTTTTTGGTCTTGGTATTGTTCATGATCAGCACTCAGTTTTTCGTATTTGTTGAATGATTCGGCGTCGGTGTCAGCATCGGTGTCGGCAACGGTGTCGACATCAACGGCGCCCCGTCAATAGCGGCATCCCAGCCGCCACCAACCGCGCGATAAAGCGCTATCCAAGCGGTGAGACGTTCGCGCATCACGCCCACGGCGCTGCCTTGCGCCACCACCACCGCGCGGCGGGCTTCCTCTAATTCGGGCAGGCTGCCGCTGCCGACGCGCACGCGGGCTTCGGCGGCCGTGAGGAACTGCTGGTATCCGTCAAGCGCCAGATTGACATCGACCTCACGCTGGGCAGCGCTCTCAAGGCGCACCAGCGACTCTTCGACTTCGCGCACCGCGCGCAGTACCCGGCCCTTGTAACTTGCGGCGGCTTCGTCGGCGCGCGCACGCGCCGCGTCAACGTTGGCGGCACGTCGGCCAGCGTCAAAAATCGGCAACGATAGAAACGGCCCGTAGTTCCAAGTTTGACCGCGCGTCTCAATACCACCGAAGGTTAAGGCCGAATAACCGATGCTGCCGGTCAGGCTCAGGCGCGGCAGGCGGTCGGCGATCGCCACACCGATGTCCGAGGTTGCGGCGATCAGTTCGCGCTCCGCACTGGCAACATCCGGGCGCTGCGCGATCACCGTGGCGGGGACCGCGGCGATGGAAAATCCGCCGGTCTTGGGAAGCTGTGCGCGCCCCGGCGTAACGATCGAGACGAGCTCAGCCTCCGGCAACGCCGTGAGTTCGGCAAGCACCTTTTTCAACACATCGCAGTCGGCCGATTGCTGTCGCCGACGCGCGTTGGCTTCTGCCGCGCTCGCCATGGCCAGCGCGGCGTTGGCAGGCGCTTCAAAGCCGGCTTGACGTTTGAGTTCGGTGAGTCGTGAGGTTTCGCCGCGCGACTTGACGTCGATCTCATAGCCGGTCAGTAGTACCTCGCAAGCGCGCAGGTTAACGTACTGCGTCGCCACTTCAGCGGCGATCAAAACGCGCGCGTCGTGCCAATCTGATTCGCGCGCATCGAGACGTTCACGGGAGGCCGCCCGGCCGCGCCGACCACCGCCGAACAGGTCGAGTTCCCACGCCAGATCGGCGCTAATGCTCTCACTACGCTGGCGCCCATCGCCGCCCGGCGGGCCAAATTGCGCTTGTTGACCGCCCTTGGAGCGCACGTCACTGGCGTTGCCGGTGATCGACGGAAGTAGTACCGAGGTGAGGCTTCGGTAGCTGGCACGCGCTTGCTGAATGCGCGACGCTGATTGGGCGATGGTCGTGTTGCCCGATTGCGCAGCGGTGAGTAGCGCGGTCAGGGCGGGATCATTCCAGCGCTGCCACCAGCCAACCAGCTTGGTCGTTTGTCCCTCATGCGGCAGCGGCGCGGACCAGTTCGGTACCTCGGCTGACTTCACCGGCGGACGGACGTAGTCAGGGCCGACCGCGCAGCCGGCGAGCAGCATTGACAGGAGTGGCAGTAGCGCGCTGCCACGCAGGTTGCCAACGAGGCGGCGGGGGAATAGGTTGGGGCGGCTCATTTTCTTTTCTGACGCTTTGGCGTGGTGACGAGGTTTAATCGTTTCGGAGATTTCGCAGGTTGGGTAGATTTCGGCCGCGTAATTTGGTCGTAGGCGTGCATGACGATGCGTTGTGAGCGCGCCAGCGATTCGTCGCTCGCTTCACCGAGGTCGAGGAATACGGCACCGACATAGGCCGCGTGGAACATTTCTATGTCGTCTACAGAGACTTCGAAGCCGAGACGATGGAAACACTCCATCAGGCGATCGCGGTTGGCGCTTTCAAAGCTGGCCAGCCACGGCTTGATGCGATCGTCTTCGTCGGAAGCCACCACCAGCGCGGTCACCAAACGCGCGAAGCGGCGGTCGGAGATATCCGAGACCAGAAAGTCGCGAAAGTTGTTGGCGGTGAAGAGTCCGGCCTCGATGCTGCCAGACAGGGATTCGAGCAGGGCGTTGCAACCGTAAACGGCCGTTTCTCGCAGCAAATCGTTGCGCACCGGAAAATAGTAGGTGATATGGCTCTGCCGCACGCCGGCGCGTTCGGCGACGCGGTGTTGGGTGAGGCTGGTGAAGCCCTCGTCATTGAGCAGCGCAACCGCAGCGTGCAAAATGCGCTCGCGAGTACCGGTTGGCACCGGCAGGGCGGCAAGCGCCTCGGGGAATGTCAGGGTGTTGGTTGCGGGCGACGGAGGTTGAACGCGGTCGGTGGCGGGCTTGCGCACTTCAGGCTTGCGCGCTTTTGGAGCTTTTGACGCTTTTGGAGCTTTCGGCGCTGCAAGCGCTGTGGTGCGATTCGCGCTCTTTGCACCTTTGGAGACGCGGGGTGCAGCAGTTGGTTTGGTTGGCATTTGGTAATGTTACCAAAGTTTGGTTACATTACCAAGACGCGCCCGTGCCGCACCCGCTAAAGGTGACGATGCAGACGAATGACGTTGGGGCGGGCGGGTACGCCAAAGGCGAAACACAAGAAAGGGCGGGGCTTTTCAGGCAAAAGGCCGTCAAAACGCCCGTCGAATAAGGACTTTATCAATAGGGCGCATCTTGAACCCTTGAGATGCTTGTCGCGCCGTCGAACAGCCCACGGGTTGCGCCGCGCCGGGGTCCAATTTGTTGGCTTATCAACGACTGAACAAATTTGGATACCGGCCTTCGCCGGTATGACAGGCCATGTTTAGATAGCGCCTACTTAGATGCCGGCCCCGGCAACTGCCCGCACGATTCCGTCGAAGCGCCGGTATGACAGAATTTTTTCATGTGCAGAAAGGGCGCAGCCTAGCGACGGCCGCGCGGCGAACTACCAGAGTTTCCACCAAGCCTTCCCGGACGACGCGTTGCCAGACACCAGCGCGTTTTTTGGGTAGTTTTTTGCGAGCACGCGCCGTGAGGCGTCGGCGAGATCCTTCATGTCCATCTTTTCGTATGCCTGCACGCTGATCATGAGCGCTTCTTCGGCAACGGGTGCTTGTGGGTAGCGCGTGATCACCGTTTGTGCGCGATTGACGGCCGCCAAATAGCCGCCGCGACTGTAGTAATAACGGGCAACTGATAGATCGTGCTTGGCAAGCGTGTTGACCAGATAGACCATGCGGCCGCGGGTATCGTCGGCGTAAATGCTGTCCGGAAAACGCGTCAGGAGATCTTTGAAGACGTCGAACGAATCGCGCAGCGCCTTCGGGTCGCGCTCAGCCGGATCGAGATTCAAAAGTTGTCCGAATATCCCCAGATCCGGTTTGAAGTAAGCCAGCCCCTTGATGTAGAGCGCGTAGTCGAAATTCTGGTGGTTGGGGTGCAGCTTCATGAAACGATCGGCTGCGCTGACCGCCTGTGCGGTTTCATTGTCCTTATAGTTGGCGTAAGCCACATCTAGTTGGGCTTGCTGGGTGAAGCGGCCAAACGGATAACGCGCTTCGAGTGCTTCGTAGAGCTTGACGGCGCCTTGGAAGTTGCCAGAGTCGAGTTCGGCTCGGGCATTCCTGTAGAACTGCTCGACGCTCCAGTTTTTCTGCGCATCAAGCTTGTCACCAAACCATCCGCACCCGGCGAACACGAGGGGCAGCAGAAGGCTGGCGAAGAGGGAGCGCAATACGGGACGTGTCATACTTTGGCCGATGCAAACGAACGATTTAGAAGACGAGGATTATAGCCCAGCACCCGCGCCATCCCAGCTTGCGGGCACAATCGTAAATACCGTCCAGACACTTAAAACGCCGCTACAACTTGCGGGCTTTCGATTGGATCAGGCGCTCGCCAGCCTGTTTCCGTCATTCTCGCGCAGCCGCTTGAGTGCGCTGGTCAAAGCGGGCGATGTGACGATTAACGGCGCGACCGCGCAGCCAAAGACCAAGCTGATCGGTGGCGAGACCATCGAAATCCATTTAAAAGCACGGGAAGAAGACACCGCGTTTCTCGCCGAGCCGGTCGAGCTGGACGTCATTCATGAGGACGCCGACGTCGTGGTGATCAACAAACCACCCGGTTTGGTGGTGCATCCAGCGGTCGGAAACTGGTCCGGCACCATCTTGAACGGGATGTTGTACCGATACCCGGAGACGGGGCACGTGCCGCGCGCCGGCATTGTCCATCGCCTCGACAAAGATACCAGCGGCTTGATGGTCATCGCACGTAATGAGGCGGCGCAGCTGTCGCTGGTGCGTCAACTACAAGCGCGAACCGTGTCGCGCCGCTACCTTGCCTTGGTGCGAGGCAAACTTGAAGGCGATGGAACCATCGACAAGCCGATCGGCCGTCACCCGCGCGACCGTATCAAGATGGCGGTGGTTAACAGCGCCGAATACGGCAAGTCGGCCATTACCCATTACGCAGTGTTGGAGCAGTTTCAGTACCATACGCTGACCGAATGTCGACTTGAAACGGGACGCACTCACCAGATCCGCGTGCATATGGCTGCCATTGGCTATCCGCTCGAAGGCGACGCCGTTTACGGCAAAGGTATACGCGGACTGGCACCCAGTCTGCACGCCGCCGTGACAACCTTCGGACGGCAGGCGTTGCATGCACGAGCGCTCGCCTTCGAGCATCCGACCACCCATCAAACCTTGCAGTTCGAAATCGACATGCCCGATGACATGGAGACCATCATTGCGGCAGTCGCCTCGGTATGCGCCTCGGTGTAAGCCTTGGATTGCACGACTGCCTGGTGCCGGACTGGCCCGCGCCGTCGGGCGTTAGAGCGCTCATCACTACCCGCGCGGGCGGGGTCAGCCAGCGCAGTCTCCAAGGCCTGAATCTGGGGCGCAGCGTTGGCGATGCACCGGCCGCGGTTGCGGAAAATCGACGGCGCGTGGGCCAATTGATCGGCGCTGCGCCGCGCTGGATGAGTCAGGTACACGGTGTTGAAGTAGCGCGCTTGGACGACTTGCAACCAGACGTGCCGATAACGGCCGACGCGGCTGTGAGTATGATGCGCGGGACAGTTTGTACCGTGATGATGGCTGACTGCCTGACCGTATTGTTTTGCGATAAGAACGGCAGCGTCGTCGCCGCCGCGCATGCTGGCTGGCGCGGGCTCGCCGATGGTGTGCTTGAGGCCGCCATCGCCGCCATGCGCACCGCGCCGCAGCATATCATGGCCTATATGGGGCCGGCTATCGGGCCGGGTGCGTTCGAAGTCGGCAACGACGTCAGGGATATTTTTCTGACCAGAGCACTTCCAGCTGAGCGCGCAGGCGTCGAAGCCGCCTTTATCGCGCGACCCAATGCAACGCCGTCGAAATGGTTGGCCGATATCTATGCGCTGGCAAACATTCGTATGTTACGAGCAGGAATTGCCGCTCAACAGGTGTTTGGCGGCGGGCGTTGCACGTACGCCGATGAAGGTCGTTTCTTTTCTTACCGCCGCAGCACCCACGTGGGTGAAAAATCCGGCCGCATGGCGGCGATGATCTGGCTGGAGTAGCTTGACAGCTGGTGCGGGGCAAACCGAGCTGACGCGTGATAGAATAATGCAATCAAGTTGCATTTAGGCCGCATTTTTACGTGCGGCCGACCGCAGCTCCCGCGTGCCAAAGCGGGCCACCGCTCCGTACGCCGAACCCATGACACTCGTTTACATCATTACCGCTGCCTTGCTGGGCGGCTTGCTGTCGGTTGCGCTGGCGTCATTGCTGGCGTGGCGCGTGCAGCCACGTTTGATTCCGGTGTTTGTCAGCTATGCGGTGGGCGCACTGCTGGGCGTGGTGTTTCTTGACTTGCTCCCGCACATTTTTGAATCGACCACGCGCTACCACGCCTCGGCCGGCTGGATACTGGCCGGCATACTTGGCTTCTTCGCCTTGGAAAAAATGGTGCTGTGGCGGCACAACCACGACCACGGCGCCTCACTTGTGTTCGATGAAGCCGGCGTGATGCAACCGGCGGACAATCATAGCCAAGCACACGGCCAATCGCATGCGCACGAGGGCGGTCCTCGCTCCTCGGCGTGGATGGTGATCATCGGCGACGGATTCCATAACTTCACCGATGGGCTGGCCATCGCGGCCGCATTTGTCACCGATTTCCGCTTAGGCATCCTGACGTCAATTGCCATCATCGCGCACGAATTGCCGCAAGAATTGGGAGACTTTCTCGTCTTGATCCACTCGGGCTTTAGTAAAAGACGCGCGCTGTTCTGGAACCTGATGTCGAGCCTCGCCACACTGGTCGGAGCGGTGCTTTCTTACTTCATGTTGCAGGCGCTCGAAGAGTATGCAATCATTTTCTTGTGTTTGGCCGCGTCGAGCATGATTTACGTTGCCATCGCTGATCTCATTCCCGGCTTGCACCGCCGCACGTCGCTACGCGACTCAATCACCCAGTTTGCGCTCATCGGTCTTGGCATCGGCTCGATCTGGGTGGTGCACTTGTTCGTCAGCCACTAGCGCACGGCTCGCGGCGCGCGCCGCCGCGCGTTTGCGGGCAGACCCCGTAAACAGCCAAACCAGCAACGCGCAAGGCGCGAGGCCATAGAACACGAACGTCAGCACACCGCCGACGACGCTTCGTTCCGTCAGCGCCATCATGAGTACAACCCACAGCCAGCCAATGGCGATGATATGCATGTCGTAAAAGCTTCTTTGTCGGTCGGTACAGTAAATGTCAGAATGGCACTTGTCCTCGCGCCCCCGCCCCGTCGCGAGCCGCAAAGCCAGCAAACTAAAGACAAGCGAAGAGTAAACCATGCACTCGACCCCAATCCCGGATTTTCAAAAGATCTTGTCCGACATGCAACAGGCTGGGACAAAATGGATTCACTCGCTCGGCGCCGCGCCGATGCCGCAGAGCGCGGACCAGTTGCAAGCGGCGTGGATCGCCGCATTTGGCAACGAATCGCAATCGCCTGCCGACTGGCAGACAAAGTGGAGTACCGCACAACGCGAATTGATGGAAAAACTGTCGGCCGGATCCGGCCAAAGTGCGGCCGACAAACGCTTTCAAAGTGCCGATTGGCAAAGCGCGCCGCAGTTCCGCTTGCTGGCAGACGCCTATCTTGCAACTTCCCGGTCGATCATCGAAGGGCTCGAAACGGTCGATATGCCCCCCGAGCAAAAAAAGCGCGCCCGTTTTTTCTTAAAGCAGTATCTGGACGCCATGGCGCCCTCAAATTTTTTTGCGACCAACCCCGAAGCGATCCGTCTTGCGATCGACACAAAAGGCGAATCGGTACGCGCCGGTGCGGCCAACTTCAGTGGCGATCTGGCCAAGGGACACGTATCGATTACTGACGAAAACGCTTTCGTGGTCGGCAAGAATATTGCCGTATCGCCCGGCAAGGTTGTATTTGAGAATGCGCTGTTCCAGTTGATTCAATACGCGCCGCAAACCGCGGATGTCTATCTGCGGCCGATGCTGTTCGTGCCGCCATGCATCAATAAGTTCTACATACTCGACCTGACGCCCGAGAATTCACTGATCCGCTATCTCGTATCGCAGGGGCATACCGTGTTTGTGATGTCTTGGCGCAATGTCGATGCGTCGCTCGGACATTTGACTTGGGACGACTACATTGCCACCGGCGTGGTGAAAGCCATCGACGTAGTGCGGCTCATCACCAACGTTGAAAAAATCAACACGCTTGGTTTTTGTGTCGGCGGCACGCTGCTCGCCTGCGCGCTCGCGGTGCTGCGAAGGATGGGCCACGATGTGGTTGAGAGTACGACCTTGCTGACCACCTTTGTCGACTTTACCGACGTCGGCGATATCGACGCCTACATCGATGAAGCCTTCATGCAGCGGCGCGAGCAGGAGGTTGGCGGCGGTGGCATCGTCAAAGGTTCTGATCTCGCGTTTGCCTTCTCTTCGCTGCGGGCGAATGACCTGATCTGGAGTTATTTTGTTAGTAACTACCTGAAAGGATCAAAGCCGGCGGCGTTTGACCTGCTGTACTGGAACGCCGATAGCACCAATCTGCCGGGGCCGTGGTACTGCTGGTATGTGCGTAATACCTATCTGGAAAATAATCTGGTCAAGCCTGATGGCGTAGAAATATGCGGGGTGCCCGTCGATATGTCCTACGTCGATATGCCCGCGTTTGTATTTGCCGCCAAAGAAGACCACATCGTGCCGTGGCGATCGGCATACGCCAGCGCGGCGTGCTTCAGCGGCGATGTCGAGTTCACGCTGGGGGCTTCCGGCCACATCGCGGGGGTGGTAAATCCTGCGTCAAAGAACAAACGCAGCTTTTGGCAGCAGCGTTCGACGTCTGGGAATCTCGACGCACCGGCCGATCAATGGCTTGGGAAAGCCGAAGAGATTCCCGGTAGCTGGTGGGCGAAATGGACCGATTGGCTTGGCCAATTTGGTGGCCGCAAGATTGCGGCGCGGTCGCGACTGGGTAGTTCCGCGTTGCCGCCGACCGAATCCGCACCCGGGCGCTACGTGCTGGAAAAAATCGCCTGAAACACGCTGGTTTCATGTTGCAGTGCGGTCATGCGGCGCGTCAAAAAAAAGTAAACTCTGCGCGCGAACGACAAATTGCTTCCGCGTGACGGAAGCTCCAACATGAGGAGAGAAGCGATGCCGGCAACACAACGAAATGCAATCGTAACTGGTGGCATGGGTGGGCTGGGCGAGGCAATCTGCATGAAGCTCGCGCGCATGGGCATCAAAGTCATTGTCACCTATTCGCCTTCAAACACCAAGGCGCCTGAGTGGATCCAGGACATGGCCACGCGTGATTATCATTTCCACGCTTATGCGGTCGACGTCGCGGATTTCGATTCGTGCGCGGCAGCGATCGCAAAAATTCAGGGCGAGGTCGGTCCGATCGATATCTTGATCAACAACGCCGGTATCACCCGCGACATGACGTTCAAAAAAATGACCAAGGTTGATTGGGATGCCGTCATCGGCACCAATCTCGATAGTGTGTTCAATATGACCAAGCCGGTGGTCGATGGCATGGTCGAGCGTGGCTGGGGCCGGGTCATCAACGTGTCGTCCGTGAACGG
>Ga0105047_10010302_pt1 | contig 15290 bp, 8 predicted proteins | sample MAT04_FD_78384 | JGI IMG/M metagenome (GOLD analysis project Ga0105047, IMG submission 78384) | Freshwater microbial communities from Lake Fryxell liftoff mats and glacier meltwater in Antarctica - MAT-04 (megahit assembly) | ecosystem: Environmental > Aquatic > Freshwater > Ice > Liftoff... | reverse complement strand
CGATCGGCAGTAAAGGAACTACCAAACGGAACAACCGGACGCTAGCGCGTGGCGGCTGATTCTATCAGCCGCAGGGCGCTAGCCCCCGGTTTTCGACGGTAAACAAAAATCTGCCGCTCGCCTTACCGCAGGAATCGCAATCAGGGGACTTACGTCCCCCGCTCGCCTGGACCAGGCGAGCCGAGAGACGTCAGTCTCCGGTTTGGGCGTTCCCAAGTCACTGTTATGCACTCAAACTTGTCCTTGGGTGCTTACGAGACCGACAACCCCCGGGCTGCGGATCATACCCCACGTTATCGCGAATACCCAGCCTCGAAAAACAGCCTGCAATGAAAACCTGGCTTTTTTTGCCGAGGCAGATTCTCAAAAAGTCCGGCATTACTGAGGGAGAATATCGCTTTCTTCCGGAGACGACTTCCCAGAATGGGTCAAGAGTATGTATTTTGTGTCGTGGAATCAGCGGGGAATTCGTACTCATCAGTACCCCCGAACCGAATGAACAAGGCCACCTCGATGCTGCAATTTTCGAAAATGCAAAGTTTGCGAGTCATGTTTCGCGTCGTCGGTGCGACGTTCGCCATGTTGATTCTGCAAGCTGCACACGCTCAACAGGACACGGACGGTTTACTCGGTGGCGCAGCACTGTTTGGCAACGCTCCGGAGCCCGCTTCAGACGTCGAAATCTCCGCTGTGCTGAGAAGTGTGGACGATGGCCGGACAGAAGTCCACGTGACGGCTCTCGTGCCTGACGGCTACTACATCTATTCGATGAATCCATCGTTCTCCGGTGCGACAAAAATTGCACTGCTCGACACTGGATCGCTGACAGCGAACAAACCGCAGTGGCAAGCCGATCATGAGCCCAAGGCAGTCTTCGAAAAGGACCTGGACCAAACGGTTGAAAAATTCTTCGGCAGCGTGACGTGGAGTACCACGCTCGAAGGAACCGCCGATGCGAATACAGTCGTCGCGGGGAAATTGAACGGTATGTACTGCAGTTCACCGGAATTCGGCGGCAATGGTGAATGCATACCTGTCCGGAACAGAAAGTTCACCGCTGCTTTGGCGGAACTGGAAACTCCTCCTGAAGCTGCGACTGCGGCAGTGGCGGTTACCGAAGCGGCTCCAGAAACCATCGACGACAAGAATCCGATCACAGTCATACCGAAGATCGGCTACGGTAAAGCGGCTAAGGAAGGGCTGATTCGTTTTGAAATCGGGCTTACGCCCCTGCGGCCACAAATCGGTGACGAAGTGACATTGTCGATCCGCACGCTCCTCGAGGATCCGTGGCACACGTTTGCGCTGGATCAGGATCCGGACATGGCCGGACAGCCGACCACGATCGAGTTCGGAACGATCAAGGGACTGGAGCCGATCGGCAGTGAATTCAAAGCCTCTGTCGAGCCTGAAATCGAACGTCCGCTGGACGACATTGTGCAGCGAGTTCATTATCGCGAGGTCACCTGGTCGCACCGCTTTGAGCTGACAGAACCCGTTGCCGAGCTGGATGGACTCATTCGATTCCAGGTGTGCAGCAAAGTTTGTCTATCGGGCAACGCGGAATTTGCATTGACGTTGACGGCCGGAAAAGTTGAATCTGCCATCGTTGTTGGTTCCAGTTCGCCGCCCGGTCCTGCGGGCACTGCTGAACTGTCAAATGCAGCGAATTCGAACGACCAGAATGAAAACCAGCAGGAAGGCTTCTTCGTATTCGTATTCACTGCTGCTGCGGCCGGTTTTCTGGCACTGCTCACGCCGTGCGTGTTTCCCATGATTCCTGTCACGGTTGCTTTTTTTCTCAAACAGGAAGAAAAAAGAGCAGGCAGTTCAATCAAGCTGGCGATCGTCTATAGCCTGAGCATAATTGCTGCCTTTACGATTCTGGGATTGGCAATGACGGCAGCGTACGGACCAGCAAGCCTCAACACGCTTGCTAACAACAGATGGCTCAATCTCGTCTTTGCACTATTGTTCGTCGTTTTTGCATTGATGTTGATTGGCGTGATCGAGTTCCAGATTCCATCATCCCTGCTGACCTGGACATCTAAACGTGAAGCAACTGGTGGATTAGTCGGTGTCGTCTTCATGGCCCTGACCTTCACGCTGGTTTCGTTTACCTGCACGTTTGCATTCGTGGGGAGTTTGTTGGCATGGGCTGCCAAAGGTCAGGTATTCTGGCCGGTCGTCGGCATGCTGGCGTTCTCCTCTGCGTTTGCGTCACCGTTCTTTGTGCTGGCGATGTTTCCTTCGATGCTGAAGCGTCTGCCAAAGAGTGGTGGCTGGATGAACGACGTGAAGGTATCTCTCGGACTCATTGAACTGGCATTGGTGGCCAAGTTCCTGAGTGTTGCGGACATTGGGTTTTCTCCAAATGGTGCTCCATCGTTTATTTCATATCGAACGTTCATGAATTCCTGGATTCTGTTGTGCGCGCTTGTTGGGCTGTATCTGTTGGGCGTTCTCAGGAAGCAGGGCTCCGCTTCACCAGGAATCAAAGTGGTCAAATTCAGTTGCGGTGTATTGTTTCTGCTGTTTGGAGCATACCTTTCGGCAGGCTCAACGGGAGTCAAGGTCCCGCTTTCACCCGTTTGGGATTTTGTCGCGGCCTTTGCACCAAGAGACGTAAAACCCGGCGTCGATGTGCGACAGACAGATGATCTTGGTTACGTCATGACTCACGCTGCTCTGGACTTCGGTTTGGAATTTGAGAAAGCCGTGGCTGCAGCAGACAGGAAGCAACTGCCAATGTTTGTCGATTTTACGGGAGTCAACTGTATCAATTGCCGCAAAATGGAACGCACTGTTCTTGTCGATCACGACGTGGAAGAGCGGCTCAAAGAATGTGTTAGAGTGCAACTCTACACGGACATAGTTCCTGGAATTTCTGATCAGGACCTGGCGAACGAATTGATCGCACAAAACCAGGAATTGCAGGATAGTCTTGCTGGCTCATACTCCCTGCCGTTTTACGCAATCGTTTCGGCGGATGGAACGAAAGTACTGGAGAGCTTCTCAGGATTGGACGGATCCGGCGGAAAAGACTTTGTTGCATTCCTTGATCGCGGTCTGAAGAAATGGCAAGCAATGAAGCAAACCAAACTTGCGGCACAGGTATACAAATAGGGATTCGTTTTCATGAAGATCGAACACGTGGCCTTTAACGTGCCTGATCCACTCAATATGGCTCGCTGGTATGTGGAGCACCTTGGTTTCACCGTCAAGCGACGAATGATGGATTCGCCGTTTGCACATTTCATCGCAGACGAAAGCGGCACCGTGATGCTGGAAATCTATGGCAATGCCGGTGCGGCGAAGCTCGATTTCCCGAGCATCGAACCGCCTGCGCTGCATCTGGCGTTCGTTTCACATGATGTGGCAGCGGATGTCCGACGGCTGACGGCTGCTGGGGCGACTATCGTGGCGGATGTGCATGAATTGCCTCCGGGCGACACGTTCGCGATGCTCCGTGATCCGTGGGGTGTGCCGTTACAACTGGTGAAGCGTAAAACGGCGATGATTTGAAGCCGTAGAACTATGGCGTTGCCGTCGAGATTTTTGTCATGGGCTTTGATGCGTTCGAAGCCATTTCCTTGACGCGCTCGACGAGCTGCGATCGACTAGCAATCGCCCGCTGAATGTTGCGACGAATTGCGTCTACTGCGACCTGTACGGCGTTTCGCTCTTCTTCTGTATTTTCAATCGCCCGAACAAGTCCCACCTTGAACTCTGGTCGTTCTGCGACGTCGGCACCTTCCGCATCACCCAGCAGTTCATTGCGACGTGCCTGGAGTGCCTTGTCGGCATCGGCCTTCAACTGCTTCTGATCTTCCGTGCGAGTGTTGAGTTGCGCCAATTGGCCTGCCGAACGCTGGATCGTCTGATTCAAACTGTCAATTTCAGCTCGGCCTCCCGGTGGAATCTGAGTGCGAATCCGGACGCCATTATTGAAGTTCCACGATGCCATTTCCTCCGGTGATACATTCCATGTCGGGTACAACACGCAGGTTTGATCGCCAAGTTCATTTGGACCGATCCCCAGCAGAAACTCGCCCGTATAGACAACTTTTCCCTGTCCGTTGTCTGCGAAGACATGCATGGGGGGAGCCGCCATCTTTTCCTGACCATCATCGCCGGTGACTTTTCTCGGTTCCAGTGCTTTTGAGGAGGATCCCAGTCCAGTCACAAAAAGCTTGCCTCCCTGGTTCTGCACGGGAGCCGGATTTGCTGGAGCAAACGTAAACTCGTATCCCCAACCCAGTTTCAGCGCGCCGAGGTTGACTTCAGCCGTCTTGAGTTCACCCGCAGCCTTGTCAAATTCCACCAGCGCCTGTTCACTTTTCATTGATGCTGCACGCAGCTTCTCTGCGACTTCTCCACGGCGATAACCCAGCTTGGCAACCAGCCAGAATTCGACAAGTAGTCCGATAATGACAAGCGTACCACAAACAATCCCAAGCCTGCTCATCAAAATGACTCCGGCGGAATCTCAAGAACTTTTTCGATCCGCGAACACAGAGCTGCGAATTCGAATCAATAAACGACCGTATCTGGAAATCGGCGAAAACCATATGTCATCTTTGCCGGGACCGCGCGGCGGCGACAAGGCAAAGCGATTCAATTCCTGGCAAACGCCAAAGCATGGTCATTCTACCTGACGCGCAGAGTCACCGCATCCTGCGAAATCCGGCAACTCATGCTAATACGTCGAAAACCACGGCGGCAAGCACATTCCGAATCGATACAGGTCCTACAGGCGGAATAGTTTAACTCCGCCACCGGGACTACTCAACCGACGGGCGCGGCGGATTCGACCAGTGATGCGACGGGTCAGTTCCGCGAACCACGATGCCTTTTTCGTTCCACTGCATCCCGGCTCTGACATGAGCTGCCGCATACCGCAGCGTCAGACCACAGCGGCGCCGCGTGGACATGTTGGCGTCCGAGCCATGCAGCAGCAGGTCATTGTGAATCGACGCCTGACCGGCCTTCAGGTCATCAATGGCGACTTCGCCATAGGATTCGGCATTCGGCACCGTCTGATCCAGCACGTTGTGTTCTTCCGGGCTGCTTTTGCGATATGTCAAATGACCGGAGTGATGCGAGCCTGAGATGAATTTCATGCAGCCATTGTCGAGGTCGGCATCGTCGATCGCCAGCCAGACGGTCACTGCATGAGAGGGTGTCAATGGCCAGTAGCTGGCATCCTGATGCCATGCCACCGCGCGACCATCACCGGGCATCTTGCAAAAGAAATGTGATCCCCAGGCGATGACGTCTTCTCCCAACAGATCGGCGACGTAACCAACGATCCGCCGATTCGTCAGGATGTCATAGACACCACCGTACTTCATATGTGCGGTGCTGATAGAGTAGCTGTTTCCACCGGATGCGATGGTTTTTTCCAGCAGCTTATCGAAATACTGCCGTATCATGGCAATTTCATCCGGTGCATAGACATCAACCGGTCGGATGAACCCTCGCGTGTTATAGCCCTCGACTTGCTCGCGAGACAGCGATTTTGTGTTCGCGGGATTGGCCGGATGGAACGTCAAATTTCTCTTGAGCGTTTCCAATTCGGTATCGGCGGGAATGACTTTGAAATTTCTTGTGGCAGACATGGTGAAGGATGTTTCCTGCTGGAATACAGGCTTTGGGTGGTGAGTTACTGAGACGACCGTAGCTGAATTCGCTGGAATTCAGAGTGTCAGCAAGGCGAGCGGCAGATGTCTGGTTATCGTCGAAAACCGGGGGCTAGCGCCCTGCGGCTAATAAAATCAGCCGCCACGCGCTAGCGTCCGGTTGTTCGGCTCTCAGCGGTCACTCGGCTATTCCCGTTCAGTCCGCACGCGAACCTGAAGAGCTCCCAGCATTTTAGTGATCCGCTCTTCCTTATTATTGATAAACAACACGTTCTCCAGCACGATGGCGCGGCGTTCGTTGCTGGCATGAATGATTAATCGTCCGGATCTCAGCAGCAGGTACTCGAACACATCGTTGATCTCTTTATCGATCCGCAGATTGGGCGCAGAGAAACGCTCAAGGTTGCTGAGAAACCCGTGGTGATGCAGGAGTTCGTTGCCTTTCACTTCCCAGTAATCAAATCGTCGGCTGATGAGCACGCAGATGTACAGAAACAGCATGAGTCCAGCGAAGATCAGGTAAAACGTAGCATTGGCCGCAGGCTTGATTTTCGCGAGTGCGTTGGAAATCTGCGGAGCGAGCCATGGATTTTGCCTCAAAAGAAACCAGATTCCAATGGCCAACGCCACAATCGCGAAGAACCATGTGAGCGAAGTCGTTCTGGGAAAGTCGAAAGAGATTACCACCAGGTTCAAGGCCATGACCAACAGAAAAATACGGGCAACGACGTTGTGGTAGGTTTGCTTGCTTGCCGCATCATCGGCAGCGGGCCTGGCCTCTTCCCCTTCTGGAGCCTTCGCGGACGATGCGGCATCGGTCACATCGGGCGTTTCGCCTGCCTGCAGTTCCGATTTGGTTGCAGGTTCGAACACCGATGCAGCTTCCGTCGATCCATTCGCTGCGTTTTCATCTGCCTGCGCGCCGAATGCGGCTCGGGCGAATGCGGTTGGTTCCGGCAGTTGAGCCACGTCGTTGCCACGTACGGCGGCAATGCGGATTTCTTCCTGTGGAATTCCGCCTTTGGCCCACATGAAGACGCCGCAGAACAGGGCGGTCAGCACTGTCGGATACAAGTACACAATTTTGGGATACGAAACCAGATAGACATGATCTGGCTTGTCATTCGTAGTGGCCAAAGCCGCAGAACCTGCATCGCTCGTGGGAGTATCCTGGCTCATGTCTTCTTGCCTCAAAGGTTATCAGATAATGTGGTGCGAGTTGCCGAGTGGACACAAAAAGCAAATCATGAATAACGGAATTTAGCGGCGCATCGACTCAGTTGCCAGGCTCCCGGCACAGTCGTCTGCCAATTTGCAGTTCGCTGAACGCAGCGAGTTCCTGGCCGGATCACGCCGAATTGCCGTAATACTGCTCAGCAACGCCACAGTTGCTTTCATGTCGCGGAGCGTTTAACGTTGTCAATCTCATATAGCCGCTACCGGACAAAAAGGGTCCTGCCATGACACGTTCAGATTCTTCCAGCCCACACGGAAATCGTCGCACGTTTTTGAAAACATCGGTCGTGGGCACGGCTGGAGTCGCCATTACAAGTGCAGCCACCGGCGCGGTCAGGTCGGCGGATGACAAAGTGATCGTCGGCATCATGGGCGTCAGTCGGGGTTCCGCTTTGGCTCAACAATTTGCGGCGGTTCCAGGTGTTGAAGTGCGCTATTTGTGCGACATCGACAGTAAACGTCTGGCCGTGTTCCATGAGTCGTTTTCAAAGACCGTTGATTATGACGTCAAAACCGTTGGCGATTTTCGCAAAATGCTCGACGATCCGGAACTTGATGTCATGGTCTGTGCCGCTCCAAATCACTGGCACGCTCCCGCCAGCATTCTGGCCTGCACCGCCGGCAAACATGTTTATGTCGAAAAACCGTGCAGCCACAATGCTCGTGAAGGTGAACTGCTCATTGAAGCCGCGCGTAAGAACCAACGCTGTGTGCAGATGGGTAATCAACGTCGCAGCGGAGAAAAGATCATCGAAGCCATGAAGCTGCTTCATGAAGGACGCATCGGCACGGTTTACTACAGTCGCAGCTGGTATGCCGCGAATCGAGGTCCGATCGGCACAGGCACTCCGGCAGAAGTTCCTCCGAATATCGATTACGAACTCTGGCAGGGACCAGCACCGCGTCAGCCGTACACGTCAAATCGGCTGCACTACAACTGGCATTGGGTCTGGAATTATGGCAACGGTGAACTCGGCAATAACGGCATCCATTCCATCGACCTGTCGCGGTGGGGGCTGCAGGTGGATTACCCGACTCGCGTAGTGTCGTCCGGAGGCCGCTACTGTTTTGAAGACGATCAGCAGACGGCCGACACGCATGTCGTTTCGTTTGAATTTGAAGGCGGGAAACAGATCGTTTGGGAATGCCTGAGTTGCAATCGTTACGGAGCAGATGGATCAGGGTTTGGCGCGACGTTTCATGGCGACAAAGGCACTCTGCACCTGAATGAATGGGGCTACAAAGTTTTCGACGAGAAAGCAAAGGAAGTGACCAGCGTGGACGGCAAAGATGGCCTGAAACTCCATATCGAAAACTTTATCGATGCTGTCCGTAATGATGATGCGAAACGATTGCATTCAGAGATTGAAGAAGGTCACAAATCGACACTGCTCTGTCACCTGGGCAACATCGCCCACCGCACTGGTGACTCGCTTCGCTGCAATCCCGTAAACGGTCATGTGCTGGAGAACGAATCGGCCATGAAACTGTGGCAACGCGAGTACGAACCCGGATGGGAACCCAAGGTGTGAAACAACGTCACTCACACACTCAGGATCTCGGCAACTGACGAAAAGCGGACAAAATTATCGTCGGCGAAATTGTCGGTCCTTGCGGTTTGAGCTGTGGCTGTCGTTGTTGGAATCCTTTGTGTCACCGGCGATGTCGGTGTCGTGTCCAGCGTCAGACTGGTGTCGCTTTCGACAGACAGGACTCGGAATGTGTTCGTGCCGATATTGATCCGCGAACCCGTGCTGCTGCCCAGGCTGGGCACATTGCCATGGAGTTCTGTGAGGAACCTGGTGCCAACGCCGGTGATCGTAACGCTGTTGGCCGTTGTGGAAACCGTGCCGGTGAGCGCCTTGGATGTTGGCGTAAATGGAATCCGCATCGGCACCGTGTTGAGGGGACCGTTGGTTGAATCACCAATTCCCGTGGCTGTGGACAGGTCTGCCACGGTCAAAGCTGCAATTTTATCGACGACGGTCATCCCGTTACCAATCACGCGACCGAAGACAGTGTGCGGCACGGCGTCGAGAGTCGTGGCGTTGTTGTTGCTTTCATTAATAAACCATTCACTGGACCCGCCGTTAATGTTATTGCCAGGCGTTGCCATCGCCAGCGTCCCACGGATGTTCGACGTGGTGCTGTTGAACTCATTGTTGATATTCGCGTCCTTCGTGATTTCGGAAAGCTGATTGTCGTTGACAGTGTAGCGGCCAGCCTGAATTACAAAGTTACTGACGGACCGCTGCACGATGGCATCAGTGTATCGAGCCGTATAGCCCATGAAATTTGCCACGGTCAACGGCGTCAGAGTGTTGAACATTTCCACTTCGAAAGTGCCTTCGTTTGTTACGAATCGCACGATCTTTTCCGTCGCAGGAACAAAATCCACATCGACCGATGAGTCCGCTGTCCCCACACCGGTCAATGTCGAACGCACCTTAATCCTGTTGAGTCCGTTCAACTGGTCGTTCGCCGCCGTTGCGGTGTTCAGATCTGTTCTTTGGAGCGTCACCATCATGGTGAAGTGCCCCAGGTTGTCCGCTGTCAGCGTGCCGTTGTCAAAAACCCCATCGTTATCTGTATCCAGAGTGACAGTGGCTCCCGGCAACGTATTCCCCGCGACTTCAAAATTGGCATTGCGCGTGATCAGAACATTGCCGACGGAAGTTTCCGTTGTGTTGGATGAATTGTCTAATGTCATTGTCAGCGCGATCAAAGGAGCAACGGCAGCATCGGCCGCCGTCGCTCGGGCAATCAGACCGGTTGTGGCGGCGTCGATGCGCGCAGTCTCTGACGGAGCGACCGTCGAGCCCTCGGATTTTCGAACCCTGCGACCGGCGTTGAAAACTGTCGCCGTGCCCAGATCGACGGCGTCCGAGTTCCCATCACCGGCCTGCACGTGGAATGCACGGTTGAATGTGTTCGTGTTTCGCAGCTGCACTGAATCGCTGGTGCGGCCCATGTTGAGCGCGACCGGGCCACCGACCGTATTGCCGTCCATCAGCAGCATGTCTGAATCCTGCTTCGTTCGGACTCGGAGGGCTCCGTTCAGCGTCGATCCGCGAATGACAATGTCATCATTGCCAGCTCCCATATTGATCTTTATGCTTGAGTTTGCCGTCACGTTATTGAATGAAACACCATCTGTCCCCGTGTTTCCTTCAATGCGTATCTCACCGTTGGCTGTCAGGTTGGTAAGACTGACAAGGTCGTTACCGGAATTGCCTTTGATTCGCAGCAAACCTTCTGTCGTGGCATTCTGAATGCTGATTGTGTCGTTGCCAGCGCGACCATAGATGCTGACCGTCTGCCGAAACGTGGCTCCGCTCGCGCTGAGCGCATCGTTTCCAGCACCGCCGTCAAGCCAGGTGCTGCCCGAAACCTTTACGTTACGACTGAAAATGACAGTGTCGTTTCCGGCACCCGTCTGAATCGTGATATTCCCTGGTGCCGTGTCAGTGTTGGCCGCAATCACGAACAGAGCCGTCGATCCATTGATCGTGGTGTTACTCAGGCCACGCAAGACCACCTGATTGTTGACAACTGTGACTTCGACTGAATTATCGACGGCATCGCCGGTGACGGACAGATGCGAACCGCTCAGACTGGCCAACACGTTGCCAGCCAGCAGAGCGCGGTTTTCCAGCGCCTGAACCGACTGTGCAGCGGCAGATTGTGGATTCCGGGATCGATTTTGAGAACGTCGGTCTCGCCAATTCCACATGTGCCTACCCCTTTGTTCATTGTCCGGATCCGCCGCCAACCGTGGAGCGCGCGATGCCGCCGTCCGTGAAGCAACTGTGTCGTTACTATCGGTACCGGCGCTGCAATCGGTAAAGTTAAATGCCGACAATTCGGTAAAGACGATCCAGTTTGCCGAATTTATGCTCTGCGGGAGCACAAGTGGAGCATAGCCGGATTCGTCAGAATTCGGAGCCTTGCATTATTCATGGCCGAATTCTGACGAATCCGGCTACGACAAAACCTCTCAATCAGACCCGCGGGAAGTAGGGCAATCGGAATAATCAAAGGATTTTCGGACTCGCAACATCTCGAATTGCATTCCTGTTCGCCTCGGAGTAGCCTGCGTTCACTATTCCCGTTCTGTGGCTTCTTTTTACAGGGGGCACGAATCCGAGATTGAAAGATTGATGAAATGACTGGTCCGGGCGAAGATTCGCACAAACACAAATCCGAAGACGCTGCCAGGTATCTGGCGGAGTCAATTTTTGGTCTCAACGTGAATCCTGCCGACATCGGCGGCGAAGTACTGTTTGATGACTATGACGACAATAAAACTGAGGTCCCGGCTGGCAGTACCAGCCCGCAAATGTCGGCGGATCGAACTGATTCTGTTGAGGCATTTTCTTCTCCTCATGCCGAAAGCTTCTCGGCGACTTCCGCACCTAATCGCTTCGAAGAGAACCTTGATGATCTCATCGTGTTTTCAGACGATGATGACGATGATGACGTCGTAGTGGATGAAGAAGACGAAGAGGAAGATGACGAGAACTTCGACTTTGGTGACGAAGATGACGAAGACGAAGATGAGGATGAAGAAGAAGACGAAGAGGACTTCGATGATGAAGAGGAAGAAGATGAGGACGAGGAAGACGATGACGAACTGGACGATGCTGACCTGGATTTTGGTGACGATGTAATCGTTCCCGTTCCCAAAAAGGCGGTTCCAGCGGCTCGTGCGCCGTCGCCGTCACGGGACGACCGTGGAGTTGATTCGCGAAGCACCCCGGCGCGTTCTGGTCGGGCTACTGCTGAATCTCGTGATGACCAACGACCAGCCTCAACTCATCGAGGCGATCGGCGTGATGAACGTCCGGCAACTCGCGAACAGCGCCCGGCAACGCGTGATGAACGCCCGGCAACGCGTGATGAACGCCCGGCAACGCGTGATGAACGCCCGGCAATGCGTGATGAACGCCCTGCAACGCGTGATGATCGCCCTGCACCTCGCGGTGGTCGTCCGCAGGAGACCCGGGCTCCGCGCGCTGACAGCCGTGGGCCGGATCGTCCTTCGGCGGCAAAGGCAGCTGATGGCGGTCGCAAATCTCCATCGAACGACGATGAGCACTGGAATGAACTTGAGGGTTGGGTTTGGGACGACGAAGACAAGAAGAAACCTGCGGCTGCAACCGCATCACGACCTCTACCTGCAGATAGAGATGACAACGACGACGATGATGATGACGAAATCGCTGAAGCGGCTCATGCAGCTCCGGCATCGCGCGCGGAGAGCGACGATGCTGCACCGCGTCGGCGCGGGCGACGACGCGGCGGTCGTGGTCGTGGGCGCGGTCGTCGTGATGAAATCGAAACGGCGGCAACAGCTGGCGAGGTGGCTGATGCCACTGGGCACGTTGTGGATTTTGACGATGACTTCAGTGAGATCATGTTTGAGGAAGACCAGGAAGATTTCGTCAGCGTGTCAGCTGGCAGCGTCAAGGCTCAGCGTCGCATTCAGGATGAGCCTCCTTCGCCGGCGGCTCGAAAGTCTGAACCGGACGATACCGATGATGAAGACGAAGAGGGTGAAGACGTTGAGCGATCGGAAGAAGGCGAAAGTCGTCCGGATCGTCCGCGACGCGGACGGCGAGGACGCCGGGGGCGTGGTCGAGGCCGCGAAGATTCCCGCGATCCCGTTCGTGCGGAAGAGCTCCCGGTCGCCAGCGCGCGACGTCCGCCGCAGGATGAAGACAACATCGACGAAGATGATGACGATCTGGAAGTTGACGATGTGGATCTGACTGACTTCGGCGATCTGGATGACGATGAAGAATTGCCGCGTCGCCGCGAAGGAACTCGCAGTGAGCCTGCTCGAACCGAACCTGCACGCAGTGAACGCCCCCCGCGCAGTGGTCAGGGTCGCGGACGAGGACGTGGTCAGGAAGATCGCGAACCTCGTGACCCGGAATCAACGGAACGGCCACGTCGTCTGCCAGCGCGGGACTCCAGACCGGCGCGAGAACCACAGCCAGCTCGGGATTCTCAACAGGAGCGCGAGCCGCGACCACCGCGGGCACCTCGACCTGCCGCTGCACGTGAAGAAGGGGAAAGCCGTCGCGGGCCTCGTCCGCCAATCGTCGCCCCTGAGTTTCAGGACATACCGACCTGGGAAGAAGCAATCGGTAGTCTCGCAATTCGAACGCCATCTGAAGAACATGCCCGCCGGGCGGAAACCCGCGGTCGACGCGACGGCGGTCGCCCTCCACGTCGCAAAAACTGATTTGACGATCGACAGTGGACATCAAGGCCGCGGGAACAGTTACATGTTCCTGCGGCTTTTTCTCGTCAGGACTTCACTTTTCTGCACCCAGTTTGCAAGTGTCTTGCGATTGTACTCTCTCGCCCCGCAAACAATTTTCCAACTTCACAACTGTTCCGTGGGGGGGAGTGGGTTAGAGTCTTACGCTGTTTTTTAAGCGCACGGTGCGCATGTTTCATAGTCGTGGATCGCTCCGCGATCCAACGCTGGATCGCGGAGCGATCCACGACTATGGGGTGCGGGCGAAGCCCGCGCTAGGGTGAGGGGGCACGAATGTTACCTGATTTCCGGTTCACTATGTTGAGACCAGCTCAGCGCCCGCATCCGGCCTCCGGCCGCCTTCTCCCCCGATCTCGGGGGAGAAGCGTCATGATAAACGCACCGACCCAACTTCACTGTTGCTGCTCTTCGCCCGCTCCCATTTGCCCAGGCAGCCAATCCGTCGCAGGCACTGGAGCATCAACGACGGGCAGCGGAAGAACGGTCACGGACGTTGCAATCTGACCAATTCGCCAATCGACGTCATCTGATAATCCAAGGAATACGACCACGTTCGGAGGTAGCTTGTACATCTCACTCGGCTCGCTCAATGACGGTGACGCGAAGTACGATTGAAATCTCAGGCCATAGCCTCCTGCTGAAAACAGCAAGGGTTGTGCGGGAGTGATACGAAGCGATGTAGGGCCGAAGTGAAGCTTGAGTGGCAATTTGTGACCAGTCGCAGCGTAGAGAAACGGTCCACCAGTCCAGGGATCTGTTTGAATTATGGTACTTGAAGGGTCTCCATTCGGCAGGTCGAGCAGGCTGACCAGGCTGTCCGGAAACTGTCCATGGACAAGCCGATACTGTTGCAGCATGATCGTCAGGAGTGTCGCTCGCTCCGACGCGATTGTGTCAACGTGCTGCATGAAAACGTTGTTCGTGATGTGATCGGATTCGGCCGCGAGCAGGTCGATGTTAAGATCGGCCATGCCGCTGGTTGCCATAAATCGCTTCAGTTGGAGAATTCGCTGCGACTGCGGGGCACCCGTGAAACGGGCTCGCCCGTCGATCGTCATCGAGCGGTATTTTTCCACAAGCAGTGCTTCAGAAAGCCACATCGTATAGATCGCTCTCGCAGGTTCAAAGGCTCGATACCCTTGGATCGTTTGGGCCAAAGTGTTTTGCGATTCGAAGCCGCGTTGATCGTCTGGCAGTTTCCTGAGATTTTCAAGAAAGGCATCATCGGAAAAGACTGCTGTGGACCAAAACAGGGTGCGTCGTTGCAGCATCAGTTGAGGGTCCTGCCATGGCGCAAAGACTCCGCCATCGCGATGCGTCCCCACCAACGTAGACTTCAATTCCGCGAGGAGCGCATCCAGATCAACCGTCGATAGATCCGCAGATCCCAGGATTAAGCGCAGACGACCCAAAGCGACTCGTTCGGCGTCGAGGCAAACGAGCCAATTCTTCCACGACGACGTTTGCATTGCCAGCGAGCGATTTGCGTGGATGGCACGCACGATCTGCTGCACAGCGCCAGCGGTATCCCCGTTGTTTTCTCGATGGCGTGCGTCCTCAAGCAATGCCATGGACAATGCAACTGCCGGAGTGTTCGACCACGGAGCTGTCCACATCACCGGGATGGAGGGAAACCTGTTCTTTTCAGCCAGGACGGTATCAAATGGTTTCAAAAGATCCCGGACAGGGTCGGGACCTTTTTCCAGAAATTGCGATTGACTTAACAGCCAAGGTCGCTGTTCATACAACACCATCCCACCGTCAGGACCGAACTGCCCGAGCATCATCTGATGCAATGGGAATTTCCTGACCGCTGCAGCAAATCCGAGCCAACACTGGGTATCAGCGGGATTGTCGAGTGTGTCCCATTCGGACCATGGCGACCTTGTCAATGCAATCAGTTGATCAATCTCAGGCACCGCTGCCGGATTCTGCAGGTTGTAGAGACTGTACACCGCATTTCCGGGATCGCGACCGAGTGACACAACAGCGAAAAAAGGCTGACTACTCCACGCAAGAAAGCCAAGCAACGGGAATACGACACACGGAAGGACCAGCAATACCGTTTGCCGAATTCGCAGTCGCCATGTGACGCTGCGATCAATCCACTGTCGAGCCGTGGT
>Ga0105047_10010301_pt1 | contig 15291 bp, 10 predicted proteins | sample MAT04_FD_78384 | JGI IMG/M metagenome (GOLD analysis project Ga0105047, IMG submission 78384) | Freshwater microbial communities from Lake Fryxell liftoff mats and glacier meltwater in Antarctica - MAT-04 (megahit assembly) | ecosystem: Environmental > Aquatic > Freshwater > Ice > Liftoff... | reverse complement strand
TGCCGGAGTGCGGATACTATCCGGGCGTCGACCAGGTTCTGGCTGAGGCCGGCATTCGTTACTTCTTCGTCGATTCACACGGCATCGAGCACGCCACGCCGCGCCCGCTCTTTGGCGTGCATGCGCCGATTTATTGCAGTTCAGGCGTCGCCGCATTCGGGCGCTGTCCGGCCACCTCGCGTCTGGTCTGGAGTAGCAAGGTCGGCTACCCGGCCGATCCCAACTATCGCGAGTACCACCGCGATATCGGCAACGAGCTGGATCAGAATTATCTGGAAGAGTTCCAATACGCCCACGGAGTTCGAACGAACACCGGTATCAAGTATCACAAGATCACCGGACCGGGTAACGACAAGCACCTCTACAACCCAGACCGCGGGCGCGAGACTGCCGAGCGCCACGCTCATGACTTCGTCAATCGCTGCAGAGATCAAGCCAACCGCTTCGGCGGACGGATGCCCTTCCCCGGCGTGATCGTATCGCCTTACGACGCCGAGCTCTTCGGGCATTGGTGGTTTGAAGGGCCGCAGTGGCTTTATTATGTGCTGCGCGAAGTAGGCAAGCACGGCGGCGACCTGGGCCTGAGCACGCCCGGCGAGTACCTCACTGCCTACCCCGTTCAGCAGACGGCCACACCCGCCGCCAGCAGTTGGGGGCGCAACGGATACAGTGAACACTGGCTTAATCCCAAGACGGATTGGATGTGGCGCCCGCTGCACGAATCGGCGGCGCGCATGGGCAAGGCCGTGCAGCACGCGGCCGGTCACACGCCCTCGCTAGTGGAGGAGCGCGCGCTGCGGCAGGCGGGGCGCGAGCTGATGCTGGCGCAGTGCAGCGACTGGCCGTTCATCATCACCAACGGCACCACCGACCAGTACGCCAAGCGCCGCTTCTACGATCACCTCAACCGCATGCACTACCTGTTGCAGAATGTCGAGACGGAGCAGATCGACACCGAGAAACTGGCAGCGCTCGAATATATGGACCCGATCTTTCCGGAGCTGGATTACACGCTGTTTAAGTAGGTTCGAATTGGCGGACAACACTCTGCCAAGAGCAGTTTATGGACCGCGGGCGTCCCGCGCCCGCACCTCGTTCGTCCGCCGCAGGCGGGCGCGGGACGCCCGCGGTCCATAGAGCAACGACTCACTTTTAAGGAGGAGCAAAAGTATGGACTATTCACCGATACCCGAGATGATCGGAAATCTTCCCAATATCTGCGGCGCCGACGCGCAGGTCGAAGAGATCACGCGCTCGCGCAAGCCAGTTTACCTGAACGAAACCAACCTGCGTCTCGATAAGTTGCAATCCGTCTTCGCCATCGCGCTGCACATGCAGCAGCCGCTGATTCCCGCCGGCGCCGGTGATCCGCAGAGCGCCGATATGATCAGCAATCTTGATTTTATGATGCAGAACCAGGGCACCGGCGACAACCACAACGCCAACGTCTTCGCCGACTGCTACGGGCGCATGGGCAGCATCATCCCGGAGTTGCTCAACGAGGGCAAGAATCCGCGCGTGATGCTGGATTTCTCCGGCGAGCTGCTCTTTGGACTGCGCAAAATGGGCCGCGAAGACGTGCTCGAACGCCTGCGCCCGATCACTTGCGATCCTCACCTGCGCAAGTATTGCGAATGGCTGGGAACGATGTGGGGGCACGCTGTGGCCTCGTCGACGCCGCTTCCCGATCTCAAGCTTCACATGCGCGCATGGCAGCATAACTTCGCCGCCATTTACGGCTGGGATGCGCTCGAACGCGTCAAAGGATTCTCTCCGCCTGAGATGCACATGCCCAACCATCCCGACGCCGCCTTTGAGTACGTCAAAGCGCTGCGCGAGTGCGGCTACAAGTGGGTGATGGTCCAGGAGCACACCATTGAAACGATGCAGGGCGAAGGCCTGCGCGACCGGCACATGCCGCACCGGCTCATTGCCAGAAACTCCTGCGGCGAGGAAGCTTCGATCATCGCCATCATCAAGACGCAGGGCAGCGACACCAAGCTGGTGGCGCAGATGCAGCCGTTCTACGAAGCGCTGACGTTGCAGCGGCGCGAGATTGGCGGGATTTCCATTCCGCAGATCGTCACGCAGATCGGCGACGGCGAGAACGGCGGCGTGATGATGAACGAGTTTCCCTCCGGCTACCGGCAGGCCATCGGCCGCTTCGGCAGCGAAGGCGTGGTCAACGTCAACGTGACGGAGTACCTCGAGATGATCGAGCAGGCCGGCGTGCAGGAGAGCATGCTGACGGGGCTGCGCCCGATCGGCCAGACGAAGGTTCTCAACCGCATCACGAAGTGGGAGCCGGGCGCGGCGGACAATGCCATCGCCGAGCTGAAGCATGAAAATTCAAACTTCTCGATGGAAGGCGGCTCGTGGACCAATAACATATCCTGGGTGCATGGATATGAGAACGTACTCACCCCTATGAACAAGCTCAGCGCTCAGTTCCATGAGAAGCTGGACAACCGGCACGTCGACAAGAACAGTCAGGAATATCGCAACGCGCTTTTTCATCTGCTCGTATCGCAAACCAGTTGCTTCCGTTATTGGGGGCAGGGAATCTGGACCGATTATGCGCGGGAGATCAGCCGGCGTGGGAGCGAGATACTAATACATGACTTCAAATAACAACGGCCCTCTATTCCAACTTGGAAAAGAGGGCGCTGGCGAGGGGTCGCCGCCTGTACTGGGCGGCCTCCCGCCTCTAAATCAAAGCACCTCGACGCTTGCCGCGGCGGTTCCCGGCAGCGACGTGAGTGTTTCGCTTTCGCCGCATTTCGATAAACCGTTCATCACGGCGCGCGGGCAGTGCCGTCCGTTCGGAGCCACGTTAAGAGCCAACGGCGTGAACTTCGCCGTCTTCTCGCGGCACGCCACGGCGCTGAGCCTTGTGCTTTTCAAGCAGGGCGTGGAAGCGCCCGTCGCCGAGATTGCGCTCAATCCGACGATCAATAAGACGGGCGACGTCTGGCACATTTTCGTCTTCGATCTGCCGCTCGACCTCCTTTATGGATACCGCGTCAGCGGCCCGTTCGTGACCAAGACGGGGCACCGCTACAACAACAAGGTCGTGGTGCTCGATCCGTATGTGCGCTCGATCAGCGGCGGCGCCGTCTGGGGCACGCATGACGCGACGCGCGATGGCAAGCCCGGTCATCTCTCGCGCCACGGGCGCCTCGATCCCGACGACTTCGACTGGGAAGGCGACGTGCCGCTCTCGACGCCCATGGGGCAGACGGTGATCTACGAATTGCATGTGCGCGGCTACACGCGCCATCCCTCGTCGGGCGTGAAGAACCCCGGCACATTCCTGGGACTGTGCGAGAAGATTCCGCATCTGAAGAAGCTCGGCGTCACCGCGGTCGAGCTGATGCCGGTCCTCGAATTCGACGAGAACGACCAGACGCACAAGAATCCGAAGACGGGCGAGACGCTCCGGAATTACTGGGGTTATTCGCCGGTCTCCTTCTTCGCGCCGAAGGCCTCGTACGCCGTCTCGCCGGGTGAGCAGGTGCGCGAGTTCAAGCAGATGATCAAGACCTTCCACGAGGCGGGGCTCGAGGTTTTTCTCGACGTGGTCTACAACCATACCTCTGAAGGAAACGAGAACGGCCCGACGATTTCGTTCCGCGGGCTCGACAACGCCATCTACTACATGCTCGACAAGCAGGGGCGCTACTATAATTTCTCCGGCTGCGGCAATACGCTGAATTGCAACCACCCGCTGGTGCGCGATCTGATCATCGATAGCCTGGTCTATCTCGTCGCCGAGATGCATGTCGACGGATTCCGCTTCGACCTGGCCTCGATTCTGGGGCGCGGGCCCAACGGCGAAGTGCTGCAGGATCCGCCGCTGATCCAGCACATCGCCGAGCATCCTTTGCTCGCCGGCACCAAGCTGATTGCCGAGGCGTGGGACGCGGCGGGGCTCTCGCAGCTTGGAAAATTTCCGGTCTGGGGGCGCTGGGCCGAACTCAACGGCATCTACCGCGACGACATCCGCCGCTTTATTCGCAGCGAGCCCAATACCACGGCGGCGATTGCCAAGCGCATCTGCGGCAGCCTGGATATCTACGGCGATTCCTCGCGCCACCCGTATCATTCGATCAACTTCGTCACCTGCCACGATGGATTCACGATCAACGATCTGGTCACCTACGATACCAAACACAACGCCGACAACGGCGAAGGCAACCGCGACGGCTGGGGCGATAACCTCAGTTGGAACTGCGGCGTCGAAGGGCCCACCACCGATGCCGGCATCTGCGCGCTGCGCGACCGGCAGATGAAAAATTTCATGACCATGCTGCTGCTCTCGCAGGGCGTGCCGTTCATCGCGCAAGGCGATGAGTTCGGGCGCACGCAGCGCGGAAACAACAACGCCTACTGCCAGGATAACGACCTGTCCTGGGTGGATTGGACGCTGGCCGAGAAGAACGCGGGGTTGCTGCGTTTTACGCAGAAGGTAATCGCACTGCGCAAAAATCACTTCGCGCTCAGCCGCGAACAGTTCTGCAATCGCGTGAGCTGGCATGGGACGCGCATCGGCGATCCGGATTGGACAGGCGCAACGCGCTCACTGGCATTCCAAATGCATGGTTGGCATTCGCAGCCGGATATTTATGTGATGTTCAATGCGCACTGGACGTATCAGCGTTTCGCTCTGCCTCCGCATGAGGGACGCTGGCAGTGGCGCAGGCTGGCGGATACGAATCTGATTTCGCCGGCGGATATTGTCGACGAGGCCGATGCGTTGCGGCTCAGTCCGGCGGACCATTACAACCTTGCGCCGCGCTCGGCGGTTATTCTGATCTCGCAGACTACGTAACGCAGGCATCCTGCCTGCGTGTCGTTTGTTCGTGCGGGCCAGAGTCCCGCAGTACGTGTTCTTGCAGGCGAGGATGCCTGCGCTACGACGGCGGAGGAAAGTGACTTGGCAATTCAGGACTCGATGACGACAATGCCGGACCAAATGGAACCCGCAGCCCGCAATAAATTCTTCGGCGACTCACCGGTGATGCACGAAGCGCCGGTCATCGCAACGCCGACCGACGATACCAGCATCGACGTCAGCATCCTTAAGCAGGAACCGTTCATTACCGAGCAGTACAACCAGACCTACCTGTACGCGCTCTCCAGCGGTCCCAAGGCCGTTTACGTTTTCTACGAGATCGGCTCGGGGACGCGCGACCACCTGAAGGAACGCTTCGGGAACGAATTCTTCGAACGCAATTACCTGGTGCTGCGCGTGCGCCGCACAGGCGACGGGCACACCTTCGAGGTCGAAGATTATCTCGACGCCAAGAACAATTACTGGCTGACGCTCGATCCCGACAACGAGTACGAAATTCAGCTCGGCTATCGCGCGCGTGGCACAAAGTACTTCGAACACATCGCCACATCCAATAAAGTCCGCACGCAGGGTCTCAACCCGACGAAGCATGAGGCGCAGAACGAGTGGCGCGAGATCGGCGTGCAGAACTACTCCCGCGAGTTGCCGCTGGAGTCCGCGCACTGGCGCTTCAATCATTACGAGAACTGGAAGCGCCGCAAAGCGCACACGCCCGACGAGGCCGGATACTGGGCGCTGGTGCTGCACATGCATCTGCCGTTCGTGCGCCACTTGGAATACCCGATCGCGCTAGAAGAGCAGTGGCTCTTTGAGGCGATCACCAGTTGTTACGCGCCGCTGCTCCACATGATGTGGAACCTCGAGCGCGACAAGATCGACTTCCGCATCACGGTCTCGATTTCGCCGCCGCTGATCAGCATGCTGACCGATCCGCAGTTGCAGGATCGCTACCGCGTATTCCTCAAGGAGTCGATCGAGCTGGCCGAGCGCGAGTTGCACAACAACCGCGGTGGGGTTTTCCAGGCCACGATTGAGTCCATCCTGAACCGGCTGCACAAAGCCAGGACCGTTTTTGAAACGTACGGCGGCAACATCCTAAACGGCTTCCGCGATTTCCAGAACCTCGAGAAGGTCGAGATCATCGCCGTCGCCGGCACGCATCCGATCCTTCCTTATTACATGCATTATCCGGAGATCGTGCGCGGACACATTCAGCTCGCCTGCCGCCAGTATCAGAGCGTCTTCGGGCGCTGGCCGCGTGGCATGTGGCTGCCGGAGAACGCTTACGTCCCGGGGCTCGATCATTTCCTCGCCGCCGAAGGCATCAAGTGGACGATGGTCAATGCCACCGGCATGGAACGCGGCGGCACCAAGCCGTGGTACAAGACCGCGCGGCCGGTGATCACGCACAACAACCTCGCGATTTTTGGAATCGACGAAGACACGCGCGCGCAGATCTGGAGCCGCGAGGCCGGCTATCCTGGCGACACGCGCTATAAGGAGTGGTATCGCGATCTGGGTCACGACGCCGCGTGGGAGTACTTGCCGCAATACTGGAAGGTCGCCGACGTCCGCCGCAATACGGGCCTGAAGTATTACCGCATCACCAGCAAGACGTCGCACTCACACGAGAAGCAGCCTTACAATCCCGACTGGGCGCGCGATGCCGTCAACGAACAGGCCAGCCAGTTCGTCTGCCATCGCGGCGTGCAGGCCACGCATCAGCGTGATGCGTTGAAGATCAAGCCGATGACGCTCTCGGCGTACGACGCGGAACTCTTCGGCCACTGGTGGGAAGAAGGTCCGGAATGGATCGAGATGGTCTTCCGCAAGATGTGCTGCGATCAAAATACCGTGCGGCCGGTGACACCCGCCGAGTTCCTCTGCGAACAGCCGAAACATCAGTTGCTGACGCCGGGCATGTCGACGTGGGGCGCGAAGGCGACGTTTGAAACGTGGCTCGACGGCCGCGACTACCAGCCCAACGCCTGGATCTACCGGCATCTTTTCCGCATCAGCGAACAGATGGTCAAGCTGGCCACGGAGAAGGGCGACGCCACCGGCATCGAACGCCGCGCGCTCAATCAGGCCGCGCGCGAGATGATGCTGGCGCAGAGCAGCGACTGGCCGTTCCTGGTTTCGATGGGACAGTCGGCGCGCTACGCCGAAATGCGGCTGGTTAAGCACATCAGCCGAGCGCAGGAGCTGCTGCGGCAGATTGAATGCGGCCAGATCAATGGCCTGTATTTGCGAACAATCGAATCCAGCGACAACCTGTTTCACGATATCATCGACTACCGCGTCTTCAGCCGCTGACCAGAAATGGCTAATGACAAAATGAGTGGGGCAGCGTTCAAGGATAGGTGGGGCAGACATTTCTGTCTGCCCGAAGCAGAAACGAGCAGACAGGAATGTCTGCCCCACCTTTGACAGGAATGTCTGCTCCACCTTTGACAGGAATGTCTGCTCCACCTTCAAAGGTGGTCTGCTCCACGCTTCCTATCTCTGCACCAGTGCAATAAATTTCACGCGCAGCGTACTGTGACGTGTGGCGTGTGACGGGTGACGGGAAACTGCCTCCGGCGCCCGATGCCGTTCCGCGTCACGCGTCACTCTCCTTTATGATCGTGCTGAGCATTAATCGACATCGTTAGCAATACATTTCGTGCAGAAAGATATCCGGAACGGGCAGCTCGAATTCGGCCTCGCATTTGTGTAAGAGGACGCCGCATCAAGGAGCTGACATGATTCTGAGCACGGCCCGCAGTTTTCTGACGCGCGAGAACAATCTAAAGCCGCTTAAAGATCTGGTGGAAGGCGAATGGGATCTCACCATTCAACTCCCCACAAACGGCCGACCGGACAGCGCGCCGGTACTGATCAACGCCCTGCTTAGCAAGTTGCACACTTCGGTCAATCACATCGCCGGTGCCGCGGAAATGCCGGAGGTAGAAGAGCCGGCGGCGGCACTTGTGGTCACCGCGCCCGCAGAATCCAAGGGCACCACAAGCAGCCGTGGAAAATGCCAGCCTGGTCCGCGTGCATGTCGCCAAACTCGACGCGCTGCTCGATGCAGTGGGCGAACTAGCCGTCACGCAGACCACGGTCATCCTCGAAGCGCTCGCCGATCCGCTGATGCATCTGATCCGCAACGCTGTCGATCACGGCGTGGAGAGCCCCGAGGCGCGCATGTCGATCGGGAAACCTCCGCGCGCGAATGTGACGTTAACCGCAACGCATCAGGGCGGCAGCGTCGTTGTCGAAGTCCGCGACGACGGCAGCGGCTTGAATTACCGGCGCATCATGGCCCGTGGACGCGAGCGCGGACTGCTCAAGGACACTGACAATGTTTCGGAACAGCGCCTGCGTGAACTTATTTTCGAACCCGGATTCTCCACCGCCCACAGCATTACCGATCTCTCTGGCCGCGGTGTCGGCCTGGACGTCGTGAAGCGCAGCATCGAGGCGCTCGGCGGACGCGTGGTCGTTCGTTCGCAACCCGAACAGTCGACGACGTTTTCGCTGCATCTGCCGCTGACGCTGGCGATCATGGACGGCTTGATCGCCGCCGTGGGCTCTGAACGTTTTATAATTCCGGCAGGGTCGGTGATCGAGTCCATTCGTCCGGTGCGCGGCAGCGTCACCACGGTCCATGAGCGCGGCGAATTGCTCAGCTATCGCGAGACCCATCTGCCTATCGTTCGACTGTACGAGTTTGCAAATCTGAAGCCCAAAACGACGGAGCCCTATGAAGGGATTCTGATCATTGTCGACAACATGAATGAACGCTGCGCGCTGATGGCCGATGCGCTTCTGGGCATGCAGCAGGTGGTGATCAAAAGCCTCGGCGATTCCATGCACGGAGCCCGGGGCATAGCGGCCGGCGCGATACTCGATGATGGCCGCGTCGGCCTGATTTTGGACGTGGCCGAAGTCTTGCAAAGCAAAAGAGAAATGCAACTTGAGTCAACGTAGTGCACCGGTGGAGCGTGAAATGTCGAGCGTCTTTAGAACGATGAGTCTCTGGAAACGCCTGTTGGCGATCGGTATTGCTTTCGCGCTCCCGCTGGGGGTTCTGGCGTACCTGGTGGTGATGGGCATCAATCATCATATTGCGTTCGCCACCGCGGAACTGGCCGGCAATGCGCCGGCGTCTTCAACATGCGCGGCAAGATCGTCCCGGTCATCGACTTGCGCATCAAGTTTGGGATGGACTGCCAGGAGCATAGCCGCGACACCACGCCCGCAGTGATTCTCAGTTCGCTCGCCGAGAGCGGCACGCGCATCGCCCTCGACGCCCTGGAAGCAGGCGCCATCGCCGTCTTCTGCAAGCCCAGCGGAGCGATCGACAACGAACTTTCGGAGACCATGCCGGCGCTGTGCGAGGCGATCAAAGGAGCCGCGCTGGCCGAACTGAGCGTGAAAAGGTCTCCGGTGTCGCGCCGCATCGAAGCGCTCTCTGCCATTGCGAAGCCACCGCCCACAGCGCCGTTGCGAAATAATGGAGAAAGCCGGATCATTGCAATCGGCGCCTCGACGGGAGGCACCGACGCGCTCCGCATTATCCTGACCAGCTTGCCGCCGGATTGTCCGCCGGTGCTTGCCGTGGTGCACATGCCGGAGGGTTTTACAGGGCGCTTTGCGGAGCGGCTCGACGGACTTTGTGAAATCGATGTTCGCGAAGCGCGCAATGGAGATGTGCTCACGCCAGGGCTGGCCTTGATCGCGCGGGGAAATCACCATTTGCTGCCGGCGCCTTCCGGGAATAGCTTCTGTGTGCACCTTTCCAACGGACCGCTGGTTTGCAGGCACCGTCCGTCGGTCGAGGTGCTCTTCACGGCGATCGCGCGCACGGCAGGGCCGCGGGCATTGGGGATTATTCTGACGGGGATGGGATCGGATGGCGCGTCGGGATTGCTGGCCATGCGGCAGGCCGGCGCGCACACGATAGCGCAGGACGAAGCGAGCTGTGTCGTATTTGGCATGCCGCGCGAGGCCATCGCCGTGGGAGCGGCCTGTGAAATCCTGCCGTTGCAGCAGATCGGGGCAGCCTGCCTCCGCTGGGCTCGGCAGCCGGGCGAAAAGAAAGCTCACCCGGTTTGAGCGTCGGCATAACTGAGGAGTGCAGTCTTGGATCCGCATAGTCCCGACGAGCACGGCATCGTCTTGAAAGCCGTGATCGATGCCACCGTCATCACCCTGCGCGAGATGGCCAGACTTGAAGTCACGCCCCTCATGCCGGCAGACAAGAAGTACGTCAAAATGTTCGGCGATGTCTCGGCTGTGATCGGACTGCTCTCGCCCGCGGATGGCTCGCTCGTTTTCAGCCTGGACGAAGCGACCGCGCGCACGATCGCGCGGCGTATTCTGGCCGGAGTCGAAGAATCGCCGGGCGACGACATCGTCCACGATTGCATCGGCGAGATCGCCAACGTCATCGCCGGTCAGGCCAAAGGCACTCTATCGGCAACTCCGCAGCGCTTTGCAATCTCCACCCCGACGATTGTGTGCGGGCACGGACACGAGATCCGGCATCGAAATAGCATGAGTTGCCTGCTGGTTCGTTTCAGTTCCGAAGTAGGCGACTTCGCCCTGCAGTTGTGCCTTGAAGTGCCCAGAAGTTTAAAAGAGGAACCCCAATGAAAGTTTTGCTGACAGACGACTCCGCCACCATCCGCATGATTCTCAAGGGTCTGCTCAAGCAGCTGCAGATCACCGAGATCAGTGAAGCGCAAGATGGCCAGGAAGCGCTGAACATCCTGAAAACGAAAACCGTCGATGTGGTGATGCTCGATATTCACATGCCCACTCTGGACGGGCTGCAGTGCCTGGAGCAGATCCGGAAAATGCCCGGGGGCGAGAAGATGCCGGTCATCATGATCACCTCCGACACGGACTCCAAGCAGATCGAACGTGCTCACGAATTGGGCGCGCATGCCTATATCAAGAAGCCATTCCGAATCGACGGATTGCGCGAAGCGCTGGCAACAGTTATTCCTGACAGCACCAATAAATCCGGCGCCTAAGCCGCGGAGAGCGAATGCGCCACAAGTGCTTAAGTTGCGGATTCGAAGGCGATATCCAGACGGGTGCCAACGCCTGTACAAAGTGCGGCACACTTCTTCAGCGCGTCGGTTCCAGCGCTAATCTACATACCATGCTGCTCGACGAGGAACCTCCAGCAGCGTCAACGCCGAAAAGCTCCGGCGTGACTGCCGCCGTTGGCGCCGCTTTGCCCAAAGTCATCGACGGCTTTGAAATCATTTCGCAACTGGGCTACGGCGGGATGGGCGTCGTCTATCTGGCCCACGAACCGCTGCTCGACCGGCAGGTCGCCTTGAAATTGCTCTCGCGGCGCGCGGATGAAGAGGCCCACGCGCGCGATGCGGCCCGTTTTCTTTCCGAAGCCATGCTCACCGGAAAACTGGGGCATGCCGGCATCGTTCCGATCTACCACGTCGGACACGATACGGTATACGGCTATTACTATACGATGCGCTACGTCAAAGGCCGCACGCTCAGCGATGTACTTTACTCCATCGCGATACGCGATCCTGCGACTTGCGAAGAGTTCAGTCTCACGCGCCTGCTCACGATTTTCGAACGCGTCTGCGAAGCCATCGCTTTCGCCCATCGCCACGGCGTGGTGCATCGCGATGTCAAACCCAGCAACGTGATCATCGGCGAATTTGGCGAAGTACTGCTGCTCGATTGGGGCATTGCAAAGCAGGTCACTCCGGATGCCGGCGTTCCAGAAGGCGCCGAAGCAATTGTGCGCCTGCGTATCGGAGAGATCCGCAAACGGAGCACCCTGGCCTCGCAGGTATTCCTGCTTAAGGCGTCGAAATCCAGCGGCTCGCGATTGCAGCAGCTTCAAAGTATTAAGAAACCCGAACCGCAAAAGTCGGCGGGGATGACACGTGACGGACAGATTCTAGGAACGCCTGGCTACCTCTCGCCCGAGCAGGCGCTGGGAATTAACGATGTGACGCCCGCCAGCGACGTCTATTCGCTCGGCGTCACGCTGTATGAAGTTCTGACCGGGCGGCTGCCGGTGGAATCGATGGACGCGCAGACCGCTGTCACGTCGACCGCCGTCGGCGAAATTGTGCCGATCCAGCGGCGCCCGGAGGCGGCGCGCATTCCCAAGGCGCTCTGCGAAATTGTAAGCAAGGCGCTCAGCCTGCGCCCCGAAGACCGCTTCGATTCCGGGGTTGAACTTGCCGAAGAACTGCGGCTCTATCTGGAAGGCCGCGCGCCGCTCAAGCGTTTGGTCTATGACGATTTTTCGAAAGAGAATTTCTCCACGTACTGGACGCCCATCGTCGGGCAATCCAGCCGCGACAGTGACGGCCTGCGCCTCGACCCGCGCACCGGCGTGCGCTGCAACCGTTTTTCGCTCGGCGACTTTCGCTGCAGTTTTCATTTTCACGCCGAACCCAGCAATCCGGCGTGGAGCGTCGCGATCAGCATCGGCGAAGTACAGGCGGATAAATCGGTGCGCGACCGCTACCAACTTCAGATCGGCGTCACTGAACGGCCGTTCATCGAACTGATCAACAATGGCCGGCGCGTGCAGCGGCGCCTGGATGTGCGCCTGCAAGCCGCGCAGCTTTATCAGGTGCGCGTCGAACTGGAGCAGGATCAGTTGCGGATGTGGATCGGCGACCACAAGTATATCGATTACCAGGAAACCTTTCCGCAGACCGGCGGCGCAATCAGCCTGCTTGCATCCGAAGGGCAGATTTACATCCAGCAGTTTGAATTGCAGTCGCGCGGCGCGCCGCTGAGCCTCTCCTTTATGGCCCTGCCCGACCGCCTCTTCCGCATCGGCCGTTACCTGGAAGCGCGCGAATTTTACCGCCAGCTTGCGGCCAGCCATCCCGATCGTCCGGAAGGATTGATCGCGCTGTACAAGGCCGGGCTCTGCTCCACTGAGTTGCAGGACACGCAGACCGCGTTCGGCGAATTCAGCAAGCTTGAAGGAACGATGTTCGATCAGTATTGCGCGCTGGGACTAGCGCAGATCGGGCTTCGCGACGGCAGCATCGACTGGGCCTGGGAAGCGCTCAAGAATGGCTACCGCCGCCACCGCTTGCAGAGCATGCGCACGGAAATCTGGTTTGCGCTGCTGAGCCTGATCGAGTCGCTCGACGATCCGCGCAGCGCCGAAAAAGTGGAACGCTACACGCAGCTTCTGGCCGAGCTCGAGCCCGAACCGCAGGAAAGCGCGCAGGTCGTGGCCGATCTCTTTGACGTCGTGCAGCGAACGCGCGGCTTCGCCTCGATGCGCACCCATGCGCTGCAACTGATCGAGCGTTTTCCGGCGAATCTGGCACTGGTCAGCGAAGCGCTCTCGGCGATCTGCCGCGCCGGCGTCGATCTCGATTCGATCGCCAAGGCGTCGCAGATTCTGGATAACGTCACCAAGCAACAGCACTCCGAAAACGCACTGGCCCGCTTCAGCCTTCTGCGGGCGGAAATTTTAATCGCGCAGGGAAAAATGGACGACGCCAGCAAAGCCTTGCGCCACGCGATCACGCACGCCGGACCGACCAGCGCCGAAGGACTTTGGGCACGCTGCTGGCAATTGTTGCTGCTCTATACCTCCGACCAGCACCTGCAGGTGACCACCGGCGCGATGGAGATGGCGGTGCGCCTGCGCCATTACAAAGTGAACCACCTCTCGTTTTTCCATTTCATCGAAGGCCTGAGCTCGCTGGCTCGCGGCAAGACGGAGATCGCGACGGCGGCATTCAAGAAAGCCGCGGCCTTCGATTGCATGTGGGGCTGGGCCGCGATGCATCTACCCACGCTGCACGGCCCGGCCTGGCTGAAGGCAAAGTCGGTGACCTGCTCGGTAAACCAGCTCGTCGAAGCGCTCTTCATGGTCTCCGAAGCGCACCGCATGCTGGGCAACGAAGAGCTCTCCACCCAATACCTGAACGCCTGCCTGGAACCCGAACGCGAGCGCGCGATGATCACCCGCCTGATTAAAGAACGCCAGGCGCGCCACCCCGCGAAGTCATGATCAACTGGCGTCTCAACCATACTAAAACGATTAGCGTTTTCGATTTGTCGCAAGAATCTGCCGAAAATTTTTACACATCCTCAGCCGATTACATAACTTCTTTCAATTAAACGCATTACGATAAAAATATTTTCGCATTAAAAGCGCTATTTTGGAGTCACTCGCGCAACTCGTAAATGGTTTGTCGATTGTGCGGTTTTCTTGTCCCAAAGGGGCAATGTCCTCCAGCCTAGGGTTGCGCCCGCAGGCGCTACCCTTCCTGGGATTTGTGACGCTGCCCCGTTGGCGCAAGGAACGGCACGCTCTGAACAGTTACCGCAACTCAATTTAGGGTCGGTCTGTCACTTCATTTGGTGATGTCGGGAATGTTGCGCAGGTATTTTATTATGCGCCAGCACATGTAAAGAGTGAAGGCGACGAAGATCCAGAGTTCCGGCCGGTACAAATGCCCCCACCAGTTACCCATCCATGTGTCGGGAAAACGCCGTTTGTAGAGGTGCGTAGTTTTTCCATCCGGCTCAATCAACAGGACGCGATCATCGTCGACAAACCCGAACTGGATTTCCGCCGACGCCACTAAAAAGGGGACTTCATAAAGATCAGTATTGGAAGAATGCTCCTGCCGCATAATCGTAGCGCGCGGAAATTTATTTAGGTAGTGTACCACCACCGCGATGCGCTGCCCGTCCGGAGATTGCTGTGTGATTGGCGTGCTCGCCGGAAGTGTATCGCCGCTCTCCGACCAGGGCTGGCGCAATGACCAGACCGACATGCCCGTCCCAAACCAGAACAGCCAGAGCAGCAGCGTCCGTGTCGTAAACTGCGTGTTGTACGGAGAGGGCGGAAATTCCTTCTCGCCGTAGGCGCGGTCGACGACGCGGCTCATCTTTAATCGGCTTTCGGTGTCGCGGACGCGGTGGCACCGGGAGGTCCCTCGCCGGGCTTCTTGCCGAATTTCTCCAGCCAGTATTTTTCGCGCTCCGCTTTGCGGTCGCCCAGTGTGGGGAGTTCGGCCAGATCGCCCTGCCCGTTCTGCTCCCAGATTTTGATGATGATCTTCCGGCACCACCCGCAGCCCGTTCCCGCGCTGAGACACTCGGACATCATCGACGCCACCGGCGGCTTGTTATGGCGCGCATAATTGCGCAGCTTCCGGTAGGTGACATGGAAGCAGAAGCAGACGGTGTCATCGAGTTCCATGAGTGTCCTGAGTAAAACGTGAAACGTAAGGGCAGTGCTTGAATTTCAAGAACCAAGAACGCAAGAACCAACTAAATTCTAAACGCTAAAAGGCAAACGACATCTCATTTACCCAAAGTTCTCCCGCCACGCCTGCGTCTTTGCCTATTGCTTCCTGGAACTTGTTTGGTTCTTGCGCTCTTGGTTCTTGGTTCTTGGTTCTTGG
>Ga0105047_10010298_pt1 | contig 15293 bp, 14 predicted proteins | sample MAT04_FD_78384 | JGI IMG/M metagenome (GOLD analysis project Ga0105047, IMG submission 78384) | Freshwater microbial communities from Lake Fryxell liftoff mats and glacier meltwater in Antarctica - MAT-04 (megahit assembly) | ecosystem: Environmental > Aquatic > Freshwater > Ice > Liftoff... | reverse complement strand
GGCGGAGACTTCTTTCAGCTAACCCACGTTGACGAGCATCGCAAGGAAGGGATGAAGCAACGCAAGACGAAGGGTAGGCAAAACGTTATCACACAGTCCGAAAAGTCTCTGATCGACCTTGTGGCCGAAGGACCAACGAAGGAAGGTGGCATCCACTATGATGCCATCGCCTTTACGCCTACGACAATCAAGCGGCGGAAACCTGATCCGAGAACGGTTGACGACTGGGCTTTCGACTTCTCTGCCGTAGATAAACGCCTGGACTTCCACCCGTTCATTGCTCGACTAATCGACGTGGCGAAGTTTCGCGGCTTCATCTAACGCTGCCGACGTGAGGCAGCAACTCCGCGAACAAGCGACATGTCCGCATCGTTCAAGCGGTACACTTCGGCAACTACGCTGTCAATTTCGTCTTGATCCGTCGATGCGTCAACGGAGAACAGCTTGTTGACTGTTCGTTTCTTCATTGATTCGTGCCGTGGTATGCAGATGCGGCGAAGGTATTGGGCCTGGAAGCGCAGGAAGTCGCCGCGCATCTTCACCCCGTACATCCAAACAAAAAACCTGCCGACCGACGATCTCAAAATGGTACGAAGCGCTCGCAAATCCCATTCTTCCGAAGCGACGTAGTACAGATTGTGGTGCGGGTATAGCTTGCCAGGTTCCATCACAATCAGGTTGTCAGCCTTGATGTCGGGAATGAGCAACTTCGGCAAGCGTTGCAGGCCTGGGTATACCCGGTCAATGGTTCGATACCATCGCTCTTGGTCGCGCTTAGCGACATTGCGACCCTGCAATCGAGTACGGAATCGCTCGAAATAATATCGCGCCTTGGGGAACTTCCGCAGGTCAATCAATTCCGTGGTGTCACCTTGGAATGGGTTGATGACGCATTCACCACGCCATTTTACAACGCCCGAAACAATGTCGCGGGTGGTCACAAGTGGCATTAGTAGTTGCCGCTCAACCTCGTCGCAATTCTTGTCAACGATGAAGACCTGATCCGCGCCCGTTGCAACCCCGATTCCCACACGGCAACCCGAATCAGGGTTGCCAAGCGCCACGCAATCAGCTTCCAGCCGGCGAAGCAAGGCTAGGTGATCGGGTGACTCAATAGACCATTGTTGCTCGCCGCTGAACCAACCATCGTAACGATGGTAAGTCACCATGCCGTTCGTTTTCTTCTGCCGGACGTAATCGCATTCTTTCGGAGTGGCGTCGGTAAGCCGGAAGTATTCGACGTGCTTGGACTGTTCACCTTGCTTGACAATGAAGATTCCTGGATAGCTGGTAACGTCTTGCTCGAATGGGGATGCTTGCGCTAGGTCTAGCACGCATTCGACGGCGAACTGTTCAGCGATCAACGCCCGCAGTTTTTTGCCGTACTGATTCTTGGCGAATCGGTCGGGGCAGATAAACGCTAACCGTCCGCCATCATCCAGCAGCTTCAAGCCCTTTTCAAAGAACGCAACGTACAGGTCGGCACGATCATAGAAGCAATCGAACTTTGCCCGGTAGTGTTTTAGCTTCGCTTTTGGAATCGCCTCTTGCCGAACATACGGTGGGTTGCCGATGACTAGGTCGAACTTGCCAAACTCATGTTCTAGGAAATCGCCTGTCGTTACCCAATGATTGGCGAGCCGAGTAGCCAACTTGCTCGCTACTCCCTCAATTTTCAAGGTGTCGGCCAATCGCTCGCGGCAAATAGACGCCGTTGCCTTGTCCTTCTCGATGCCTTGAATGCAGCCAGCAACGTCATCGAATGCTTTGGGAATACCATCCGAGCGCACTAACCGGACGGCTGCGGCGACGGTGAATGCGCCTACTCCGCAGCCTGGATCGAGAAGCCTGATAGAGCGTTGACCGCTGTACCCCGCAAGGTCTAGCATCAAATCGACGATGTGGGACTTGGTTAGTACCTGCCCGTGGACCGCGACCCGTGGAGAATCCACGATTTTCCGAAAAACGCTAAACTCTAGTTGCATTTTGGCCTAACCCTGCTCCAGCATTGGCATATTCAGCACTCCGACGTGGTGCTCACGCCTCGCGGCACACAGCCGATAGAAAATATCCATAAGCCGTCGCGCCTTTGTGTGGTTCAGTCGCTTCACATAGACAATCCTGTGCTTTAGGGAGTTGAGCTGCTCTTTTGAGGTGAGGGGCTTTGGGCCACAACGCAGTCGTTCGGATTGCACAAGGGCGCGCAATTCCTTCCGAAGTGCTCGATATTGAATGCGGGGGTAGTCCGGCAATTCGCGGCCCGTAGCACATCCGACGAACTTACGTCCACTACCTCGATGCTCCGAGTCACGGCACTTATCGTTCGATTGAAAGCCCAAGTTTGTGATGGCTTTCTTCGCACGCTTGACGCACGCGCGAACGGCTGCGGCGTCCGGTCCGAAGAACGCCACGTCGTCCCCAAAATTGCGGAACCCGACTCCGCAGCGATCAGCGAATGCCTTCACATCTCGCCGGAGCAAGCTGTCCATTACGAGATTAGCGACGTGATTGCTGGTTGCCGCCCCCTGCACAACCCGCCCTTCGTAGGTGACCATGCGCGCAATTTCCCGTGCAAAGGACGGAGATAGCCCGTGCTCGCTCAACACGGCACTGACGCATGCCTCACTTATCGACGGATGGAATTTGGAAATGTCAACTTTGCCGACATAGGCGTGACCGCAAACGTCCGACGCCGTAGTGATATTGTGCGATTCTAGAAGATATCCGCGAATCTCCGAAAGGATCGGTAGCTTTGCAAGGATATTGTCCTTGAGGAGGTGCTGCACGGCCTGAAGCATACTGCCTGGCCGTGGGTAGCAAATATCGCGCGATTTGCCGGACTTAATATCGCGTTTAATTGTTTGGATGTAGACGCGCTTAATCTGCGATCTGGCGAGTCGGTAGTCTGATTCAGAAATGCCAAGTGTGTTGCATAAAGCTGAAATACCGGCAAGGTGTTTCCATTCCACCGGAAGCTGTCCTTATGTTGATCGTGATTGCTTCACTCCGATTACGTTCGCATATTGAGCCATCAGAGCAGACAGGCGAGCATAAAGATCCGCGTTGTCGGCTTTCGTTTCTCCCTTTGCTGGCGGCTCCCATAGCAATACCGCCAGCGGGACTTTTGCTAGCCGCGAGAATGCTTTTAGGTACTTTAATGTAGGCTCGCGCTTACCCCGCTCGATCATCGACACGTAATTTACTGTGACATCGAGTGCTTCGGCAACATCTTGCTGCTTTAGCCCTGCGGCAACACGAAACAGTTTTAGTTTTAACGCTAAATTCACTTTCCATTCCTAATAGGCTTGTGCCTAGTTGATTGCGGTAGATCCTCGTCACATTGACCACACGTCGGGATGTAGCGCGACAATTCGACGGAAAAGCTCTCCGGATTTACGCTTTCGCGCACGACCTTTGAGTTGGCCATTCTGGCACCTTTCAGCGAAGCCGGACACATCGCGACGAAGTCGCTGTGACGAGGATGGGGAGCGACGTTGGGGAGAACCCCGTTGTCGCTGCTGCAACTGCTCGCACGTGGCTAGCAGTTGTTCCAGGATCATGAAATCCTGATCTGGCATAGATCACCTTCCAATCAAAAAAGACACGAAGCTCCGTAAAAACCGAGTGCTCCGGCGGCCGGCAGGCCGGCCGTCGGGCGACTGTCCGAGGGGGTTCCAGGCGCGATATAACACGGGCCTGGAATACTCGTCCGAGGGAATAGACGTGGTGGTTCCACGTCCCAGCACGATGCTGTACGTCCCAAGAATGGGCCGATTGAAGGTGATCCAAGTTGCCAAAGAGCAGCGATGACGCTGCGGGCCTTCGCCTCGATCGTCACCTGCATTGTACAGATTGATCCGCCGACAGCAATCGAAAATCGAACAAATAGTTCGATTATTATTGCAGCCAGAAGGCCACTCCAGCGGCCATTTAAGCGGATTATTGGCGCAACTATTCCGGGAACCCTACGAAAACGACCTGAAAACGGGGCTTTCTGTGGCCACGTGGCTCGTTCGGGACGCAGAGGTCGCATGTTCAAATCATGTCGCCCCGATTTTTTCGGCCATTGGTCGAAAAAATAGAGCAGGAGAGAGTAGAGGAGGAGAACAGGGGAGGGAAATAACTCAAATCCCAGGTCGCTTGCAAGTCGCGGTTCCTCCTGCGGTCCCCTGTTCCCCTGTTCCCCTGTCATTCGTGAAATCTGCGCATGACCTTCATGTTCGAAAAACTGGAGGTCTACCAGAAGGCGGTCACATTCGCGACGGATGTCGCGGCCCTGACGGAATCTTTCCCGCGCGGCTATTACTTTCTTACGGATCAGCTCAATCGCGCGGCGCTATCCATCGCTGCCAACTTGGCGGAAGGCAACGGGCGTTTTACCAAGCCTGATCGAAAGAACTTCTTCACAATCGCGCGCGGCTCTGTCCAAGAATGCGTTCCGTTGCTGGAAGTGGCGCATCGGCGAGGCTTGCTCGACGGATCGAAGCACGAAGCGTTTCGGCAAGATCTGGAAACGATTGCCAAGATGATCAGCGGACTGATTGCCGGACTTGTGAACAGGCCAGGTTGACCGCACAACTGCGATCACCACCGGCGATGGGATTTGAGTTTTTGTGGTAGTTCGAGTTGCAAATCCATAGGCTTTAAGTCCGCCGGTCATGCGAAGGAACGCCCAACGTGAACTATCTTGAACTGCTACAGCGGTTCGACGATCCGCGATGTTGGGAATATCCCGACGGCTTCGACTACGATGCAGCCGCCTTGCGATTTGCGACGTTTGCAGACGCCCTCTCGATTGCCTTTGGGCAGCCACTGAAAACAGAGTCTGGAAGCGATATCCAGGACGCCAGTTTCCACAGCCAGATTTACCTGCTCCTTGGCGGAGTCCGTTTCGCGTTGATTCGCTTCAGCAACTTCGGAGATATGGTCACCGTCAGCGAGGATGAACCCATTCCGCATGAAGTGAAGGAGATGGTAATTGATCTTCTGAAAAAGCACGACTACTCGTACATCCCGTCGTCAGTACTGGAACAACCTTATACAGGTAAGAACCCGGGAGTGACAGGAATTCGAGATTGGTGGATAAGATATTTTGATTGGGTGTAGTGCTGTTGAGAGTCAGCCGCAGCCAAGGATTCCGTTCCCCGATGCCACCCGACAAAGTTCAATGGCCGTCCTGTCGCCCCGATTGATCTCATACAACGGCCCCGGTATTTGGCGAGGCTGTTTTTAGACGTGATGCGGGCAATTCACGGGTCACTCGGTCACAACGTCTCTGCAGGATTCGGTAGAGCGTTACCTTTTTCGTTTGATTCGTTGGGGCTAAGCATGAGAACATTTGCGTCTATTTCGCTATCTGTGCTGTTGGTGGCGAGCGCACTTTTGGGGCTTATTGTCTGGCTGTCGCCAATCAACCCTGGCGAGGCTGCTTTCGGTTGGAGCATTCGGATCGCGGCAGCGGTGATTTTTCCTGCAAGTCTCATCGGCCTGGTCGTTCTTGCATCCCGGCCAGAAAAAGTTCCCGACTTCCTGGCCGAATTGCCCAAGCCACGAATGGGCCGCGGCGGCGTGCTATTTGTCATTGATTGCGCTGCCCGCGACGGTTGGGCTTGGATCGATATCCATTATCAGAATCGATTTGCAAATCCGGCCGTGGTCACGGTTGGCTTTATTCCCTCGCAGAATTTTCTGATGAAGCGGAATGAGATTGATTCCGTGGCGGTGCACTCTGTCTGTGGACCCGCGGCGTTTGGCGTGGTTCGCGTGCCGATTGCGATCAAGCAAGAGTATCAGGGCAATTCGCAATCGTTTGATGTCGCGTCGCAGGCCGACTATCCCAACGGCCATGGAGAATGCCTGCGAAATGTTGTTGGCCCAGAGATATCTGCGCTTGGTTTCTCCGCTTTCAACTCCAACGCAGTTACGCTGGCCAAGATTGCCCTGACCGGTCATTTGAAGAGCATCCGGTGGCAATCCCGCGTCAAGCTTTTGCTACCGCAAGGCGTCGCAGAAGCGACAAGTCCGGAGCCGAAACTGGTCCACGAGGAGCGCTGGACATTGGCTGATAGTCCCGCAACTGACAAAACTGCGGGCAGGGAATTGCGAGTCTGACGCACGGTTACGCCTTTGTCGGCGTCCGATCTTCGATGTCTTCTGCTTTGACTTTGTCCAGCGGTTGATGGATTAGTCCGCCTGGTTTGGCGAAGTCGATCTTGTTGAGTTCGATCCTGCGGACGCGGCGGTTGTTTTGGGTGTGATAGTAAACGATCTTGTTTTTCAGGTCGTAGGCGGTTGTCCACGCTGTGTCGCTCCGCAGTCCCTGCGTCTGTTCGGTGCCCGATCCTTCGGCTGCCCCGAGCGGCACGTTGAAGTTGTCGAGAATTCGGAACAGCTCATACCTCGTTTCATCGCCGGTCTTTGTCGGGCGGGCCGTCTGCGTAAAGGCAACGGCGCGGACAAATCGCGAAGGTGGAGTGAAATCGCCGGGCAGGCCGAGCATGCCGCTGCCACCGCCGAGCGGCTTCAGATCCATGCCGTCGATCTTCTTGCCCGGCGCCGGGAAGGCTGAGAGGTTGATGTAGTTCCGCAGGTTTGTCTCGTGCCAGTCATAACTGGGGGCGTTGGTGATAACGCCCAGCGGAGCGTCGAAGATCTTCAACTCGCCGTGGAGATACTCAATGACAATCCCCTTTCCGCTGGAGTCGGTGGCGAGAAAGTGGACCGGGGCGGGGAAGCCGAGCGCCGGCTCAACCACGGCCACGACGCGGACCTTGCTGATGGCCGCGCGGACTTCTTCAACCGTTGCGCAGGACGAGAGCAGATACTGGCCGATGTCAGTGGGCCCCATCGACTGAGCGGCTTTCGCCGGTTCGTAAGGCTGATACTCCGCAAAGCCTGGCAGGTAGTACAGGCCGACGCTCATGCCCTGCTCGTTCATGCCGTCAACGATGATGTCCTGATCGACCGCGTCGAGCCCTACCACGCCGTATTTGCCCGTCCAGGATAAACCGGCTTTTCCATCGGGCATCCTGGTTGTAAACGCATGCCCTCGCGGAATGATCACCAGGCGGGATTTCATATCGAACGAGCCCCACTCCATGGTGCGCCCCTGCACCACGGCGCCATCAGCGGCCCTGAGGGTGATGCCTGTGCAAGCGTGACTGAGCGAAGGGCTGAGCAGTCCCATCGCAACCGCCAACACCAACAGGACTCGCGGCAACGGATATATCACGGCGGAACTCCTTCGTTCAATCCTAGGGGGTTTTCATTGCAGGGCGTCTGGAAGTTCTCCAAGCCACGCTGCGATTGGTCGGCTTGTCAACATCTGCCTGACCATTCCATAGTTTACGTCAGTGTTCCCGTGCCGAAGGGGCCCGTTTTGGCCGCTATTAACGCTGTCGGCGAAGTCCTGAAACGCTCGTGCGATTAGTATCAGGTTGACAATAGGCGAGAAAGAAAGCAACGGCTAAAATAAGCCATATTCGCCAGGCGGCGGCACCGACAATCTTTTGCGGCGCGCAGTTCACGCTTGCACTATCGCCATCGGAATCGGTCGCGGCCGTTTTCTTCCTCTGCATTATGAAAGGCGGCAGACGAATGTCCGATCGTTGCATCGTACTGGTCCCCAAGGACCCTCATTTCGTACCCGACGAGACGACCCATGCTCGCGCCCACGAACGGCTCGCCGAATTCTGCCCGCAGGCGGAACTTGTCGAAATTCAAGTTTCTCCCACGGTCGAGCTCTTTGATTGCGGGCAGAATCTGCAACAGATTCTTTGCCCGTCCTGTGGAGCGGAGATTTCGGTGGATTGGTGGCAGGATCAGATGGACAAAGATTACGACGACGGATTCAAGCTGGAACAGTACGCCATGCCGTGCTGTAGTTCACAGAATTCGCTGCATCAACTTGTCTATGAGTGGCCGCAAACTTTCGGACGCTTTGCTCTCAGTGCAATGAATCCAAAGATTGAGTTGTTGGACGACCCTCAAACGCGCGAGCTGGAGGAGATTCTTGGCACAAGACTAGTAGTCATCAACCAGCATATTTAATCCACACTCGTTCGCGGTCAACGGCAACGCCCTACGCACACTGAAAGCACAGACCGGTCGCTCAGGCGATCAGTTCATTGATCGGATTGCGTTCTGTCTGCTGGGATTGGAGCGTTGCGCTGAAATGCGACCACCCGCCGGGCCTGCGCATGAACATGACCAGGCGTCTGGCGCCATTGCCATCATGAGCTCTTAAGACCACGGCGCGCAGGGCGTTTCTTCGCGACGGTCTTTCGTTTCGCGGACGCCTTTTCTTTCTGCGGCTGCTTGGCCTGTTGCGGCTGGCGCTTGGGCTTTGCGCGTGCCGACTTCTTGCGCGTCCGCTGTTCCGCCGTAGCAGGAGGACTCGCCTGCGGTTGGTCGATCCGGACGCGGGGGCGAGCTTTTTTGGCCGCGGCGGGACTCGGAGTCGCTGTTTTTGTGCGTCGCCCGCTCGGCTTGGGCAGCTTCGATCCGGTGTCCAGTTCTATGCCAAACAACTCCTCCAGATTCTGATCGGCAAGTGAACCACTGGCCGAGCCGGTAAGTGCGCCCGCCAGATTCTTCGTGTCGGATGCGGCGCCCACCAGCTCCAAATGATCCACGTGCCTGAGAGCGAACAATAACTCGGGAGACTTATCGAGCCTGGCTCCCACTCCGTACAGCGTGGCGGCCACGTGCTTGCAAAATTTTGCCCAGTCCGGACAGCTACACTTCATTTTGATTTCGTTAGGCCGGGGAAACAGCCCGCGCTTGGTGTCCGTCAACCGCTGCATGATCCCCCGGTCAAAACGTCCCTGCAAAAGGTCGATCAACGAAGCGACCGAATGGGAACAATTTTCCTTGATCTGCTTCCAAGCCTTCTTTTCCAAGGTTTGGATATCGATCGTGACATGATAGACGTCCGATCCGCTGACCAAGGCTTTGACCTTGCCGTGCTTGATCTGCAAGTCAACCACGGAGCCATTGCGAACATAACGCTGCCCGCGAGGCAGTCGATTGGCGAAGTCGCTATATCGCTGGAGGTTGTCGCACCAGGCCTGGCCCCAAAATGTCGTGGCGATCTTTCGACCGGTCAACTCAATTGGTTCGAGCGACCGTTTCTCCGCTTTGGCTATTTTCTTGGCGTAGGCCGTGGCCTGTGCTCGGCGCTGCGCAACCGGAACGTAAGGCCTCCATTCTTGGTACCAGCCCATGGCGACTCCTTTCTGATGCCCATGCTTAAGATGGGCCGTGTCCAACCCCGAAAGCTCCGGATTTCTGGTTAACTGGCGGTCGCTCCAAATGGCCCGCTGCTAGCAGACACGCTCGCTAAATTCTAGCGAACCATCCACCGTCCGTCATTCTTCCGCCGCGGCCCGTTGGATGTCCAGGGCGACAAATTTCAAGAGCGCTTCGTCGTCCATTTCGGTCAGCAAGGTTTCGCCTTCTTGTTTGAGTAGCAGATTGGCGACCTGTTGCTTGGACTGGATCAAGCTATCAATTCGCTCCTCCAACGTCCCCCGGCAGACAAATTTGTGTACTAGCACGTTGCGTCTCTGGCCGATGCGGAACGCCCGATCCGTAGCCTGATTCTCCACGGCCGGATTCCACCAACGGTCAAAGTGCACGACGTGGGAAGCCGCTGTTAAATTCAGACCGCTCCCACCGGCCTTGAGCGAGACGACAAAAAAGGACGGCCCACCTGGCTGCTGAAACTGGGCGACCAGTTCCGTCCGTTTGCGGACCGGAGTTCCACCATGCAATACCAACCCTGGCCGATCGAAGATCGTGGCCAGAAAGTCCGCCAAGGGTTGCGTCAACGACTGAAATTGCGTGAATATCAGCATTCGCTCCTGACGTTCCTGGATCGGCCCGCAGAGCAGTCGCAACCGCTCGAACTTGCCGCTATCCGCCGGCACATACTGGTCTGAGCCCAAATATTGCGAGGGATGATTGCAAATCTGTTTGAGCTTCATCAGAGTCGCCAACACTAAACCGCGGCGGGCAATTCCTTCCGCCTGTTCGAGCTGTGATTGCAGATCCGTCACCACACGGCCATAGAGCACGGCCTGCTTTTTCGACAATCCGCACTCGGTCCGCATCTCCGTTTTCTCGGGCAAATCCGGCGCTATTCCCGGATCTGTCTTCAGCCGACGAAGGATGTAAGGCCGAACGAGGCGACGCAAGGCCCCAAAGGCCTGGGGATCCTGCTGCCCGTTGATCCGCTTGACGAACTTTTTGAATTGGCTGGCTGTCCCCAGCAGCCCCGGGCAACAAAAGTCGAACAACGACCACAAATCGCCCAGATGATTTTCGACCGGTGTTCCGGTGAGCACGATCCGCCCGTCGCACGGGAGCGCCTTCAAACTGCGGGCCTGAATGGACGTGGGATTTTTAATGGCCTGCGCCTCGTCCAAAACGACCAAGGGCCAGCGGGTCTCTCCCAGCCACTTCAATCTCCGCACCAGGCCGAAGGTGGTGACCACCAGGTCAAAATCGCACAACTGCGATTGCGGCGACTTTGCAATTCTGGCCAACTCTTCTGGACTACTTTCCGCGCGATGGGCAAAAAACGCTTTTAACTGTGGAGCAAAACGCGTCAGCTCCTGACGCCAGTTTCCCAAGAGAGAGGTGGGGACGACCAATAGAACGGGCGCCGCCTGCCGGCTTGCCACCCGCTTGCGTTGAAGTAGCAGGTCAATGACCTGAATCGTCTTGCCCAAACCCATATCGTCGGCCAGGCAAGCCCCCAGGCGCATTTGCGTCATGAACCACAGCCAGCGAACTCCGTCCTGCTGATACGGGCGGAGAGTCGCCGCCAAGTCTCGCCCCGGCTGGCAAGCGTCCGCCTGGCCTGGGGCGCGCAGTCGAGCCAGTGTTTCGCGAAGCCAGTCGCCCGCTATGACGTGAGACCAGGCGGCGACGCTTTCTTCACCGGCGCCGTCGTCATGCAGACGCACGCCAGCTAGCATCCGCATTCCTTCGACAAAATCAATTCCGTGCGCGTGCTGCCGTTGCAGGTCCTGCCAATGGTCGAGCGCCTGTGCCAGCCGCAGTTGATCGACTTCGACCCATTTGCCTTTGAGCAACAGCAGGCCATCCGTGTTCGCGAGGATCTGGCGGCATTCGGCTTCGCTCAGGCGTTGTCCATCCAGAGAAAGGGCAACGTCAAAATCCAGCAATTGGTCCACGCCCAAACTGCCCTGTGGCTGGCCCCCGATGCGCACATCGACTTGCGGTCGGCTTGGCTTGCGCGCATTCCACCAGTTGGGGACACGGATCACGACTCCGGCCGCCTCCAACCGAGGCGCCTCGGTCAGAAAGCGGTGCGCCTGGCGAATCGACCAGGCCTGGGGCGAAAAAAGTGCCTTGGTCTCCAAAAGTTCGCGCGCCAAATCGCTGGCCATTGCAGCCTGTCGCACAGGTTCCAGTAGCACGTCAAGTTTCACTCGGTCCCGCGCGCCCGCGTAGCGCGTGAGCGCTTCAGCCAGTGGCAGGTGCTGTGGCCGCGCCTGGTTCGACAGTTGATGTGTAAACGTGGCGAGAAATGCGAAGGGGCGTTCTGTGTCACGCTTGTTTTCCGCCAGGTGGAACGTGACGCGACCCAGCAAGTGCCAAAGTGGATTCACCTCTCGCAAAAAGCCAACCGGCCCGTTTTGATTCGCTGCCGCGCAGGCCGACACGTGGTCCCGCAGTTCGCACCAACGCGTGCTAAGGATATCGGTTGACAGGTATTCCAAACCGTGCATCGGCGGGGCATCAGCAACGGTTTGTGCCAGATCGTCGGCGCCCGGCGGAGGGACGGTCTTCCATTTCGAGAAGCCGTCTCCCCCCAACTGACACAGAGATCGCATTAGCTCCCGCGCAAAACTCCGCCAGAACACCAGTGCCGGCGGCAACTCCTCAGAGAGTTCCTGCGACGCCAAATAGAGCAGCCCAGCGGCGCTCGACCGGGCGAATTCTTCCCTCAGGCGCAAAGTGGCCTGACGCGAAACGACAGGTAAACTCTCCGCATCGGAAACGATTCGCAGGTCACCGCTGGGGGTGATCGCGAGGGCCAAACTCATCCGCATTACCTCCCAATAAAGTAGCCATGCAGACTAGCGGCGTTTTCTTCACAACGATAGACGGAGTTTTGGCCACCCATCAGTGCGTTCAATTCCAGGAATGATCACTCTACGAACGACCGCCGGCGCCTCTTGCACACAACGAATCTGTTGAGCGACCCGCTTACCTGCGGACAGGCCCCCTGAATCACTGGCATGGTCTTGCCTCGCTCAGATCCTCGATGGAACGCAGGCAAAATGTTTTGCGACATTTGGCCCCAAATGCCGGGAAACAACGCGATTGGCATAGGTCGCTGAGTCCGCTGTACCGGGTTGAATCTTTTTTCACGCCCGTGGTTCCGTTAGACTAGGGAGTTGCCAACGCAAGCCAGGCGGTTTGCGAAATCTCGTGATGGCGTTCGTTCTGCTCGAAGAGACTTTCATGCAAGAATTCCACCGCGGTCATCTTCCGGTCGACCGACGCAGCTTTTTGGTTGCCGGGGGAATGTCGTTCTTTGGGATGAACCTGGCTGGCGTGGCAGGCCGCCAGGCAAACGCCGCGCCGGCGCAAGGCGCGCAAGCCGCCAACCCACTGGCGGCTGCGGCGCAGACTGGCGGCGCGCGGGCCAGGCCGGCCAAGTCGACGATCATGATCTGGTTGTCCGGCGGCGCTTCGCACATTGACACCTGGGACATGAAGCCGGCGGCGCCGGACGGATATCGAGGGCTGTTTCAACCGATCGCCACCACCGCGCCGGCGATCCAACTTTGCGAGCACTTGCCGTACCTGGCCAAGCAGGCGCATCACCTGGCGGTCATTCGCTCGCTCGGAGATTTCAATCGCGGCACGGGCGACCATCACGCCGGGTATTACTACAACCTGACAGGGCACGCGCCCGATAATTCGTTCCATCGGCTGCTCAACGCGCGGACGCCTTACCTGACAGACTGGCCTTCGATGGCGTCGGTCGTCGCGCTCAAACGTCCGCCCCATCCGCAATTCCCCAACGCGATCACGCTGCCTCACAAAGAAGGCGCGCCCGAGTACACGCGGCCCGGACAGTTCTCCGCTCGGCTGGGGATTGAATACGATCCGATGTTCGTCGAAGGGACGCGCGAGCATCCGCTGGATTTTGTCGTGCCGGCGCTGTCGCTCCAGGGCGATCTCGATCCGGCCCGCGTCGCCTCGCGCAAAGATCTGCTGGCCGCCGTGGACGCTGCGCAACAAACCGCCGAGGCCTCTGGCGCGCTCGCGGATTATCGCAAGCACCAGCGCAAGGCGTTCTCGTTGTTGACGTCCGGACAAACCAAGGCCGCGTTCGATCTGCGAGCGGAGCCGGAAGCGGTCCGCAATCAATACGGGCCTGGCATCAACGCCACGTCGCTGTTGATGGCCCGGCGACTGGTCGAGGCGGGCGTTCCCTTTGTGACGGTCTTCTGGAAAGGGGACAAGGCGCTCGACAAACTCTGCAAGAGTGGCGGCGGCTGGGATACGCACGGCAATAATTTTGGTTGCCTCAAGGATCGCCTGCTGCCGGAGTTCGATCGGCCTTTTGCGGCGCTGCTGGAAGATTTGCATCAGCGCGGAATGCTGGACGAAACATTGGTGCTGGTCTCCAGCGAAATGGGGCGCAAGCCCAAGATTGGCGACCCTCGATCGGGCGGAATCACCGGCGCCGGCCGCGATCACTGGACGCATTGCATGTCCATCCTGATGGCAGGCGGCGGCGTCCGCGGCGGCCAGGTTTATGGATCGAGCGACAAACTGGCGGAATTCCCCAAAGACAACCCCGTCGGCGCGGAACACATCGCCCACACCGTCTTCCACGCAATGGGCATCAACGATCTCACAGCCCAAGACCGCGAAGGCCGGCCATTCCAACTAATGGACGAAGGCCGTGCGATCACGGAATTGTTTTAGCAGCCCGGGGAAGTATTCCCAGGGCTGCGTGGATCGCACGATGCGGTCCCAAGATAGCGACGTATGTCGTTATCTTGCGAGCCGTGAGCAGCTTGGCTGCGAACTTGGCGAGAGGGAAGAATGCCACGACGGCATTCTTCCCCGGACTGTTAGACGGGCCTGTTTTGGTGGGTGCGTTTGGGCAGGCGGCAAAGTTAGGAACGGTCAGCCGCCATTGCGTTACTTAGCGTGACGCGCGTTTTGGGCGGGGCTTTTTTCTTGGCTAGCCGGCGGGTGACGCTGTCGCTTTGGAGTTCGCGGAGGGCGTCTTTGCCGATCCAGCGTGGGGTGGCGTCGGGCGATTTTGCTAATCGTACTGATACGGCCACTGCCGCCGCGTGCAGCGCGGCGTTGCGTTTGCCGATCGATCGCAGGGCCCAGTTGACCGCTTTTTTGACGAAGTTGCGCTCGTCCGCCGACGCTGGCTCGATTAACTGCAAGCAGCGCAGAAAACGCTCGTCTTCGGCCTGCTTGTCGTGGACTGTCAGGCTGGCTAGCAGTGCAAAGGCCGCGCGTTTGACGAACTCCTCACGGCGCGTCGCCCAGGCTTCGATCTTATCCCAAGCGTGCGGCGCGCGATCGAACAGGTGAAAGCAAGCCGTGTCGCACACGGCCCAGTTGCTGAAGTCCTTCGCCCAGCGATTCATCTGCGCGGCCGTCACCAACTGCGGATCATCCACAAACGCCGCCAGCAGACGCGCCTCGTAGACGCCGGTCTCCCACAGGGCCGCGGCCAGATCGTGATTGCGACCGAGCTGCTTGGCGAGCTTCCGCACATCGCCTACCGGGATCCCAACGGCGTTGTCCGTCGGAATGGCGAAGCGGGCCATGCCGTCGAGAACTTTTTGCGAGCCCATCCGCTTGAGCGTCGCGATCACGTCGCTGACATCCGCGGCGTTGAGATCCTTTCTGGATGGCTTGCCGGGTTTGGCGCGAGTGTGCTTGGGCTTTGCGGGCATCGTTTTGTCCTGAATTACAAGCAGCTGGCTTTGATTGCGAATGAATGTTCAGATGCGGTTGGCGTGGGTGGTGTCGCAACTCGCTGACGACCGACGGATATCATACCGTGCGATGCGCGCGGCGTGGTGTCGGCAGTTCATCGGTCGCGTGTGTGAAATAGACGAAGATCCCTCACGGACGTGTCGGGCTGGGAAAGAACGCGCGGCACTCGATCGAACCCGAGCGCAGCACGGGCCTCCTTCCCAGCCCGACGCGTAAGCGAGGGGCGCGTTAGCAAAAACCCGTAATTCATTTTGTTTCGTCCTAAAACTTCGGCG
>Ga0105047_10010296_pt1 | contig 15294 bp, 10 predicted proteins | sample MAT04_FD_78384 | JGI IMG/M metagenome (GOLD analysis project Ga0105047, IMG submission 78384) | Freshwater microbial communities from Lake Fryxell liftoff mats and glacier meltwater in Antarctica - MAT-04 (megahit assembly) | ecosystem: Environmental > Aquatic > Freshwater > Ice > Liftoff... | reverse complement strand
GCGACAGCGACAGCGACAGCGCCGGCTGCTCTCGATCCACGGGTGGTCAATCTTCTCGTCGCGCGTGGCAACGAGATGCTGGCGCGCGGCGACATGTCGGCCGCGCGGCTGCTCTTCGCGCGGGCGGCCGAAGCGGGCAGCGCGGCCGCCGCCCTGGCGATGGCGCGCAGCTTCGACCCCGCCGTGCTGGCCACGCTCGGCGTCCCCGGCATCCGCCCGGATCCTGCCGCATCCGAACATTGGTACCGGCGTGCCGCCGAACTCGGCGCGCGCTGATCATGGGAGTCAGCATGTCCTCTTCCGCCATCCTCCGATCCGTCGCACCCGGTCGGCGCGCCTTGCTGGTCGCGCTCGCCGCCGGCCTCGCCGCGCGCGATGCCGCGGCCCAATCCGGAGCGCCACCCCTCCGCCTGAGCCAGATGGCCGCGCGCGCCAATGCAGGCACGGTCGGGCTGATCGCCGGCGGCGTGGACGGAACCTACATCCGCATCGCGGCTGACATGGCCGCCGTGCTGGATGACGGCGACCGCCTGCGCGTGATCGCCATGATCGGCCGAGGCTCCTTGCAGAACCTTGCCGATATCATGGCCTTGCGCGGCGTTGACCTCGGCATCGTGCAGTCCGACGTGCTGGCCTTCGCCCGGCGCGAGCGCCTCTTTCCCCTGCTCGACCAACTCATCCAGTACGTCGGCAAGCTCTACGACGAGGAGGTGCACGTCCTCACGCGCGCCGGCATCGGCAGCGTACGGGAGCTTGCGGGGCAGGAGGTGAATGTGGACCTGCGCGGCAGCGGCACGGCCATGACGGCCTCGATTATCTTCCGCACGCTCGGTCTTAATATCCGCGAACGCCACGAGCCACAGGACGTGGCGCTGGAGCGGCTGCGCCGCGGGGAGATCGCGGCGCTGGTCTTCGTTTCCGGCAAGCCGGCCCGGCTCTTCACAGGCATCCGACCCGACGAGGGGCTGCGCCTGCTTGCCCTGCCGCCCGAACCCGCGCTGCTCGAAACCTACCTGCCTGCGCGCTTCACCGAAGCGGATTATCCGGCCCTCGTGCCGCCCGGAGGGACGGAGACGCTCGCCGTCGGCGCCGTGCTGGCCGTTTATGGCTGGGCCGCCGGCACCGAACGGCACGCGAAGGTCTCGCGCTTCGTGCACGCCTTGAACGCCAATTTCGAGCGTTTCCTGCAGCCGCCGCGGCATCCCAAATGGCGCGACGTCAACCTCGCCGCGACGGTTCCCGGCTGGACCCGCTTCAATCCCACCCCGCTGGACCTCGGACCGGCCTATCCGCCCCCTCCGCGTTAGACCGTGATCCGCGCAGATGAATGCGCGGCCAATGATCGAGCCTTCTGAATTTCCGGCGGCTCCTACCGCTTCGTGAGCCAGCGCTTGGCGATGCGGCAACCGACGGTGAAGGCAGGGTTGAACACATTTCCCACATCGTAGCGGACGACCTGGCCCATCAAGTGGCTCGCCGCGCGCGCATCCAGGCCGTAATCCTCGCCCAGCCACCGCATCATCTCGGATGTCGCGTGCTGCAGCGCCTGGTCTAGTGGCCGGGCATTGCCCACGGTGAAGATGTCCTCGGCGGTCTCACCGCGCGGCCAGGTGATGGTCCGCTTCAGGACGTGGAAGGTGATCTGCATCTCGAAGGAGGTCTCGATGCCGGTGCCGACGATCTCGCCATCGCCCTGGCAGGCATGGCCATCGCCCAGGTAAAACAGCGCGCCCGGGACCGAGACCGGGAACCAGGCCGTCGTTCCGGGCCCGAAGAGGCGGTAATCCATGTTGCCGCCGTTCTGGGCGCTGGTCGCGGTGGAAATCGCCTGGCCATTGGCCGGCGCCACGCCGAAGCAGCCGATCATGGGCTGGAGCGGCGGGGCGAAACCCTCCAGCCCCTTCGCCGGTTCCTGCAGGCGCACGGTGCCGGCCTTGCCATCGATCTCCCAGACATGGCGCTGCGGACCTGGCCGGTCGACGACCGCAGCCGGGTCCAGCACGGTCAGTGCCAGGGGCGAGTAGGTCCAACCCGTCGCGCGGCTTGGCGTCAGACGGTCGATGTGGACGGCCAGCGTGTCACCGGGCTCGGCACCTTCGATGAAGAAGGGGCCGGTCATCGGGTTTGGGCGGCTGGCGACGGTGACCTCGCTGGCATCGAGACCGGAGGCGTCGATCGTGTCGGTCACCACCGTGTCGCCGTTGGCGATGCGAAGGCAGGGCTCGGCCGTGCCGATGACGTTGAAGTATCGGGTGGGATGAAAGCGGTGCGTGGCCATGCGGCTCCCCGGGGATGTCTCGTCGGCGCAAGTCGTGCCGCCGGATTGCGTCACGCTACAGCGGCTGACGCGGGCTGGGAAATGCGGCCCGCCTCGCCAGGATCACCCGGCGTGCAGCGCGAGGCTGAGCGGCGAGATCTCATCGCCATCGCGCCCGCGGTAATCATGCAGCCTTGCGTCGCGCAACATCCTTGCCTGCGACTCTGCAAGTATGCCCGCCGCCTCCGCCACGTCGAGGCGTGTCGGCCTTCCATCCGCCCAGACCGTTTCGCCCGCGACCAACACGCGGCGGGTCGCGCGCTCGGCCGCGTGAAAGACCAGGCTGCGCAGCGGGTCCCGCGCCGGCTGCATCAGCGGGTGCTGCAGATCGACCAAGACCAGATCCGCTGTCATTCCCGCCTGGAGGCGTCCGAGGTCGTGGCGCCCAACGGCGTCGGCGCCACCCGCCGTCGCCGCGTGGAAGACGCTGCCGATATCCGCCGCGTGCAGATCGCGCGAGGCGTTGCGGGCCAGAATTATGGCCAGGCGCATCTCTTCGATCAGGTTGTGCGGCGCGCAATCGGTGCCGAAGCCCATGTTGATGCCGCGCGCCCGGTATTTGCCGAAATCCTGCAGATGTTCGCCGTAGCGCGCGAAGGGCGAGGGGCAATGCGCGACGCTCGCCCCGCTGTCGGCGATCAGGCCGATATCGGTGCGGGTGTGCCAGCGGATCGAGGAATGCTCGTCCACGAAGATCGCGTGGCCCAGGATGCTGCGCGGCGTGAGCAGCCCGATGCGGGAGGCCCATTGGATGGGCGTCTCGCCATGCCGGCGGATCATCTCCTGGATCTCGACCACTGCCTGGGAAATATGTGTGGTGAAAACGCGGCCCGTCTCAGCCGCGAAGGCGATGCTTTCGCGCAGCATCTCCTCCTCCACCGTGTCGATCTGCGCGGGAAAGACGATGGCGCTGATGCGGCCGCAGGCATGTGCCTCGGCCTCCTTCATCACCTGCTTGGCCGCTTCGAACTGCCGGCGTCCATCCTCGCGATCCCACAGCCAGGTCACGGTCTGCGGCGCTTCCATGCCCCAGCGCGCTGCGGCATAGCCGGGGCCGGCCCAGACGCGCATCCCGCTCTCCGCCATGATGGACAGCCATTCCGGAAAGGGGCGCGAGAGATCGACCACGCTGGTCACGCCTGCGGCCAGCATCTCGGCATAGGCAAGGCGCATGGCCGCGGCTTGGCCGGCCTGGTCGAGGCGCATGGATTGCGAGCGTTCGAACAGCCCGCTCATGCTCTGCTCAGGGACGCCGTGATCCTCGCGCACGCCGCGATAGGCGGGCTCGGTCGTCGGGTGGGTGTGGATGTTCATGAGGCCGGGCATGACGAGCATGCGGCTCGCATCCACCACCTCGGCGCCGTCAGGCGGCGGCGCATCGGGCGCGTGGGGGCCGATGCGTGCCACCTTGCCGCCCTCGATCAGGATGTCGAGGTCGCGGCCATAGGTCTGGCGTTTCGCGGCGTCATCCCACAGCACGGCCCACGCCGCGTTGCGGATCAGCAGGTGTGCCGCCATCAGGTCTTCTCCAGGTTCCAGTAGAACAGCGCCGGCCCCGGCAGCATGCCGCGGATGTTGCGCCGGTGCGCGATCAGGCCGCGGTATTGGCCGAGCGGAATGTTCGTCACCGTCTCGACATGCAGGCGCTCAAGCTGGGTAAGAATATCGCGCCGCTTTGCGGGATCGGATTCGTAGGTCCAGGCATCGTTGAGCGTCTGCACGCGGCTGTCGCAGGGCCAGCCGAACCAGCCGCCTTCGCAATGGTTCACGAAGACGTTGAGCAGCGGGTTTTGTATGCCCGTGATGGTCGCGTTGGTGCAGAAGATGTTCCAGCCGCCCTGCGCCGGCGGATTGCGCGAGGAGCGCCGCTGCACGACGCCGCTCCAATCGCTCGCGATCACATCAGCCGTGGCGCCGATGCGCCTCAGAGCGTCAGCCGTCATGAGGGCGAGGGGCGAGAGCGTCGCGTTGTCCGCCGGGTTCATCACGACGATGGGGCGGCCGTCATAACCCGCGGCGCGGAAGGCGTCGCGCGCCTGGGCATCGGTCATGCGCGGCCAGCCGAGCGCCTCGAATTGCGTGCCGTCGCTCGCCGCGCAGCCGAAATTGGCGCCGCATTCGCGCGATGGGATGTCGCGCCCGATGGCGGCCAGGAGGAAATCCGGCTGGCGGATGACGGACATCAGCGCCCGCCGCGCCGCCACGTTGTTGAACGGCGGATGCAGGTGGTTCAGCGCCATGAAGAACTGGTAGCCGAGAGGATCATTCGGTGCGACGACGACATCGCGCGTGCGGGAGAGCAGCGGGACGAGGTCCGGAGCGGGACTTTCCAGGAGGTCGAACTCGCCGGTGGTCAGCCCGTTTGCGGCCGTGGCGACGTCGGGCGTGTAGAGGCTCTCCACGCGGTCGATCTTCGCGACCTTGCCCCCCGCCGCTTGGCTCGGCGGTTCGGAGCGCGGCACGTATTCGCGGAAGCGTTCGTAGACGACGCGGGCGCCGGGGTTCCACTGGTCACGCAGGAAGCGGAAGGGGCCGGACCCGATGACCTCGGTCACGGCGGTGTTGGGATCGGTGCGCGCGAGGCGTTCGGGCATCATGAAGGGCACGTTGCTGTCGATCTTGCCCAGCGCTTCCAGCACGAAGCCGACGGGCCGCGAGAGCTTGAGCACGAAGGTTCGCGCGTCCCGCGCCTCCAGGCTTTCCGTCACGCGCATCAGTGCGCGGCCCATGCCGTCCCGCGCGCCCCAACGCCGGATGGAGGCGACGCAATCGGCCGCGGTGACCGGAGGGCCGTCATGCCAGCGCAGCCCTTCGCGCAGGCGGAAGCTCCATTCACGGCCGTCACCGCTCTCGCCGTAATCGCCCACCATCTGCGGCTGTGGGCGATTCTGCGCGTCCATCGCGAAGAGCGTGTCCCACACGAGGTAGCCGTGGTTGCGCGTGAGATAGGTGGTGGTCCAGATCGGGTCGAGCGCGCGCAGATCGCCGATGGGAACGGAGCGGATGACGCGCCGTGGGTCCTGTGCCATCGCCTGGCGGCCCTCGACAGAGAGCAAACCAGGCGCGGCGATCAGGGGAAGGTGGCGGCGGGGGAAGGACATGCGAGTTTCCTTGCGCGGATGCAGCAATGAAACCGAACGGCGCGTGCTGCACTGCAAGAACGTGGAACGCGGCGTGCGATCCGCGCAAGGGTAATCTCGATTGCCGCCGGAAGGGTGAGTTAGCGCCATCTCTGAGCCCTTTGCGTGGGGCCTGCGGCGGGAGACGCGTCAGCTTTGAGGCGCAACTGGGCCGCGTTGGCTTCAGTTTGACGAAAACGCGCTTAAGGCGCCGTTTTCCTTGAAAGGTGCGTTGCATAGCCGGCCGAGTGGTTGTTAACATTCGCGTGCATTCGATCGGCCGGAACTCTTGGCTATGGCGGTCTAAAACAAGGAGTTGCCGGTGAAGGTCGCTCTCGAAACGCATAAGCTTGATCCGACCAATCCGCTTGCCTGGTCAGGCCTGCCGCACGCAATGCTGAATATGCTTACCGGCATGGAGGGTGTCGAGGTAGACATCCTCGGGCCGCTCGATCCAGGACTACGTCTGCCTGAGGGCGTCCGAAAGATGTACTGGGAGTTTCGGTCGCAGCGCTATCTCTGGGCGGTTGAGCCCAGGATCACGGCGCTTTATGGTCGACAACTGACGCAGAAGCTGGAAATATCAAAGCCGGATGTTGTACTGAGCTTGACAACAATTGGCGCCGCCGCACTCCCGGTAGGCACACCTTTTGTTGTATATCATGATTCGACTCTCAAATTGAACCAGGACTACTATCCTTACTATAGTAATATTTGTCGGCGCAGCGACACCTATGGACATGCGGTGGACCAGCAAGCGTTCCGGCGAGCACGGCACGTCATCGTGACCAGCGAATGGGCGGCGGCGAGCGTGGTCAACGACTATGGCGCCAAGCCTGAGCGCGTGTCCTTCATTCCGATCGGGGCGCAGCATGTCTGCTCATTGAACCTCGAAGCGATCGAGGTCCACGCGCGGCCCCGCTTTGCAAGGCCGATGCGGCTCCTGTGGATGGGGGCCGATTGGGAAAGGAAGCGCGGCGATTTTGCCATTGCCGTGGCAACCGAGATGCACAGCCGCGGCTTTCCGGTAGATCTGCAGATGGTGGGGGCATTGCCACCTGATGATGCGCGCGCGCTGCCCTATGTGCGGGCTCACGGATTCATGGATCGGCGGACACAGCAGAAAGTGTTGGAAGATATCCTGCTCTCATCCTTCGCGATGCTGCTGCCGAGCATGGCCGAGAACTCGCCGATCGGCATTGCCGATTGCGCCAGTTTCGGCGTGCCGACCCTGGCGTCCGACACGGGTGGTATCGGCAGCATGATCAGCCATGACATTACCGGCGCTTTGCTACCGCTGGACGCGTCTCCAGCGGCCTATGCCGATGTCCTGGAACGCCTGTGGTCGGATCAAGCCGCCTATATGGACATGGTGCGCGCGACCCGCCGCCGCTTCGAAGCCGAGTTATCCTGGGACGCCGCCAAAATCCGCATCCGTGAGGTGCTTTTCGCCGCAGCCAGAAACGAACCCATCGGCCAAAGGGCGACCATATTCGCGAAATAGGGGGATCGCCTGCGCATCCGCGCCGGCTCACCCCGATGCCTCGTTTCGAAATTCAACAGGGACACGCCATGCGGCGGTGGTCGCGCTGATGCCCCGGACGACATCCCTCGCGAACGTTCAGCCCGACGGCGTCAAGCGCGTCAAGCCTGGGGCGTCCCCCGCTCCGGCTTCTACGCCGCCCAGACGTCGAAGCCGGCGGCTGCCGAACCGCCTGCGTCGAGGCGCCGTGGGTGGAAACCCGCCATCACCGACGAGTCTGCTGGGCGATGACAAAGCAGGCCAGAGGATCGTTGGCGTTGTGCTGACGATGGGGGTGTACAACCCGTCCACTTTTGAAGCTGTTCGCTTTGGCGGAACGCTTCTCATCCGTCCTCGGCTGCGCCCATCGAGTTGGCGAGCCGTGGCACCTTGAGGCGGAGCTGATCGGCGGCGCGGCGCAAAGCGGCTCCTATCAGGCAGGGACCAGGCGGCGCTGTGTCTTGCCCGCATCGGCGGTGGCGTTGCGCGCATGAACCGAACGCGGCAGCGCTGCCAGATGGCCCGCAGGCCGCGGGCGACGGCCATGCCGAGCACCTCGCCGTTGACGCCCACCGCGATTGTGACGGCAACCGGGACCGTGCGCCCGGCCTCGCGCACCTTCATGCAGGTGGCGTCGTGCCTGAGATAGGCCCTCGATCGAGCGGGTCAGGAAGTCCTGCGCCCGGCCGCTGCACAGGCGGCTGACCTGGCTGTTGCTGACAGCCTCCAAGCCAATGGGATGAAGGCCATCAGGGCTTTACCGGCGGTGCGCCGGGGTTCCACAGAGCCCGGGAATTAGCCGGCTGGCTTGGCAGCGGCGCCCATGCAGGGCTGCGTTGGCGCGTCTGTCGGCCATGCTGGGGCGACGGGGGAGAACAGTATCGCCAAGAGCACCGACAGCCCCAGCGTCATTTTACAGGCACATCGGACGCGGGGGTAACGGGAAGCGGATCACACGCAGTGGTAGTGGCGTGACTGTTGGCGCCGCGCAACGTCGATCCCCGGGCGCGGTCAACCTGCAGGCGCTGATGGCAGCGCAGGCGGAATGCTGGGTGGTGTTAGTCGGCGCCACGCGAGAACGAAGCGGTAAATTCAACTCGTGCTCACGAAAGGTTGCGGTGGCCCCCAAGAGGCCAGACCGCGCCGGAAACCAGATTATTTTACGTCCCTGTTGAATGTGTAAATTCATAAATGCGTATAATGTAAATATCAGGGATGGAGGCACAACCTGTGGAAGAACAACTAATGAGGAGCCTATCCTATAAGAAGAAAATCGTCATTTGAATCTACCCCTTGGGACCTGGTCCGTTTTTAACCTTAGGTTTTACTTAAGATTTGTCACAATTTTTTGTAGACGCGTGAGCAAAAATCTACTCTATTTGCTGAAGGGGAGGCAGCCGGTAACAGTCAGCATAGTCAATTGGTCCAACGACGCGTCACATTCCGCAAGCGGCGCAGGAGGCATTCAGATGAATCTTTCAACGCCGATCGTGATCGTTGACACGTGCACGCTGTTTCGCGAGGGGTTGCGCCGCATCCTGACGGACGCGGGCTTTCACGCCGTTTGGTGCAGTGACTTGCCGCCAAGTTCCCCGATTTCAGGCCTGTCGGATAGAACTTCGCCTTTGCTGATTGTCGGAAGCGAGATCGGCGAAGCGTGCCTGCAGGTCTCCTCCATGAAGCGGATCTACCCCGACACGAAAGCCGTGATCCTCGCGGATTCGGTGACGCAGCACCAATTCATCGCAGCCTTGCGCTGCGGCGCGGAGACCTTGGTTCTCAAGCATTCTTCGTGCGATGCGCTGATCGCCACGCTGCGCCTGGTTGCGGATGGCGTTGCCTTATTTCCAACGGCGATGATCGAGACGCTGATCTCGGAGACGGCTCCGACGCCGCTCCTGGGGTCCACCGCCCAGGAAATCGACCGAGCCGTGCTTGCCGTTCGGTCGGATCTGCGGGCCGCGCGGGCCAACCTTTCCACCCGTGAATCGGACGTGCTGAACCAGCTTCTCCTCGGCCTGTCCAACAAGGAAATCGCGCGCGGACTGGCCATCACCGAGGCGACCGTCAAGGTTCACGTGAAGGCGATCTTCCGCAAGGCCGGAGTTCGCAGCCGCACGCAGATCGTCATGTGGGCTTCGCAGCAATATGCCGATCGCGATGTCGGGGTTTTGGCCAGAGCAGAATCCATTCATTCTGGCTCATAGCCCGCGGCGGTGAAGTAGTTCCTGCATTCGTGCAGGGTGCACAACCGCAAGGCGTCGCCCCCCGAGATCCTATGGTGCGGGCGGCGGCCTTGCGCAGAAGAGCCTTGAGTCAGCTGAAGCGCCCCGAAACCTTCGCATTCCTGCATCGCATTTACCGGCATCTCGGCTCGGCTCGGATCGGCGAGGCCAGCTGGGGCTAGGCGCGGCGAGACACTGGCATGCTTCGCGCCGCGCGGTAGGTCGCAACGACAGCCAGGCCAAAACCGGTCTGACACCAGAACCAGACGCCCAGCATCGGCGCTTCCAAAGCGACGTCGAAACTCGCGTTGATAAGGTTTGAGACCCAATAGCCCGCGATGAAAAGCAGCAGGTTTCCCCAGTACTCGTCGCCATTGGCCCGTGCTGTCCGGGCACAGGCCATGATTGTCAGCAACCAAGACGCCAGGAATGCGACCCACAGTGCCGCTCCCGGCACACCGGTGCGAGCAAGGATGTTCATGTGGCTGTTGTGCGGACTTCGCAAGGGCGCGAAGTCGGGGCTTCCGACGACATGTCCGTCATCCACCGCGAGGTTCACGCCGAAGCCTTTGCCCGTCCAGAACAGCGGCCCATGGACCGTGTAACCCAGGATATCCTGCCACCACATCAGCCGAAACGCCTTCGTGTCGTCGAGCTGGCGGTTTTCCGCCGGAAGGACGAGGCTGAGAATGTTGTCCACCGCCTGGCGGGCGCCGAGCGGCCGCTCGCCGAGCGTGCGATCAACAGGGGCGCGCGATGGCATTTCCAGATCCACGGCATAGGCGACACCGAGTACCATGAGGCCAGCGAAACCGGCCATCAGTGCCTTGCCCCAGATCCGGGTGAAGGGCAGCACCAGCACCACCGGAATCAGGATCGCCAGAAGGCCGCCGCGATTTTGCGATGCGACCAGCAGGATGCCCGCGAAGAGGGCTGCAAGCCACCGCCAGCTTGTTGTCCGCAGCCCGACCAGCGCCAACAACGCGCAGCCGCAGAGATGCACGCCCAGTTCACCCGCACGGACAGCGAGAATGGGCACGCCCGGCGCGATGTTGGGCAGGAAAAGTACGGGAAAGTTATTCAGGGCATAGATCGCGGGACCGATGACGACAATGACGCCGGTGAACCAGCGCAGAAAGCCCACTGCCTCGACGATACGTTGAGGCTTCTGCAGCACCAGCGAAGAAACCATGAATGCGAAAAGCGCATACATCACCAGCACGCTGTCGCGCAGCGCGTCCACGCCATGCACCGGCACGAAGGGGATGGTATGGAACAGGGCCAGCGCCATCAGCGCGGTGAGGATCATCGCCGGCAAATTGAGGAAGGATGCGATAATCGCGCGGGTCTGGAGCATTGTCAGCAGACCGAGAAGCAGAACAATCTCGGTCACGAAAAGTGGCGACACGCCAAGATACGCGAATCCCTTGCCGGAGATCGCGTAGGCGGCGAGCGACCACACCAGGATCCGGCAATATCGGTCTCCCCAGTCCAGTCGCGCAGGTCGCGCCACGGGCGTGGCAGCGCTGTGCAGCCTGCCGTAGGATAGCCCGGATGGGATGGCGTTAGAAATACGCCTTCTCCTTCGCGCCTAGAGCAATCCGCAGCCTCTGATTGGTCTTGTTGATGAACCAGCGCGGGTTTCGCACGTTGAACCACGCCCTTGTGCCGAACGCCCACATCCAGCCCTCGAGCGACGATTTCGGGCCGAGCCGATCGCGGATGGTCGCGTTCTCCGCCTTCATGCGCTGGCCGCCGGTGACGCTGGCATTGGCGCCCGTCCGGCGAAAACACGCGAGCGGATGGCTGATCCGGGCATAGGGCGCGATCGACATCGCCCTCAGCATCATGTCGTAGTCGCTGCTGTAGCGGTAGGTGAGATCGAAGCCGCCGAGCTCGTTGAAGAATTCGCGGGAGAAGTACGTTGCCATGTGCATGACGGGATTCCAACCGAGGCAGGCCAGCATCCGGGGCGTCATCCACGAGGGCGGCGCGGCCAACCCGCCGAGGTGGCGGTCGCGATCGTCGATCCATTCAATGCCGCCCACCACCCAGCGGCGCCCGCTGTCGACATAGGCGTCGGCCACACGGCGCATCGCCCCGGGCAGCATTACGTCGTCGCCCCCGAGGAAGCCGAGCAACTCGCCGGAGGAGTTCCATGAGCCCTTGTTGATGGCGTCGAAGATCCCCTCGTCCTTTTCGGCAACGACGCGGGCGCCGAAGGCGCGCGCAATCTCAACCGTGCCATCCGTGCTGCCGCCATCGCAGATGACGTGATCGACCTGCACATCGGGTTCGGCACTGGCGCGCACGGATTCCAGGCACGGACGCAGAAACTCCACCGCGTTGAAGGTCGGCGTCACGATCGTCACCAGCATGGGAGCCTGCCGTCCCCTGGTTGCGTGAGAGGGATCATGGTCGGTTGCTCATGCGACGGCCGGATGCGCTTGGCCGCGCGTCCATGAAAGCGTCAAATGCGCGCGCCCGAGACGCAGCAGGTTGCCCGCGATGAGCGCCAAGCAGCCGCCGACGATGCCGAACAGCAGGATCGCGGGGAGCGCGAGCAGCACGACGCAGAGGGTTCCGTAAAGGTTGACCTCCGCCGCGCGGCCCACCAGCGAAGCGCCATGCAGAAAGGCGAGTACCGACTCGACATAGAAGCCCAACAGCGTGTTGATCACCAACAGGCGAAGCGCCAACTCCAGTCCGAGATAATCGGACCCGTTGCCGTAGAAGAGCCGCAGCACATCCGCCGGCCAAAGGCAGATCAGAAGCGAATAGACCGCGATCGGCAATGCGGCGATGAGCGTGTAGGTCCGCGCGACACGCCAGGCTTCCGTAAGCCCCCGGCCGCGAGCGCCGGCCACGATTTGCGGGATCAGATTTCCTAGGCCGAGGATCAGCGGGTTGCTGAGGTTCACGATGTTCACCGCCGCCTGGAGGCCCGCGGTTGCCGCCGGGCCGGCGTAGACGGCCAGGATCCACGGGACCACAAACAGGCGCGTATGATAGAGGAAGCCATTGCCGAGCGAAGGCAGCCCGCCGATCCGCCAGTAGGCCCGCGCCACCGCCCGCAATTGCGCGATCGATGGCATCGCGAGCGTCAGCGCCCTTGCGTGCAGGCAGGCGCCGATTGCGGCGCACACGGCCATGATCGTCAGGGCGCCGGCGATCGACATGCCGAAGGTCAGGCCGATGCCGACCGTCAAGGCTGCCGGTATCAGGTACGTCGCCATGTCACCCGGCAGCGCATCGCGGTGGCGCAGGCTGCCGAACAGGCTTCGTCGCAGGGCTTCCTGCGCTTGCCATGCCAGGAAATAGGCCAACGCGGGCAGCAGGGCATCATCGAGGCCGAAAGCGATCAGTCCGCCCGCCAGTGGCAGCACCAGCAGGAGCGACAGGCCCATCACCAGGAGGACGCTCGCGCCGAGAAGCCGGCTCTTCTCCTCGTCGGCCGCCATCGGGATCTGCACCGACATCGGGTAGAAGAGGAGCGTCGCGTTCACCAACTGCAACGTCAGCAGCGCGCTGAAGATGAGGGTAAACACGCCATACCCATGCGACGGCAGCAGCCGCGCGAGCGTCAGCTGGCAAATGAATGCGCCGGCGCTGACGATGCCCTGGTCGAAGAATGTCCAGAACAGTCGGCGCGTCCGCTCATCCGACATTCCAGCCCGCGCCGCGCGGACAAGCCTCATCGCCCGAGAGCCAGCGTCTTGGCCGAGCGTCCCGCGGGCTGGCGCGCGTAGTACCCGTGCGGAGACAGATGATGCGCGGCGGCATCGGCCAGCCCGAGCTTCTGATGTTCCGCGACATCGACCCTTGTCAGCACGACGCCGTCGACGGTGACGCCATGGTCGTGCATGCGGCTCAACGCGGCGCGCACGTCGCAACGCTTGGTTTCGCCCCACCGGACCGCATGCAGCACGCTGTCCGCCATGCGCCCGAGCACCAGGGAATCCGCCACGAGCAGCACGGGCGGTCCCTCGATGATGATGGCGTCGAAGTGCTTGCGCGCCTGTTCCAGCGCGGCGGCGATGGCCGGCGAGCCGAACACGTCGACTGATGTGGCGGAAGCGGCGCTTCGGTGGAGGATCACCGTCGTCGGCCCCGCTGGCACAGGAGCGAGCGTTTGCTCAGCTTCGGTCGCCTCGTCCGGCGCGGCGGCCGCAGGCGTGTCCGCGACGCCAAAGCGGCGGGGTGGACCATTGATCAGCAGCACGCGGCGACCGGCCAGCGTGAGCGAACGCGCAAGGCCGGCACACAGCTCGGATCGCCCCTCGCTCGCCATGGAGGAGGTGACGACGACGATCTGCCCGCCCTCACGACTGGTGGAGCTGAAGAGGCCGATGCTGGAAGCGACGGTCCGGATCGATTCATCGAACATGATCTGGCCGCGGGTCTCAGCCGACCACCCCTTCTCGGTGAGGGAGGGATCTCTTCCGGACCGCTCAGGCACGAGGCTCAGGCAACGCAGGGCAGTCGCCGCAGTGACCTCGTCGGTGGTGCGGAAGCCTCGGTCCCGGCGCTCCAGCATCGCGGACAGACCTATCGCGGCCAGAAGCCCGGCGATCAGCGACGCGAAGCCGACAATGAGAACATTGGGGCGCGACGCCTCGCGCGGGGGCTGCGCCGGAACGATCAGCGAGGCCGGCACGATGCGAAGCTCGCGCAGGCTCCTTGCCTGGTCGCGGCTGCGGGAGAGGGCAACGAAACGGTCACGGGCCGCGGTGGCGAGGCCCGCGAGATTGGTCAGCTCGGCCTGGACGGCCGCTTCACTTACCAGATTCTGCTCCAGGCGATTGAAGCGCGCGCGCAGGCCCTCCTCCGCGGTCCGACGTGCGCTGAGGCCTGTCCGGAGGAAAGCGAGCGCGTTCTCCACCGCCTCCTCCAGCCGCGTCCCGGCTGCTGTCTGTGCTGCTTGCGCCTGTTCGTAGGCGGGATGGCGGGGGCCGAGACGCGACTGCACCTCGGCCAGGTCGCGCTGCGTGGTCGCGGCCAATTGCGACGCAGCCAGGACAGCGGGCACCGCGGAGAGCTCTGACGCGGCCGCGCCGGCACCGCCGGAACGCAGCGCCGCTTCAATCAACAGCAGGCGCTGCTCATCGCCGCGCCATTCGGCGACGAGGGCTTCAAGCTGCGTGGCCACGGACCGCACCTCCTGCTGCCGCAGGGTCTCGCCCGTCAGGCCGAGCTGCACCAGCCCCGTGCGCTCACGCAAGGCGCGGACGCCGGCGTCGGCAGCGAGCATCGCCTGCTCGGCCCCGGCGACCTGTGCGGTCAGCCAGGTTGCCGTATGGCCGGCGGTATCCATCGTCGCCTCCAGACGATGGGCGAGGTACTCCTCAGCAACCGTGTTGGCGACCAGCGCGGCAAACTCCGGTCGCTCTCCGGTGAACCGGATCGACACGAGATGCGAGCGGTTGTCGGTCTCGATGGAGAGACTGCGCGACAGCCGCCGCTCCGCATCGGCGAGCCGGTTTGCCACCGGCATCGCCATACCGAGCGCCTGTTCGATGCGGCGCACGAAGCGGCTCCCCAACCCGTCGCGCATGAAGCTGGCATCCTCTGCGAGACCCAACCGCTCCACGACGCGCGCCGTGATCATGCGGGAGCGAAGGATGCGCGCCTCGCTCAGCACGATCGAGGATGCTTCGATCTGGACACCGACCGCGCCTTCACCGCCAGCCGGATCGGCGCGGCCGACGTGGAATTCAATGATCGCCTCGGCCGGGTAATTCGGTGAGCGTGTCGCGAGGAAGGCGACGGCGAGCCCTGCTGCCGCCAGGGCCAGCGCGGCGCAGAGGCGTCTGCGGCGCCAAGCTGCGCGCAGAACCTCGACGGCGACATGCTCTCGGTGCGCGACGGTCGGGATCGCCGAGAGCTCCCGGAGATTCAGATCGGAAAACGACAATCGGTCCACACAGATACTCCCGCCTCGGTCGACACGCGTCCGGTACTGTCGGACCAAAGGGAAAGGCCGAGACAGGCCTCTCTGAACTTCGGACCGAGGCCCTCCGGCAAACGGAATATGCACTGGCCGGGCCACCGCCGGCACCTGTGCAGAAGGGGTACCCACAACGTCTTCCGCGACTAAACGGGGGGGGGGGG